>Ga0209515_10000580_pt1 | contig 64906 bp, 72 predicted proteins | sample Subgroupgradi54m_FD_187454 | JGI IMG/M metagenome (GOLD analysis project Ga0209515, IMG submission 187454) | Subsurface groundwater microbial communities from S. Glens Falls, New York, USA - GMW60B uncontaminated upgradient, 5.4 m (SPAdes)... ...
GCCTTAGGCAATTAACCGTTCGGGCCCCTTTTCGTCGTAGTGCGTATATGGTAGCAGACATCCCTATAATGTCAAGTAGTTATCCACAGGTAGGGAAGACAAGAAAGGTGAGAGGCGTATACTTTAGAGATTATTACTCGGGATATAGAGAGATTTTAAAATCCTCCACCTCGGAAGACCTCGGCACCCGCCCGAACGACTGAATCGTTTTAGTCGGGCGGGCCTCCTTTCCCCCTTCGCATAAAGCTATGGGGGACAGGTAGGAAAGGAGGAATTAAGACGTTCACCTTAATGCTCAAGAGAGTACTAAAGCGCATTGGAATTGTAATTGTGGGAGCCTATATTCTGCTGGTGGTGTACCGGATGTTTGTGATTCAGGGGGAGAGGAATACAGATAAGGAGGTGGCGAAGATTCACGCGACCAAGCTCACTCTTAATGATGTGATGGGGAAAAATCTGCCTCCCGCTCCCAATAACCCTGACGCTACTGTGCAAGGAGTTGATGCGAACAAAAACGGCATTCGTGATGATGTAGAACTTGCGATTTTTCAGGAATATCCTAATTCCGCCAAAACTCGGGCGGTTCTTTTGCAATATGCACTGGCATTGCAGATGGAGGTGACACAGAAGGTTGTAAATAAAGGAACGGTAACGGCGGTGGCGGAGGACAGTGGGAGAGCCCATTTGTGTGTAGGAGAAATTACGCCCCGAAAAGATATGAATGAATTTGTTGAAATTACGGAAAGGTTTTATAGCCTCGTAGAGGCTAAACAGTTAAACACCGAGGCACGAAGGCAAGCTCAAAAAGATTTTTATAATGGAAACCTAGGAAGCTATGCATCACCTGATGAGACTTGTGATTTGGATATTGCGTCTTTATATAATTAACCTCTTTCCTGGATTCCCGTCTTCACGGGAATGACAGAAGAAAATGAAAAGAGTAGGCACATTTTTAGTTTTCGGATTTCTTCTCCTTCCCAACTTAACTTTTGCGGCTAACGAGGTGTGTTCAAGAAATGGCTATACCGTCTTAACAATGAATGGCGTTTTTACTGATGATAGTGGGGCAAAGAAGAACAAAGAGGCATTGGAACTTCGCTTGGATAAAGAATACAAAGGAGAAAAACTTAAAGTTGATTATCTTCTGAATGAATCACACCTTGCTGGTTTAGGAGACATTTTGAAAGCCATAGAGCAGAAGATTTTTGATAAGGAGACGGTTGATGATTACGATTTGGTGGAGATGCTCAAGGACGCGAGCGCGAAAGTGGCCACTCGAAAGCTTCTGCTTGTGGCTCATTCACAGGGCAATTTTTATGCCAATAGTTTTTACGACAAAGTGGCGGGGAAAGACGGGGGAGTACCGGTGGAATCTATCGGCGTGTACTCCGTGGCGACACCATCGGGTCGCGTGGCCGGAGGTGGGAAGTATCTCACATCGGGGAGCGACAAGGTGATTTCCGGAATTGTGGGGAGCACTCCGTTTCGGAGCATTATGTCCCCGAATACCTACATTACACTTCACGATGGAGACGACCCGCTCGGGCATAATTTTGCGAATGTGTATTTGAAATATGAAGGCGCGCGAATTGTGGGGGATATTGAGAGTACGCTCGATAAACTTACAACTAATAACTTACAACTTGGAACTTCTCCATGCATTGACCCGCCGAAACTGACACTTGCACATAAAGTAGAGGGAGTGGCGCTTGCGGTGGCGGACCCAGTGGCCAGCGCGGGTTTGTCTACCGCAGGCGCGACTCTCGGAGGAATAAATGCGGTGGGGCAGTTTGTAACGGTGCAGGGCGTGAACACCATTGCGGGATTGGGAGGTCTTACCACAAAGACAGCCGAGCTTTTTGCAGTCGGTGTTTCAGGTCTCGGGTCACTTGTCACGAGTACCTCCGCAAAAGTTGCTACGGTCGCGGTGGGTGCGGGAAAGGTGGTGGGTAAAACAGTCGCCGAGGTGTTCAAGGCGAGTATCGGGCAGACAGCTTCGGTTGCGACAGCGGTAGGGAATCCGTCTGCCGGATTTTCCACTTCGGCGCAGACAGACACAGCTACAGATATGACGCCGACAGAAACGGGAATAGAGGCTCCACCTCAAAGTCAGGGAGAGGTTCAACCTCCGAAGACCCAAGAAAATCCTCCGCCTTCGGGGCATCCTTCCGAATCTGTTGAGGTCAGACCTCCGTCAACAGTGAAAGTGGAAACAACCCAAAAGGTGACACCAAATTCAACTCCTACTCCCACCACCCCGCCTATCGGCACCCCTCCTCAGGCAGGAGGGGAGGAGAAAAAGAAAGAAGAGAATGTTTTGCTAGTCACACCGACTGCTCAAAAAGTAGAAGTAGCACAAGCGACTACTCCGCAAAGTACGCCACCCGCACACACGCAAACATCGCCTACTTCCGAAACGAACACGACCTATGTCCGTCGAACAACCGGAAGCAGGGCTGATACGACGGCACCGGAGGTGCCGGTCATTACGTCACCGAGTAGTAGTTCGACTTCGCTCACCACCACGAATGTGACATTCGTGGGAACTGCGGAAGAAGACAGTAGTATTTCCACCGATTTTTCCGGAGCAACCGTCACGGCGACGGGAGGCGCATGGTCGCTTCCGCTTACTCTTTCACAAGGCACCACGACACTTTTATTTTACGCGACCGATAGCGCGGGTAATCGTTCGGAGGCCACTTCAATTTCACTATCGGTAGATTCGGTTTCGCCGGATGTGAGTCTTACTTCCACAACCTGTACAGCCACGCTTTCAAGCTCCGCCTGTCTTGTCGCTACCACCACGCTCGCATTTTCGTGGAGCACCACCGCGAGTGACATCTCTTATTTCAATCTTGATAAGAATGGCACATTCTCTACGACGACTGCCACTTCCACCAGCGCGACGGGTCTTGATGAGAGTACCTACACCTTTAAAGTTGCCTCCGTTGATACTCACGGCAATATCTCTGCCACCTCTACACAAGCGGTTGAGGTCTTCACCGCGCCGGTAGTCATAAATGAAATTGCGTGGGCGGGGACCAACGCCTCCTCCTTTGATGAGTGGGTGGAGCTGTACAATCGTACCGGTCGAGCCATTTCACTCGCAAGTATGAAGCTCTATGCGAACGACCTTTCTCCGTATATTCCACTGTCGGGGACGATTGGAGCGAACGGGTATTTTCTTATTGAACGCACCGATGACACAACCGTGAACAATGTTTCGGCAGACCTCATTACGCCGTTTAGTGGAAGTGGCGGGTCGGGACTTAGCAACAGTGGAGAGAGTTTACGGCTTGCGCTCTTTTCGGGTGGGGCCACGACGACACTTGATGCGGTTGCGACCTGTAGCGGAAGTGGAACGACATGGTGCGGGGGAAGCGATACGAGCTACACCACCATGGAGCGCTATGACGCATCGGTATCTGGCGCGCTAAGTTCAAATTGGTATTCCAATCTTGGCGAGTTCATCCGAAATGGTACCGACGCGAACAGCGCAACCCTAAACGGCACACCTCGTGCAAAAAACAGCGTGAGTTACCTTATCGCGCCGAGCGGAACACTTAGTTCGAGCAAAACACTTACGTCTGCCAACTCTCCGTATCTCATAAACCGAACGGGGCTCGTGGTTCCAAGTGGAATGACGCTCACCCTTAATCCGGGTGTGGTCGTTAAACTTGTTTCGGCAAGTGAGCCGTGGATACGCGTGGCGGGAACGATTAACGCAAACGGTACTTCCGCAAGCCCCGTGGTGTTCACCTCTTTTTATGACGATGACTACGGTGGCGATATGAACGCCGATAGTACGACAACCACGCCAACCGCGGGTAATTGGCGACGCATTTTTGTGGACACCACCAGCACCGGCTCCTCATTCAGAAACACACTGGTGCGCTATGGAGGGAACAACAACCTCACCGACACCACGGCGAAGAAGGGAGCAATTGGGGTTGATAGCGCGACCGTTAGCTTTGACGGTCTTGTTGTGGAGAAATCCAATTTCTATGGCATGTCGCTCGTAAACTCAAATAGCACCGTCACAAATTCGCGATTTAGCACGAGCACCAACTCCAGTGTATCTGCTACGGGTATATATATTTCCGGCGGTTCGCCGAGTATTTCAACCAGCACTCTTTCCGGCAATTATCGTGGCATCACGATTGAGAGTGCGACACCAACACTCACCGGAAACACTTTCACCTTAAACAGTCAGGAGGCGATTGTAAATACAGGTGTTGTGGGGAGCTTCAGTGGAAATAGCGGTTCGGGCAATGGGATGAATGCGATACTCATTGGGCAAGGAGGCACGATTACGTCTGCGGGGGCAACGACAACGCTCCTCGCAAACGACCTGCCGTATCTTGTGAAAAGTACGGCGACTGTTGTTTCGGGTTCCACGCTTTCATTTGCGACTGGCGTCGTGGTGAAGGGGTGGGATTCACGGCAGAGTAACTACGGACTCATCTTTCTTCCAAGCGGAGCGGCACTTCATTCTTCAGGTACCACGGTGAGCGACCTTGTATTTACTTCCATGCGTGACAGTTCGGTAGGAGGTACGGTATCTTCCGGAATGTCGGCAGTGGCGCCAGGAGATTGGAAGGGAATTGAGGTGAGTGCGGGCGGGCGCGTTAGCCTTTCCGGATTTACGCTGAAGTACGCGGGCGCCTCGGCAATGCAAGGCGCTTCGGCTGACAGCATTTACAAAGGAGCGCTCAAAATTACGGGGAACACAGCCACAAACTCGGGAAATATCTCAAACGCGCTTTTCTTCAATAATTACCAAAGTGGACTTAATCTGGACAGCGTGTCCTCGCTCGCGGTATCAAACGTAACTTTTCAAAATCACACCGAAGAAAACGCGGGGACCGCAACCGCCCTATACGTGCGCAGTAGCACCTCTACACTTTCAAACATTAATTTTTCCGGCAACCAGCGCGACGGCACCGGCCTCGGCATAAACGCCATCACCTGCACCAACTGTGGCTCCCCAAACACCACCCCTGCCAATATTTTTGGGCCGTAGGGAGTGTTTACGAGATTATTTCTTGGAAAAAAGTTGTCAATAAAAAGGTGCTTGCGGATGCAAGCACCTGAAAACTTACCGAATACCCGTCAACTTATTGCCTTAAGGCAGTGTTTCAGGCGTTCTTGTAGCCAGCTTGGTAAGCCTCGTTTTCCGCTACGTACTGCTTCTCCGTTTCGGAGGAGCAAAACAGCAGTTCGAGGCTGCCGTGGGGCGGACTGTTATAGTTACTTCCGAGAGGTTGGAAATCTCCTTCCCTTTCGGCAACATGATCTGCCTGACCCTTGTTGTGGAGCTCCGTTAATCTGTCATCGCCATGCATAATTTCTATTGGTATGGGAACATTTAAGGACTGAAAGCGTCGTGACCGAAATCTACGGCTTGCAACTTTCAATCTCTAACATAAAGATAGCACAAATGTGTAGTTTTTACAGTAGCCTCCTTGAAAACAATGGAAGTGTTACAATAACAGGATATGGACATTCCGGTAAAAAAGCTGAAAAACGGGTTTGCACTTCCCGAGTTTGGACTGGGCACCTGGCAGATGGGCGGGAGGGAGAGCGCGAGCAGTGTCAACGATGCAAAAGACATTGCAGGTGTTCGCTCTGCGATTGAAGCGGGGATTACGCACATTGATACAGCCGAGTCGTATGGAGACGGCCACGCCGAAGAAATTATCGGAGAGGCGATTTTGGGGATGAACCGCAAAAAGATTTTTATTACCTCCAAGGTCTCGGGAGATAACCACACGTGTGAAGGTATTCCCGCGTCCTGCAAAAAAACACTTAAGCGTCTTAAGACTGACTACATGGACCTCTATCTTTTGCACAGATTTAGCATAGCCTGTCCGCTTCGGGAAGCAGTAGAGGCACTTGATGAGCTCGTGAAGGAGGGGCTGGTGAAGCACATTGGCGTTTCCAACTTTGGGGTGGAGCATCTCAAAGAGGCGCAAGGATTTTCCAAACACAAAATTGTCTGCAATCAGGCGCACTATAACCTCTCGGTGCGCGAAGTTGAGAAAGAAGGATTGCTCACGTATTGTCAAAATAATGACGTGATGTTGGTCGCGTACCGACCGGTACAAAAAGGGAAACTCCTGGAAGGTGTTCCACAGATTGTAGATGAGATGTGTATAAAGTATCAAAAAACACCGGCGCAGATTGCGATAAACTGGCTCGTTTCGCAAAAAAACGTCGTGACCATCGCAAAGACGAGCGACCCTGCGCACCTTAAAGAAAATCTGGGGGGTATCGGGTGGAACCTGACGGAAGGGGATATTGAGCTCCTCCGAAAAGACTATCCCGGACAGGTTTTTATTTCGGATGTGATAGCGCTCGGATAAATCTATGAAAGAAAATAGTCATATCTTTGGCGGGCATGTTTCCATAGCGGGCGGGTACAAAGAGGCGCTTCCTCGCGCGCATGCGATTGGCGGGAACGCACTTCAAATGTTTAGTGGGAGTCCGCGCGGGTGGAATCTACCGAAGGTAGCCCCCGCGGAAGCGGGGGTCTATAGGGAAACGGCTAAGCGATTAGGCATAGTCGCTTCCTATTTCCACGCGTCATATCTGGTGAACCTCGCGGATGACGGCCCAAACGGAAAGCATTCGGTAGACGCGCTTGTCGCGGAGCTTTCGGTTGCAGAAATGCTGGGGGTGCGTGGGAGTATTATTCATCTCGGCTCATTTAAAGAGGGAAGGGAGAAGGAAGCTAAAAGTGAAAAGCTAAAAGTGAAAAGCTTATTCGAATCAGAAAAAGAAAGTTCGACACCATATGTGAAGCATGAAAGATACCCACTGCTTATTTCAAACATCAAAGCGGTGCTGAAAAAGTCGCCGAAGAACACCCTCTTTATTATAGAAGATATGGGAATGCGGAAAATCGGGAGAAGCCTTGATGAAATCGCGAGCATCGTGAGTGACGTAGGAGACCTACGGGTGAAGGTCTGTCTGGACACCTGTCATTTACACGCGGCGGGATACGATATTTCCACCAAGAAGAAACTGGACGAATTTTTGGACTATTTTGACAAAGCCATCGGTTTTTCTCGGCTTGAGTGTTTCCACGTCAACGACAGTCGCGATGAATTTGGCTCACTCCGCGACCGTCACGACAACATAGGCGAGGGCAAAGTGGGGAAGGACGTGTTCAAGCTCATTCTGAATCACCCAAAGCTGAAGGTTCTGCCGTTCATTCTTGAAGTCCCCGGCTTTGCCGACACCGGTCCCGACAAAAAGAATATGGATATAGTGAAGTCGCTTACAAAGGTATAAAAAAGGACGGGAAGGTACTCCTTCCCGTCCGTCGCCGTTTGTTTTCGTGTTCAGCCCTTCGGCCACATCATGCAGGCTGTCGTTTTTGCCATCTCCAGCGCAAATCGGTGTTCCTTTTTCACCAGGCGCTCCGTGCGGGGCTTTTCCGTCACCCGATTGTTCACGAAATCCACAAGCGTTCCCATCTGCACTGCGTGTTCAATAGGAAGGAGTTCCTCTTGCAGACTTGATGTATCGTGGTCGGCTCGAATGAGCAGCCGTTTGCTGTTGAGAATTGCGCCCCTGTCAAACTCGGCGTCCACCTTCTGTGCTGTCGCTTCGGTCCAGTAGTCCGCGCCAATGGTTCGGCAATAGGCGAGTCTTGCGTGATGCACACGTCTTCCAAACATTCCTTCCCCACCGAAGTCGCGTTTGTGCCCCGGGTCGAGTGGTCCCGGATGCTGGTTCCACATTTTTCCCGCGTATCTCTTGATGACATTCTTCGGGGTTTTCGGGAGCCAACCAAGCTGGGCGATAGCGTCAACATGACGCGATATGCATGCGCGAAGAATTTTTTCACCGAACTGCTCTTCGGTCTCACAAAGGCTGGGGTCAATCACCAGAAGGTGCTTCTCTTCAAGGCCTGCTATCCGGGCCTTTACAATAGCACCAATGTCAGCTTTGCTGGCGATAACTGCAACAAGTTCGGCGTTCGCCAGTCCGTTCTTGCAGGCACTATTGAGCTTGTCCATTGTGCTTCCACCGCCTGAAACGAGTGCGCACCATCTGAATTTGTCTTTCATATTTGTGTATGGGGTTGAGGTTCTATAGGAGATACTAGCCGAGAAATGATGAAAAGCAAGTTTTTGTCTGGACTAAAATATGGAGTACAATAGTAAGGTTATGGACCATTTGATTGTCGCTTTTTTAAATCAGCTGGCGGGGAGTTCGCACTCTATGCAGGGGGTGACGGTCTTTTTTGCCGAGTACTTTCCGTACCCTGTGATTGTACTCTTTGTTCTGTGCGCGTATAGGGAGGCACCGATTTTTTACCGGAGGTTTTTATATCTTGGCGAGGGTTTGATTGCCGGCGTGCTCGCTCGCGCGGGCGTTGAAGCCATTCGGTTTGTGGTGTTTCGTCTGCGCCCGTTTGTCGCCGATCCCGCTATTCACGCGCTCATTTCCGAATCAAGTTACTCCTTCCCCTCGGGGCACGCGGGGTTCTTTTTTGCGCTCGCGACGGTAGTGTATGCCCACAACAAGCGAGTAGGTTCTTGGTTTTTCACGAGCGCTCTCCTTATCGGAGTGGCGCGTATTTCGGCAGGTGTCCACTATCCGAGCGATATTCTAGGTGGAGCGGTTCTGGGAATACTTGTGGGGTACGGCGTGGTTCGCTTGGTCAGAACGTATTTTAAATCCGAGGCTCCCGTTTCTGCTTCTTCTAACTAATTCCTAACTCCTAGCCACCTTTTTCTTATATGGATCCCGTAGTAGAATTTTAGTTCGATTATGTTCTACGTGTACCTTTTAGAAAGTAAATTGAATCAAGAATTGTACACAGGTTTTACTGTTGACCTCAAAAAACGTGTCTTAGAACATAATCAAGGATTAAACGCCTCTACAAAACGGTATCGGCCGTGGGAACTTATTTACTATGAAGCATGTAAGAATGAAAGAGATGCGCGTAGACGAGAGGGGTATCTCAAGAAGACACAGGGGATTCGACTAATCAAGCGAAGGTTAAAAGAGTATTTTTATGAGTCGAGGCATTTAATAAACTAAAATTTCACTACGGGATGGACATTCTTTCACATGGACTTTGGGGTGGCATTTCTTTCGGGAGGAAACGTAGGAAAGATTTTTGGCTTTCGTTTCTCTTTGGTATTCTCCCCGATTTCATCGCTTTCGCGCCTTTTTTCACGGCCGTTCTTCTCGGAGTTTTTCCGAGGCCAATTTTTTCGCTGGAGGCGCACCCGCCGGTCTACGACATGCCACTTTTTGTCCACCAATCCTATAATGTTACTCACAGTCTGGTGGTTTTCGCTGTCATCTTCGCGCTCGTATGGTTTTTTCGAAAAAAACCACTTCTCCCCATGCTCGCTTGGCCACTCCACATTGCGTTTGACATTTTCACTCATACCGAGGCTTTTTTCCCGACACCGTTTCTTTGGCCAATTTCAAACTATCACGTGAGTCTTATCAATTGGAGTAATCCATGGATTTTTGTCCTTAATGTTGCTCTGCTTATTGTTTTGTATGCATGGTTTTTCTTGCGGAAAAGAGCCGTCTAGTTTTTACAAATAGAGTATACCCCCACACCAATCCGCCTTGTCGGCTGATTGGTGTGGGGGTATACTCGTTTCTATGATCCCGTAGTAGAATTTCAGGTGGCAAAATGCGCCTATGAAAATGGACATATATGTTAAAACGTTTTATGTACACACCTTTTTATTTTTGGAGAGTTCGTCGTGTGAACGACCTGAAATTTCACTACGGGATGAAAAAGACACTTTTTTCTTTTGCCGTTTTCTTCGTTGTTCCTTTTCTGTGCTCCGCACTTTCAGGTAGTGAGTATGCTCCTGGTTCTGTAGGTGCGGGAAGCCCCGAGGTGCATATCAAACCCGACGGCTCTATTGTTGTGCACAGCGGTCATGTGGACATGGTGGTGGGAAATACTTTTTATCTCGGTACAGAGTGGGGGCCACTCCAAATGCGCTTTACCTTGAAGACAGATACAAAGACAACGGTGACCAAACGGTATGGAGGAAACGCGACGGTTTCGCAAATCAAAGTGGGGGACTATCTTGACGTAGAGGGAGACTTTTTCGCTGGCTCTGATTTTTTTGGCGTACAAGGACTGCGCATCAAAGATTGGTCACTTCAGGAGGAAGAGGGAGTCTTTTCGGGAATCATACTTGATGTGCAAGGAAACCTGTTTACGCTCAAAACTCCCCAAAATCAAACCATTTCCGTACAGATGTCTACGTCGTCAACGATGAGTATTAAGAAAGGAAGTATAGCTATCTCATTTGATCGGTTACGCAAAGGAGATGCCGTGTCACGAGCTGCCGGTATTTACGATTATGCGAGAAATATGCTCACGGCGGAGAGTGTTCTCGTCACTCCCGGGCGAGCCGAATTTCTCCCACGCAATTTTGAAGGGACACTTAAGCAACTAGTGACGCCTACCATACCGGCAACGGTTATCGTGACCGTAAAAGGGACCGACTACACGGTAAAAATCAGCGACAAGACGCCCATTCAGAAGAAAAACAAGAGTATCGCACAGCTCGCACGCTTTGTGGTGGGTGATACCGTTCGATTTTACGGCGCGGTGCGCGAAGAAGAGAAAACGCTCACCGATGCCCTCGTGGTGGACGCCGAAGTCATCAGAAATTTGAGTTTGTAGTAGATACGCTTAACGAATAGCGCACACGAATGGGAAATACTCTGCAATGCCTGCCTGCGTAGGCAGGTAAACTTACGAACTTTTACGAAAATACGAAAAGGAAGAAAGCAAAAAGCCTATGCGTGTAGAGACAGTAGAGGGAGGGCTCTTGCACGAGGTAAGGGAGCTGTGGTCTAACCTCTTTTTCCGCTTCTTTTTCCTCTTGCAAATGCTCGCGCGGTGATAGAATAGCATTCACCCAGAATATATTTTTCTCATCTCACTTTTATGGAAATCTACATCAAAAAAAGAGATGGTACGCGCGAGCCGTTTAATGCCGACCGCATCAATCGTTCCATTGAGCGTGCCTGCAAAGGACTTTCCGACCCGATTTCCATGGTGACGCAAATCGCGACCGAAACCAGGCTCACGCTTTACGATGGCATCACCACCGAAGAGATGGACCAGGCGACCATCAACGCCGCAGTACAAAATGTGAAGGAGGATATTGAATACGACCGCGTTGCGACCCGTCTTCTCCTCAAGACCGTCTACCGCCGTGTGGTGGGGGAGTTTGAAAACAAGGAAGAAACCCTGGAAAAGATGCACCGTGATAGTTTTATTCGCTACATCACACAGGGTGTCGCCGAGGGCTTGCTGGATGCTCGAATGGTGGAAAAATATAACCTTGAGAAAATGGCCGACTGCCTGGACATTGAACGCGATGAGCTCTTTGAGTACGCCGGTCTCTCCTCGCTCCTCAACCGTTACGCAGTTAAGGATAAAGCACAGCAACCTCGCGAAACCCCGCAGTACTTCTTTATGCGCATCGCGATGGGGCTCGCCTACAACGAGCAGGACCCGAACGCATGGGCGAAAAAGTTTTATGACAAGATGTCCCGATTGGAGTACGTCGCGGGTGGTTCCACCAACATTCATGCCGGTACACCGCGCCCCGCGCTCTCAAACTGTTTTTTGCTTGAAATCCACGATGATATTGAGCATATCGCCAAGTCCGTTGCCGATGTCATTAAACTTTCCAAGGCGTCGGGTGGTATTGGCGCCTCTATTACGAAACTGCGCGCCGCGGGCTCTCCACTTTCGTCCAACAACACAACCTCCAGCGGTCCTACGCCGTTTGCAAAAATTATTGATACCGCCATTCGTGCCGTTCAACGAGGGGGAAAGAAGAAGGGAGCACTCTGCTTCTATATGGAGAACTGGCACTACGATTTTCCCGAGTTTTTGGACTGGAAGCACAACGCGGGCGATGATTACCTTCGTATGCGTACCGCAAATACCGCCGTCTTTCTCTCCGACGAGTTTATGCGCCGTGTCGCCTCCGGATCCGACTGGTATATGTTTGACCCGAAGGAGACACCCGACCTTAATGAACTCTACGGCGACCGCTTTGTGAAGCGCTACACCGAGTATGTGGGTATGGCGGAGGCGGGCAAGCTTCGTATCTTCAAAAAAGTGCCGGCGCGCGAGCAGTTTCGCCAGATTTTGGTGTCTTTGCAGACGACCTCGCACCCATGGCTCACCTGGAAAGACGCCGTGAACCTTCGCGCGCTCAACAACAACACAGGCACGATTCACATGAGCAATCTTTGCACCGAAATCTGTCTTCCGCAGGACAAAGACCATATCGCGGTCTGTAACCTCGCGTCCATCAACCTCGCGACCCACGTCCACAACAAAGAAATTAACTGGAGCAAGCTTGAAAGTAGTGTCCGTTTCGCGCTTCGCCAGCTCGACAACCTCATTGATATCAACGTGCTTCCCGTGAAGGAGGCGGAGGCGGGGGACAAGGAGAACCGCGCGATTGGTCTCGGGGTGATGGGCTTTACCGACACGCTCGAAAAGCTCGGTATTGCGTACGATAGCGACTTTGCCGCCGACTTTGCCGACCGCATTTTTGAATTCATTAGCTATATGGCGATTGACGAGAGTGCGAATCTCGCGGTAGAGCGCGGTTCCTACAGCCATTTCGCGGGGTCCGGCTGGTCACGAGGTAAAGTGCCGATTGATACACTCGCGCGTCTTGAGCGCGACCGCGGTATTCCGCTTACCGTGATGAAAGAGAGCCGTCACCGTGGGCTCAATTGGGACGTGCTTCGCGAAAAAGTGAAGAAGGGTATGCGAAACGCCACCCTTATGGCGGTCGCGCCGAATGCGAACATCGGTCTTGTCGCGGGCACCACTCCGGGTATTGACCCACGCTTCGCTCAGGTCTTCTCCCGCAACAAAATCTCCGGTAAGTATTTGGACATCAACCACAACCTCGTACTTGACCTTAAGAATATGGGACTTTGGGAAAAGGTGCGCGATGAAATCATTGAGGCGCAAGGCGACATTGAAAACATCTCCGATATTCCCGACCACATCAAGAAGATTTACAAGACTTCCTTTACTACCTCACCGTTCGCCTTTATTGAAGTTGCGGCCCGCGCGCAGAAATGGGTTGACCAGGCACTTTCTCGCAACATGTATCTTGAAACGCGTGACATTGAGGAAACGATGAAGATTTACCAGACGGCATGGGAGAAAGGGGTGAAAACGACCTACTACCTCCATATGAAGCCTCGCCACACCGCGGAGCAGTCTACGGTAAAGGTCAACAAAGCCCAGAAGCTCGGAAAGAAAGGTTTTGCGGCTGCGTTTGGAAGGCAACAAGAGAATCATCCTTCGGCGTTTGGTGGTATTTCCAAGCTTCAGCCGTCACTTCTTGTCCCGAGTGCGCTAGAGGGCCTTACGGAAACGCCGAGTATTCCCGAACCAGTTGTAGTGAAGGCAGAAGTGCCTTCTCCGCTCAAAGCGGTCGTGGTAAAAGAAGCCGTTGCGGTAGGTTTCTCTTCGGTCGCCGAGGCGATAAAAAAGGAAGAGACGCAAGAAGAGATGCGGGCGGAGTCTCCCGAAGGGTCTCTTGCTCCCGCCCTCACCGCACAGCATCCGAAACTTACCGTTGAAGATATCCTTGCCGCGGGTGCAAACGCCGGACCCGAAGACCCGCAAGACCAGTTTATTTGTGACTCCTGTCAATAATGCGCGAAGCACATTATTGCAAAGTCTAAATACGAAATCCTAAACTCTAAGAAGCACAAATTCCAAATTATAAATCTTAAACGAGGTCTCTTCCGGTTTGGATTTCTGTGTTTTGCGGTTTGTTTAGGATTTAGATTTTAGTATTTAGGATTTTGTTGAAATTACTTTACAAAAATTAGAAACCTAATACACTGTACGAACTATGCTAATTGGTAAGGCTCAGCCGGAGGATATGGTTCTTCACCCCATTCGCTATCAGTGGGCGTATGATTTGTACAATCAGGCGGTACGCAACACCTGGTTTCCGCACGAAATCGCGCTGAAGGAAGATCTGGATGATTGGGCAAAGATGACCGAAGACGAACGGCACGCCGTTTCATTCTTGATGGCGTTCTTCAATCCGGCCGAGCTCATCGTGAACCGCTCTATCGCGCTTGGTATGTATCCGTACCTCAAGGCGCCGGAGTGTCATCTCTATCTTGCAAAGGTCATGTGGGAAGAAGCCAACCACTGTGTGGCGTTTGAGTATGTGCTTGAGACCTTTCCGCTTGACCGCACGAAGGTGTTTGGTATTCATCTTGAAATGCCGTCAATGAAGGCGAAGGAAGAATATATCTTCAAGTATCTTCGCCGTATGACCGAAACCATTCTTGATATTGAAACGGTGGAAGGGAAGAAGGACTTCGTCAGAAACCTCGTCGCGACGAATATCGTGATGGAGGGTATCTGGTTCTACTCCGGCTTTATGGTGGCGCTTTCATTTCGCCAGCGAAACCAGCTTCGCAACTTCGGCTCAATGATCAACTGGGTTCTTCGCGACGAATCGCTCCACCTCAAGTTTGGTATCAACCTCGTACACACGACGCTGGAAGAGAATCCTGATTTGCTCACACCGGAATTCGCCAATGAAATCCGCGACATCATTATTGAGGGAGTGGAGCTTGAAACCCGCTACAACAAAGACCTTTTTCCGCGAGGCATTTTAGGCCTCAACGCCGACTATGTGAACCAGTATGTGCAGTATGTGACTGACCGCCGTTTGGAAGAATTGGGACTGCCGAAGCACTACAATGCGAAGAACCCGGCAAAATGGATGAGCACCGCGACCGATGTGTTTGAACTCGTCAACTTTTTTGAAGCGCAGAATACCTCCTACGAAGTGGACGGCCACGCCAGCGAGGCGAAAAAGGAGAAGGTAGCGGAAGCCAAGGAGACTGAATAACCCCGGCGCTCCGACCGTCTTCGTGTCGGTTGACACATATCGTATTTCTTGATTAGAGTGGGAGCAAAATCTGCTCTTTATCAAGCTGAAATCTGCGGACAGACGCCCGCTTTTTTCTTGAGTGAGCTGAAAACGATACCTACCACTATGAAAATTGCTTTTGTACGGCACGGAGAGACTACGCTCAATCAGCAGGGGAAGATGACCGGACGCCTTGATGTTCCACTCAATGTAACAGGACATACACAGGCGGCAGAGGCGAGCATGCTTCTCGATACCTCTTTTGATGTGATTTTCTCGTCGTCGCTCCAGCGGTCGCTTCAAACGGCAACCGTTATCGCCGAACGACTGAATGTTCCGCTTGTGGTTGAGAATGCTATTTTGGAGCGGGACTTCGGCTCACTCTCGGGAAAGACCTGGGAAGAAATCAACGTGGAACTTGGTTTTGACGCGAAAAAGGCGGACAAGGAGCAACGCTATGACTACCGTCCATTTGGTGGCGAGTCGGCTGAACAGGTAAGGGAGCGACTCACGGCATTTATTGGTCGCGTTAAAAAGGGACATCACCAGCGACCCTTGATCGTCTGTCATGGGGGCATTATCAGGATGTTGCACCATGCTCACCAAAACGAGGTCACACCCATTGCGAATGCATCGGTACATGAGTTTGACCTGTAACGGATAACGCAAGGTTCCATTTAGTGCAAAAGTCTTTGGCTTCAGGTCAAAGGCTTTTTCTTGTCTCGCTCTTCTCAATCTTCGCAAGTAGCACCTATCGGTGCTACTTGCGAAGATACGAGAACGAGAAAGTGGTTCGGTGAGTCGTCACAGAGATACCTTGCTCGGTACCTTGAGTTTTCAATTTGATAATTTGGAGTAAGATAGTAGAAAACCAGCACAAAGAAGTAACCATGAAAAAAACTAACGCTTCGCCAAAAGAAGTCAGTCAAACCGTGCTTAAAAAACAAAGCATCTGTAAACGAAAAGGCCATCAACCTGACATTATTAGAGAAGACGACGGAGAAGTTCCCGCGATTTGTTCTGACCATTGTAAGAGGTGTCGTTGTCCACTACCTCGCCATGAGCAAGAGTCTTTGCGAGATGGAGACGGTATCTATACCGTAACTCTTCATGGGGAAATGATGGAAGGTCCATAGCGCTTCAATTAATCTGCTTCGTTCTAAGCCCTTGGCGACAAGGGCTTTTTTATTGCCCCGAATTCCACCAAGTAGCACCGATAGGTGTTACTTGGTGGAATTGGGTTCCATAGGTGAAGAAGGTAAAGTCTAAGCCACATTTATGGTCCGATATTTGTTATACTAGTGCTTATGTCGCAAAAACCTCTCACCATTGTGATTTTCGGGGCTACGGGAGACCTTTTCCAAAAGAAGCTCGCGGGGGCGCTCTTTGATTTGCATTCCAAGGGCGTACTTCCGCAGAAGTATGAAATTGTGGGTTTCTCGCGCAAAGCGCTTAGTCACGACCAGTTCAGAGCATTTATAGACAACGCTCTCGCGGTGCGCGCGCACGGGAAAATTATAGAGCCCGACGAGTTTGTGTCGCACGCGCTGTACCATCAAGGTGACCTGATGAGCGCGGAGAGCTACGAGAGTTTGGGGAAGTTTCTCGCCGAGCGTGATAGGGAACATGGAGTGTGTAGCGATAAACTATTTCACCTTGCCGTTCCGCCCAATTTGTACGAAACAGTCTTCACACGCCTGTCCGCCTCGGGACTTGCCATTCCCTGCGCCCCGGGACTTTCCGACGAGGAGAAAGCATGGACGCGTGTCCTGGTGGAGAAACCTTTCGGTAACAATGAGAAGGAGGCGGCACGACTCGACACCCTTCTTGGGAAACTTTTTGAAGAAGAACAGATCTTTCGCATTGACCACTATCTCGCGAAGGAAGCGATGCAGAATATTATTTCGTTCCGCTTTTCAAATGGACTGTTTGAGCCTCTTTGGAGCAGAAAACATATAGAGCGAGTGGAGATACGGTTTGACGAAAAAGAGGATGTCGCTACACGAGGTTCGTTCTATGACGGTGTCGGCGCACTTCGTGACGTGGGACAAAATCATCTGCTCCAAATGCTCGCCCTTGTCGCCACCGAAAATCCTAAAGAGCTTTCTGCCGACCCTATCAGGACAGCACGAGCAAAGGTGCTTAAAAATGTGAAGGTTGATTTCGGTTCCATTCTTCGCGGACAGTACGCGGGGTATTTGTTTGAGCAAGGAGTCGCTCCAGATTCCAAAACCGAAACCTATTTCAAACTCCGCGCAAGTATACAAAGCCCACGCTGGCGAGGAGTTCCGTTTTTGCTTTCAAGTGGTAAGGCGCTCAAAGAACCAGAAGTGTCTATCTCTGTCTTTTTCAAGCCAACTCCCTGCCTCTGTCCTGAGGGGCATAAAAATGCGCATCAAAATGTGCTTACCTTCAGCTTTTCGCCCAAGGAAGAAATATCGGTGCTATTTTGGGCGAAGCGTCCCGGCTTTGACTTTCAGTTGGAACCGAAACGTCTCGCGTTTTCTTTTTCCGAAGGGGTGTTAGAACACAAAATACCAAACGCCTACGAGCGCGTGCTTCTGGATGCTATCCGAGGCGACCAAACCTTGTTTGCTTCAACCGAAGAGGTGAAGGAGCAGTGGAAAATAGTCACGCCGATACTCACGAAGTGGGGGAAACTTCCGTTACATAGCTATGAGAAAGGAAGCGAAGGACCAGCGGAAGCAGGCACTAGGCACTAGGGAAGATACAGAGAAACAGATATAATTCAAACGCTTTTGGATTTCTAGAGCCTAGAGCCTAGTTTCCTAAAGCCTATTTTTATGCAAGTAGGATATATCGGATTAGGGAAAATGGGATTTGCACAGGTGGAGCGCTTACTTGAGTATGGGCACAAAGTGGCCGCGTGGAATCGAAGCGAAGGACCGCGCAAGGAAGCGGAAAAAATTGGCGCGGATGTTTCGGAGACCTTTGACGACGTTTGCCGAAAACTTAAAGCTCCTCGCCTCATTTGGCTCATGGTCCCACACGCGGTGGTTGACGATGTCCTCCGAGAACTTGTTCCGCACCTGCAGAAAGGGGATACCGTGATTGACGGTGGAAATTCGTTTTACAAGCATTCAATGCGAAGGGCGAAACAGCTCTCAAAGAAAGGAATACACTTTTTGGACGTGGGAACTTCGGGAGGACCAGGTGGGGCGCGCAAGGGAGCGTGCCTTATGATTGGCGGAGAGAAAAAGGTGTACCAGAAATACGAGAAACTCTTCAGGGACCTCGCGCTTCTGGATGGCTACGCCTATATGGGGAGTGCTGGTGCGGGGCATTTTGTAAAAATGGTGCACAACGGCATCGAGTACGGCATGATGCAGGCGATTGGTGAAGGCTTCGAAGTAATGAAACGGTCAAAATTTAAGCTACCACTACTCCCGATTGCAAGTTTGTATAATAAAGGAAGTGTCATTGAGTCCAAGCTCGTCGGCTGGCTTGCCAAAGCGTACAAAGAGAAAGGTGAGAATCTCAAAGGCATTTCCGGAGAGGTGTCACACAGTGGAGAAGGGCTTTGGACGGTGCAAACGGCAAAGGAACTTCGAGTACCCGTAAAGGTGATTGAGGACTCGCTGAAGTTCCGCGTTAAATCAAAGGGTAACTCAAGCTACACCGGACAGGTGGTTTCGGCACTTCGCAATCAGTTTGGAGGACACAACGTCAAAAAGTAAGAACTTTTTGCAAATCCTAAATCCGAAACACTAAACACTAAACTCTAAACATTGGAATCGCTCTCTTTGGTTTATAATTTAGATATTTAGGGTTTGTTTAGGATTTAGAGTTTGATTTCACTTTATGGAAGAAGCCATCAAAAAGTTTAATACGCAGTTTGAGTGGGTACCCGAAGTGGTAAACGCGAGCGCCCTCTCGAAGAAGAGTAAGTTTGTGGTAAGTGGTATGGGAGGGTCGCATCTCTCCGCAGGGCTTTTGCTTACGCTTGATCCCAGCCTTGACCTACACATTTACCGCGATTACGGACTTCCCGCGCTCTCCGACCCGAACGAGCGTTTGTATATCGCAAGCTCCTATTCGGGCAACACCGAAGAGGTGCTTGATTTTGCAAAGGAAGCGCGAACAAAAGGCTACGCGCTTGCCGTGATGTCGGTGGGCGGGAAGCTTCTTACTTTCGCGCAGGAGAATGGACTCCCGTATATTCAGATTCCCGATACCAAAATTCAACCACGAAGCGCGCTGGGGTTTGCGATGAATGCGCTTGCCGTTCTTATCCAAAAAGAAGGGTTGCTTACGGAGCTTTCCGAACTTTCTACGACACTTCTACCTGAGGCGCTTGAGGAAAAGGGAAAGGAACTTGCAAAAGCACTTCGCGACAGTGTGCCCGTCATCTATTCTTCCACACGAAACAGCGCGGTGGCCTACAACTGGAAAATTAAGATGAACGAAACCGGTAAACTTCCCGCGTTTTATAATGTGTTTCCGGAACTCAATCATAACGAAATGACCGGGTTTGACGTGACGCAAACGACCGAAGGGCTCTCGCGTAAGTTCCACTTTATTTTTCTCACCGATTCTGCCGACCATCCGCAAAATCAAAAGCGTATGGCGGTGTGCAAAAAGCTGTATATAGACCGCGGTTTATCCGTGACCGAAGTCCCCCTAGAAGGGAAGAGTACACTCGAGAAAATTTTCAACTCGCTTCTTGTCGCCGACTGGACTGCAGTACATCTTTCCAAAATCTATGGAACCGAGGCGGAGCAGGTACCAATGGTGGAAGAATTTAAACGGCTTATCGCCTGAGATACGAAAATGCGAATTGCACGAATATGCGAATAGCTACGAATAAGAAAAGTCTACAGCCACATTTTAAATCGTTTGCTTCTGACTGAAAGATTTTGATACAATACAGAGTATATGAGCTGGATTGCACTCGCTGTTCTCACCGCCTTTTTCTACGGTGTCTATAATTTCTTCATCAAGGTAGCTTCTGGCTCCATTCACCAAATTGTCGGGGCGGTTATTCTCCAGGTCGGTGCAGCGATTGTGGGTGCGTGTGTCCTGCTATTTTTGAAATTAAATCACACACCACTTCTATGGTCAGGTAAGGGTATCTCTTACGCGCTACTAGCGGGAGTGTTTGTCGGCCTTGCCGAAATTACCTCGTTTATGGTGTTTTCAAAAGGCGTCCCGGCTTCAAGCGGTATCCCGGTCATCGTGGGTGGTTCCATCATTTTCGGGGCGCTCCTGGGGATGATTTTTCTCAAGGAAGTGCTGACGCCACTTCACTACCTTGCAATTGCCCTCGTTACCGTCGGAGTAGTCCTACTTGCGAAATAACACCTTCCGTTTTTGCCTATTCCGTTATCGGTACAGGTACGGCGAATGGCGCCGTTGATAATTTTACGGTACCATCTTAATGCATCTTGTCTTGTTCCGGTTCCCGTTACTAGTTAGTAGTCACCTGTTATTTTATGAGCATTCTTTTTCTCATCGGACGGCTTATCTTTGGCGGTTATTTTCTTATGAATGCGTGGAATCACTTTAAGAACCATGCGGGACTAACCGGTTACGCGCAGTCAAAAGGTGTGCCATATTCGCAGGCAGGTGTCTTTGTGAGCGGGGTACTGCTTCTCCTCGGTGGGCTTGGAGTTCTTATCGGTGTTGCACCAGTGGCATCACTCGCGCTCCTTATTATCTTCCTCGTACCGGTTTCGTTTATGATGCACGCCTTCTGGAAAGAGACCGATCCACAGAAGCAAATGATGGAGCGTATTCAATTTATGAAAAATATGGCACTCGTTGGAGCGCTCCTCATGCTCTATGCGATTCCCGTGCCGTGGATTTTCAACATCCTGCAATAACACGACACTCAGCTACGAACAGGAAACAAGTAGCAATAAAAAAAGGCGCTCCCGAGAGGGCGCCTTTATGTGTGAAAGAGCAAATGAGCAAGCTTACCAAGCTTCTGCGGTGTCATCCCAGACGATAGGCAGGGGGAACGGCCACCTTCGCTCCGAAAGTGCAAATCCTTTGATAGTGTCCCTGTCCACATCTACCATGGCTCCCAAGAAGATGCTGTGGGCGTCTGCCGGAACCCCGTTCGTATCGAACGTTCTCGCTCTTGCAAAATGTGCCAAGAGTTTATTGGGATGTGAATCGAGCCAATAGATGGTAATGGTTGTTGTCATATATAAAGTTTTCAACGAGCCTTTTGCGCGATGCAAAAGAAAACCCTCGAACCTAGTGGTTGAGGGTTTTTCTTTAGTGCCGTTAGAGTAAGGGAGTTAACAGTACCAAAAAGAAGCCCTCAACAGGAGTTCCTTAGTAGTCATTTTCTTAGTCGTAAGTACTGTTCGTCGCATACGGCTACTCTAGCACACGGCGTTTTCCGCGCAAGCACGTTGTCCCCAGAAGGGGAAAAAGTACCCGTTGACAGCCTATACCCCCTGGGGGTATCATAGGGAACATGAGTATAGACACAAAACAGAAGCTCCTCCGCCGACTTTCTATTGTTGAGGGTCAGCTTCGGGGGGTCAAGAAAATGGTACAGGAGGACAGGTACTGCGTTGATGTGATTACGCAGACCGAAGCGGTGAAGTACGCCCTCTCCGGCGTTGAAGACGTGCTTTTGGAGAAGCATCTTTCCACGCACGTGGTGGATCAGATGAAGCAGGGGGAAGAGTCAAAGGCTACCGCCGAGATTCTCAAAATCTATAAACTGGCACAGAAGAAAAGATGAACAGGAAAATCCTAAATCCGAAATACGAAATCCTAAACAATATCTAAATTCAAAATCAGCAAATCCGAGACGTCTATATTTTGAGTTTGTGTTTTGGGTATTTGGATTTGTTTCGAGTTTCGATATTCGGATTTCGGATTTGGGACATAAGGCAAGTTTTTATCAGTTTATGTATAACACTATGATGTACGCATATGAAGCAAACGGAGGTTGGTACGGACACACGCTTTTTGGTGGGTTCTTTATGGTAGTGGTATGGGTCGCGATCATTTGGCTCGTGGTCTGGCTGGTGCGCGGAGGGAGTGTACAAGGTAGAAAACATGAAGGACATGACGGGCATGAGCACTCTCACGGTAAAACAGCGATTGAGATTTTAAATGAACGTTATGCAAAAGGTGAAATTGACCGCAAAGAGTTTGAGGAAAAGAAAAAAGATTTAATTTCCTAAACCACTATGGCTCACGACTGTTGTCATGATGTACAACCGCAAACGCCTGGTTCACCGCACCCCCACGGTGCGGAAGCGGGGACAGTTTTTTCGTGCCCGATGCACCCAAACGTGGTGAGTGACAAGCCCGGGCTTTGCCCGGAGTGTGGGATGGCACTGCTTCCGCAGAAGAATCATGAATCAAGAATCAAGAATCATGAATCCTCAAACCATGAGGAACACGGTTTGGACAAGCACAAGGGACACAGTACAAACATTTTCAAGGTAAAGTTTTGGGTGTCGCTTGTGCTCACGGTTCCGATTTTTCTGTATTCGGATATGGCGCAGATGTTCTTCGGCTTCCGTCTTCCTAGTTTGGAAATTGGATATTGGAAATTGGATATTCTGTTCCCAGCTTTGCTGGGGACAGCCGTCTTTTTCTATGGCGGATGGGTGTTTCTTGTGGGGGCGTATCGTGAGCTCAAGGCAAAACTTCCCGGAATGATGACCCTTATCTCACTCGCGATTCTTACCGCGTACAGTTACAGCTTGTATGTTACTTTTTTGGGTGAAGGCGAGACGCTCTTTTTTGAACTTTCCTCGCTCATCACGATTATGCTTCTCGGACACTGGATAGAGATGAGGGCGGTTTCGGGTGCACAAGGAGCACTGAAGGAATTGTCAAAATTATTACCTGATGTGGCGGAACGCCTTGTGCGAAAATCCGAGATCCGAAATCCGAAATCCGAAACAATTTCCAAATTCCAAAACTTAAATACTGAAACCGAGAAAGTTTCTCTTGAGGAGCTTATGGTAGGCGACTTCGTGCTGGTGAAGCCCGGGACGAAGGTGCCCGCTGACGGCGTTATTGTGGAAGGACATTCGGAGCTGAATGAATCGCTCCTCACGGGGGAGTCAAAACCGGTGGGTAAAAAAACGGGTGATGAGGTGATTGCCGGTTCCCAAAACGGGGACGGCTCGCTTGTGGTGGAAATCAAAAAAATCGGTGAGGAAACATTTCTTTCGGGTATTAAACGATTGGTGGCCGACGCGCAGGCAAGTAAATCACGCTTGCAACAGCTCGCGGACCGAGCGGCACTTCTTCTTACTGTCGTGGCGGTGGTCGCAGGAGGACTTACCGTGAGCACGTGGCTTTTTCTTGGCGCGGGTGTCGCGTTCGCGGTTTCCCGGCTGGTTGCCGTACTTGTCGTTGCCTGTCCACACGCGCTCGGTCTCGCCATTCCGCTCGTCGCCTCCATCTCCACTACCAAAGGTGCGCAAAACGGGGTGCTTGTGCGAGAGCGTCTCGCGCTTGAACAGGCGCGCACGATTGATACGGTGCTGTTTGATAAAACGGGGACTCTCACGCAGGGACTCTATGGTGTGACCGAAATACTCCCTGTGGAAGGCACTCCCGACGAAATCGTCTCGCGCGCCGCCTCGGTTGACTACTATTCCGAACACCCTATCGCCTCGGCGATTGTGCGTGAAGCGAAAGTGCGGAAGCTCAAACCCGTTCCTGCGAGCAAATTTGAGCGCATTCCCGGCAAAGGGGCGCAGGCCATCATTGACGGGATGACCGTGAAGGTGGGGAGCTACGCGCTTCTCAAGAACGACAACGTTGCGGTCCCCGTGTCGGTCAAGGAAAAACTAACTGCACTTGCAAAGGAAGGCAAGACCATTATTTTCGTACTTTCGGGAAGAGTGTTTAGCGGAGCGCTCGCGCTTGCGGATGTGGTGAGACCGGAGTCGGTGGAAGCCATCAAGACACTCCACAGTATGGGGATTAAGGTCGCGATGGTGACCGGCGATTCGGAAGAGGTCGCCAAGTATATCTCGGAGGAGCTTGGACTTCAGGAATATTACGCCAAAGTGCTTCCCGGTGAAAAAGCAGAAAAGGTAAAAATGCTTCAGGCAAAAGGTGAGCGCGTCGCCTTTGTCGGCGATGGCGTCAATGACGCGCCGGCACTCACGCAGGCGAACTTAGGTATTGCCATCGGCGCGGGAACCAACGTCGCAATCGAGTCTGCGGGTATTATTCTGGTCCGGAACGACCCGCGCGATATTCCAAAAGTCATTCGGCTTTCGCGACTTACCTACCGCAAGATGATTCAGAATCTCTGGTGGGCCGCGGGGTATAACATTGTCGCCATTCCGCTCGCGGGCGGAGTGCTTGCGCCATGGGGTATCTTTCTTGAACCGGCTGTTGCTGCAATCCTCATGTCGGTGTCCACGGTGGTGGTTGCGTTTAACGCGGTGCTTCTCCAAAGACAGAAGATTTAGTCGTTGGTGTTGTGGTATACTTTTAGCATTATTCACTTGTAGAAGAGGCGAAAAATATGACTGTGAGTTACACCCTTATCGTTGTCGCGACCATCGCGCAGTTTATTCTGGGGGCTTTGTGGTACTCGCCACTCTTATTCGGAAAGTGGTGGATGGAAATTATGGAGTGCACGAATGTACCTCCGGAAGAACTCAAGAAGATGCAGAAGGCGATGATGCCGTATTACGCCCTACAACTTTTTTTGACATTCTTCACGACGGTGTCGTTTGCGAACCTCATGCCGTATATAGATTCGTTCAGCATTTACCATGTCGGCTTTTGGCTGTGGATTGGGTTTATCGCTCCGACGCAAATCGCCTGCGTGGTCTGGACGAATACAAAGCAAAAGTTCTGGGCGAAGCAAATCTTTGTGATGATAAGCTATCAGTTTGTGGGGCTCATGCTCGCCTCGTGGATACTGTCTATGTAATTATGATAGTGGGGGGGGGCGTCGGGTAACAGAGAGTTAAAGAGGTAAAGATTCTTAACTGAAAAAAACTATGCGCACTCTCTCACTCCTCCTTCTTCGCCTCTCACTCGGTGCCCTGTTTTTCTACGCGGGTATCACCAAGGTTCTTGACCCCAGTTGGTCCGCCGCGTTTTATCTCAAAGGCGCGAAAACCTTCCCCGCATTCTATGCGTTTTTCCTACAGCCTTCCATTCTTCCGACTATAAACTTCATCAACGAGTGGGGACTCACCCTCATTGGTGTCGCGCTCATCCTTGGCATCTTTGTGCGTGTCGCCTCAATTGGAGGCATTATGCTGATGCTCCTCTACTATTTCCCCACTCTCGACGGACTCTATCCAAACACGCACTCTCTTATTGTAGACGAACATATCATCTACATCTGCGCGTTCTTTGTTCTTGCCTCTTTCCGCGCCGGTCGCGTTTTCGGCCTTGAAAAGTGGTGCAGTAACTTACCCATCTGCGCCCGCTTTCCTCGCCTCCGAGCCCTTCTCGGTTAGTCCCCCTTAGTAAAGGGGGAGGACACAGTCCACTGTGCCGGGGGTTGTGATGTCCTTGCTCACAGAATCCAGTTCTTCCATTTTAGCTTTCAACAAGGCAGTCTTTTACCGTTCCAAAGCTTGACAATGCAGATATACTATTTTACCCTTCTGGTGAGTCTTCCTTGTATGTGAGGGGCAAGACGAAGACAGTTGTTCTTTAGGAGTTTATGTTCATAGTGCGGTGGGCGTTTGGAAAGAGTTAAATTTCTAGCGCGCTATGAACATGAAAAACCATGCAGTTATTGGGACCGTCCTTGTGGCGGTCGTAACCTTAATTACTGGGTGCAGTGTGGGGACTGACAAGAGTCAGTTCAACCAAACGTTTTTCCCCACCAACCACTGGGAGGTGGTTGGCCAGGGGACAAACGGAGAGGTGGTGGTGGAGACAACATCCACCAACCTCCTTGCGTACCTTCGGGTGCACAAGGCGACCCCCGTTGGTCGGCTGACCAATGGGCAACCGGTTCGGGTTCAGATGACTCTCCGTCGGAGACCCTACAATGGAGGAGTGGAGCTGATCTCCTCCAAGGCGTACCCGGCGGTGGAGTGACGGGTTGGTTGAAAGACCGAGAAAAAACTTTACTCGTGGGTGATGAGCGATTCACCCCTTTATTGAGCTCGTTTCGCCCAAGGCGAAGTGGATTCATTGAGAATTGTTCTTTAAAGATGTTCATAGCAGTGTGTGGCTCACGCGAGTGGGCAGTAGACTGCTATGAATAAAGAAATTAACTTAGACGAAGTGGTTATCACACCAGCCATACTCTTTGCCTGGTCAGCGCACTGTCGGAAGATTGTCCAAGAACTTGGGGAGAAAGGGTTGCTTAACCGGAACACGGTGATTTCCGAAGAGAAGGCGGAGCTTGGCCCGAACGGGGTGCTCGTCATTTTTATCTTCATTGCGGGGAAACGGGTTGAGATGGCGTTTCCGCAAGGGCAGTGGCAGATGCCTAAAAATAATTAGGCGAGGTTTGGTCGGGGATATCCTTAATCCCACTATTTTCACGGCTCGTCCAGACAACTGGCGAGCTTTTTTGTTTTGCAAAAATAGTTTTTGTGATATGGTACAGACATAAGCGATGTATTTCGGGTTTTCTTTGTTTTTGATTTAGGGATTGTTTAGAATTTAGATTTTCAGATTTAGAAATTATTGTTATGTATACCCCACCACAGAAAATTTTAGAGCGGTACGCGGATGTGCTCGTGAACTTCGCGCTGAACAGCGGGAAGGGCATTAAAAAAGGGGAGGTGGTGCACCTCGTCTGCTACGAGGCGGCAAAACCTTTGTATATGGAGCTGAAGCGCGCCATCTTGAAAGCGGGAGCGCACGTGATTTCTGACTATCGTCCCGACTCGGGCGACCGATTTCCGTTTGACCGAATGTTTTTTGAACTTGCGAAACCGCATCAGCTAGGGTTTTTCCCCAAACACTACGCGAAGGGACTGGTGGACGAAATTGACCACTCTATCTTTATCGTGAGCGAGGTGGATATGCACGAACTGGAGGGTATTCCGCCGAAGAAAATAATGGAGCGAGGTCTTGCGTGGAAGCCGTATATGGACTGGCGACGAGAGAAAGAGAACAAGGGCAAGTTTACGTGGACGCTCGCGCTCTACGGCACGGAGGCGATGGCGAAAGAAGCGGGACTTTCCGAGAAAGAATACTGGGGGCAAATTATCAAGGCGTGTTTCTTGGACAAGAAAAACCCGAAAAGTCAGTGGAACAAAATTTTTAAGGAGATGGAGCGACTGCGTCTTAAGCTGAACGCGCTTCCGATTAACAAACTGCATGTCGTGGGTCCCGATGCAGACCTGTGGGTGCACCTCGGTGAGAAGCGCCAGTGGATGTGCGGAAGCGGGCGCAATATCCCGAGCTTTGAACACTTCACCTCGCCGGACTGGCGCGGAACCGAAGGGTGGATACGGTTTAATCAGCCACTGTATCGCTATGGTGTGCTTATTGAAGGTGTGCAGTTGTGGTTCAAAAACGGCAAGGTCGTGAAGGCGACCGCGAAGAAAAATGAGAAGGTGCTCCTGCAAATGATTGCGACCGAGAATGCGGACAAGATGGGTGAGTACTCACTCACGGACAGAAGGTTTTCCCGCATCACAAAGTTTATGGCGGAGACGCTGTACGATGAAAATCAAGGCGGTCCGTATGGCAACACGCACCTCGCGCTCGGAAAATCCTACCACGACTGCTTTGTGGATGACCCGGGTGAGCTTTCGCCGAAGGATTGGGAAGACCTCGGCTACAACGACTCGTCGGTGCACACCGATATTATTTCTACGACTCCGCGCACCGTGACGGCGCACATGACGGATCGAAGCTCGAAGATAATATACCGCAACGGATTGTTTAAGATTTAAAGTTATTTACCCCCACACCAAAATCCTTTTGGTGTGGGGGTCTACAAGAACGGGTTATTCAAAATAGAGAGGTGTTCGTCAAGACACGCCAAATTACCACATATCAGCGACCGCTGATATGTGGTAATTTGTAGTAGTGGCTCAAATCAGGCCTCAAGAGAGGCCTGATTTTCTTTGTCGAGAGGACACACATATATATGCACTATAATTGCGGTCGCAAAGATAGTGTATTAGTAGGTCGTAGTCTAGTGTAATGCGCTCTGCTATACTTTCACCCATGTTAGGTAGATTGAAACTCATTTCGCTCAATATTGAGATGGATAAGCACCTCGCGAGAGTGCTTCCGTTTTTGGAGCGGGAGCAACCGGACGTCGTGTGTCTGCAGGAAATCTTTGAAAAGGACATGGGCGTCTTTGAAAAGACTCTCGGGATGTTGGGGCATTTTGAGGCGGTGTCCGTCGTTGATATAAGTTATGTTGATGGAATACTTGGTCCCGATGAAGAACTTGAGCAAAAAGGTCCTCAGGGTATCGGATTTTTCACGACACTTCCGGTTCGTTCAGGAGGAGCGGAGTATTATCACGGGAAGCCGAGGGAAGTTACCAAACACAGCATAGACTACAGTCGGTTTCTTCTCTGGCGAGAGGTGGAGAAAGAAGGTACACTTTTTACCATTGGCACGACCCACTTTACATGGACTCCCGATGGCAACACCTCCGAAGAACAGACAGGGGATGTTAGGAAACTTTTCGGTATTCTCGGTAAGTTTCCCGAGATTGCATTTTGCGGTGATTTCAACGCGCCGAGAGGTCGTGAGATTTGGGGAGAGATTGCGAAGCGTTATAAAGATAACATTCCACCCGAATATACGAGTTCCGTTGACCCAATACTTCATCGCGCGAAACAACTTGAGGTGATGGTTGATGGACTTTTTACCACGCTGGGCTATAAGGCTTCGGAAGTGAGGCTCGTGGAAGGAGTAAGTGACCACAAAGCAATTGTAGGTATGCTTGAAAAAAGTAGACAGTAGAGATTAGACATAAGACATAAGACGGGGGACATTAGAAATTAGATGTTTTGAACATATGCCCATCATTTTTTATGCGACGGTTTTTGTCGGAAGTATTTGTATGCTGGTGCTTTTGTATCGTGGCCCACTCTATGTCCCTACACGTCGGAAGTATGTTCCACGAATTATTGAGATGCTTGACCTACAACCCCACGAGAAGATTGTGGACCTCGGGAGCGGTGACGGCAGACTTCTCGTGGCACTTGCCAAAGCAGGCGCCGAGGCGCACGGCTATGAGCACAATCCGCTTCTCGTCTTGAAGTCAAAGCAAAATTTTAAACGGGAAGGTGTGGAGGGGAAAGCCTTCGTACATATGAGTAATTTTTGGGATGTGGACACCGCGCAGTTTGACGGCATCGTTGTGTATGGCATTCCCTATATCATGATGCGTCTTGAAGAGAAGCTCAAAAAAGAACTTCGCCCTGGAGCGCGCGTCGTGTCCTACTCCTTTCCGTTCCCCAACTGGGAGCCGTCTAAGAAGGAGAAGGCGGTATATTTGTATGTAAAGTAGGTATGTGTGCTATGCTGAAAAATAGATGAGTATTCGTGAAGTGACCGAAACAGAAATTGAACAAAAGCGACAGCGCTTTGAAACCGTCAGGCAGATAGAGTGTCAAATTCCTTTCCATAAAAATGGAGTCTCAACCTTGGACAGTGCACTTGAAAGTGCCGAGGCGACTCTTTTCAGAGAAGCGCAGCATATCGGAGCGCACGTTATCGTGTTTGAGCCGTATGTCACGCTTCCCGGAAATGGTAAAGGAAGTACACTCATCCTTAGTGCGCGTGCGTACACATTACGCGAATGAAAGGTAAACAGGGGGGAGTGTCGCCAGCGCGACCTCCTTCTTTTTTGTGCTAGATGCGGTAATTTTGACCACCGCGAGAACCGACAGAAAGAGCGGCGATTTTGGCACCAAACGCGCAGGCGTCTTTTAGGTTTTCCCCCTCAAGGAGTTTCGCAATCATCCCCGCGCGATAGGCATCTCCCGCACCGGTCGCCTCCACCACTTTTTTCGCCTTAACCGCGTTTACTCGAGTGGTTTTTCCGTCTTCATAAATAACGCTTCCTTTTTCGCCGAGGGTTTCAATGACCGCGCGCACTCCTTTCTCAAGAACTTTCGGAATGCTGTAGCCGAGAATGGTTTGAAGCTGTTTGATTTCAACTTCGTTACCAATAAAGATATCGGCAAGCGTGAGGGTTTTCTCAAGAAGCGCTTTGTCGTAGAAAATGGAGATGACCTGCCCGGGGTCAAAGATAATCAGTGTATCCTTTCCGCATTTTTCGCGCGTCTCTTTCATATGACGGAGAATACTCATACCGGTACCCGCGGAGAAGATGGCAACCCCGATGTTTTTAAAGTCCGTAGCGGAAATGGTTTTTGAGAGGGGAATGGTGTGCACTTTTTCGTACGCATTCGGTTGATACACGCCGATTTGCTGGCCGAGCTCGTCCGACATTCCGTAAAAGGTAGCGGTCCATCCTTTTTTATCAGACACCACGCGAGAATCTACCCCAGCTTTCTTAAGGTAGGGGAGAAATCCGCTCCCTTCAAAATCCTGTCCAGCGAGGGAAAAAAGAAGTGGTTTTTGTTTGAGTAAACCGAGTCCATAGGCGATGTTGCCACCCGTTCCACCCCAAAAGTGCTCGCGGGTCTTGGCGGTGAACATCAGGTTCTGCCTCCCGAGTGTGCCGTCCTTTTCAACCAAAATCTCATCCTGTATCTTGCCATGAATACCGAAGAGCATGTCTATGGCGACGGAGCCGACAACAAGAGGACGAGGCATAAGTTCCTAATTGTCTAATTTCTAATTCACCTAATAAAATTCCAAATTCAAAATACCGCACTAACTGTAACTCTCAGGAAGTAACTCTGAAAGTTTCTTCGAACGGTCTTTTCCTAAATAGATGGTTGTTTCTTTGTTTTCAGGATTGATTTGCGACAAAAGTTCACGGCATCGGCCGCAGGGTTGAAGTATCTTTCCATCTTCAGCAACACATACTATCTCTACTACTCTGGACTCTCCAGCCTTTAACATTTCGGCAACAGCCGAATGTTCAGCACAAAAACCAAGACCACAGGCAGCATCAATGCAGATTCCAGTATATATTTTCCCGCTGTCGGTAAGCAAAGCCGATCCGCAACCCCCACAACTTGCGAAATCAGAGAGCTTGCGAATAGGACTTATTTCCGCTGCCTTTTTATATAACGTCTCAAAATTGCTCATGTAGGCCTTTGAAATTTTATTAGAAATTAGGTCAATTAGGTGAATTAGAAATTGCTAACGTCTTAGTTAGCTCGTCCCTTCCTCCCACGACTCAAGATACTTCGTCTGCACGGGAGTGAGCACATCAATCTTTACGTCAAGCGACTGTAATTTCTTTTGCGCAATTCGGCGGTCAACTTCCTCGGGAATGACGTACACTTTGTTTTCAAGCTTTCCTTTGTTGTCCAGAATAAACTTTGCGCCGAGAGCCTGATTGGCAAAGCTCATATCCATCACGGATGCGGGGTGGCCTTCGGCGGTTGCGAGGTTTACGAGGCGACCTTCGCCGAGGACATAGATTTTCTTACCCCCTTTTGCGAATGTGTATTCGTCCACGAGCGGGCGAGGGGAGTCGGTATGTTCCGCAAGCTTCTTTAAGGATTTAAGGTTTATTTCAACATCAAAGTGTCCCGAGTTTGCGATAATACATCCATCTTTCATTGCCTCAAAGTGAGGAGTATCAAGCACGTCTCGGTTGCCGGTAAGGGTGCAAATAATGTCGGCGCGCTTTGCGGCCTCTTTCATCGGCATTACGCGGAAGCCGTCCATCATCGCTTCAAGTGCTCGAATGGGGTTGATTTCGGTGACAATAACGCGAGCGCCAAGTCCCTCGGCGCGCTTTGCGAGTCCCTTTCCGCACCAGCCGTAACCAGCGACCACGAAAGTAGTTCCGGCAATGAGCTTGTTGGTCGCGCGGATGATGCCGTCAAGCGTTGACTGTCCGGTGCCGTAGCGGTTATCAAACAGGTGCTTCGTCTGCGCTTCGTTGACTGCGAGTATGGGGAAGCAGAGCTTACCGTCCTTCGCCATTGCCTTAAGGCGAATAACACCGGTCGTAGTTTCCTCGGTTCCTCCCACGATGGTCTTCAAAAGGTCGGTACGGTTCTTGTGAATTTCGGAGACGAGGTCGGCTCCGTCGTCCATCGTAAGATGTGGTTTGAAGTCCAGTACGGCGTTCAAGTGTTTAAAGTAGGTCTTGTTGTCCTCCCCCTTAATAGCGAAGGTTTCAATACCGTATTCAAGGGCGAGTGCGGCCGCGACGTCGTCCTGTGTGGAGAGGGGATTTGAGGCGCAGAGGCGAAGAGTCGCTCCGCCAGCTTTGAGCGCGAGCATCAGGTTCGCCGTTTCGGTGGTGACGTGGAGACAGGCCCCAATACGAATACCCTTAAACGGTTTCGTCTTCGCGTACTCCTTTGAAAGCGAAACAAGGACCGGCATGTCTCTCCCCGCCCATTCAATGCGCTTGCGTCCTTTTTCCGCCAGTTTTTTGTCTTTGATGTCGTACATAATTAAAATTAAAGATACTAATATACTAATGGGTACGAATGATACTAATAAATACGAATAAGAATTAAAAAAGAAGTGGAGCCCAAGTTGCCTCGGGCTCATTAAAGGGTGTTTAAGAGCTTTCTCTGTCTCTGTGGACTTCTCGGTAAGCATTTCTCGCGACCCGCCCTCCAACCGCAAGGAGGAATGTTTCGGCCACGGACAGATAGAACGGAATAACCTTTTCTCCTCGTTTCTCTCTGCGCCTTGTTAGCCAATGACCCAAGAGTGTTCCCACAGCTAATCCTGTCGCAATTGTGATGTACTCCATCATGAGGTATTCACCTCCTTTCTTCGTCCACTACTTTAGCGGTTTTTGTGCCCAAACGCAAACCCGTCCCGATGGACTATCGGGACGGGTGTGACACTCCTCTACGTTTTTCTTTCTACTGCGTGTTTGGGGTACCTGCGGCTGGGGTGGTAGGGGTCGTTACTCCTGTTCCGGGCTTAACGGGGAGTTGCTGTTTCTGAGTCTGAATTTTCTGCCTGAGGTCTTGCTTCTGTGTCTGAATGGTTTTCTTCAAGTCCTGTAGCTCCGTCTTGATAGTCTGATGTACCTCCTTTGCCTTGGCTTTCATCGTTTCAATCTTTGCTTTTTCGGCAGTTCGGAGTGCTTCCATCTTTGCTTTCGCTTGACTGCGGAGTACGTCAATCTGCTTCTGATACTTCTCTTTGACCGCCTTGAGCTCTGTTTCCATTTGCTGGCGGAGCGCTTTAATTTGCACCTCTACCTCTTTGGTAATTTCTTGGCCGGGGGCATCGGTCTTCGGAGCGGGAGTGGTCACGGTAACCGGCTGAGTTTGTACCGTCGTAGGTGCCGGTGTTGTCGTGGTGGTGTCTGTGGTTTGCGCGAAGGCCACTGGAGCGAGTGAAAGAAAACCGACAGCGAGAGATGAAATAATTTTTTTCATTTTCTTGAAACGTACATTAAAGCATTATTAATTACCAAATAGTACACCGACAACGTCTCAAAGCAAAGAGGGCGGTGCACGAATTGAAGTGTGTGCATGAGGCGTGCCAAGGAGTGGGGCAAAGATAGTGAGCGTATGCGCTCCGGTAACGGCTACGAGCAGTATCAGTAACCGAGTAAAGAAAGTCGGAGTGCCGAGTGTGTGCAGAAAGGGCACGTCCTGGTCGCTATCGGTGCTGTTCTGGAATACACCAAGAGTGTCCGCATCGGCTACGGTCCAGTCGGTACGCGAAGATGCGTTTACCATAAAGAAAAGCACTCCGGCGCACAGGGTGCCGGTCAGCAACACATTCCGTCTGGGGAGGGTGAGCGTGTATTCCATTGGCACCAGTATACTCCAAAGCCGAGTATTTTTGTCTATATGGTGAGAGTGCTATACTTTTTCCATGCAGAAACTCTTCATCAAAGATCGCAAAGGGCAAAAGGTTTCGGTTCTGATTGAAGGTGAAGAAAGATTCGGACCACTTGCGTTCGTCATGCACGGGCTTGGTGGATTTAAGGAACAACCGCATATACAGGTGATGGCTGAAGTGTTTCTGGAGAACAGCTTTACCGTGGTTCGGTTTGATACCACGAATACGTTTGGCCAAAGCGAGGGGAACTACGAGGACGCGACAACTACCAACTACTACGAAGACTTGGAAGACGTTATTTCCTGGGCGAGCAAAGAACTTTGGTACAAAGAACCGTTTTGGCTTGTCGGGCATAGCCTCGGCGGAATATGCACAGCACTTTATGCCGAAAGGCATCCTGAAAAAGTGGTGGGGCTGGCTCCGCTCGGCACTGTGGTGTCGGGCGAGTTGAGCAAAGGCACATATACAAAAGTGCAACTCGCCGAATGGGAAAGTACGGGTCTCCGGATCACTCCCAGCGAATCAATTCCCGGCCTTATGAAAAAGTTGAAGTGGTCACATATGGTAGACCGGTTGAAGTATGATTTGTTGCCGAACGCGAAGAAACTTATTATGCCGATTCTGCTTATCGTCGGAGAGAAGGATGAATCAACTCCGCCAGTGCACCAGCACATTCTATTTGGGGCTAGACAAGCGGGACCCTCCCTTATATGCTATACTAAAAGGGTTATATTTTAATTAACAATAATAGAGAACATATGGCAAAAGAGAACTCCGCGTTTATGAAGCCCCTCACTGTCAGCGCCGACCTCGCGGTTGTCGTTGGAAAAGGACCGATGCCTCGCTCCGAGGTAGTAAAGAAACTCTGGGTATACATCAAGGGTAAGAATCTTCAGGACCCGACCAACAAGCGCAACATCGTTGCAGATGAGGCTTTGAAGAAAGTGTTCGGTGGTAAAGCGGTGGTCAATATGTTTGAAATGACCAAGCTCGTGTCGGTGCACCTCTCCTAATTTCCCTCTCTAAGTCACTATTTTATAAAAGCTCTCCGACGATAGTCGGAGGGCTTTTGCTTGCTTTTCGAGCATTTTAAGCTTAGTCTGGAGCTACCTATGAAAGATTTCAAACACAACAACAAGTTTGGCGGGGGAAACAAAGGAGGCGACCGAGGTGGCTTTGGAGGAGGTAATCGCTTCAGCAAGAGGTCGTGGGACGGGCAGAAGGAGATGCACAAAGCGGTGTGCGCGAAGTGTCAGAAGAGCTGTGAAGTGCCGTTTCGTCCAAGTGGAGACCGCCCGGTGTACTGTCATGACTGTTTTGATAAGACGAAGTCAAATACACCCACTGGTGGCAATTTTTCACGAAACGAAGGAAGTACCTTTCCCAAACGAGAGTTTAACGCTCCGTCCGCACCACAACAGGATCGGAACGGAGGTAATAAGCAATTGGAGGAGATTAGGCACCAGCTTGATGTCGTTACTGCAAAGCTTGATCGCTTGCTTCAAAAAGTAGAGGGCTCAAAGAAAGAGACTGCATCTGCACCGAAAAACGAGTCACTTAAAGAAGTAGTCGCAAGTGTGGTGGAATCTCCTAAAAAGGTAACAGCGGTTAAACTAAAAAAAGTGGGAGCTAAGAAGATGTTCTCAAAAAAGAAATAGCGAGAGATAGAGAATTGGTTTCGCCTGCGTCGCTCTACGTCTTGGATGTGCTCAGTCGATTACACCAGTTGAGCGCGGTTGATGTGGGGGAGTAGGGGAGAGATAATGCTTCGCGGGGAGGTGTGCAAAAGCTTGAGCTTCGCGAGTCCACGATGTATCTGTACCGCAAGAGCATTTTTAGTCTGGCCGGTGATAAGTGACATCTCCGCAAGCGAAAGGTCCTGTATATATCGCATACGCATTACCTTTTGGTAGGTGAGGGGGAGGTGGGTAATGAGGAGCGCTGCCGATTTTCCATCAATAAGATTATACAAACGTGAGTGGTCACCTGCGCTTGGCTCAAAACCCTTCTCCACAAGGGTATCAAGCGAGCTCGCCTTGTGTTTTCGGTACTGGTCAACGATAAGGTGATTGAGTACATGATAGAGAAACGCCTTCATCACCTCTATTTTCCCACCCTGCGCGAGATACTTCCATGTCTTCATAAAGGTGTCCTGCACAAGGTCGTCACTTACAGCCTTATCATGTATCTTGAAAAACGCGTGCGCCGAGAGCCCTTTCTCGTAGGTGTGGTGAGCTACGGTTAGCATATTGTTTCGTTCAATGGCTTCGGTGGAGGTCATATGCGTATTTCTATATTTAATGTTAATTTAATGATAGTAGTCGGGACGGGACGCACTGTCAATCAAATATGCGGAAATATGGACGAGAAGTAGCATTAAGTACGTAATTTTTTACGATAAACCTTAATGTAACCTTAATACTAGGCTTTAATGTAGACTCAATACTGCCCCTTGCGCATCTCTTAGGAAAATGCTTTAATGGTGACATGCCAATTCTCATTGTTGAAGACGAGAAGAAACTTGTTGATATTTTGAAGCGCGCTCTCAAAGCCGAACGCTATTCGGTTGACGTCGCGTATGACGGAGAGGAAGGACTCGGGAAGGCACTGAAGCACACCTATAGCCTGATTATTCTTGATATTATGCTTCCCAAAAAAGATGGGTTTACGGTCTGTAAGGAGCTTCGCGAGCGGGAGATTCATACGCCAGTCATTATGCTTACCGCGCGCGGGAGCATGGAGGATAAAGTGGTTGGGCTGGATGCCGGAGCGGACGATTATCTTATTAAGCCGTTTGGCATTACGGAGCTTTTGGCGCGCATTCGCGCGGTACTTCGGCGCCGAAAGACAACCGATGCAAACATACTGACCTTTGCCGATATGGTAATGGATAAGAAGAAGCATGAGGTCACCCGCGCGGGTAGGCTGGTACCCCTTACGCCCAAGGAATACAAACTTCTGGACGTGCTCCTTTCAAATCAGGGAGAGGCCATACCGCGACAGAAGCTCCTTCTGCATGCGTGGGGGCCGGCGTTTCGGGAGACCAACAACGAACTCAATGTACATATGAACTATTTGCGCACAAAAATCGGGAAGCAGAGCAAGAAACCCCTCATCCATACCATTCGAGGGGTTGGTTTTGTGCTGAAATCTTTGTGAGCGTATAACGGCTTGTAGTCTGCTACCTTCACTTAGCTGTATGATGATGCAACATAACATAAAAAAAAGACGTCTTGTTCCAACGGCGCGGGAGCTTCGTGTCAAAGCCAAGGAGCTTGCCGTGACGGCGCTTGAGAAGGAGAGTATTCGGCAAAAACTTGCCGTAACCGCCAAAAGACTTAGTCTTAAAGCCAAGGAGCTTGCCGTGACGGCGAAAGAAAAAGAAAGCATACGACGCAAACTGGCGATAACTGCGGAAGAACTCCGCCTCAAAGCGAAGGAGCTTGCAGTGATTGCCAAAGAAAAGGAAGTCGTTCGCCGTAAACTGGCGATAACTGCGGAAGAACTCCGCGTCAAGGCGAACGAACTTGCTATCACCGCGGAAGAACTCCGCCTCAAAGCCGAGGAAAAAGATGCGATAGAAGCGAAGTCTAAGGAGTCCGAAATCAGATATCGCCGACTTTTTGAGACTGCTCATGACGGTATTTTGATTTTGAATTCCGACACCGGTCAAATAACCGACGTGAACCCGTTCCTGGAAAATCTCCTCGGCTATTCTAAAGATGAATTTCTAAACAGAAAATTGTGGGAAGTTGGGGCGTTTAAAAATATGAAGGCGTCCAAAGACGCGTTTAAGGTATTACAAAACCAAGGATATTTGCGGTATGAGAATTTACCGCTTGAAACGAAAGACGGACGGGCAATTGAGGTTGAGTTTGTGAGTAATTCGTATATGGTTGGCGGAACCCTCGTCATTCAATGTAATATTCGTGACATTACCGAGCGCAAAAGGCTTGATCTTATCAAAGAGACGAAACGGCTCCTTAATGAAGAACGAATGAAGGTGGAATCCATCGCGGACGCGACTCACGAGCTTCGTACTCCCATTGCTATCATCAAGGGCAATGTCGATTTGGCGTTGCAGAGCAAAGGAAAAAATCCAAAGCCCGCGAAAAGCGCTCTTAGGGCTATCAACTATGAGGTTAAACATCTCTCCAGCATTCTCACCGAGCTTAGCCTCATTACTTCCAAGGCGTGGGAGCTCAAGAATAGAATTCTGTTTGAGGAAATAAGTGTGAAGGCGCTTATCTCGATTGTGGTCGGGCGATGCAAGGCTCTCGCCTACAAGAAAAATATCTCTATACAGGTCGGCAAGAGCGTGGATGTCACCCTACGCGGAGATAAAATGTATCTGGAAAAGATGCTTATTAATCTCGTCAAAAATTCTATTATTTATGGACACCAGAACGGCCATACGCGGATTGAGGTCGCTCGTACCAACGGAGATATCACCATACGTGTTATTGATGACGGTATCGGCATTTCCGAAGATGACCTTTCTCACGTGTTTGAACGATTTTATCGCGCAGACAAATTTCACAGCTCCGGAGGAAACAGCATTGGACTGGGGCTTGCTATCGTAAAGTGGATTGCCGAAGTACATGGTGGGGAAGTGAGCGCGACAAGTGTTAAAGGGAAAGGTAGTGTGTTCACGGTTTTGCTACCGATTGTCGACATTACAAGCGAGAAGTAGAGAAGTTTCAGTCAAAAAAATACCCCGGAAAACCGGGGTGTTTTTAGTGATTTGTGTGGGTACTACCTTGGTAGATTTACGTTTCGTCATTCACAGTTTATTAGGCTTGTAGTTAGGTGTAATGCGTTTTGCGACAAGACCGCTACCTGTTCCACACGATACGATACGACCATTTTGTGTGGAGAAGTTCACCCTACTAAAATTTCACCCTAAGAAAGTAGGCGGATGATAATCGCAATAAGTGCGATAACAAGGAGGGTATGAATGAGGTTGCCCCCGAGATTTAGGCTAAACCCTAAAATCCAAAGGACAAACAGAATAATGATGATTTTGAGAAGCATATTTTTTCAATCTTTGTATACGTTTAGCCGAAGAGGGTGCTCTTTGATTACACGTTGTAATTATAGGTAAGGTCATGCGTCCTCATCTGGATATGAGCACAACTAAAAATAAAAAGGTATCGGAGGGGAAACAAGTACAACCTTCACTGCGAACGGCGTTTGCCGAGCATTTGTGGAAGGAAAGTTGGACATATATCAAAACGGTCGTTGATACCGCGCAGGAGTCCTTTCTGATTTTGGACAAAGACTGTCGCGTGATGGCGGGTAATGAGTCGTTCTATCGAATGTTTCGAGTTGCTCCCGAAGACATTGAAGGAAAAATGGTCTATGAGATTGGGAATGGGGTGTGGAATATCCCCGCTTTGAAAACACTCCTTGAAGATATTCTGCCAAACAACAGTTTTTTCAAGGGCTTTGAAGTCGCTCGCGAGTTCCCCCTTATCGGACGAAAGGTAATGATTCTCAACTCACGCCAAATTCACTTTAAAAAAAAGGAAGCAACAGTCGAAGTGTTTCAACCCATAATACTTCTCGCTATTGAGGATACGACGGAGATGATGGCTACCGCCGAACGGCTCGCCGGTCACATCAACCAATTTGACACAAAGATGGCTACCTGTGTTGGTCGTATGGAGATGTATCTTTCCGGGTTACAACAGGAAATCAGTGAATTTAAGAAGAGTGCCTGACAGAAAAAGTAGTCCAGTGTAATAGGGGTACTCCTCAAACGGCTACGAGTATGAAGAATTAATGTAACAAGTAATAAAAATATCAGATTATGAAAAACGTCACCATAAACCTCGCGTACTCATTCGTCCTTGTCTTGTTTACCGTTGTCGCACTATGCCCAATAAGCACGTTTGCGATGAGTGGTGAGAGCGTTACGCTCGGCACTGCCGGAAACTTTGCGATTTTAGCTAAGACGGGAGTATCCACCACCGGAACGACCTATGTTATCGGGGATATCGGCGTGAGTCCCGCAGCTTCAACGTACCTCACCGGCTTTGGGTTGAGTCTCTCTTCGGCAAGCGCTTTCGCTACTTCGGCACTGGTGTCGGGAAGGGTTTACGCACCGGGATATGCCGACCCAACGCCAAGTAACCTTACGACCGCAGTACATGATATGGAAACCGCCTATACCGACGCCATGGGACGCGCGCCTTCCGTTACCGAACTTGGTGCCGGAAACATTGGAGGACTGACGCTTGCTTCCGGTGTCTACAAATGGGGTACCGGACTTGCGATACCTACGGACGTCACCCTCTCGGGTGGCGCAAACGACGTATGGATATTGCAGGTCGCCGGAAATTTAAATGTGAGCTCTGCAGTAAAAGTACTTTTGTCTGGTGGCGCACAGGCTGGCAACATTTTTTGGGTTGTTGCCGGACAGACGACTATCGGCACGACCGCAGTCGTCAATGGAACAATCCTGGACCAGACGGCAATTGTGCTGAATACCGGTGCGGTGCTAAATGGCCGAGCTCTTGCGCAGTCAGCGGTGACGCTTGATGCAAGTACGGTTACGATTTCTACACGTTCGGTTTCCGCAACTCCTGCCGTTCCGGCTATCCCCGCTATCCCCGCCATCCCCGCAGTCCCGACAGTGAGCCCCGCGACTCCCGCGGTTCCCGCCACTCCCGCTTCGCCAAGCTATACCTACACCTATACCACGACAGAAAGCACGACACCTGCACCGTCTCGCGGACAGGCAATTCGTCTTGGAAACGGACAGGTGGTGTATGTAAACGTGAACGGCGCATTTACCGACGCGAACGGACAGCCCATGTCACACAGTACCGTTTCTGCTTCCGCAAAGGCAATGGCTCCACTATTATCTACCGCAACCTTCGGTGAGCAGGCTCGCCTAATTGCGGAGAACCTTGGAAGTGGCAGTCGTCACGAGAACGTTTCTACCCTCCAACGATTTTTGATTTCACAAAATAAAGGTCCCTCGGCACGAGCGCTCGCCGCCGTTGGCGCCAGCTCTTACTTCGGTACACTGACACGCGCAGCTCTCGCCGAATTTCAGGCGAACGTCGGAATTACACCTGCCTCCGGAAATTTTGGAGCAAAAACCAGAAATTACTTAATAACACATTATTAGTCATACAAAGCATAGTTACTTACGCTTATGAAAGAGTTAGCAAAAAAATCGGTAGTCTCCGTCGTGACGTTTGCCCTAGTGTTCGGTCTCTTTGGCCTCGCGAATCCAACGCTTGCGCGTGCGGCAGGTCCTGCGATTGTTAGTCTTCAGACGGCCGGCAACTTTGTCATACTTTCTAAAACCGGAATTACTAATGTTCCTACATCCGTTATTACCGGAACTATCGGCTCAAGCCCGATTACCGGAGCGTCTATAACGGGAGTAGGTTGTGCGGAAGTAAGTGGAAGCATTTATACCGTTGATGCCGCAGGTCCTTCATGTCGAACGGTAAGTCCGACAGTACTTACTGCAGCGGTAAGCGCGATGGAAGCGTCCTACGTCGACGCCGCGGGACGAGCGGGGCCCGACGGAACCAATGTTGGCGCAGGCACACTTGCTGCAGGAACTGCCTTTACCCCTGGACTCTACAAATGGACAACCGGTGTGAACATAACCGGTACTACGACACTTTCCGGTGGTGCGAATGATGTATGGATTTTCCAGATTGCCGGTGACCTTACGGTGGCTTCCGCCGGTAACATCGCTTCGGGTGTGCATATCGCACTTTCGGGTGGAGCCGTAGCTTCAAATGTCTTTTGGCAGGTTGGCGGTAGTACTGGTGCCACTTTGGGAACATATTCAACTTTCAATGGAACGATACTTACCGCGAAACAGGTTATTTTGCAGACGGGAGCGGTCCTCAATGGTCGCGCACTTGCGCAGACACTTGTTACTCTTGATAACAACACCGTTTCGCTCCCTACGGGTTGGGTTACGGTTCCGGAACCAGCCTCGCCCTCCCGAAGTTCACCCAATGATGGCTCGCTTACGGTGGTGAAGTCGGTCATCAACGATAACACGGGAACTAAGCTCAACACCGACTTCCCCTTGTTTGTAAATGGCGCACGTGTCTTTACCGGGTCTACGAACAGTTTTGTGACTCCGGCGACGTACACCGTTACTGAAGCGACCACTACCGACTACACGCGCACCTTTTCAGGTGACTGTGATGCGAGTGGAGTGGTGCGCCTTGTTGCCGGTGACAACAAGATTTGTATTATTACCAACAACGACAACGGAGCACCCACCGTTCCGCCCGTTCCTCCGCTGATTGATGTCGTAAAAGTACCCAACCCGCTAGCACTTCCCGGTGGTCCAGGTCCTGTAAACTATACTTACACCATTCGCAATGTCGGCACGGTTCCCGTGACAAATATTACGCTCGTTGGAGACACCTGTAGTCCTATCGTACTTGCTTCGGGTGACAACAATTCTGACGGTAAACTTGATGTAAATGAGGTCTGGGTCCATCGCTGTTCCACGATACTTGAGCAGACGCACACCAACACGGTGACGGCAACCGGCTGGGCGAACGGTATTTCGGCCATAGACGTTGCAAGCGCTACGGTAGTGGTTGGAGCCTCCGTTATTCCGCCGATTATCCACCTCACCAAAATTCCAAGTTCACTTTCACTACCCGCCGGAGGAGGCACCGTTATCTATATGAAGACGGTTACCAATCCCGGTATCGTTCCACTCGAAAACATTCGCATCTCCGACGATAAATGTAATCCGGTAACTTATATTTCGGGAGATACCAACATCAATGCTAAGCTCGACCAAACCGAAACGTGGCTCTATACCTGTACGAGCAATCTTCGCGAAACAACGACCAACACCGCTACTGTACGCGGTGACGCAAACGGACTTACCGCTCGAGATGTCGCTGTTGCGACCGTAGTTGTCGCGGTACCAAGGCTTCCAAACGCGGGTTTTGCGCCGAGAGAGGTCTCGTGGAGTGCTTTCATTTCGGCAGGATTTTCCATTGCTCTGTTTTCTCTCTACCTCATTCGCCGAAAAACGATTGTTTAGTCTGGTTCTATGCTTAACGCAATGAACACCGACCGATCAAAATCGAGGATTCGCGGAGTATTTGCTAGGCTAGGCAGTAAGCATTTTTTGATTTTGGTTCTCGCTGTGATCCTCGCTTCTGGTTTTACACGGTATGAGGTCGCTGAAGCGGTCGTAGGTGAAGGCACCGCGACTATCGATGGTGGCTCAAACGCAACCGTTGTGCAGTCCACCTCACACAAGTTCACCGTTCTCCTCACGGTAGGCGCGTCGGGAATTACGGCTGACGCGGAAAATCCAACCTTCACTATTCCGGCAGGATTTACCGCGCCGGACGCGACTCCAGTTGCGAACGCCGGACTTGTGGTTGCTGACGGTAATTGGTTTGTGGCGGGGGGCGCCACCTGTGTTATAAACAGCCCTTCGGTTGGCTTGACCGCAGCTTCAGGTCAGGTAATAACCGTTGACGTAACCACGGCCTGTACGGTCGGTCCAGGTGGGACTCTTACGCTCACCTATCAAGGGAGATCTGCTTCTGCAATGGGGGCGACAGCCCTTAACATTGGCACGAATGATGTCATTAGCTATGTGGCCGTTACCCCCATCAGCTCTCCTCCCACGATTACGGTTACAGCTTCGTCAGCCACTCTTACTGTAATTAAACACGTCATAAACAACAACGGTGGCGGGACAAGTGCGAGTGCGTGGAACCTCACCGTAAGCTCATCTAATCTCGGCACAGGCACCGGTAGTGCCGTCGGTAGCGAAGTGGGTACTGTGTACACGCTTCAGTCGGGCAAAGACTACAGCGTCGCCGAGAGTGGGGGCCCCACCAGCGGATGGTATAGCGCAAGTTCTAGTGGTGACTGTACCATCACGAGCGCGCTCGCGGGCACCAGCTATACCTGTACCCTCACGAGCGACGACGTCGCGCCGCAGCTTACGGTGACTAAAACCGTTGTTAACAACAACGGCGGTAGCAAAGTAGTTTCAAATTTCCCCCTCTTTATTGACGGTATGAGCGTCACTTCCGGAGTGGCAAGTACCACTTCCGCCGGAGCGCACACTGTTTCCGAAACGACCGATGTTACCTATACACCTACCATCGGTGGCGATTGTGCCTCAAATGGTACGATTACGCTCGCGCTCGGCGCCGTGAAAAACTGCACCATCATAAATGACGACATCGGACCCCAGCTCACCGTGACTAAAACCGTCGTTAACAATAGTGGTGGCACCAAGGTGGTTTCGGACTTTCTTCTTTTTCTTGACGGTTTTAGCGTAACTTCGGGAGTGGCAAGTACCACCTCCGCGGGAGCGCATACGGTTTCCGAGACGACGGACCTTGGCTATCTTCCCACTATCGGCGGTGATTGCTCTGCGAACGGGACCATCACGCTCGCGCTCGGTGCGGTAAAGAACTGCACGATTCTGAATGACGACATTCACTCGGGGAGCCAGGGACTTTCCGGAACGATTAACGTTGTCAAAACGGTCATTAACGACAGCGGGGGAACCAAAGTTGTTGCCGACTTTCCGCTCTTTGTAAGCGGTAGACCTGTCGCTTCGGGTATGACAAACAGCTTTGTTGCCCCCTTTAACGCCTATATCGTTACGGAAATCTCAAACGCAAACTACGTGGCCGTCTTTTCGGGCGATTGCGACGCGAGCGGACATATAAGTCTTGTTTCGGGTGATAACAAAATCTGCATTGTCACCAACAATGATATTGGCGCACCTACGATTGCGGTGGCTCCACCCCTTATTGATGTCGTAAAGGTACCCAGTCCCCTCGCTCTCCCCACTGGTCCCGGCTCGGTGAACTACACGTATACACTCAGAAATGTCGGAACGATTCCGGTCACGAACATTACCATGGTAGGGGACAGCTGTAGCCCACTCGTGTTTGTTTCCGGGGACGACAATGCCGACAAGAAGCTCCAGCTGAGTGAGGTATGGGTCTATCGGTGCGCCACCACGCTTTCGGAAACCCACACGAATACCGTCGTCGCGACGGGATGGGCGAATGGCCTTTCAGCCGTGGATATCGCTAGTGCCACGGTCGTGGTCGGCGTGCCGGTTGTACCGCCCCTCATTCACCTCACCAAAATTCCGAGTCCGCTTGCGCTCTCTTTGGGTGGAGGAACGATTACTTACACCGAGCGAGTGACGAACCCCGGTACGGTACCCTTGCGTACCATTCGCGTTACGGACGACAAATGCAGTCCGGTCATCTATTCTTCCGGCGACACAAACGGCAATGGAGAGCTTGAACCTTCCGAAGTCTGGGTCTACACCTGTAAAGCGCGTCTTACGGAAACGACGACGAACACCGCAGAAGCACTCGGCGATGCGAACGGTCTTACAGCAAGAGATGTCGCGGTCGCGACGGTGGTGGTAGCATCACCCGGCTTTCCCAATACGGGATTTCCTCCCCGTGAGGAAAATGGCATACGTGATAACTTCATACTCGCTCTCATACCTCCACTTATCCTGCTGTCCTATAGTTTTTTGAAAAAGCTAACCGAAGTGACCCATTCATGAAACAAAAACTCTCCCTTGTTATTGGTGGAGGCTTGGCACTTTTTGTACTCTTTGGTGCAGGGTACCTATTTTCTCCGTCGACGCTTCAGTCTTTTACGGCACCGATTAAAAATTCAAAAACTAATATGAGCTATCACACCAATATCGTTAAAAGTACGCAAGAAAACAAAAATTTTCGAACCGTGTTATTTACGGGGAAGCAAAGTCAGCTTGTCGTTATGAGTATCCCGCCCGGCGGTGGGGTTGGCGAAGAGACACACAGATATACCGAACAGACGCTTTTTTTTCTTTCGGGAACGGGAGAAGGTAGCCTTAATGAAGAGCAGTTTCCTATCGGTCCGGGAGATGTGGTCGTTGTCGTTCCCGGAACAAAGCACAATTTTCGGAACACCGGCACGGAAGCCCTCAAGTTGTACACCGTGTACGCCCCTCCCAATCACATTGACGGACGTATTCACCAAACCAAAGCCGATGCCGATGCCGACAGCGCGGATGAAGCCGTCGGTGAATCGAGGCCGTCAAACTAGCATGGTTCAGATCATAAAAACAAAGAAAATTGCCTTGATACTCACGGTGGTACTACTTGTTGCCTATGGCGCAGAGCGTGTATTTGCGGAGGGAAGCCCTAGCGCATCGTATGTTCCCTTGATAGGCATTTCGTTTGTACCTGAGCCACTTGCGCTTCCGAAAGGACCAGGGAAGGTAACGTATCACTATGCGGTTAAAAATTTTCTTAACGAATATCCTCTTGCGAATATACAGGTGACAGACAACAAGTGTAGCCCTGTCAAATTTATAGAGGGTGACGACAACGGTGATGGGAGGCTCGATTATACTGAAACGTGGAGATTTGCCTGCGCTATAAAACTATCCGAAACCACGCAAAGTATCGCGACCGCTATCGGCACTGCCAATAATCTTCCCGCGGCGCACAAAGCCTATTCTACGGTGGTGGTTGGTTCCGATAAGGCGGCACCGCTCGTCAATATTATCAACATTACCAAAATCGCCTATCCGTTAACGCTACCCGAGGAGGGAGGCGATATTACCTTTACCTATCGCGTTAATAATCCGGGTGTGGTACCTGTAAGTGACGTGAGTGTCATTGACGACAAATGTAGCGCGATGTCGGGGAAGCTCGGGGACACTAACGGCAACAATCTTTTGGATATACAAGAAGTGTGGCTCTATACCTGTACGACGCATCTTAACAACACAACGACCAATACCGTTTCGGTTACGTCGTATGCAAATGAGCTGAAGGCAGTTGGGTATGCCACACTTACGGTCACTGTTGCTACTCACACCGCAAGCGCAGTTCCACATTTACCCAATATGGGAACGAATGCCGACTTGAAGCATATTGTCTGGGAAATTTTAGGAGGGTTTTTGGGGGTACTTATCATAGTTCTTTTGAAGACTCAGAAAGGTAAGTCGCTAAAGAAAAAGAAATGAAAAAAAACCTAGCTTACTTTTTTTCCGTAATTTTCGTTCTCGTCTTGGTAGTCTTTGGGTACTTTTTTTTGTTCTCCAATCAGGATAACTCGGGAAACACTCTCGCCGATAATTTATTCGGTTGGCAGTATCCAATAGTTAAGTTTCCGACGGTAGGGTCAAGCTCGGGTTTACTCGCCTATTCAGACATCCGCGACCCCGGAGGCATACCACAAGGCCTTCCTGTCCGCCTCCTCATTCCGACTATCAAGGTGAACTCGGCAATCGAGGATGCCCTTATAACGCCGGGAGGTAGAATGGATGTACCGATAGGTTCCAGGAATGTCGCGTGGTTTGCCCTTGGCCCTCACCCTGGCGAGGTTGGAAGCGCGGTTATCGGGGGACACTTTGGCATAAAGAACGGCGAGCCTTTTGTGTTCTACGATTTGGATAAGCTAAAAGCGGGAGATAAGGTGTATATCGAAGACGACAAAGGTCAGACTCTCGCATTTGTCGTTCGCAAAGTCGCTCTGTTTGACAGAAATGCCGACTCGACAACGGTGTTTACCTCGCATGACGGACTGGCGCACCTCAATCTCATTACCTGCGAAGGAGCTTGGAACAAAGTTAATGGTGCCTATCCCGATCGCCGAGTGGTATTTACCGACCTAGTACCGGAAGAGAGCCCGATTTCGATGAACACATCCTCTAAGGGTTCCGTTAAAGCCAAGCTTCCGATAGCGGGAGTGACCACACCTCAATCACCCGAGGAAACAGTCCCCGCGGAAATCAGCCCCACTCTAGAACTTCCTCCTTCGCCCCTCAAATCTCCGCTATCCGTATTTTCGGTAAAAAGTGCGTTTGCGACTCCGCTTGATGGACTGGTCACTTCGTTGCTGCTTGTCTCACTATTCCTTGTAGCGTTCAAAATTAAATGGAAACGAAAATCTCAATAACAAAAAAATGGGCAATCGCATTCACCTTTGGGATAGCGCTTTTTTTCGCGCATAGTTTTTTTCTTTCTTTTTTTGAGAGGGAACGTCAAAATGCCTATTTACAAGGAGCGGTGGCTGCGGAGTCTACTCCAGTCCTTGTTGCAGGTAGACTTGCAAGCACGTCTTCGCCAGTGAGGTCAGGACCCCCGGTTCGTCTTATCATTCCCACAATAAAGGTGGATGCAGTGATTGAGTCTCTAGGGCTCACACCGGACGGTGTAATATCGGTACCCGAAGACCCGAGAAGTGTCGCGTGGTACAACCTGGGAGCGCGTCCGGGAGAAGTAGGCAATGCCGTTATCTCAGGACATTACGGATGGAAGGACGACACTCCCGCCGTCTTTGATTCGCTTCGTAATGTGCGTGAGAGCGATAAACTATACATAGAGGATGAGCAGGGAAAGCTCTTGACCTTTGTCGTACGCGAAATCAAAACCTATAATACACAGGAGAATTCCTCGGAGGTATTTACCTCGACAGACGGGCGGAAGCATCTCGTCCTAATTACCTGCGAAGGAGAGTGGAACAAGAAAGCCCAGTCATACGCAAACAGACTGGTTGTCTTCGCGGATATGGAGATGGCTACCGAGTAGATGATAGGATGGTTCTATGAAAACGTTTAGTGAACGCGTAGTTCTGCTTGCCCTCTCCATTCCGAAAGGAAGGGTGACGACGTACGGAAGGATTGCCAAAGCCTCCGGCGCGGGCCCTATGGCTTCGCAAAGTATTACCGGCATTTTAGGAAAAGCGTATGACGCAGGCGCTCACAGCATTCCATTTCACCGCATTGTCTATGCCGACGGTCGCATCTGGATAAGCGAGCGTCACCGAAAGGAGCGGATGAAGCTATACAAAAAAGAGGGGATTGAGATAGATGAAAACGACAAAATAAAGGATTTTCACCGAATGGTGTTGGATTTCAAGTAGTTTCGCAAGTAACCAGTCTGAAAAGTTATCCCAATCCGCAAGATGAAAAAAACCTTAAAATAGGATAGAATACTCATCAAATGATAACTGAAGAGCTACAGAGACTTTGTGGACTCGGTCCCACACGTGGGGAACCGGAGGAGCAAGGCCCTTATATTAGTGTTGAACAGCTTACCGGCAGGTTTGGAGCTCTGTACGAAAAGGTACGTTCATTTGTGGACTACCAGGAGTACCATCTCATTCGTCGTGGTGCGATTCGACGCATGCTGAAGCGCCAGCTCTATATAGAACGCAAACCAAACTCCGGCGCGGCGCTTCTTCGCGAGCTCGTCAGCAGTGGCTATCTTCCCAACAGTAAAGTCCCCGAGGCGAAGGCGCTTGTCTTGCAAAGCATCATCCGAAAATGGATGACGCTTGAGCGCGAAGGGCTTTCTATCTCACTCTCGCTTGATTTCGCCTCCATCGATATTGAGCAGTTTCTATTTCCCGACCCTTATCGCGACGCACTCGTGAGTTCTTTTTTTAACTCTGCGCAGAAATCAATTACCTATCAGGGAAAGGAAACGATAAACCACACCCTGATTACCTTTGCCGCCTGTCGGCGTAGTTTCCTCTCGGAAGATAAGCCAAGCCTCCTCCACGCGCTCATCACTCGTGAAATTCCCGAGCTTTTGTCGCACTCGTACACCGACCCCGCGCTTTCTATGCTCGCTCCGCGTCTGCTGGGAAGTCTTCGCACTGCCGAAGCGGTTGCCACGCACGCGCTGGTATGGAAGGTGTCGTCGCGTCTTCGCAATCATGCGCTTTTTCATTCGGTCCTTCTTGAAATCCTTCACTCGTACGGCAAAGGCTCCGAGATGATACTTGGTGACGAGGACAAGCTTAAAGAAACAACTGAAACCATTATTGAGACCAAGCAACGCCAGCAAAAGAAACTGCTTCGCGTGAGCGGTCGGCGCGCGGTCATCTATCTGCTCCTCACTAAAATTGTCTTGGGTGTCGCGTTCGAGTGGCCGTACGAGAAGTTTATTCTGGGTTCCGAAAACTTCCTTGCGCTCGGCACGAACGCGCTCTTTCACCCGCTTCTTCTCCTTGCAATGATTACCTTTATCGGTAAGGAGCATCGCGGTGTTCAGCGTGTTGTTGATGGTGTTTCGGCTGTCGTGAACGGAAAGGAGATGAAGCATATCTTTATCAAGCCTCCGGCTAGCGCGACGACCTTCTTTTTGGTGATGTGTTTTTACGCGGTACTTTTCGCGGTTTCGTTTGGCGTCATTCTTTCCGCACTTATTGCGCTCAAGTTTAACATTGTCAGCATCCTTCTTTTCTTCGTCTTCCTTACGCTCGTAAGCTACTTCGGACTCCGCATTCGTGGAAGTGCACGTCGATGGGAACCGGTACAGGAGAAGCCGGGGACACTCGGGATGGTATGGAACCTCTTCACCTTTCCCATTGTGAACACCGGACGATGGTTTAGCGTTCGTTTTTCAAGTATTAACATTTTTGTGTTTTTTATGGACTTTCTCGTGGAAGTTCCGTTTAAGGCGTTTCTTGGTATTTTTGACGCTTCACTCTCGTTCATTAAGGAGCATCGGGTGGATACGTACTAAGCCACCTCAGAAGGTGGAAAATCTAAACTCTAAAATCTAAATACTAAACAGAAAAGAGAGTATGCGAAAATCGATAAGTAATACACTTCTTCTCATTGCACTAGGTGTGTTCGTGTACATCTACCGCGTTCCGATTTCCTTAAATTGGGACCGACTGTATACGCAGTATTTCCCGTGTAAAAAACCGATTACCTATAGCATTGGGGCGTTTGATACGCGCTTCGGTATTTCAAAAGCGGAGTTCTTGAAGGTGCTCGCAAAGGCCGAGGCAATCTGGGAGAAGCCGGTTGCGCGAGAGCTGTTCGCGTACGCTCCTAACGGAAAGCTTACCATAAACCTGGTGTACGACTATCGCCAGAAGGCAACCGAAAAATTACGGAGTCTGGGGCTTTCGGTAGACGACAACCGAGGTTCATATGACACGCTTGTCGCGCGCTTCAAGGCAATGAAACAGGAGTTTGAAGTACAACAAGCGGCGTACAAAACTCTGGTGGCAAATTTTGAACAAAGAAACGACGCATACAACGCGGAAGTCACACGGTGGAATCGAAAAGGAGGTGCTCCGAAAGATGTGTATCAACGGTTGCAGGACGAGAGCACCTCACTCAAAGGCGCATTGGAGTACATTCATAGCGTGGAAAGTGGCCTTCAAAAACGCCAGGACGACCTCAATGCGCTCGTGACGGTTATCAACCAAGTGGCAAACAACATCAACGCGAAGGCCGAGGAGTTCAACGCCATTGGAAGGGCGCGTGGAGAGGAGTTTACCGAGGGAATGTACACCAGTGACAGTTCAGGACAAAAAATTGATATTTACCAATTCAACGACTCGGAAAAACTGGTACGCGTACTCGCGCACGAACTCGGTCACGCGCTTTCGCTTGAACACGTAGAAGACCCGAAGGCCATTATGTATCGTCTCAACCAAGGCGCAAACACCGCGCTCACCTCGTCCGACATCTCCGCCCTCAAACTCCAGTGCGGAATTAAGTAATTCATGTCTTATTGTATCTCCCCTAACAAGTGGAGCACTCCGACGGCTTCGTCGGAGGAGGGGTGTTGCACCTTTCTTCTTAACTGGACACCCCTTCCCTCTGGTGGTACTGTGTAGGCATGAAGAAAATCATATTTTTCGTCTTGTTTATCGGGCTCCTCTCTTTTTCTGCCTCTGCTGAAGCGAGGACAACTCGTGTTCGTGGCTACTACAAACCGTCCATCGGTGCCTATGTAATACCTTACTATAAAACGACGCCCAACAGAACTAAACTGGATAACTTCTCCGCGAAAGGGAATCTCAATCAGTAGTGCAACTATGTCTAACGGCGCTATAATTCGGGATGAGGCTGGGTACTCTGTTGAGTGTACTTCAAAAGAATCGATAATTGATAATGGCAGTTTGTTTTCACTCTAGCCCAACCAAATTTCTTTGTTGCACGCGCGGGCAATTCGATGAAGGGTGCACCGTGGGTGGGCTTGTGCAGATAATTGATTTATGTCCATAGAATTGGTAAAATAGCGCATATGAAAAAGGACTGGTCAAAACTCTATAAGAAATACAAGGGATTATGGGTTGCTCTTGCCGATGACGAGACAACCGTTCTTGGTGTGGGAAAAACAGTAAAAGAAGCTGTGGCAAAGGCTCAAACAAAAACCACCAAAACTCCCTTTTTGACTCTCATTCCAAATAATCTTGACGCATACATAGGTTCTCTATGAAATTCAACTATGCCTACTACGGAAAGACGTCGCGTCCAGTAATTCCGGTAACTCTGAAAAATAAGGGAAAGGAAATCGGATATCATGTGCTTGTAGATTCCGACGCCGATATGTGTCCTTTCCATGCTGAAATTGGAGAAGCTATCGGGATTGATATCACCAAAGGCGAACCAAGAGAAGTCTTTGGCGTTGGGGGAAAGGCATCAATCTACTATTGGCACCAGGTCGTTATCGAGGTCGGTGGGTGGGAATATGAAATAGAAGCAGGATTTCTACCAAGTGTGGGAGGCAGGAGAGTTCCGTATGGAATTGTCGGTCAGACTGGTTTTTTTGAGTTTTTCAAAGTAATTTTTGACAGGAAGGCTGAAGAGGTTGAATTGAGAAAAAGAATCTAACTTTTTTGAAGAGTATGAATCTACCCACAAAGGAAGAAGCACAAAAACTTTTGGAAAGTCATGTGCAGGACGAGTATCAGTGTTATCACGCAAAGATGGTGGCAACCGCGATGGAAGGGTATGCGAAGCAATTTGATGGCGACCCACTCCTGTGGTTCCTTACGGGGCTACTTCATGACGTCGATTTTGAAAAGTTCCCAAACGCGCACCCTGCCGAGTCACTCAAGTGGTTCAAGGAATGGGGCTATCCGGACGAAATGATTCACGCCGTAGAAGCGCACGCCTACGGCTACAACGGCTTCACCACGCTTCCGCAGGGCAAGCTCGCCGGCGCGCTGATGTCCTGCGACGAAATTAGCGGTATTTTCTTTGCCTATAAAAAAGTTAATCCCATTCCGTATGGACAGATGAAGGCAAGCTCTATTTTGAAGCGTCTCAAGGAAAAAGCGTTTGCCGCGAAAATTGAACGCGAAACCATTTACCGCGGATGCGAAGCCCTCGGCGTCCCACTTGAAACCCATATCCAAAATCTCATCACATTTTTTACCCCACTTCAATGAAAAAACGTTTAGTATCATTTAACTCGCTTTGGGTTTTTAGTTGTGTATATGCGTAAGGAAGAGCGGTTTGCTTTCCTTGAGAGGGAAGGTGCACAGCTTATGCTGGAGCAAACAGTAAATCCCGAACGTATTTGGGTAGTAGGAGAGCTTAAGTATCCCTTTGGACGTGGAATGAGCCTACAGATGCGAACCACAGACGTGGAAGCCCTCTACAAAAAGTGCAAGGACTTGGGATCGAAGATATTTCTACCACTAGAGAAAAAGTGGTATCAGGTTGACGGCAAGCTCCTTGGTAACCATCAATTTATCGTACACGACCCCGACGGATATTTGCTACGCTTCTCACAAGACCTTGGAGAAAAAGAAAATTAGTCCAATAGCTACTCTTTACTTAAGTAAAGAGTAGCTATTGGGACAAGTCAAAAAGTTAAAAAATGCAGTTTAGTTTCCTAAAAAGCAAAAAAGTACGGAAAAATATCATTGTTGTGTGGTTCGTCCTTTTGGTGGGCGTCTTTTTACTGTACTTTCTTGAGCCGACTTTCTTTCACGAAAAACTCAAAGACGCGGTACTTTTTTCGCTAATTCTTGGGTATGGACTTTACTTACTTATCGGATGCCTGCGTGGATTTACGCTCATTCCCTCAACTTCGCTTATTCTCCTCGGTATGCTGTTCTTCCCGCCGTGGCCACTCTTTGTGCTAACCCTCCTCGGTATTTTGGTTTCCTCGGCATCGGTGTATTACTTTTCGGATTATCTACAGCTGGATGAGCTTTTTGAAACCACTCTCGCGCTTCACCTGGAGCGAGTGAAAAATTTGCTACAAAAATATGAGCTACCTATCATTATCGGGTGGAGCTTTTTTCCGCTCGCTCCGACCGACATCGTCTGCTACGCGTGCGGTACCTTTGAAATCAATTTCCCCAAATTTCTGCTCGGCATCTTAATCGGCGAAGGCACCATCTGCGCGCTCTATATTTTTGGAGGACAACTTATCTCTCGTGTATTCATGTAGCTTAAAAAAAGTAACAGTATCAGTGGTACTCTCCCCATAATCATGCCAACACGCTAATCACACATCTACACTACTTTCTAATTCGCGCGAATAAGCAAATAAGGTTTACAATAAATAACATATATGAAAGAGTACGAACGAATTCTAAAGGCACTTGCGAACAGGAGAAGGCTTGCTATTGTTGCTCTGCTCAAGAAACGAAACGAGGCGACAGTGGGTGACATTGCCGAAAACATTAAGCTCTCCCTTACTTCCACCTCTAAACACCTCAACATGCTTGCCCGAGTGGATATTTTGGATAAACGACAACGAAGCCTTGAGGTCTTTTACTTTCTTGGGAGAAAGATTCCGGCAATCGCCCAGCCAATAATTTTTAAACTCTAGTTCATTAAGGTCTTCATTATTTTCGCGTTCTGTCCCAGCTTCTCTACTACTTTCTAATTCGCGCGAATAAGAAAGTAGATGTGTAAGTAAAGAAATGTTTTGGAGGATATAGTATTAGGAAATTTGATATACTTAAAAGATGAATTTTGCACTAGACGACGAACAAAAGGCAATAGGAGCACTCAAATACATCATGCCGATTTTAGAGCGCTTACATTTACGTTGGTGCATTACCGGCGGGTTTGCCTGCTATGTGTACGGAGTTGAGCGCCCACTTACCGATATTGATATTGACGTAGAGGGGTCGAAAGATGCCAATGCTTTTTTGACGTTACTGACTGAAGTTATGTCACAGATCACACAGCCTCTTAAGCATTTTATTGACCAAAATTATGATAACTACAATTTTGAGATTACGATTAACGGACAGGTCGTGGATATTTGCCCAATGGTGGAGATGAAGGTTTTTGATAAACTACGCTTCCCTCCGCTAGCGCAGGAGGATATTTCCAGAAAGGGTAAAATCGAAGCAGCACCTTTCTACAGTGGTGGATTTCCTCAAATTGAAGTAATTGATTTCAAAGGCATACGACTGCCACTTCTGGCTAAGGATTTAATTATCAAAAACAAAGAGATGTTAGTTTGGAAGCGCGAGTCGGATATTAGGGATGTCGCAGGATTACAACGACTCACATAGAGGACCACACGATGTTATCTTTCTGCATACTTTAGCTTATGGATAGAAAGATTATTTGGTTTGGGCTCTTTGTGGGCTCCGTCATTGGTGGGTTTATCCCAAGTTTTTGGGGCGCAGGTATGCTTTCTTTTTCAGGACTTATCTTTAGCGCACCTGGTGGGTTCGCAGGAGTCTGGCTCGGGTTTCTGATAAGCGAGTAGACTTTCGCTGCATAAGGCCAGATACCTATTGCAGTTTACTTTTAAAGTTCTATACTTATTTCTATGAATTCTCATGAGCAATTTGAAGCAGACTCGGGTGTGGGTACATCGGCAGAACAGCCAAAGCAATTTTTGGTGTTGGACCATGACCATACAGGCGAGCCGATTCCCCCCAAGATTGTTTCAATAGGGGAAGGCGCGAAGGTAATGACTGCATTGCGAGATCTCTTTGATTTGACCTCGCAGGACTTGCACTTTCCTTCGGAAAAAGAAAAAGCTCGAAAAATTGCGGAGGCTCTCAATGATCCCGAGGTCCAAGCGCAGGTAGTCGCTTTGTCAGCGGAAGCTAATAAGTTTTGGGCAAAAAAAATGACGCTCAAGGAGCGTATCGGTCTTTAGTCAAATCGAAGCGTTGCGGTACACGAGTAGGATATACTTACTCTATGGAAAGAAAGATTATTTGGCTTGGACTATTCGTTGGTTCCACCATCGGGGGATTTATTCCGAGTCTGTGGGGCGCTGGAGCCCTTTCATTTTCAGGACTTATCTTCAGCGCGCTTGGTGGGTTTGTCGGTATCTGGCTTGGGTTTCGAATAAGTGAATAGACATACGCTTTCAATTTTGGCGGAAAAAGGCTACTCTAATGGCCTAATGGCCAAAAGCGACACTGTCCTTAGTTTTGACGCGGTTACGTTTGAGTACGGACCCAATAACCCAATCCTCCATGAGGCGGATTTTTCGTTGCGTCGAGGTATCAAGGTAACGCTGATGGGACAGAACGGCGCGGGAAAGAGTACGATTTTTCAGCTTATCACTGGTGCTCTTCAGCCGGAGTCAGGAAAGGTAAACATTACGAACGGCGTCACCATCGCAACCGCTCGGCAGGTAATCCCGCGCGACCAAATGGAACTTACGGTACGCGCATTTTTTGAGAAATGTTTCAAGGGCAAGGTGTATGACATTGACCCTCGCATTGACGAGGTGCTTGAAGTGGTAAACCTCAAGGGTCACGAAAAGGTACACGACCGCATTGTGAAGTCATTTTCCGGAGGACAGCAAGCACGACTGCTTCTCGCCTCAGCACTTATCCAAAAGCCAGACCTTCTTCTTCTTGATGAGCCGACCAACAACCTTGATAAAGCGGGCATAGAACACCTTACTAAGTTTTTGAAGGAGTACGCGAAAACCTGCATTGTCATTTCGCACGATGCGGACTTTTTGAATTCATTTACGCATGGGGTTCTCTATTTGGATATTTTTACCCACAAAATTGAGCAGTATGTCGGTGATTATCTTGATGTGGTACAGCAAATTACGGTGCGACTTGAAAAGGAAAACCGAAAGAACTCCCAACTCGCCAAACTCATTCAGGAAAAGAAAGACCAAGCCAACGTTTTCGCAAACAAGGGAGGACAGATGCGTGTGGTGGCGAAGCGTATGCGGGAGAAGGCGGAGGAACTTGAGGAAGAAATTGTTGATGTCCGAAAAGAGGACAGAACCATCAGGAACTTCACCATTCCCAGTCAGCCGGAACTTATCGGAGAAGTTTTGCACCTTACTTCGGTCAAGGTATTACAGCCGGGCAAAAATCATGGACCGATAAAGCCTGTTGTGCGAAAGGTGAATGTTTCGCTCAAGAAAAATAATCATTTGCTCCTTTCGGGTCCAAACGGAATAGGGAAGTCCACGCTTCTTGAATCGATTGCAAAGGGTGAGGCAACTGGCGCCACCATCGGCGAAGGAGTGAAGATTGGCTACTACCGCCAGGATTTCTCCACGCTCAATTTTGAAGATACGGTACACGACTCACTGTATGCGGTAATGAACAGGCAAACCGAAGAGCATCTTCGCTCGGTTGCGGCGGGGTTTCTCATTACCGGCGACCTTATGTACAACCGAATCAAAAGTTTGTCGGAAGGGCAGAAAGGGCTTGTTGCTTTCGCACGCCTTGTACTTGAAAAACCAGGATTGCTTATCTTGGACGAGCCGACCAACCACATTAACTTCAGGCACTTGCCGATTATTGCCGAGGCGCTTAACAAGTACGAGGGTGCGATGATTCTCGTTTCTCACGTACCAGAATTCGTTGCCAAAATCCGAATTGACGAGATTTTAGACCTAGAGAAATAGCCTGTTGAGGTCAAACGTCAACACTCACGTCAAACTCACCACAGACATTTAGCACGTACCGACGGCCGTCGGTACGTGCTAAATGTCGAGGGAAGGGTTTAGTTGCTCGTTTCCCTATTTTTCGAGACTCTTAAGAACCTGCAAGTACATATTCTCTACAATTTTTTCTTGGGCTTTACCTGTGCGGGCGTAGTGGTCAAGTCCGGGGGCGGCGTTGACCTCAAGCACCCAGAATCTTTTAGGTTTCTCCCCAAGAGTGCCTTTTACCATGAGGTCTACGCCACACAGCCGAAGCCCCATATCTTTCGTAAGTTTAACCGCGAGTTTTTTAAAATCGGGGTGTAATCGTTTTACCTCTACGGCGTCTCCACCTGTAGAAAGGTTTGCATTATCCAAAAGAAATATCTGCTCGCCCTTTTTCGGTACCCCGCGCAAAGTGAGTCCTTGGCGTGAAAGCTTTGTGCCAATCCGCGGGTCAGAAAGTTTCAACTGGGTGTCTCGACTGGATGCGATAAAGGTGCGCTGTTTTTTCTTGAGAAGAGAAAGAATGGATGAGCGCCCATCGCCAGTGACACTAAGCGGGATACGTTCGTAGGCGGAAATGATTTTTCCGTCCAGTACCACGATTCGGTAATCGTTTCCGGAAACTTGTCTTTGGACGAGAGCGATGCGGTCGCGCTTAAAAATGGCGCGAAGTGCCCCATAAAACTCTTTTTTTGAGTGTACAAGCGATACGTTACTGCCCTGGCTTCCGCTGTTCGGCTTCACAATGACCGGGAAACCAATCTTTTCCGCGTAGCGGTACGCCTGATTGATCTTCCGTGATGAGCCAATCGCATCTGCCCACTCGTTTGAATAGAAGGCTTCTCCAGGAACGGCCGGGTAGCCCATCTTACGCATAAAGAAGTTTGCGTAATCCTTGTCCTTTGCAATCTCTGACGCCCCAAGCGGGTTGAGGTCAAGACTGGAGTAGCGAAAATAGCGTTTTCTTCCGTTTTTGAAGATAACCTGTCCGACTATGTTCCACTTCGGTTCCATAACCACCTTCGCCCCGATGCGGGGAGCGATTTTTTGAAAAATAAAGCCGAGTATGGGCTGAACAGTTCTTTTCTTCATAGCGGGCTTAGGATAGCGGAAAGTATTGCAAAAGTATATAATAGGGCCATGCAAGAGTTCATAAAGGCCGATATTTTCTTTTTCATTACCTCAATCGCGGTGGTACTTGTCACGATTGGTCTTGCGGTTGCTCTCTACTACATCATCCGAATACTTTGCAATATTCGCGAGGTTACCGAGAGGATGGACGAGGGAAGTAAGGTGCTTGCCGAAGATCTTTCGGAGCTTCGAGGAACCATCAGGCGCGAAGGATTTGTGTGGGGGCATATTTTTGGATTTCTGAAAAAGCAGTCGGGACTGTTCGGTAAAAAGACGCACGCCAGACGAAAAAGCGGTACACATTCAGAAGAAGAGCCAAGCTAATTATCAGACTAATTTCAGTAGCGTATGAAAAAATCAGGAACGATGGGAGTGGTGGCGGGAATTGCAGCAGCCGGGGCGGCAGCAGCGGGAGCGTATTATCTCTACTACAGTAAGGACGCAAAGAAAAATCGCACGAAGGTCAAGGACTGGACTGTGAAGGCGGAAAAAGAAATTATCGCCGAAGCGAAGAAACTCAAAGACATTGCCTTTAATGAGAAGAATTACAAGGCGATTGTTTCCGCCGTTACCGCAAAATATCAAAAGCTTAAGAAGTTTGAAGCAACCGAAGGCAAAGAATTTATATCGGCACTCGGCTCCGCCTGGGCACGGATTAAGAAAGACCACGCACCGAAGAAAAAGACGACTTTAAAGAAATAATCTACTTTAAAAAATCGCTCCGACATTCGTCGGAGCGGTTTTCGTTTAGGATTTTTTGCCGAGTTCACTTCCTGCGACGAAGCCGGTGGTCCAGCAGAGCTGGAGGCTGTAGCCACCGGAAGGGCGGTCAATGTTCAGGATGTCGCCGACAAGGTAAAGGTTGGGGTAGAGACGCGAGCGCATGGTCTTAAAATCAACTTCGGAAAGCACGACGCCACCGCTCGTGACGATAGCCTTTTCCGCGCCCAAAAGTCCTTTTACTTTGAGGGGAATATCTTTCAGAAGCTTCACCAGCCGGAGCCTTTCTTCACGGCTGATAGCATTGCATTTGGTATCGGGACTAATTTTAGAAAGCTCAATGATGACGGGTGCGAGAGAGGAGGGGAGGAAAGACTTCAAACTGTTTTTAAACTTTTTAGTGTGCTCGGCCTTGAACAGTTCCTGCAGTTTAGCGTTTAGCATTCCATAATCAAGCTCGGGAAGAAAATCAAGTGAAAGAATAACCTCACCGTATTTAAGAAGCTCACCGATGTCCTTACTCATATTGATAATGGTGGGACCACTCACGCCGAAGTGTGTAAAGAGGATTTTACCTTTCCGTACCTCTTGCTTCACGCCGTTTTGAAGGACAGTAAGCTTAACCTTTGGGAGCGTTACTCCTTGGAGGCGCTTTACCCATGCATCTTTTATCGCTATGGGCACCAGTGCGGGGTCGGATTCTACCACGGTGTGTCCAAGGTTACGGAGCCAGAGAAATCCGTCGCCGGTTGAACCGGTTTCGGGACGTGATTTTCCACCGGTCGCAACGACATACGAACGCGCATGGATTTCGGTTCCGTCGGCGAGAACAATCGCCGTCATCTTTCCGTCTCCTGCGACAAGTCTTTTAACGGGGGAGTTTGAAAGAACGGTGACAGTGCCTTTCCGTAGATACTCCACGAGCACGTTCCAGACGGACTCCGCCTTCTCACTTTTTGGGAAGGCACGCTTTTCAGCCTCTATCTTCGTGTCCATCTTTCGCAGGTGGAAAAAATCAAATGCATCCTTTACCTCAAATTGAGAGAATGCCGAAAACAGGAACTTATCGTTCCCTTTAAATTTTGAAAGAAAGGTGCGGACATCAAACTCGGCGTTCGTGACGTTGCATCGTCCTCCTCCCGTAATCAGAAGCTTTTTTCCGAGGGTGTCGTTCTTTTCAATCAAAAGCACCTTTGCACCAAGCTCTGCGGCACGGCCAGCGGACATCATCCCGGCGGGCCCCCCTCCGATAACGGCTACATCCCATATTGTTTCCTCCCCCTTTAACATCCCGCTAGTCTATCACAATCTATTGACAGAATGCACCTTTTAGTATATACTCCTGCCATAACTGAATCTCAGGGGTTTCGTGTGAGAACATCTCTCCTACGTAGACATTCGTCTTAAAACCTTCGAGAACTGGCCACATTCTTACTGTAACGGCTAGAAGGTTTAAGACTTATGTATCCACGACACCCACAAAGTGCAAGTCGTCCTTCGTCTGGAGGAGACCGAAGATTTAGCAAGCCCTCGTTTGGAGGAAGCCGTTTTTCCGGTTCCTCATCGCGAGGAAGTTTTTCTCGCGCTCCAGGGCGCTCGTTTCAGCGTCGTCCTGTCGGAAGAAATTTCGGTGAGTTCAACGACATTTCAAAGTTCGTCAATAAAGCGGTTATTACCGAGACGGTAGAAAAGTTCGTACCCGAGCATCGGTTTGCGGATTTTCAGATTGAGGAGCGACTGAAGCAAAATATTATTACCAAGGGCTATGTCACTCCGACTCCTATTCAGGACCGGGCTATTCCGCATGTCCTTCAAGGACGAGATGTCGTAGGTATCGCGAATACCGGTACTGGTAAAACCGCGGCCTTTCTCATTCCGCTCATCAACAAAATACTGCGCAACCCTAAAGAGGCGGTACTTATTATGGTCCCAACCCGAGAACTTGCCATTCAAATTGACGACGAACTTCGTGGGTTTATCAAGAACCTCAAGATTTTTTCCGCGGTTTGTGTTGGCGGTGCGAGTATGGGTATGCAGATTAGAAATCTTCGTTATCACAACAACTTTATTATCGGTACGCCTGGACGTCTCAAAGACCTCGTGGAGCAGAAGTATCTTCATCTTGAAGGTTTCAAAACTGTCGTGCTTGATGAAGCCGACCGCATGCTTGATATGGGATTCATCAACGATATGCGCTTTATGATGTCCAAAATGTCCAAGGAGCGACACACACTTTTCTTTTCGGCAACCATGTCACGCGAAATTGAGGCTCTGATTAAGGATTTTCTTAAGGAACCGGTTAGCATTTCGGTCAAAACCGGTGATACCGCGAAAAATGTTGACCAGGATATCGTCAAGGTGCGAGGAAAGAACAAGATTGATGTGCTTCACGACCTCTTGAAAGAAGGCGGATTTACCAAAGTACTTGTCTTTGGACGCACCAAACACGGTGTGGAGAAGCTTTCAAAGGTGCTTGTGGAGCGCGGCTTTAAGGCCGAGTCAATTCACGGCAACAAGAATCTTTCCAAACGTCAGCAAGCGCTTAAGCTCTTCAAGGCTGGTCATACGCAGATATTGGTTGCGACCGACGTTGCCGCGCGAGGACTTGATATTAGCGACGTATCACACGTGATTAACTTTGACCTTCCCGCGACCTACGAAGATTACGTGCACCGTATCGGCCGAACCGGTCGTGGCGACAAGAAAGGAAAAGCACTGACTTTTGTTGAATAAGAAAGTAAATTACAAAACACAATTTCCAAATCCCAAATAAATCACAGATTCACATCTCCATTTCTCTATTTCGTGGGTAGGTATTGTTTGGGATTTGGTGCTTGGTTATTGGGATTTTAAAAAGCAGAAATCGGTAAGTAGGTATCCGTTAGCGAGGAACAAAAATATGAAGACCAAACATAAACAGAATAGTATTATGACACCGTCCAAAAAGACGTTCCAGAATCCGGTGGGCAAGTGGGTGGAAAAGCGAACTCGTACCGAGATTTTGCTGTGTGTTTGCGGTAACAAATATATCAAAACGCGCAAAGAACAAACGGTCTGTGTCCGCTGTATCTACCGAACTCTCCCCGTAAAGATTTCTTAAGAAAAACCACCCATTTTGGGTGGTTTTTCTTTTTGTGTGTACTTTTTTGAGTAAAATTTTATTTTCGTGCCGTTGTGCAGTTTTCTACAAAAAATATTGTTTTTTCGGTTGACATGTCGGTCAAAAGTCTTTGTATCGCTATTGTTACAAAAAATGGTACGTTATCCACAGAATATAGTGGCGTATTTCTTGGTCAAAAACGATATAATTAGGCCTCAGAAACTCTGGAGAGAGTGCGTTTTTCGTGAGAGTTGTTTTCATATCATAAGCAATGCCCTTTTTTACAAAATTAAAGAGCCTGCATCGTTTGGTTTTCCCGAAATTTGGGACAGTGCTTTTACTTCTCGCGTACGTTTTAAACTCACTTTCTTTTTCTTCCCAGGCTTTTGCGGCCGCACCTCCCAGTATCATTAGTTACCAAGGCCGTTTGGCCGATTCCAGCGGTAATTTGCTTGGTGGCTCCGGAACAACCTACTATTTCAAGTTTTCAATCTGGAACAACGCGACGGTTGATTCAGGTACTCGCTTATGGCCAGCATCGGCTCCGACCGCGTCGTCATTTACGGTACGGCAGGGAGTGTTTATCGCGAACATCGGTGATACCGCCTCGGGTTATCCACATGCTCTTGATTATGATTTTTCCACGGCAGGGGATGTGTACCTTGAGGTTTCGGTCTCGTCCGATAATTCAAGTTTTCAAACGCTTTCACCAAGGCAACGCATCAGTTCGGCGCCTTTTGCTCGTTTAAGCGGTGCCGTTTCAGGTTCAACCACACCATCTTCTTTCGGTACTACAACCCCCATTACGAACTCTGTGGTTACGGTGGAGGCGACTTCAACAAGTTCAACTCTCCTTTCCCTTCGCGCGATTGCCAGTCAAATCGCAAACTTATTACAGATTCAAAGTAGTTCCGGCATTAATCTTGTTGCTGTGAGCGCCTCGGGTGGTCTTATGGCCTCCTCTACGCTTCAGGCAAGCGGCGCGGTTCGTTTTTATGACACTGCGCAAGTGGACGGCCTCCTTTCCCTTATCCAAGCCTCATCAAGTCGCATTTCCGTCTTTGATACGCTTTATGTGGGAGGAAGTGCTACTACAACCATACAAGGCAATACCCAAGGAACCTCTACCATACAGGGTTTTTTGAATGTTCTAGGTACCAACTCCACCTCCACTTTTTCTGGGGGGCTCGCAGCGACCTATCTTAATCTCACAGGGACAGCAGGGACTTCTACGGTTGCAGGTGGACTTGCGGTTACTAATTTTGTCGTTTCCGGAACCGCTTCCTCAACCTCCCTCGTGGTCTCCTCCCTCAACGCAGCTGCCTGTGACCTCAAGAGCACGAACGGGGTCATCATCTGTGGAACCGATGCGAACACCGCCTTTGAGTGGACACCGACCACCAACTTCGGCGTGAACGCGAACTCCACCTCAACCGCCGTCTGGCTCCGAGGCGCACCCTACTCACTGTTTGCTTCCTCAACCGCGGTCTTCTCCAATGCCTCCACCACCCAGCTCACCCTCGGCACAAACTTCATCACCTCACTTTCCACCGGTCTCGTCATTTCCGCTGCCGGTGCCGTGACCGTGGACAACCTGGAAAATCTCGCGGGGACACTTGACGCCGCTTCGGGTGGTACCGGCATCAACACCTCGTCCTCAAACGGTATCGCCGTCATTGACAACGGCACCTGGTCTGCGTCATCAACGCTCGCCGCTTACCGAGGTGGTACCGGCTGGGCATCTGTCCAAGCAAACGCACTCCTCCTTGGTAACGGAGCAGGAAGACTCGCGACCACCTCGGCAGGTACCGACGGCTACACCTTAGCCCTCGTGAACGGTGTCCCGACCTGGCAGGCAACCAGCACTCTCTTAACCATCACCGGCACCCTCTCCATCGCGAACGGTGGAACCGCCGCTTCTTCTTTCTCCACCTCAGGTAACGCGCTCTACTACACCGGCTCTGTTCTTGCGACCGCTCCGCTCACCTCCGCCATCACCATTCCGTACGCCTCCACGACCGCGATTACCGCAACGACCGCCTCCACCACGAACCTCGTCGTCTCTGCTTTGAACAGTGCCAGCTGTGACCTCAAGAGTACGAATGGGGTCATCGTCTGTGGGACGGATGCAACCGGTAGTGGAGGAGGCACCGGATGGGCATCAACCACCGACGCTTTTTCCGTCTACTTCACCGGTCGTGACTTTGTCGGCGTAGGTACGTCCACTCCTCTCGCCAAGGTTGACATCGCAGGCACACTTGGCTCCCCGACCGACCTCTTCAATGTTTCCTCCACTACCTCAACGGACATCGTCTCCAGTTTGTTCAGAGTTCTTGCAAGTGGAAAAGTTGGTGTCGGCACCACCACACCGGGAGTGCTGTTCTCGGTACAGGGTAACGCACTTGTTTCAGGAGCACTTTCCGTTGGAGGACTCACCGCCACGTCAACCACCATCACCTTCTCCGGTCTGGGGAAGAACATGCTCCTCACGACCGATGCTTCGGGTAACCTCCTCT
>Ga0209515_10000581_pt1 | contig 64905 bp, 3 predicted proteins | sample Subgroupgradi54m_FD_187454 | JGI IMG/M metagenome (GOLD analysis project Ga0209515, IMG submission 187454) | Subsurface groundwater microbial communities from S. Glens Falls, New York, USA - GMW60B uncontaminated upgradient, 5.4 m (SPAdes)... ...
GATTATGTGCGCGGAGCACTTGCCTCTCGTCAGTTATAATTGAAAGCAAGTACTGTACTTAACTTCCCATAAATTTTATGGGTTGTTAAGTGCGGGGATCCAGAGATTTAGATTCCCGCCTAAAGTTCGCCACAAAACCGGCGGAATCCGTCAAGACGAATCTCGCCACGTCTTTTGGCGGACATGCGGGAAGACATCGAAAACGATGGCATTTTACGAGGGAAAAGCCTAAAAATCAATGGCCGTTATATGTTATATGACTCTTAATTCGCCGACCGGTCGGCGAATTGACCGTTAGGAACGCTGTTCAATGGGGACATAATCGCGCTTCTGGGGACCAATGTAAATCTGCCTGGGGCGGCCGATTTTCAGAGGTTTGGATTCCTTCATCTCTTTCCAATGAGCAATCCATCCGGGAAGTCTTCCAATGGCAAACATGACCGGAAACATATTGGTTGGAATGCCGAGTGCTTTGTAAAGAATGCCGCTATAAAAATCAACGTTTGGATAAAGTTTACGGCTGATAAAATAATCATCTTTCAGCGCAACCTCTTCCAATTTTAACGCGATATCCAGAAGAGGATCATGAACGCTGTGCTTTTTAAAATACCGGTCACACGCTGCTTTAATCACCTTGGCGCGCGGATCAAACGTTTTGTAAACCCGGTGGCCAAATCCAGTAAGCCGAAAATTTGAATTTGGTTTTTTAACCGCTTCCACATATTTTGCTACATTGCCGCCGCTGTTGTAAATTTCATCTAACATTTCCATAACTTCCTGATTCGCGCCGCCGTGCCACGGACCCCAGAGCGCGCAAATTCCGGCCGTAATACAGGCAAACAAATTAGATTGACTGCTTCCGACCAAACGAACAGTGGCGGTGCTGCAATTTTGTTCGTGATCCGCATGCAAAATCAAAAGTAAATTTAAAATCCGGACGGCTTCGTCGTCAATTTCGTGCTCTTCGCCCGGAACCGAAAACATCATGTGCAGAAAATTAGCGCAATAATTAAGCGCACGGTGTGGGTAAATAAAGGGTTGCCCTACGGACTTCTTGTAGGAATAAGCGGCAATGGTGCGCACTTTGGATAACAATTTCGCAGCGACTTTATAATTGAATTCTGTTCCATCGTTTTTCTTGGCATCGGGCGCAGCAGCATGATACCCCGATAAAATGGAAACCATGGCGGATAACGTAGCCATGGGATGAGTCGTACTCGGAATACCGTCAAAGAGGTGCTTAAAATCCTGATGAAGACTGGCGTGCTCGGTTAGCTCTTTTGAAAATTGATCGGCTTCTTTTTTGTTGGGCAGCTTTCCATTAATAAGAAGATAGGCGGTTTCAACAAAAGTGGAATGTTCGGCCAGCTGTTCCACTGGAATCCCGCGGTACCTTAAAATCCCTTTGTCGCCATCAATAAAGGTAATTGCGCTCAGGCAAGCGCCCGTATTTCCGTAACCGTGATCGAGGGTAATATAGGAAGTCTTGGCCCGAAGCTCGGCAATGTCGATGGCCTTCTCACCTTCAGTGCCGACAATCACCGGCAGTTCCAAAGATTTACCGTTGACCTTGAGTTCGGCTTTTTCTTTCGAAAGAAGATCTTTTTCGGTCATCAAGTTCCCCATATAGATTTTAGAAGGTGCATTATATGATAGGCGTGCGGCTTAGTCACTTGGAAATTCACTGGAATGAAAATTTTATTAATGACAAAGTCTTGTCGTTGCAAGGAGGCTGTAAAGCCGCCGCCGGTTGTTCGAGCGGCGGACGGCCGCTTGGTCTTCCGGTGCCGAACGGTCGGTTCGGCGAAGCAATCTACGGTCTGAGATTGCTTCGCCCAAAAAACGGGGCTCGCAATGACAAAAAACATTGCCATTCCGACGTCGAATCCTGAATTGTCCCGCCGGCGGGACAATTGAGTTAATTGGTTGAAATGGACTATTAATTACAACTCATTATGCAGCAATGGCTTGCAGCTCTCGTTCTTGAGCGCGAATTGCGAGCACCTGAGCAAAAGCGACAAAATTCTGTAGTTCCTGACTTGAGAGATGCATGATTTCATTGTCCGGAATATTCTTCTTGAGCATCAACGCAGCCGCGAGAACAAAGAGATAATACTGATCCTTGGGAATTTCCCGGTCCACCGCCAGAACAAATCCTTTACCCCGGACTGGGTTCCTTGAAATCCGAACTTCAGAGCGGCTGTCCAAATCAACAAATTGAGAATCCCGGCTGACGATCAAAAACTTAGTATCGGATGCAATGATCTTAACGGGTGAATGTTTTGTCATTCTCAACTCAGCACGAACTCGATTTAAATCATATCGATTCTTAAATTCAAATCGATATGCAATGGAACTTCCTGAAACGGATACCACTTCAAATGCCTTTTTAATAGACTTGAGGTCATTAACTTCACTAGAAATAATTTGCGGCTTTCCAAATCTGGTTTCAGCTCGCACCAATTGATTCAAATCCTGTGTCGCGCTGGCAATCGCTTCGTTTGTAAGATACGCATCACCAAACGCATCTGTGCCAATTTCTTTTCGGTAACGATTGACCAGCTCCGCAATTTTCGAAAAATGTGTCAGGGATCCGCTTGTAGATTCCCGCCTAAAACGTGCGGGAATGACCGCGTTCTTGTTTAGTTCCCTTTTTACCGCCTCCCGAACATCCTCAGCCGTCACAAGTGTGGTCATTCCCGAATGCTCTTGCCGGGAACCCAGTAATTCGTCTACAATTTGTTGACTGGCTTTTGCTGTCATTTGTTCACGGATTTTCTTTAATTGACTGAATACTTCCGCCTCAAGTTGCTGCAATAATTGTTCTTTGACTTTCTCCGAATCAGACATATGCGCCGCCGCGAAGCGGCTCACTTCATCTACAGTGATATGACCACTTAAAAAACTCTCCGCCAAAATTTCAATCGATGGGGACGCCTCTTCTCTCACTTCAGAACGGCCGCTCGATTTGGGAGGCCGTCCCCTCTTTAACTTCTCGAGGGGTTCATTTCTTGAAACCGCAAGCCGTTTCCTCCAATGAAAGATTGTGGTAACATCGACTCCAAACACTTCAGCTACTTCTTTATTATTCTTTCCTGATGCTTCCCAAGCGCTTGCAAATTGATCGTTGCCGGGATATTGAGAAGAACGACCCACTTTTTTTACCTCATAATTCTGCAAATAAAACCCATAATAAGCGAGAATCTCTTCGATTTCTTTTAGACTTGCTCGCCGCCGTTGAAAATCTCTGGACGATCGTTTCAGCAAATCACCTACAGTAGTCACCTCGAATACTTTAAGGGCCGTGCGGGCCCTCGCGCTGAAATAGCCAAGACTTTGAACTGGAATCTGATCCAAATTTTGGAAATCGATCGCTTTCTTAAATCGGTATTGATAATATTCTTTAGCTTTCCTTTTCGCACTCTCCTCAATTTGGCTGACTCTTTGACGTGTTATCCCTTCACCAATTTTTCTGCTGATTTCTTTAAGTTTCTGCGGAGACGGAGCCAAAATCCGATTTTCTAAAACGGAACGTTCGGAAGGAGTCAGACCCGTAAAGGGAACCTTCATAAATTCCTCGACAAATTTTTTGTTATCCCAATAAGCGGATTTGTCAACGCGAGTTCTGGGAACTCCTTTTTGCAACTTATATGTTTCTTCTATGGCTCGTGCATAGTCTGGATGATTAAATAAATACGCCTGAAAACTTCCAGGCTTAACATTAATTTTTCCTGCAACTTGCGTGAAGTTTAAGTCTTGGAGTTCTTCTTTTGTCTTCGCTTTAACAAGTTCAGGAATGACAGATTCCACCATTCCTCTCATTCGCATAGAATGATTTTTAAGGCGCTGATCGAGATGCAAATCGTTTGCCAGTGTTTGGTAAACTATTTTTTTAAACCGAGGAACTCGATGAAGCCGTTGCAAGATCTCGCCAGGATGAAGAGGAACATTTGCTTCCTCTAATATTTTGAAAATGGCACCGCGTCTCGCTTGAACAAATTCAGGGCTCGGGATCAATGATTTCTGCGGAAGTTTGACTCGGAATCTTCGGCTTGCCACATATAGGACAGAGTCCCTATGTTCTCCTTGATTAAGCTCCCCGGCATTATTTTTCCATCCTTTTTCGCTGCGCGCTTTTAATTCAGCGATAACTGATTTTCGCGTTGGATAATAAGGCTTTCGACCCCCGCTCCGCACCTCGGCCCTTGAATCCGACCGATTCAAGGACTGAGGAGTCCCCGGCTCGGTCGGAGCCGGGGGCACCTCGGCGCGGGAAATTAATTCATTGACAAATTGAATTTTTATTGCTAGGATTCTGCCCACTCCAGTAACTCCCGCAAAGAAAGGATTGCTATGCCAAAAAACAATGACAGCAGCTCCGGATTTTCTCGAGAGCGGGGGTTTAAGGTAATACTTGAGCAGATTCAAAGCCAATTTCGCACCTTTGGTGAAGGGCTCGAAGGCGTCCAAGGGCGACTGGGCCGTATAGAAATTCATTTGGATAAGGTCGAGCAGCGGCTTGAACATATTGAAGTAGATGTCTCGGTTATCAAATCTGCCTTTCCTCGATTTGCCGTTCAAGTTTCGGACCATGAAAAACGCATGAGCACTCTCGAGCATACCCGGTAATCCTGAAAATGTTTGGCTTTGCAGCCATCGGAATAATTGCTTTAATCGTTCTAATTCTCTTCCTAATCGATCAACGACGGCAGCATCGTCGTCACCTGTAATTTTCTTCCGCACCTCAGCGCGGCCGGAAACCCATTTTGGATTCACTTCAATACCCAAGCTCCTTACAAGCCGAAACATATGTTTCTTGTCTTCACTTGACATAGGACGAACTCCTCTCCATTTTTCCAACTCCAATCGATCATCAATAATGTGTCCTAGAATTGCTTTTTTCTCGGCAAGGGTTTTTTCATCCCAAGAGAAAATCTTCTCCGGAACCGGCTCGTAGCCGCCATACTTAGGCACTCTAAATTCCATGGCCTCTTTGTCTTGATAGGTGCCTGGTTTACGGCCCCGTAGGTGATCTTTGCCCTGAAGCAGCCACCAATTCCGATCTAAAAGGCGGATTAATTCCAGCATCTCTCTTCGCTCCGCATATCGTTTAACCTTTTCTTCAATTTCAGGTCCTAACCGATGAATAAGTTTTTCCCGCAGACCGGGAAGTACGGCGCGAATCTCCGGCCACTCCATAAAGATCTCAAGCTGAAAAAGTTCAGGATTAAAATAGGACACACGCTCTTTTATAGCTCGCGAGGATAAAGTGTCGGTTTTACTAAAAAAGGAAACGTCGGTCGAATTAATAGCCAAATTTAAGACCGGTTTTGCAAGCGGATACTTGCCGTCACTCATGAGTGACGAAATGCTGTTACTCAAACCGGAAAGTTTGACTTGTTTTGGCGAAATAAGGTTCAATTCATTCCAGTCGGAATCTGTTTTGGTCAAGACATCAACCAGAAGGTCTTCAATTTCTCCTGCCGGAATCCTTTGATTTGTGGAGTTTCCATTTTGATCCACAATGAATAATTTTTGTAAGATATGGGAAAGATAATATGCGATTGATTGGCGGGCACCGCCTGGAAATGCTTCCCAGAAATCGTATAATGATAATGATGAGGGCAAATTTATGGATTCTGCGTCATAAAGGAAAGGATCGGGAATAAGGCTTAAAAACCAGAGCATGTAATCCTCATAATGTGCTGCCGGTATCAGACCCTCAAAATTTGGACTTCGATCTGGATATTGAGGGTGAGGATTCTTGCGCCAATGAATCAAAAGCGGAATAAAACGCCGCGCTGCATAAACTAAAAGATCGGGATCTGCAAGGTCATGAACGCCAAGAGCACGGATGTGCGCTGTATGTCCTGTCAGATTCGTCGCATAGGCGAGGAGTTTTTCCTCGACCCCTCCTGCCACCAGATTGAGTCTTCTTTTTTCGCTTGCCCTATAAGGATAGCGTGGTGAATTATCATCACCTATGCTTAGCGACGTTCTGGTGAAATATAAAATGGCCGTATTAAGATCAAAAAGCTGGTTCCATCCCCGGCTTTCCCAATATCGATGGAACCGCTCTGAGATTTCTTGGAGCTCGCGTCTACTCAGATTTTCCAGTCTCAGAATCCCTTCGGTGAACCATGACGGAACGCTGTAATTCGGTGATGGCCAACGGTCGTCTTTATTAATATCCGGCCAAATCAGATAAGAATAAACGCCTCGTAGTACATCATCCCACGCGCGATGCGGACTTTGGTGGTGATCAAGAGACTTGATAATTTGATCAACGAATTGTTCCATTTTTTCGCGGTTCCGCACCTCCGCCCTTGAATCCGACCGATTCAAGGACTGAGGAGTCCCCGGCTCGGTCGGAGCCGGGGGCACCTCAGCGCGATCAGTAGCCCTCGAAGAATCAAACGCCGTAACACGAAGAGTTACTCCTGTTCTTTTTTCAATTAAATACGAGGGGTGCATACTAAAGGTCAACGTCTCTCCAGACTCTAATTGAAGGTCCATTCCTCTACGTGTTGCGATTTCTTGAAGTAAATCACTAACGCTAACCAATCCAACAAGCATCGGACGCGGCGAATCCCAAAACACGGAAGGTACATTAATGAAGATCCGGGTGCCGGGTTTAATGAGGTCTAAGACAGGATATAAAAAGCGCCACAACTTTGTCCTTAAATATTTTGACAAGATATCCCCAGAGTTGCCAAGAAGTCCGATAGCCTGATCAAGTCTACCTCTTTCGTCTTGTGTAACTACGCTATTTAAGACTGCAAACATAAAGATATGATCGAATGATTGATTCTTAATGTCTTCAATTGAGGAATATCCTTGAATCTGATTTTGAACGCTAAATGTTTGGAGTAATTCATACTCTCCCTGAAAATTTTTGACTTGCGGCTCTAAGATACCGACATGTAACCCCAATTGAGAAAGAAGAACGGGCAGATAATCTTGATCTTGTGGGCCGACAACCAAAGCGCTTTCCCCCTGATTCAATGGAATTCCTGTCAGTTGGCTTGCAATCAGGCTCTTGATTGAGTCGTCAAAAATGATTTTTCCCTTCATGCGATTAAATTCGTCAATCCTACTCGCAATCTGAATTTCATTCACAGTGCTCCGCACCTCCGCCCTTGAATCCGACCGATTCAAGGACTGAGGAGTCCCCGGCTCGGTCGGAGCCGGGGGCACCTCGGCGCGCATATTTTTCTGATTGACAGGTTGCATTGCATGTGTTAATTTTTCAGCCCCCGCAAAGAAAGGAATACCAGAATGCCAGATACTACTAACCCCGACTATTCCCGCGAACGCGAGTTCAAAGTAATATTGGAAGATATTCAGAGCCAATTTCGCAATTTTGGAGAGGGTCTTGAAGACCTTCGCAACAAATACGGAAGGCTGGAACATCTTCCTGATGACGTTAAAAAGATAAAAGAGGATATAAGTATAATTAAATTGACTTTGCCAAAATTCGGCAACCGATTTGATTCTATTGAAAAGCGTTTGTCCATTCTTGAAAAATCCAAATAATTTTCTGCTCCGTTTTAAACCTCCGCTTGCAATCCAAATCTGATCAGGCGCTACAAAAATTTTTGCTGCAGGGTTTTGAATCCGCACTTCCGCACGGTCTAAGGCTTTGGCAGCCCGGACTGAAAATGATCCTTGAGAAGAAACGGGAGAAATGCTACCATTTATCCCATGAAACGGCGTGTTCGAATCGGACAAATTATGATCGACCCTTCCATCCGGTTCGGGAAGCCCTGTATAAAGGGTACTCGAATCACCGTAGGTGATATCCTGGACTTGCTTTCCGCCGGTTATACGGTTGATCAAATTCCTGCTCAGTACCCAGGCATCACCAAACGTGACGCTCTGGCGGCGATTGCCTTTGCTTCGAAGCTGAGTGAACAGCCCTCCAAAATTGCGCTCCAAGCTTAATAAACTGTGCTGAAAATTTTTGCCGATCACTGCGTTCTTTACGATCTCGTAAACGCTTTGAGGAGAGCCGGGTTTGACGTTGAAACGGCCCGCTCCAGCAAATTGGACAAAGCCACCGATGATGAGATCTTCAAACATGCTCAGAAACACAGCCAGATTCTTTTGACCTTTGATAAGGATTTTGGCAACGTTGTCCGTTTTAATATCCGCAAATCCCACGGCATCGTAATTGTTTACCTTGAGACGATGCATCAAGATGAAATTCTTCACAAAGTCACCCACTTTTTCAACCAGTTGAAGCACCGGAAAGCTGCTGGTTGTTTGTATTTGATCGAGCGTAACAGCATTCGTATCTGGCCGCGTTAAAATCTTCCGCACCTCCGCCCTTGAATCCGACCGATTCAAGGACTGAGGAGTCCCCGGCTCGGTCGGAGCCGGGGGCACCTCGGCGCGGGTGATATGCAAAAAAATTGAATCAAACGCGGCGCTTTTCCCGTCGCCATAAAAATAATGGCCCCGGTTTGGTACAGAGAATAAATTTGCGGCGCTTCCTAACCTTCGGTGAAGAAGCTTCATATCATTCAGGACATAAGGTTCCTTTTCTCCAGCGACAATCAATACTTTTTCCGGAGATTTTGAAAGTTTGCTTAATTCTTGATCGGTCATTCCTAAACCGTTAAACCAATTCAGCAATAAGGGTTCAGACATTTCTGGAGCCATGTGCTTAAAAAACGCCCGATGTCTGGCAGCTTCGGGCTGATTCAGCTTTGTTTGCTGGAAAATTTCAGGCTGAGTAAAGAATGGCTGGCTAGGAGAATTAATTAAGACAATCGACTGAAGTTTGCCTCGAAGCGAAGCAGCCAAGCTTCCTTTCTGAGCAAACAAACCACCGAGACTGAAACCAACGAGATGGATCTGATTTGAATTGAGCCGTTTGTCGCGGCTGATGTGACGGACAATATCGTCGGTGAATCGAATGAGATCGACGGGACTTCTTAATTTGCCCTGATTTTCTCCGTGCCCCGGCAGATCGACGCGCAAAACTGCGTAACCCGCTTCAATTAATTTTTTCTCAAGCTCATCAAAATAGGGGAACTCTTTGGACAAGCCGAGGCCGTGATACAAAACAACGACGGGGTGTTTTCTCCTTAGATCATCTGAAGGTAGGATCAAATAGGTGGGAATGCTGAAATTTCCGCGGGAAGGAATTGAAATGCGCTCGATCACGGGCGGTGGACGATTTGCCCTTTTGTAATCGAACACCTTCGCCTCTCGAAAAATTTCGGTAAGCTGTTTTCCAATCCTCTGATATTCCGGAGTTCCTGCCACATAAAAGGTCATAGCCAAGTAAAGATTAAGCGCTTTCGTAGCAAGGTTGTCGGCTTTGCCCGCTTCCGTTTCCCATGTCTGCGACCAATTGAGAGCTGAAACAAACGTGAGCGGCTCTTTTTCTGCAATCTGACCGAGCACTCGTTTTGCGTCGTCCGGTTGAACGCCAAGCGAAATGGAAAACCGGTACAGCCGTGAATCTTCAACACGGAAAACTTGTTTATTCTTTTCCGCAATGAAATAGTTCAAGCGGCGCCCATAAGGCGCAGAATCAATGACTTTTTGCCCGTGCTTAAAATGATGAAAACCAAAAGCCGGCAGAATATCTTCAAAATAGGCGTAAAGCATCTGGTCAAAATCCGGAAAAATCATACCTTCCCGGGATAAGAACTGTCTGAGGATTTCTGTTCCGAGATGCGAATAACGGGTTTTTGCGGTGAAAGTCTTGACATCCAAAAAAGTAGATTGTGGATTCCAGTCTGCGCTGACAATGTCTCCTGTTTTATCATCCTCAATCGGAATAAAGAATGATCTTTTAAGTCGGAGCCTCTTCGCTTCTTCATCCAAAACATTTAAAAGTACCGGACTTGGGTAGGAGGCGAAATCATCGAGTGAGATCAAACGGCCCTTGTTCTTTAAAACCCGATTGAGTTCCTGAATGACGTCTTGTGGATCTTCCAAAATATTAAAAAATTCAAGTCCCAGCACATGATCAAAACTCTCACTTGGCCGATGAATTTCGTCTGCGGAGCCGATGATTTTTGGCTCGCCGTTCAAAAACGAGGATTGATCAAGCGTAATCCACTTTTCGTGAAAAGTGCCGGGACTCAGCTCTTTGAGAATACCCGGACCGGATCCGACTTCAAGAATGGAAGCGCCGGGACGAATCCCCGCTTCATAATAAATCGCTGCCAATGCAAGGCCGTACTCGCGTTGATATTGAAGCCGGCTTTTTCTCAACCATTCACCGTCCCGACTCCAATCCTTGGCCCGGAACTTTCCTGCCCGCACCTCAGTCCCCGGCTCGGTCGGAGCCGGGGGCATCTCCGCGCGGTGAGGCATTGTTTTCTGAAGCAGCTCCTGTACAAACCGAATACCCTCCGGTGTCATCTTGTAACGAATGGCGAACCTTCCGTCTCCATTGCGCACGGATCCATTGGACTGGATATAACCCGCATTATTTGCTTGCATAACCACAGCATGAACATTTTGAAAACCTTTGGCGATGAGTACGAGCTTGGTAAATGAATCATATTCTTCTCCGTGGTCAAAATTTTCATGCAAACCGATCATGAATCTTTCCAAGCGTCGCCTTTTTTCCTTCTCTTTGCTAATTTGACTCCGCACCTCTGCGCGGGATTCGGCTCTTTTTTCGCGGTGAACCTTAACTTGATAATATTCACCGTCAATCCATGCCGGTTCAAGGACAGCTCCATCACCTTCCGTCCTTAGTTTTAAAAAAGGCTGTGGTTGGTGATTGATATCGGAGTAAGACACATGATCTATGGAAGCTAGTCTTTCGATCAATTCATATTCCGTTTCGTTCACATAAAGTTCTGAGGGAAGTCCAAATAACATTCTGGCATTCGCGGCCGCATGAATGCGCACAAGAATGGATTTCTCTTGCACATCAAACTGATTCTGATTCCAATCGTCCACAAAATGAGCGCGTGCGATATTCTTCGGTTTTCCTCCAGGATATTGTTGAAGCAATTTGTCATAATCAGGCAGCTGAACCTGGTCGTCCTTGTGAGAATTGTAAAAGACAACAAAAAAATGGTCGTCTGGAGGAGGGCTATTCCTATCCCATTTTTTAATTTCGGGACCAGCCGTATCTTCATCAGTACGAATCCACAAAGACTGCCACGGCCCTTTCCGGTAGCGGAGAAATTCTTTAGAAAATAATGCGGGATCATTGACATAAACAGTCAGTTGATTCAGATTTGAACCGGTAAGCATATTTCCTTTAAGCGTGGATGAAAGTTTCGTCGCAATATAATAAATTTCCAAAGCGCCGCCGGATTGTCGCTGCGACTCCAACATGTCTTGCATCACATTCAAAACCTCATTCGTGATATTCGGTATATCGGTTCGATCCGAGAGCTGTGTGTTATACCCCAATTTTCTAAGTGATTCTTTCCCTGCGGTGTAAATCAACCAATCCGCTTCGGTTGGAAGAGAGGTGTCAATAATTTGGATGATAGGTTCGCGGGAAGTTTTAAAATGTTGGGCAATTTCAGCCAAGGTCCAATAAGCCAAATACCGAATCCAGCGGTTTGAATCCTTCAGGCGTTCAGCGAGCAATTCAGTCACAGAATCACCTCGCCCGGCTAAAATATTCGCTGCATGAAGACTGACATTTTTATGTAAATTCGAAAATTGATTTGCGATGACGGTATCAGCGCCACGATGATTCACCAAATTCAATCCATCAATCGCCAAAATAGAAAGATCAGGATCTTCACCCGCCAAAATGGTTTCATAAAGCTTGATGAGCGCTTCCTGTAGCCGGGGTTGACTCCGCAAAATTGGTTGCTGATTTCTGGTTTCAACGAACGTGTGCAATTCTGCTTCGATTTTTTGCTTGATCGCTTGATAAGTTGGCGTAAACCGGTTTTCTTGATGGAGTTGAACTGCATTTTCTGCGACTTCAGTCAGTTCATGGACATGCCGCACAATATGCTCTTCATTCGTCACCTGGATGCCATCGGCAGTCTCAACCACCACATAACCGAGGCGGCGAAATTCATCCGCATGCTCAGCGCTAAATTCTGTGTTGTAAAGTACAGTGTCTCGCAAATCTAAAATATTAAATTGGGCACCTCTTAGATTTGCCCGCGTAAAATTAGCACCTTCGAACCAAGTGCCAATTACATTGTCAGAATACAGACTGGCATTACGAAGATCTGCATTCATTAAATCCGCACCCGTGAAATCAGCTCCGCTTAATACAGCTTGGGTAAAAACAACTTCCGGCAATAACGCATTTTGGACATCAGCTCCGCCCAATGAGGCCCCCGTAAAATCCGCATGGTCCAGATGAGCCCCCCGAAAATTTGCCCAAATTAATACGGAGTTTCTAAATTTTGAGTTTTGTAAATCCGAATCTTCAAAATTAGCCCATTCTAAATTCAGGCGGTTGAAATCCTTTCCTTCAAGATGATACGGGGATGCGACTTCACTCATAGTATCAATAACAGCTTCAACTTCGGGTTGCTGGCCCAAATATCCTCGCGTGAGAAATTTCCAATCGATCAGAATTATGTCTTCAACATTGTTTTTTGGACCCATTTTGACCATGATATTTCTTAAATGAAGATGCCCATGTAAAAATTTCACGCCTCGAGGTTTTAAGTTAGTCGCAACCACTTGAGAAATTTGATGACGCATTTCAGTAGTAAGATTCCTGACGTGACTGATCTGTTTGAGCAGCTGAACATATCCAAAAGGCTGTAGATCAAGCTCGTAATAATGATCGGGGTCTTGCAACGTTGCAAATGTAGGGACCAAACCAGGCCGCCGCTCATGGATGAGTTCTAAAATATTTGTTCGATTGCTCTTATGAAAACTTTTACGTCGAATCGTCAGACCATTTTGATGTCGATAAAATTGCTGATTGGTTTCACCCCTTTCTGACTTCAACTTTGTGAAATATGTCAGTCCATTGTTTTTCAAATCCTGTTCCACCTCAACGACGCGTGGATCATTCCATGGATTCTGATCCAGAGGTTTTAAAGATTGGACCGCACCTGTGTCTTTTGTCGGATGCGTTGCAGCCGATACTTCTTGAGAAACGAGACGAATGGTAATTCGATTCCTCGGTCCTTTCATCCAATCAAGCGTCGCAGTCACTCTTTCCGAATGCAATGGCCCGAATCGCATTTCTTCGAATGATTCATTCATTCGAAACAAAGATCTGGCCTCTCCCCCGAGATGGGGAAAAGTCTTCTGAGACAACCTGTAAATCTGTTCCAATTCTTGGTTGGTCACATAAATTTCACCGGGAAGACCGAACAGCCGAGTTACAGATAAGGCAGCATGCATTCGGCCTAATAAAATTTTTTCACTGGGCGTGAATAAATCATCGGAAGTGTCGAATAAAATCTGTCTCGTACTATCATCCCTTTCTAATTTTGGTACATCCGGAAGTTTCACTTGAGGAACGCTATCTTGAGCATCATAAAGAATGACAGAATCTGGATCTTGTGGAATTTCATCGCGACTTGAAACTGCCACCAGCTCGGGGCCGTCAAAACGATCAAGAGTCGGCGCCTCAATCCAAGTTTGACGCCATCCATCTGATTTATAATAAAGAAAATCCGGCGGGAAAAAATCTTTTCCTGTGAGATAGATTTTCAAACCATTTAAATCTGAACCCACGATGGCAGTTCCAGAAACTAATGCTGAAGGATTAATCGTAATTCTGAATATTTTAAGCTTTTGGCGATGCGGTTCGTGCTGTAAATCGACAATTTCCTGCAATTTGATTACGATTTCATTGGTAAGATTTGGAAATTGTGTAGAATCTGGAAGCTCCGTATCGTGTCCTAATTTCCTAAGCAATTCTTTGCCGGAAGTGTAGATGAACCAATCTGTTTCGGTTTTAAGAGCACTTTCCAAATTTTTAATCACTTGCCGACGAACCAAAATACCTTGCTCCGCAATTTTTGAAACCGTCCAAAAAGCAAGAAAACGTGCCCATTTATCTTGGTGTTTTAAAAGCTGCACAACAAATGGATAAGCAATCTCGCCTCGTTGGGCCAAGGTTTCAGCTGCTCGGACTCGAACACGACTGACCGGATGAAAAAAAGCAAGTCGGAGCTGAGCGTCTGCGTCCAGATGTTGCATCGCCCCCAAATTTTCAACTGCCATAAGGGCAAGATCTGGATCGTCGAATTCCAAAATTTTTCGATACAAATCAATTAGATTAGCACTTGTTGTTTTGCCTCGCATTGGACTCTCCAAAAGACCCAACCGACGCACGGGCATTTTTCTTAAAATTTCAAGTAAGACAAGCATGTCTGATTTGACATTCAAATAATCACTTGGTTCTAGCTCTTGACCATGTATTCTGAGCTGCTCTGTTTTCACATACAATTGATGAAGATACGCCTTAAATGTTTCTGCATCACTTGAGGTTACAGCAGCTAAGAGCATCTGCTTTCGTACGGTAGAATCATTCACCCCGTCATAAATTGCTGCATAGAGTGCATTGACCCACGTCGCGCCTCTTTGACGAAGCCCTTCAAGATGAGTCAATACATTTTGACTTTCGCCGGGCTTTAAAGCTGAGGAGCCAAAAAAATCTTTTGCTGTCTTCACCGCTTCTTCAAACAAAAATTCTGACACTTCTGCCAAATAAGTTTGTCTTGAAGTTTGATCAGGTCTCGGATAAACCAATTCTTGCTCTTCTGTCACATGGCTTTTCCCATCAACAAATCGGTGGAATTTTAATCCTTCTGGGCTGACAACTAAATAACCACCACCACCCTTTTCATCCACCGAATCGACTGCGATATTAATTTGACGGTTTAAATTCTTTTCATTAACGGCTAACCTTCGGCTGTGAATATGACCATGAATAATTAAGCGCATACCTTCCGGTTTTACGACTTGATCGAATTGTTTCGTTGATTGGACATTTAAATCCGTCCAAACCGGAGAAGTTTGCGTCTGGAGTAACGCTTGAAAAACAGGGGCATCGCCCTGTTGCGCAGTTCGAAGATCTGCTTCCATTTGAGCGAGTGCTTTTAAACCTTTTGTTCCTTGATAGGACCAATAAAGCATTGCCCCCATTCTCAGGTTCGGAAATGCGTGGACATAAGTATGACCATAAACATCGACATGGAACAGTTTATGCGTTTTTAAAATCCACTGGCTTAATTCCTGAAGTTCAGGACTTTGGCGGAGCGAATCGAAATTATTGACGTCAATCAGTTCATTTCCTCTTCGTCGTCTCTCTTCGTTTATTTTTTCAACCGTTCGTGCGCCGCCATGCTTGATGAAAAACTTGAGCTGCCGGTCTCGGCCCAACATGCCGGCGACCAAAGCCACTTCATGATTGCCAAACATGGGAACGATTTTCCCTGTTTCAACCCATGGTTTAATCGTTTTGTAAATTTCCCAACCGTCCTGACCGTCGTAGATATCACCCGACAATACAATTTGTTGAACTTTGTGATCTCTTTCTGCCACATCCAGCATTTCTTTGATGAGTCTCAAATTTCCATGAACATCCGAAGCTGCAAGATAATGGGGCAAATTTGTTGAGCCTGGTTTTGCCATTTCCCGATGGATCTTAAAAAGTGTTTCCCCCAACCTTTTTAACTTGGCTCGAGAAACTTCAGCATTGCCCGCTTCCCGCACCTCAGCGCGGGATTGTGGCATTTGCGGAATAATTCGGACAATGGCTGGACTAATCCCCTTGATTTCTCCGAAATCAGTCATGAGCGTTAATTTGCCATCTTTAGGATTTGACGTGTCAATCTTAATAACCTTGGCAATTATTTCACGTTGACCATTCAAAGATGGAAAATAACCCACTTCATCGCCTTCTTGGATTTGTTCCAATTGCTGGAAGACGCGTTCTTTGAAGAATTTCGTATTTTTGAAAAAATAATGAATCAAGGCAAACAGAATTTTATGAAGGACATAGTATAATGTGGTCACCACTCCCGCTTGAAAGATCCCAACATTAAAAAAAGTAACTCCTACCAGAGCCAGCGCGCCTACGAAGATCAAAAGAGCCAGTTGAGTTTTAAATGCCGGGAATTGAAGCCAATGAACGGCTTTGAGGTATTCTTTCTCGCTTTGCCAATCTTTTTTGGCCAGATCAAGCCGGACACCGAGAGCAAGGGTCGGAGTGTAACTGCCGTTAACTTTCGACAAAATCCAACGACCATTCTGATCCATAAATTGTCCATTTGAATTAGGACTAGGGGATTGAACAGCGTCAATTAATTTTTTTGCTAAAAGGTCCTGGAGTTCCGGCGTATCGCGAAGGACAGCGTATCTTTTTTCATACTTTGTTGTGATTGGCCCAAACATAAACACTTCTTTCCATTCAGCAGCTAATTTCTTTTGGTTGTAGCTTCCTTTTTCCCAAATTTCGAGGGCGATGAGAAGCTGAGCCGAAAGAAACTGAAGCAACGATTTTTGGTGATGAAGCATAAAATCATTCGGCTGGTTGAAAAGATCGCTCAAGACTATACGAGGTGTCGTCCGCACCTCGGCCCTCGCGTCAGGTTGTTTGATTCGTTGCGCAAGGACTGAGGAGCGCTCTGATGGATATTCGCCTTCTGGTCTATTCACGAGGTAGCGCACCTCGGCCCTTGGAGCGGACGGCTCCGAGGCCGAGGAGTCCCCGGTTCGATCGGAACCGGGCGGCACCTCGGCACGGCGGGTCAGATGCGCCAAAACACGCAAAGCTTCTTCTTCTTCTGGCGCAGCAATTCTTTGCATCGCTGAAGTAGGACTGCTAAAAAATTTCTCATATAATTCTAGACTAATTTTTTTCAGGTTTTGGCCAAGCGCTGTCCTTTTCCGAATGAACGATATCTCTTTATAGGGCGTTCCTGCCTCACGCAATTTGAGGTACTTTGATCTCGCCTTCCAAAACACTCGCGCTATTTCTGGGGTTAGGGTTCCATCTTTTTTCTTTTGCAGCACATCCAATGCATCTTGGAGTTTGCCGCGAAGCGTGTAAACGATTGCAACGATCAGGCGTTGTTCATTCGGCCTAATCACATCAAGCGCATTCTGTTCCTTCATATGCCACGGTTCTAATGTAACCCATTCGCTGCCCACTAAAACTTTACCGTTCCGATACTGTCTGCCGTAAGGAACTCCATCAATCGTGATTCCTTTTTGCGATCCAAAATTGATCATTTCCCAGCGCCCATTTCGGTAATGGACATTCGCATGTTCCATGTCTGCTCTTGGCAGTGTCACCTGCATTCCTTCGCCCGACCCAAACTTAATCAATCCATCAGAGCTAAACGGCAGATAAGTTTCATCGGCAGCAAAAACCAGAAGTTGTTCCACTTTTTGACCCCCAATTCTTTTGCTCTGAGTTTTGAGGAGAACGAGATCTCTCCCCATTTCGACATAAATTAAATCCGGGTCTTCGAAGGAAAGAAAATCGCGCTTGAGCCTGCGCTCGTTGACGAGATACTCGATCACTTGATCCGCAATCCCTTTTTGCTGATCATCGCCTTTGCGCAAACGGTCAAGCAAATAGCGCAAATCAGCTGATGAAAGATCTTTTAAAACGGCGAATGGATCCACAAAATCTGCCGTTTCATCCTTTGCCGGGCTGGGTTTGACATTCTTTGCCTGAACAGCTTCTGTTAATTGATGAATCACCTGATCCAAATCGATTCTGCGCGTCTCCGCCCTTGAATCCGACCGATTCAAGGACTGAGGAGTCCCCGGCTCGGTCGGAGCCGGGGGCATCTCCGCGCGGGAATTTAATTGATTGACAGACAGAATTTCATATGTTAATTTCCCTGTCCCCGCAAAGAAAGGAATATCAGAATGCCAGATACTACTAACCCCGACTATTCCCGCGAGCGAGAGTTCAAGGTTATCCTCGAAGACATTCAATCTCAATTCCGAACGTTTGGTGAAGGCATGGACGATGTCCGAAACCGGTTGGGACGAGTTGAGGAGTTGACTCAAATGATACCTCAAATCGCCGACGACCTTACGAATCTCAAATCTGCTTTTCGCCCGTTCACGAGCCAAGTTTCCGAGCATGAGTCCCGGATTAACAGCCACGAAAAACGCCTGACTTCTCTTGAATCGCATTAAACTGGGATATTCTTTCCGCGTCTCCGCGCGAGCAGGGCCTTGTTGGCCCTGCACTGCAAGCAGCCGAGATTCTTGACGAATCTCGACACGCTGCCGGGATAAACGCCGCTTCAGAGATGAAATTCTTTTCTCCCGCACGCGCCTCCACTGAGCCATAAACGGACGGATGGTGGAGACAGGCATAGCGTAACCTTCGTTAGAAATTTCACTCCGCCATCCAACCAGACCAATGAGTTCCCCTTTATAAAATAAAGGCGCTCCGCTCATTCCTAAATAAAATGGTAATTGTCTGAGTGAAAAAATATCTCGAGTTTCGCCTTCCGACCTCTCCAGCTGAACTCTGCGGACCAGCAATTGTCTCGGATTCAAAAAATTGTCGAGACTTTTTTTCCTATTGGAATAACCGAGCGAAATCATCATGCGATGATACTTTGAGTTTTTCAGATCCGGAAGTTTTTTGGTTGAAAGCGGAATGGGTTGAAAATTAATAGGTTGGCGGAAGGAATCCACAGGAAAAGCTAAGATTGCAAGATCTTTTGCTCGATCTCTCAGATCTCCGTATGCATCTCGGAGATGGATTCTTTTCTCCCAATAAACCGGATACCCTTCGACAAATTTGGTGGAATCTGCAAATTTTCCATGCACCGTCTTTGATTTTTTTAGGAAAGCATGTTCTGCGGTGAGAACATAAATAAAATCTTGATCCTTACTGATAATAACCCCATGTGCAAACCTGTTACGATCATGAACTTCGATGACGCTGTTCCGGTAAAGCTCACGTAGACTTTGCCGCACCTCCGCCCTTGAATCCGACCGATTCAAGGACTGAGGAGTCTCCGGCTCGGTCGGAGCCGGGGGTACCTCCGCGTGGTGAACGCCTTCCGATTGAATGGAATAACGGGCAGAAAGGTTTTCAAGAATCAACTGGCCATTGGCGTGAAGGATCTTAGCTTGGTGGATATCAAAATCTGGAGTGTTTGAACCCACCGCATAATTAACACCCTCTGGAATTTGAGGATTACGCTTCGGCCGTTCATCAATTAAGTCAGTCTCATAGATTCCATCCCAATCTTCAAAAACCGGCTTTTGCCGTTTGTTCTTCAGCCGAACTTCCGGAAGAGCTTTTGGTAATTTTTTTCCTATGGTAAATGATGGGCCAGGGATCCTATGCACCTTAGAGGATCCTTCGCGTTTTAGAACAAAATTATTGTTGGCGGGATTGTATTGGATGTCAAATTTTTGACTGCCTATCTGAAGCGTCACGGGACTGCCTGCATCAAAGACAGTTCTTTGATTGGGAAGCACCGTTTCCACATACTTGAGAGATTGAATTTTCGAAGTCTTGCTGGATTGAATTTCCGCACGCTTACGCGCAAGGGTCTCACGGATTTGAATATTTTCTCTAAAACGTGGCTCATGTATTCGTTGAACATTCCTGGAAATGTCGTCTAATTCGGTCCATGTTGAGGCCTTTTCAATATTTTCCAGAAAAATTGCTACGGGAACATCCATGCCGTGATCTTGAACTTTTCGAATGAAAGCCTCAAAATTGTTATTCCATAATAATATCTCACCCTCGTCGATAGCTTGGTTGATTTTCACTGCCAGTTCGGCGGGTAAATCTTCCACATATTCAGGCGTCTCCTTAAGAAACTTATTCAGGCCAGGCATGTAAGCATCTGTCTGACGAATCATGCGAATAACTCCCGATGAATGAGAACGGGAAGTATAAAGCAGAAAATGTCGTCCTTTCCACTTGGCAAAGACAATCTTTTCTGCGGGATACTTAGAATGATTTCCTATTCCACTCGCTGCGCGCGGAATTTGCTGGCCCTCGGCCACCTCAAAACCTTCTCTTTCGATGACAAAAGAATTCTCATCATCAACTCCAGTTTCCATTTCAATTTTTACCTCCGCTTTGCGGGCCAGGTCACTATGAAGAAGGGCGGCCTTGCTATATGTGCGGTGACGCCGGGCGAAAACTGCATATTTTCTCCGCAATCCGAGCGATTCCTCGGAACGTTGATGAAATCGATACTGGATCATATCCTGCACATACTCCCGGATGGCTTCTTTCAAGGCAGGAAACTGTGCGCCCGGTTCATGTAAGTGTTGCTGAAAAATGAACAAAAAATACCCAACAGCATCATCCCCTAAAAGATTTTCAAACGCCGCGGTTTTCTCGAGGTCCGTCGCCGGAATTTGTTGTAGGGTCTCCAAAATAAGTTGATGAAATTCCGGGTCTTTGTCGAGCAGACCCTGCAATTCTTTCTGGATCATATCAAAATTGGCCTGAAGAGGATCTTGGTAGAGAGGATTTTTGTATTTTGGATTGATCAATGCCGTAATGCGCCCGCCCTCAAAGCGAATCCAAAATGCAGGAACATTGGTTTCGATTTCCATTTTTGAATAATCAATCTTGCCATGAAAACTTGAGACGCGAGGAAACATTTCTCTCCCTTGCGAAGCCCTCGTCTCCGCGCGGTGAGCGTTCTGAAATTTTCGATGAACCGCCTTCATAACTAAATCGGTTCGTTCGTGATTCCGACGTGCAAGTTCTTGATAAATGGGATAAACCGTTTGAAGGATGGGGATTCCTTCCGGGTCCGGGCCCGCTAATCGTTCAAGAAGTTTGAGAAAGGAATTGTAAATCTGAAGTTTTTCTTCTCCTATCAAGCGCTTGATGACATATCGGCGATCGGCATTCACCCAGAATTCGTCCCAAAACTCCCGCTGTCCCACTTGACTTTCATACATTGTTCCTTCAAAAAGCCGCCGAATCAATTCACCGCCTTCTGGGTGCTGCATGAAGGCGCCATAAGCAGCAATAAATAATGACGATGTTTCATGAAAGCGAAGGTCACCGTGAAGATGTTCGTGACCGATCACGTACCGGAGTGATTCTGGCTGCTCGAGTAAGTAGTCAGGTGCCACGATGCCGCTAAAACTCAGAAACGCCATCATGTCTTCTTGGATCAATGAATCAAATTTTTTAAATCTTTGATCAAAACCGTGATTTGGAAATGTGTGTCTTAACTGATCAAACGTATAACGAAAGCTTTCGAACATAAATCGCGCACCCGCCTGTTCTTGCGGCTGACTCAAGTCTATCTTGCGTTGCCAAAAACCACTTACTTCTGTGCTGTCGTAAAACTGAACGTACTGATCTACCTTATTTGGATCAAGAAGCGGCAATTTGCCAGCAAACCGCTCTCTACCCAATGGAGAATCCATTACAAACTTATAAGACTGGAGTGTTTTAAAAAAATCATTGTCCAGGATAAGAAGTTCGTCGTTCACCAAAGTTCCGATATGTGATTTTTTTAACTTCTCATAGAGATCACGCCTTTGGTCTGAAAGAGCAGAATGACTCACGGCTGCTTTTATTCCTGGAAGGATTTGATGAAGACTTGCTTTTGCGTCATTCTGAGAAGCAAAGTTAAGGTACACCACCGGCGAGCGGCCATCTTTAGCCCGCTCCGCGCGCGGCGATAAAACACCAAAGATTCGTTCAAAAATAAGTTGATATAAATAGGATCTGATAAAAAATCTGATTAACTGACCGATCAGTGCTCGAAGACCATGAGCAATCGGTTTCACATGAAGCTTAAATTCAAGTTCCGGCGTCGTGCGAATTAAAAATGGGTGTGGCTTTCCTTCCGATTCTTCCTTCACTGCTTCTAGCAGCCACTTTTGTTGTTGTTCGCTGATGGACTTGGAAAAATCGATATTTGCGGTTTCGCGAAGATCCAGAAAAACCCATTCCGGCGCCACTGCCGCTCGCACTTCCGCGCGTTTGACAAACGTGCCAAAAATCCACGGCTGTGAATCGCCTTCAATCTTTACCGTAAATGTAGGCAGCACGGTAGAACTGACCGGTTTCTGAGATTCAATCGCCCAAGTGGTCCGTCCCGTTTGAGGAAACAATACCCTCACTTGTCCTAATAAAATTTTGTCCTCAAAGATTAAATATCTTTGAACGGTGTCCCGTAAAGCTTGAATTAAATCTGAAAAAGCGTTGTCAGTTTCATATCTGAGTTCTTTAGAATTCTTAATCTTAGATAAATCAATACCGCTGGTCACGATTCTTCTAAGATTGACCACATTTTTAGACGTTATTTCGTTAAACTGAATGTCATAATTTCTGGAATAGACAAACTCAATGGGAGCAGCACTTTCAAATGCTTCTTTTCGAGCGTCTGCCACATTTTCATATTTTCCCCGTTTGGCCAACGCATAAATTCTGGCGGGAGTCATATTGCTGTCCATATCGATATACCACACAAATCGTTTGGGAGGATGGGCTGTGTTGGGCACTGCACTCCAAAAAAATTGAGGAGCGTGAAATCGAAATCCACCAACTTGACCAAGCGGTTCTGTCTGTTGAATGAACTTTCGTGTCCAATCAATCACGGTGGCTAATTCGCTCTCGAATGCCTTTTTTTGTTTTTTAAAAATTGATGGATCAAAAAAATGGAACTCAAAATCTTCTGGAATCGCCCAATCTTTCATCCGCACTTCCGCGCGGCGGAGAGGAGTGGGAACCTGAAACTGTTCATATAGCCCTTCCGTAAGACGCCTAAAAATGCCGTGGCCAGTTGGTGTTCGAAAGAGCGTGCCATTAATAAAATTATATTGTTGCCAGCTGAGCGGAAATGCTTGGCGGTAAAGTTCCATTTCCTCAAAAAACCGGTCAATGGATTTCAAAACTTCCGTTTGGGTCGGAAGTACTTTTCGGCCCTTGCTCATTTCATCCACTTTGAGCATCATGAGTCGGTCGGCTTCCCGGTGAAACATAAGCTGTCGGTCTTTTACTTTGAACAGCCACCAGCCGTCATTTTGATCTTGATAGGCCTGAACCGATGGATTGTCGTGGTTGAAAATAACATGTCGAATGACACGAATATCTTGGCCTGAAAATGTTCCGGGATGCCGCTTGTTGTATTCGGATAAAATTTCTCCCGCAAGCTTAGCACCTTCGATCATATGAGCTCTGCGGGAACGAATCGCCAACCGGCGTTTCTCTTCGCGCGCTTGACCCGGAGGTAATGATTCAAAATCGGCTTTTGTTGCTCTCGGCACATCCGTAACGGCAAATCCGACATCGTGTAATAAGGCACCAGCTATCCCGCGTTTGATTTCAACTTTAGAAGCGCTCTCTCCCAACATAATTTCCGTAATGAATTCCGCAACTTCAGCGGCGTGATGAATGGTATTAGCATGGGTTGTTTGTCTGAAATAAAGCAGCGCAATGGAAAATAGATTTTCGGTCATTTCAGAAATATGAGAATAGCCCGCACGATTGAGCCGCTGAATCACCCGATCAATGGCTTCCCTTGCTTTTTGCTCCTCTTCCACAAAATTCCGTTCTTCTTCAGTGCGGATTTGTATTAACATCTGTTTCGCTTTATCAATCAATTGTCTTGCAATGGCTTGTTTCACGCGTAAAATTTGAAGCATCTCTTCATCTTCCGCACGTTTCACCTGTTTTGCCTCCAAATAACGAACGGTGTCCTCAATGCGGCTGAGATTGGACTCAACACCCTCATAAATCTTCACGGCGTCTTGTCTCCCGCCTTTGGTTACAGCAAGCCGTGCATCTTCTAACTGCCAACGCTGAGTCTGAATGAGTAAATCAATCCAGCGTGCCAGCCGCTGAGGATGAGATTCATTCGGTAACTCGGCAAGCGCATTTCGTTGTACCTGAAGGATCTGTTCTTTCCTTACTGCGTCAATCACAGCGGGATCTTCTTGAATGAAACCTTGGCCCGCCCAACCTTCATTCATTCTCCGTTCATACTGGGCAACCCAATCCCCAATCATTTCCCAACGTGTTTGGAGCGTCACTGTCGATGCTTCTCTTGAATCAATCCAGACCATCGGGACAGTCAAAATGCTTTCACCGTTCCGCAGAACGAGCATCAAGATCTCGGTATCGAACGCCCATCCTCCGTCGCGAGAAAGCGGGAGCATCTGACGAAGAACTTCGGGATTAAATGCCTTGAAAGGCGTTTGTGTGTCCGTAATTTTTTGTCCGATCATGAGCGGACGCAAAAGATATTCTCTTTTGATCAGCGTAGAGGCACGACCGACCAACCGATCTTCGGCATCAATGGGCGGCAAGGAAACGGATTCATAATTCGGCATTGACCTCGAACCCGTTACAACCCGGGCCCGATCCAGAAGAATTGGACCTGCGATATTTCCCAATTGACGGAGGTCCGTGGACAAATCAGAATCGGTGAAAACAATGACGTTGGGTTCTTGATATTCTGTCAACGGCGCACCTTCCAAGCCGAGCATGACTTTCATTCCGTAAATAATTGCACCGCCTTTGGCGATGACGTGGGAATAACCGGGGTGTTGATAACCGTGCGGAATTTCAATGATCCGAATCTGCTGATTTTTGAGACTGTATTGGCTGATCAGTTCGCTTGCGATGACTTGTGGTGACGGAAGTTTTCTTCCGGAAGGTTTATTATTTCCGTTGTCGGCAATCACAATTTCCCAGTCCAAAATGTCAGCATAGGGGTCCAATAATTCTTTGAGCTGCAGCACTTTCTTTCTGAGCGAATCCTCACCGAACAGATTGGTATCGGTTTTGGGCAAAATTCTCGGATCATCATAATAAGGAAGCACGACGCTGATTTTTTTCTTGGCACCTGCGCGCCTTAGTTCGTTCGCCACTTCCTCAATGGAAACGAATGATTGACCAAAAATGATTTGGGCTTTCTTGAGCTCTTCCCCAACAATTAGTTCCGGCGAGAGCGCATGCTTGATAATATCAACCCTTCGTCCTCGCTCAAGATATCGCGCCTCTTGGCCGCTACTGCTCCGCATCTCCAAGCGGATTTTTTCAACCGAGTCTCCGCGCAACTGATAACCTTCAATGTCCGTCGTACTAACAAACCATAAGGTCTTGTTTCGATTAAAAAATTTGCGGCGTTTCCATTGATCGAAATAATGTTCCCGAGTAGCTGGATTCAAATCAAGAAAATGAACTCTCGGCCGCAGATACTGACTCAATTGATGTTCAAGATCACCAATTTGAACGCTAAATGTTCTTCTTTGTTCGTCCGTCGCGTCTTCCTTCAGCATGAGAATCAAATCCAAATCGCTGCCGTCCATATTTCTCCCGTCTGCATAAGAGCCAAATAGGAGCAACTCAAGATGATTTTGATCTAAAGATCGCAGCGCTTCCTGAAGATCGCGCAGGATCAACGGCTGCCGCGTCTCGGCACGCTTAGGAGATTTCTGGGTCGAATTATACGCGCCTGGATTTTTTCTCTGCTGATCTGACGAATTTCGTTCCTGTAACTCCTGATCCCGCTGATTGAACTTTTCATTTCCGATTTGGTAAATGGCCGGACGCGCTAAACGATAAAATTGCGTGACGAGTGAAAACAGCTTTCTCATGCGCACAATTGAATTAATATGGACCTGAGCTGCTCCAATTTCCTTTGATACGTGAATTTCTTTGAGTTTTTCCATCTCGGATAAAACATCGAGAATTTCATTCCTTTGAGTCTGAGTTGCGCCTTCAAACAACTCAGCGGCAAAACTATGTTTGGCTGCGTCGGTCACATTCTTGTAGACACCCTGATTAAAATCGGAGATGACCGCGCTCATATTCTGAACTATTTCGTAAAGCGTGGGGAACTCACGTTCTGTTTGAAGGGTCAGTCTTTTTGCTTCTCTGAGATGGTTGTAGCGGTGATCTTGATTCACATAAACGGAGGTTGCGCGATTGAAAAATTCAATGGGTTTGAAATCAAAATAATTGGAATGATCGAGCGGAACCAGTTTTTCGAGGTCGATCAAGTCATTGTTATCTGAGACGGGCTGCGAACCGGCCAGGTCAAGGAGGAGAACCTGCACCCGCTGCCCTTCCATCCAGGTCAACACATTTTCGGGCTTGAGGTCACGTAGAGAAATTCCCTGGACAAGCGCAGCAGTCACCGTTTCAACCCACGAACGATAAACGCCAGTGCGCTTTAGCAGATCCATCTGCTGACCGATCTCTGTCTCAAACGTCTTGGCCTTTTTGTTGCGCATAATCACGATATATTTCGGGCCAAAAAGTTCAGGAATCACTCCCGCCCAAATAATTTCCGGCACCTGATCGCGCATTCCATGCTCCTTGAGCCAGTACGTGGTTGCTATAAACCTGAGACCTGCGGCATTGCTTTGTTTCTGAGTCAGACCTGATTTACTTTCAGTCTTAGACAAATCTCCGTCGGGCTCGGAAACTCGGATGACATAGATTGATTGTCCGGCATAACCACTTGCGGGAAGATATACCAAACTCGACGTTCGCTGAATGCGATTCGGCAGGCCGATCTGCGCTCCCGGAATTTTCAGCTCATAGCCGCCACTCGGAAGCTCACGCACTGAGTTTCGTCCGCTAATTTCAAGATCTGCGGTTTTTGATCCTGAGTTCCAATGGTAGGACCTAAACGCGATTTTTTTCCATGCTTCGGTGGCTTGGGTGCTCCGTGTCTCCGCACGCGCGGCAAGCTCTTTGTGCTGTTCTTCCGCTTCCTCCCATTCTCTAATTAAATTCTCCAATGTTTGATTTCTAAAGATTCTTCTTTCAGCCAGGAAATATATTTCTTCGGCCGCTTGCGCAAGCTGTTCTTGAGAAGGAGGATTTTCTTCTCGCACCGCATTGAGCACAAGCGTCTTGAAATCTAATGTTTCTTCAGGATGAGCTGAATTTTGCAATTTCCCAATTGGCGTTATGAAATCTTGGGGTTCCAAATTACGCGCAATTTCGAGAAGCTCGGGAACCCGATGCTTCGCAGCAACCGGAGTAATCGAAGCGGTTTGATCATCGCCATAAAATTGGAACACGAGCAAAGTGAGCATCATCGCTACAGAATTGCCCCATTCCCCCTCCAGATTGACATGGATGCCATATTGCTTCGCTAATTTGGCAATGCGCCAAACATCACGAATCAAATAGGAATTTAGTTGATCCACACTCCCTTGGCCATCCATTCGATCCTTCATAATTGATTTATTCAGATCATTTGAACCAATCCCAATAAAACGTTTTGCCGGCTTTGTCATTTGTAACCGATTGATGGCTTCAAACATTTCTTCCGCTTGATTTGCAACGACATCCGTACGTTCGTACATGTAGCCAATGGGGATCTCATCCACAATTCTTTGCATCGCTTCCACGGGAATATCTTGAAGAATTTTGCGGAACTCAGAATCTTCTTCACGAACAGCATTAAAAAATTCGGTTTTGGCTTCTTCAATCAATTCTTCAATGGCATCAATTTCAGCCGCACCTCGAACGTCGGAAAAGAGAATTCTAATATCCGCCTTTGGATTTTCTTGATAGAGTCGGGCAGCAAACAGAGCGCGTAATTGTCTTTTCCCAAATTCTCTAAATGCCTCGTACTTCGGATCTTTGCTCAAGTAAAAACGCGCGCCTGAGAATTGACTGGCGATTTCCTCTAAGTCCCAATTTTCTTGAACCACAAATTGAGGAAGTTTATCCGGTTCGGCTGGTTTCAGCTTTCCTGTATCGTCCTTGACGGGATCGTGAAATGCTACATCAAAAAGCCGAATGACAAGGGGCTTGCCATCTTTAAAAAATGGCTGAGATAAAATTTCAGTGATGGCATAGGTAAGACGACGCTCGTCAAGTTCAATACCTGCACGGGAAGGATCGGCCATAATTTCTTCAATCCGGCATAATCCATCACCTTCTCCACCCAAAATCGAAGCAAGAGACGGCTCGCCATTGCGGTCCTGGAAGGCTTCAAGACTCGCTTCGTCATACCAGTAGGTAATTTTGTGGGAAGCAGCCTCGCTTTCTGCCGCACCCACTTGAGCCACCACCCAAGCAGGCTGAGTTGCTCTTAATCGATAAAACCGGTCAAGATATCGGTAATACCTTCCATGGTTGAGCCATTCTTGCTTTACATCTATCTCGACTTCCTTTTCAATTTCTGCTCCGTTTTCATCTATCTCTTTCCTTTTTTCAACGATATTAGCGGGATTAATCAAAATTCTTCCAGTTTTACCATCTACAATAGCGATCCCGCCTGATTCAAAATCCGAAAATTGGACGCCTGCTTTTTTAAAACCAACAGATGGAACGGCAATAATGCCTCCTTTATTCGCAGAGATATACCAATGAGGCTTGCGAAACTCACCTTCCTTCTCGGGCGTAATAATGGCCACAATTTTTCCACGGCTTTCGAGCTCTCCTATCAATTGATAGTAATCCGCGTCGTGGCGAATGGTTGCAATGACAACCAAATTTTTTCCTTTTTCATGCTTTCGGGTAACACGTTTGCCATATTCCACCAGGTTGTAATAAAGCATGAGAAAATCCAGCACTCCCTGATCCAACAGTTCATTCGATTTCATCTTGCGATGGTCTAAATGGTGTCTGTAAAAATATTTTGCCGTTCCGTATTGGACCGGGCGCCCTTTATGAACCTCAGATTTAATAAAGTGGTTGAAGTGAGCCGGGGTGCGGTGAAACTGAATCCTCCTTTCAATCCAATCCCACTTGATCGAAACCTTTTTATAGTCGAACCAGCGAAAAACCAAATGAAAGAGCCACAAAAGACCATTGATCAAACCTCTCAAAAACTCCGCGATATAGACAAGTGTTAAATAGCGGTTATAAAATTTCGGAAAGTACCATTTAATGGTCGCGGAAAGGGCCTTTTGGTGGCGCTTTAATTCTTGCGCGATTTTCTTCTTTTGAACGCGCGGCGTGTCGTCAAGTTCATAAATGTAATCATAGCTATGAAATTCTTTCGGCAGCGCTTCCAGATAACTTTTTTGTTCAATTGCGGTTTCTAAATTGTGCTGAATGTGAAGAAGGGTTCTTTTCAGTGCTTCTTTTTTTTGGGGCTCTTTAGATATTCTTTCTCTAGTGTCAGCTTCTTGTTTCTTCAACGACGATATGGAAGTCTGTACGTCTTCGGTAACGGATTTAACCGCATAAGAAACGGATTTACCTTGAGCCGTTATTTTTTCGATGGGATTCAAGATGACAAACTGAATCATCATTCTGAGCATATCGCCCATCGCCTTTTGATCCTTCGCTAATACTGGATCAGACGTATTAAGACCGTGCGGCAATTTTAAAAGGATGTCAAAGATTTTGAGCATGAGTCGTTCCCGGTGGAGCCGAATGAGCGTTTCGCGCTGCTCTTTCAGACTCATGATTCCGACTTCCCTGTCCAAATAAACAATGTCTTCGCGTTCGGCAAGCGCAGGAATTAATTTGTCATTAATAATCCATTCTTTCGTTCCTTGCTCATAAGGACTTCCTTCTTTTGGTTTCGGAACCGAACGCCTCAAAATGACTTCGCCTCGCTCATGGTCGTCTTTAACAGATGCCTTTGCTTTCGTAGCTAGCTCGTCTACAAATTTTAAATTTACTTCCGTCACCTGCTCTTTTATTTCTTCCTTAACCTTTTCCCATATCTTGTTTAATGCGGCGATCTCATTTTGTATTTTCAAATTGGCAATTTCGGGTGAATCATGGGATTCGGTTAAGAAAACGTTGATGGGTTTCTCGGTGGGTTCCCAAGTCACAATGGTACCTTCTACAACATCAAATATATCCGGGGGTATGCCTTTCAAAACTGTATTTGGCGCCACCGTTTTGCGTGTTTCGGCACGCTGCTTTTGAGTGGCGCGCTCATCGGTTAATTTTTTAAGTTCCTGATCCAACACTTCAAGCGTAATTCCGGATTCAGCAAAATTTTGGGCCATCTCTTCTCGTGTTCTCACCGCCAGAACGGTCCAGAGTTCGTCTAAAATTTTCTGATTCAGTTTTGTTTTTTCTTGGCTTCCAAAATCATAAATGGCTCTGATCTGTGTCTGACGGGTTTGAATGGATGTCAAACCTAAATTCCGGAGTACCTCTGCTTCGGAAGTACCTCGTTCAAAAAGCACCAAGAATCGCTTCATGGCTTCCAGAAGATCCATTTCAATTTTGGGAATATCCGGATTGTCAGTAGAAATTTGTTGATGGGCTGCGTCAATAAAATGAACAATCTCATTTAATAATATTGCGGTCTTGATTTCTTGAAGTTGCTCAGAAGTCTTGAATGTTTCGATCTCTTCTTCGATCCCTGCGATTGGTTCACGTTCAAAGTCAGGTCGAGAACTAAAATTTGTTGCAAGCCACCAACTTCCGCCAATCCCGGCTGCTGTAATTAAAAGGGCCAGCCGTTTCGTCAAGGTGAACTTGGATTTTTCTGAACTTCGCCGAGTTTCGGATTGTACCGGTCTTTGTTCTGCGGAAATAGACTCAAAAATAATGAAATCGGCACCACTTAATTGTCGCGCTGTTGGTTCACCTATAGTCTGCAACCAGGTTTGCTTGCGCAGATAATGCGTTGAGTTTCCGCCCCAAGAAACGATTCGAATTTTTTTCTGCTTTGCGATCTGTTCGAGTCTCGCAAGCACTTTCTCCAAAGTTTCGTCCGAAAACGGATTGAATAAAAAGAAAACGGTCCCGTCTGAGTAATCGATGTCCTTTACATTTCCCCCGATCAGTTGGAGGCGATCGCCTAATTTTAATTCCGTTTGGACCCGGAAAGCTTCTTCTGCCCGCTCAGACTTGAGTTCAATGCCGACCGCACGTTTAACGTCCGTCGCCAAAGCCCCATAAAAAACAACCTGACCGAATCCGGAACCTAAATCATAAAATACGTCTTCTGGTCCAAGATTGAGTTCGGTCATAATTTGCCGGATCATGGAATAGGGCGTGGGATTATAAGTCAATTGCTCCCCTGAATAGTGCAATGAATCTGCTGCGTGAATTTTAGAATTGACGGATATGTTTAAAAACCAATCAACGGTGGGATCGTAAATTGGAGTGGTTCTTCGATGAATGTCCCGAATCACTTCTTTGACTACGGCCGGATCTGCTTTTTTCCGCCCAATCAATTCACCTTTAAGAATAAAAAACGTTTTCTCAAGGCGTTCTATTCGTAGATTTTGTTTCTCGATTGTGGTTTTCATCATTGTCTTAAATCGAGTCAATCTGGCAGCGCGATTAAAAGAAATGATTCTCTTTTCCAAAACGTTGTCTAATCGTTCAGCTTCATGAATGGATTGAAAGAGCTCAATGGTATTCAGTTGGCTTCGATTTTCTGGTTTAGTCTTGGCTTTTAATTCTCTTTCAAAATCGTTCAGCGATTCAATTTCCTTCCAGTAAGCTGAAAGCGCTTTGTCCCAATCTGCCCGAGTTGCTTCTTGATTCTCCAAATGTTTGGCATTCCATTCCCAAAAAGCGGCGGCTTCTGCATAAGTAATCAACTCGACCGGCGAAAAATCTTTGACCTTAATCACGGATTTTTTGTAACGCTCTAGCATACTTCTAACCGCATCAAGAGTCGGAAGCGGCCGTCCGATTGCACCGGCTTCAAGACGCTGAACCTTAGATTCCGCATGACGCAGCATCTTGCTCGTAACTTCATTTTCGCCGGCCAGAGCGACGAGTTTTTCGTACAAAGTTTTAGCCACCTCGAGTCTACCTCTCAAATCACGAACTTCTTTGTAACGAAGACCGTTCCCTTCTGTGCTCAGCGCATCTGATAAAAGAGGCGCCAGATCCGTCAATCCTTTCTGGATCAAATCTTTTAACAATTTTGGATCTTCCTCTGCTCCATCCACCGGTCGAGGTTGAAATGAACGCGTCTCAGCCCGAGCTTCTGGACCTCCCGCAAGTGCAAGCTGAGCAGCCAGCTGAGAGGTTTTAATCGTGTTCATCCGATCTATCACACGGGAGACGGTCTGAGGGCTTAGGTCCCCTGTCTTCCACATCTCCCTTAAGCCGGATGAAAAGATAGAGAGTCTTCTTTGGATTAAGGATTCCATTTGGTTGAAGTAGTTGGTGAGGTAGGAATTAAGTTCATGATCCAGGTGAGATCTGATCTCTGATTCTTTAAGATTCCCTTGTTTTAGGGCTTGACTGAGACCGTCGACATAACGGGTGTAGTCACGGGCTTGAGTGACTTTCCCTTCAGCAATTAAGTTTTGAATGATTCGGTCGCGCCAAGTCTTAAGAGTCGGTGAAAGAGACTGAGGGTTGATGGAGGCTGCCAGCTTTGAAGCGTAGTCTTTGGCCAGTTGATCCCAAAGACTACGGCCTGAGTCTTTCATGAAGGACCGTTCATTCAAGAGGGCTTTCAGGTATAAAGACCGGTTACCTGTCTTTTTCATTTGGGGTGAAATTAAGACATAAGGGATTTTCTTTTCTCTCATCAGGCTACAGATCCCTTCTGAGTGGAAGCCACCTGTAGAAATGAGTGAGAGATGAGCATGCTCTTTATTCATTCGCTTGATCATGTTGCTAAATAAGGCTTCATCCCGCTTGAGGGCGAGTTGATAGAATTCAAGGTGAAATTTAAATAATGAATCAAGATGTAGGGGCAGGCCTTGTGCCTGCTCTTTATCTTGACGGGCAACCACAAGGGTTGCCCCTGCAGGTTTAAATAAAGACTTCACCTCATTCCATTCCTTATGAGTTAGCTCTAACTTTGAGAGTTTCTTAAAGAGCTCAAGTGCGTGAAACTCATTTAAGAGCATCCTTTCTTCATCTGTTTCGGGAAGGGTCTTTCTTAAGACCCCTTCCAGTGATTCAAGCTCACTAAAAAGCTCAGTCCCTTGGATGGATGAGAGCGTCTTATGCTGTTCAAGATGAGCTTTTAATTTTTTGGGCACTCTTAAGTGAAAGTGGCACTTCCTTGAGCGCTCACTCATCTCGCTTAATAGCATTCCTTCTGAGAGTTGATTGATTTGATAAAGCTGAATCATTTGATTTAGTTTTGTTTGTTCTGATTTGGGAAGTCTCGAAAGGATACTTCGTTTAAAACGTTTAAGAGTTTCGCTGAAGAGCAGCTCTGTGTCTTTAAGACCTTTCTCCTCTGATTTGGCTTTCAGGAGCTTCGTAAGCTCTGGATACTCAGGACCCGGGTGAAGGGACTTCACATAATCCATTAAATCAAGCTCGTCTTTCTGGAAGGACGCGTATTGGTTAAAGAAAGTTGTAACAGCAGGTGTGAATAGGGTCTTTGCTTGATGAAGTAGTTTTTCTTCTCTCTGCTTTAAGAGTGCTTTAATTTGGGATTCATTCTTGAGCGCTTTGAGAAATTGAGATTTATTCATTTGATAAAGCGCTTCCTCTTCAATTCCGTAGTACTTCACCTCATGAGCATCTGTGAGAATAGACGCCACTTCAGCGCCTGATAAATCCCCATTCTTTAAATAATCCTTAAGGAGTTTTCCCTTAAGAGCTTCATCCGGAAAAGACTTAAAGAAAAGACTGTCCAGCGCACCTTCTCCCCCTTCAAGGAGAATGAGCTTAAGTGCGTACTTTTCCCTCAAATACTCAATGATTTTTTGGGTGCTTTGCTCGGAATCGAGATTGGTGTGGGCGGACTGGAGGTAGATCACCAATTTGTCCGTCGGTGAATTAGACGGAACAAATTTTTCTTGAATTACGCCCAGCTCTTCGGGGAGTTTAAGCGAACCAATGATTTCCATCGGATTCGCTTGGCTGATCCCGTGGTGTGGATGGACACTTCCCGAGAGAGTCTGGGCATAAAGGGTTTGATTAGAAACGTTTGAAAGGCAGAATGATAGAAGGACAAATAAAGCAATAGATTTCAGGAAATGGTTATTTTTCTGCAGCTGTTCCACCACGGAATCGCTTATCTCCAATGCACTTAAGTAGATTTTAAAGTATTTTAGAAAGTATACCCGGATACTCCTTAAATTACAAGAAAATATACTGCATTTAAGTGCTGGAATTAAAAGGACTTAGGTGGAATTATTAAAATTGAAAATTAGGCAGCTTTTTCTTGAGCAGCTAGAGCAGCTTTCTTGACACGGAATCCTTCTACGAGATCAGCCAAGGTGACTGAAATTCTCGTGCCTCGGGTATCGTTTTGACCGGCCTTCGTAAATTCAACCAATCGAACTTGTGATTTGAGCGCAGTCCAAGCGCGTAACCACAACGCGTGATAAACGCTCTGCATGGATGGTTCATAAATCGCGTTTTCGGTCACGACATGTGCAATATCGGCGCTTCCAATATTGAATGCTTCAGACATTGCACCGAGCAAGCTGGTTCGGTCGATGCCCACGTGCAAGCGCGCTTGATCACCAGCTGAAAGGATACTTCTAAACGCTCTGAGTTTGAGCAATTCAGATTTATTTCCAGCAGCAACAGCTATATGAATATGGCTCGGAGTCGTTCTCAATAATTGAACTAAGTCTGCGGTTGTAATGCCCGCATTTAATTCGGTTAAATAAATCTGAACTTGCTCTTTGCTCGAAACATCTGAAGCAAAGCCCGCACGATTAAGCGCGGTCATAATGACTGAGTCGATCCGGTCGACTTGTTCTTGAGTAGTGCTGCTCGCAATTAATTTTCCTAACTGAATTTGTTGCTCTCTCTTCCCCGCTAAGGCAGCTTCCAACTTGGACGTTTCCACAACTTCCTTTATGTTTGTTTGTTCACGCACTTCGGAGCGTTTTTCTGTTCGAGCTCGTTCGTCCACAGACATTACCTTGACCAGTTCATTTGTATCTTGGAGCCATATGACACTTTCTTCTTCCAAAATCCATGGTCTTGCATAAGCAGTAATTTCCATAATTTGTTTTTCAGCAAAGTCTCCTGCAACTTGCCACGGTGAATCGCCTCTAGATCCACCTTCATCTTTTGGACGCGTATCGCGTTCAAGACGGCGGTACAACCGTTCTTCGTCTTCAGCAAAACTAACCGGAATAAGAATATCTACGTTTTCAAGAACAGCCGGATCAAGACCATATACGGTTAAGTCCAAAAGCAGAACGTCTGTTTTACTTCCGTCGACGGCTCTTTCGCCTTCCAATAACGTTTCATCATAAGTGGTACTTAAAGCGCCCTCGGGTGCATGAATGTCTTTGGCGGTAAAGATGGTGTGTCCATTCGTTAAATCTCTTAAATCTCGGGCAAAGTTGTAAATGTTATAAACTTCAGGTCCTTTAATAACCGTATAACGAGAGCCATCCGGGCGTTTGAAATATCTAAAATTTTCACCGGGCTTCAGGTATGCATCAACGCTCAAGTAGTTTGCTGCAAGACCCAACGCTTTGAACCGCTCGAGAAGAATGGAGGTTTGTGTCGTCTTTCCTGTACCGCTGGGACCGTAAAGCGCTACCACAACCGTCCGTTTTTTCGATTCGTTCTTAACCGCTTCGACTCTCTGTGACACATAATCTGCAAATGGATTGCTCAAAATTTTTGCAATTTCTGTAGATACTTCTGTAATTCGAAGATTATCTTGTACGATTTGGTTGCCGATTGAAATTAAGTTGTTGTTAAGCTCATTCATTCTTTCTTCAACCTGCTGCAACTTCTCTCTCACTGTTTGTTTTTCTAATTCATTAATTGTTTCCAAAAGTTTCTTATTGAATTCCACTTTTTCCTGTGCTGCCAAAACCAATTGACTCTGAAGCGCGACCTTTCTTGATCTTTTATCATCACGGTCTTTTATGTTATCGGTTTTCTGTTTTTCCAGCTGTTCCATCTTTGACCGCTGACTAGATTCCAAATCAAATTGTTTATAAAGCCGGTAATCATTTTTAAGCAACCAACCGAGTCCCTGCGGAATATAAACGCGGCGGCCGGGCAGAATCCTCTGATCAGGGGAAAATAAATACTGTTTAAATTCTGGCTTGAGGTTTTCAGCAATAATTCTGGCTCCTTCTCCTTGTCCTTGCGCAGCACCTTCAAGTTTTTCGGCCACTTTAATTAATCTCTCGTCGACCGATACATCTTGAAACAATTCTTCGAACAAAAATGCATAGTAAATCAGCATGTCTTCGGGAGATTGGATTCCATTCACAAGCGCTTCTTTATCCTGATCATAAATTCTGCGCATGATCTTATAAATGACATGCTTGAAATTTCCCATCACGTCCCGGTTAATCCGGTACCGTTTTAAAGCTTCGTAAAAATAACGAACATTTAGTTCCTTGGCTGCTTGATTCAAAATGAAGAGATCTAAATCGTTGATCCAGTTATCCAACGCTTCTGGACTTCCAAAACGAAGTGCGGTAATACCAGCCCAACTATCTCTGCTGAGACCTTTGACCCAAGGCAGAAAATTTTCAACGTAAGTGAATACGAGAACTTGAGCTAGATAAGCAGCTTTTTGGGCTTCACTGTCCTGATTTTGCCAGAAATGGTTCCAAACTTGCTGTGTTAGATGGACTTCGATTTGACCATTTGGATTGACAGCCAAAAAGAAAAGAACGCTGGGTTCGCTTGTGCGGGGTCTCGGATAAAAAATTCCAAGGGAGGCACCGGTGGGTGTCGTATCGCTAATCCTAAAAATAATCTTCTTTTTCCGGATGAGACTCAATAATTCATCAAAGGTAGTTCCATATTTATGCTCTGTAATCCATGCTGATACTTCAGCCGGTACTTGTTCAATATGCCCCTGCCCAATATATTGTTTTTCAAGTTCGTTGATTTCATTTCTATCCATCGGAGTCAAAACCGGCAATTTTTTTACATACCGGTCACCCGTTAATTCAATTTTCAATTCAACTTCTCCGTCTCGCTGAGAAACTCCTTCCGCTTGCGTTTTAGCTCTCATTTCCCGGTAAAAATTCCCGAGCGTAGGATCATCTTGAATTTGATAATTTTCATCGAGAAGTCTTAAGTAGTTGGTCGTCGCATGATTGATATACCAGAAGTTCAAATCACTAACTCCAGTTTTTCTTGAATTCTCACTTAATAGGTACATTTCTAAAATACCGCCGAGACGGTGATGCGTCATTTGCTGAGGAGCACCAAGCAGGTTCTCTGCCGCTTCATGGACAATCAACTGAGCTAAAAAGTGACGATCGTTCTTTTTTTCTTCCCACAATTTCTTCGAAATGTGAATTGAAATGGTCGGTAGAGCACCTTTATTGGGAACGTCCACCGTAAGGTAACTGAGAAGACCCATTGGATTTTTTCTGCGGTCAAATCTTGGATATAAATAACCATCAAAGGTTGGTTCAAATGCCTGTTCTTTTGAAGTTCTTTGAAATACTCCACTGCGGAAAATTGAGTTGGCCGCTTCTTCAATGCAATTTTGACAATCGAGGTCTTCTACAACAAATTTCACCCGACTTTCTCTTAAAAAGTAATTGAGACGGCCTCTGAATGTTGCTGGCTCTTGGGTTTGCTCTGTCATGGCAATCAACTTTTCATCACTAACTTTGAAAACAGACTCAATTAGTTCAATCACTTCTATAGGCGGACTATGAATCTCAACAAACCCGTCTCCACTTTTGCTATGTCGTTCACGGAAGATACGGCTCAATGCTTTCAAGAATTTCATTTCCTCATTGGTTAATTCTTCGGTAGCAGGCGCTTTTTTGGTTCCGCCAAACACTTGCTCGGCTAGCTCAACCGGCGCTTCCACTTTACGAAGTTCGCTGCGACCTTCTGCATGCTGGTTCTTCATAATTTGAAGCAGAACGTTTTGATCATGCACCCACACATTCATCACTGCGCCGTTTGTCACCAACGATTTAATCGCAGGATATTCGTACCACAATCCTTCTTCGATTTGTTTCTGCGCAAAATCCCCTAAAACATACGCCTTGGAATCTCCTCGAGAACCGCCATCTACTTTAGGAATGGTATCCCGGTACCAGCGCCGCTTGAGTCGCACTCGGTCATCGGCAAACACAATGGGAATGATTCGTTTCACATATTTGAGAAGATTGGGACTTAATCCGAACACGGTCATGTCCATAATCAGAATTTGAAGTTCACGGCCAAAAATGGGCCGGCGGCCTTCCAAAACCACCTCATCAAAAGTGGTACCGGCAGGACTATAAGGAGCATGCGGATCATCTGGAGCTAGAATTTCGACTTTATCTTCCAAACCACGTAAAATTCTTTCCATTTCCAAGGTGTTATAAATGGAAGGCCCACTGATGATCGTATAACGTCCACCTTTTACTTTGATATACCGCATTCCAAGACCCGGCTTTAGATGTGGGTCTGCTCCCATGAAATTCACCCGGTTGCCTTGGGGACCCCAAATAAATTCAGGATTGATGATTCTCCGATTTGGGTTATGCTTCGGATTTTTAATGGCCACAGGTACGCTGTTGTCCGGGTTGTTTGGATTATATTTTGGATTTCGGATAAACTCGGGATTCCGGGTTGTGCGGAGTGGGTCATATGCCCGATTTCGGATCGGTCCCACATCTTTAAACCGGATTGCCAGCCGGTCTCTTAAAATACCGGTTACCATTGTCTTTCCAGTACCGGCACCTCCATAGACTGCAAAACTTGACACCCGTTCTCTGCGCTTGTTCTTCTGCGATTCTCGAAAGAGCCATTCAGCAAACGGACGGTCCCAGATTTCAGCCATTTTTCGGTGAAGCTTGATAATTTTGTCATGATTTTTACGAATTTTTTGACTCAATTTCGGAACGCGGCCGATCGTCGGCTCAATGTCCTTGAGGTGTTGAACAAGAGAACTAATCTCAGACGTTAAACCAGACTCGGCCCTTTGCATTCTCTCAATATTCTCCCTAAGTCTGCTCATTTCTTGATCGGGAAGAGGTTCCCACTGAGGAGAAGTGGCTGCTGCTAATTTCCATTCTTCCCTCGAACGGTCGTTTGCAATTTTTCTTCGCGCCTTAGTGGCTTTGCCCAGTTGTTCTAAAAGTTTCTGCCATTGATCTACATCTTCCTTATGATCCGCAATTTGTTGCAGCCGTTTGTTGATTAAACGGTTCGTTTCAATGACAAGCACAGCTACTTCATGTTCCAAATCTTTTATTTGTTTTTGTTCCGCGTCAGTCAATCGAAGCGCCAAATTTTGATCCACTTCCATGGCTTTCGGATACCTGCCGCGCCAAACCTGATCCATTTTTTCTTCAAGCTCGCCGATGAGCTCATCAAGCACTCTTCCCTCAGTTTCAAGTTGTCCGTTACGTTCATCCAGCTGTCTGATTGTCGCCAAATTAGTCACTCGAGAATCTTGACTTTTTTGAGTCGTTAGCTGCGATTCAACCTCAATCTTTTCAACATTAACAGACGCTCTCTTCTGTCTTAAATCATCCAACTCCCGTTTCAATGACTTAAGAAGATGCAAGTCGTGATCACGGATGACAAACTGTTCACGCACTTGCTCCTCAGCAAACAAAGGAAGAAGCGAGGCAACGCCTTGAAGCACGTACACAGTCCGAGCATGCGTTTCATCAGCGCCTTCATCTTCCCCCACAATCTTCCATTGATCTGGAGCATTGAGCCCGGCAGTCATGTCAATTCTCACTTTAAACAAATATTTTTCGTTTTTCGGATCCAAATGTTCGGCTATGACCCGGTTCCGAACGGACCCATCATCTCTCCATGCCGCAGCTTCTAAAAGGTTGGACACATGCAGTAATCTTCGATCAAGAGGAATGCTTTTCAACACTTCTTCAAATAGGAAGCTATAGAAAACGATGAGATCTTTTTCCGACTGGATTGCGTCGACAAAACGGTCTGGATTTTTTTGATAGGTATCCATCATGGTCTTAAAAAGAACCTGGCGCATATTTCCTTGTACGTCATGCGTCATGTGATAATTCCAGAGCATGTGATACAAGTAGGAAATATTTCCCTGTTCAGCTGTCACATCCAACACAAATAACTCTAAATCATTGACCCAAATTTCCTTGGCCCGCTCCGTTGCAAAACGAAGAGCATGCAGGCCTGCCCACGAAGCAATATTTAATCCTTCCATATAAGGCGGCAGGTAATTTTGAATATAGGGATAAACTAAAATTTCAGTTAGGATTTTTGGCCAATCTTTCATGCCCATAATTCGGTTCCAAGCTGCCTGGGTCAAATGAATCTCAGCAGGTCCCTCTGGTCTTCCGTCTGCATCTGTTTTTTGAACTAGATAAAAGAAAATATTCGGCTTGCGTTCTCCTTTGTGCTCCGAAAGTTGATAGAAAATTTGATCGCCCAAATTGTCAACTTGAAACACGATCCGGTCATTTCCTGTTTTCGTTTGGATCAGCCGGATCAATTCTTGGTAATAACTTCCGACTTTATTCCGGTTGATTTCAGCAACAACTGCCTCATCTGGAACTTCGTGCCGAATGCTTTTTCCACTGGCCTTCCAGTTCTCTGATTGCAGTTCCAACTCTCTTTTTTGATCTTCACTAAGTTCGTCCACTCCACCGTAGGTGCGTTTCACCGTGTAATCGCCGCCCAAGGTTTTAGACCAAGCTGGTTGGGGTTTTACTCTCGGCAATACAACTTTAGGATCACGCCGATTAGCTTCTTCCCAAATCGCGTGGTAGAAACTTTCTAATGTAGGATCTAAGTGCAAGCGATACTTATGCTCGAGTAATTTTAAATAAGGCGCGCTGGCGTTTCTTAAGTACCAAAGATTAACATCACTCACTCCTTTTTCACGCGCTTCACCGCTGGCCAAGAAAAATTCAAGGATACCGGCTAACCGGTGATTGGTCATTTGTTCTTGTGCGCCGAGAAATGATTCCATGGCTTCGTGAACGATCAGTTGAGCCAGAAAATGTTCATGTCCAGGTTTGTAGGCATTGCTGTGCGCATCCCAGATTTGATCTTCCCAAATTCGTTTAGGAATGTGAACGTAAGCTTTCCATGAACCGGTGTCCCCTTCACTTTCAATGCTTAAATAGCTCATCACACCAGCCAAGTTTTCCTCGTTGAATCGAGGATAAAGCCAACCGTCCCCTTTTTGAATGTTGCGCTGATTAAACCGCACCGCTTGATCCGCAATAAAGTTCTGATTGCTGAGATCGTCAACTGCAATCTTAATCGCACCGTTGTTAATCAGGAGCCAAAGTATCTCTCTGAACGTCATGGGTTCGCGGTTTCTTGCCAATAATTCGTTCTTCTCTATCTGACTGACTTTAAAAACGGAGTCAATTAATTGATTTGCAACTGTTGAAATGTCATAATCTTGACGGTAACCTGCTTTGGCAAGTTCTTGGCCGAGCACGGCGTAGAACAATTCTTCCGCGTTGAGAAGATCTTCTGTTACAGGAGCTTTCTTTGCAACGATTCCCTTGGAAAAATGCTCAAATGGAGATAAGTCAGCTTGGCTCATCTCCTGCGGCTTTTGTGCTGCAATTCTCAATTCCGAACGCTTTATCTTTCCGCTTTGGTTTTCCTGTCGAATTCGTTCCGCATTTCCCAGATAAGCCGTGCCGATTGCTTGCGCGAGTTTATTCACACGATCCGAAGCAACGCCCACCCGTTCCGCTAGCTCTGAAGCACGCTCGAGTTTCAAATGATTAAGTTTAGGAAATCTTTCCTTAAGCATGTTTCGAGCACGCTCAATTAAAATATCTCCGGTCTTTTCGCTCACCGGCCGGCCAAAAAGCACAAGTGTATCGTAACGATCTTTGAGCGTTCCATAATGGGTCGCTCCAATGATCATCGCGAGATAATCACCCATCGTTTCAAAAATTTGGTGAACTTTCTCTTGTTGCTCTGGATCGTTGTACAACGCTTGAATTTTCTTGAGGGTTTGCGCTTCCTCACCCTTGGGATAAGCTGTTAAGGTCTTACCATCAATAACAAGTCCCAACCGTATCCCCTCATTAAACGCGGTATCTTGGGATAAGAGTTGCTGTCCGCTTCCATATATATCCCAACTTCGGTGTTTGTGTGCCGGGTTCTGGTCACCCAAGTAAGTCACCAGATATCCGAGCTCATACATGCGGTTGGGAAATTTTCCTTCTGCGTTCAGATAACCGCCTCCAAGACTGGTCCCCGTAGCAATACTGAACAATTTGGATGATTTCAACATGACGGCTGCCCAAAGCGTTCCGATATTGCCGTCGTTCGTCACCGCTGCAGGAACTGGTGCTGAGAGATTGAATTCTTGCTGTAACGTCTGGCCTAAATTTTGAGCCAGTGGCCGGATATGTTCATTAAACTCAGCACGGTACGCAGGTGTATCGGCACCTGATTTTGGATCTATCTGTTCACGATCATGCTTCCTACGAAGAGCAGTTGTCTTCGAAGTAAGGCCTCCGACAATTTGATTATCTGCCACCACATCTGGAAAACTGATCCCTAACGATGAAGGATGCTGCATCTTAATTTTGGCAGTTTTTACTTTTTCAACAAATGCTTTCAAAGATGACATGGGCGCTTCAGCATTGTCTGAAAGAAGCTTGGCTTCTCGTTTTAACTCTTCGTATCCTTCACTCTTTTCTAAACTGACAACTGCCATCGCAAATTTAATGAGATCCAGAATGACTGTAGGCATTTGCGAACCTTCAGTCATGTCTTGAGGTTTAATTTCCCACACATATTCCTTTTGAAGAATCGGCTCAGTATGCTCGCTGTCCATAATGGCCAGTTTGGCGTCTGTGCCGCCAATATCAATGCCGATTGCATAGCCCTGAATCTTTTGAATTTGTTCGAGATAACGCCGGGTCTGCCGGCCGCGAGTGAAGTTGATGACGAACCCAAAGAGGAAATCAATAACGGTACGAACGGTTTGTTTTAGAGTTTCAAAAAATGCGCCACGAGGTGTGAGCATTTCGAGTGTAATGGGATAAGTGCCTGAGGTTCCAATCTGATGAAGATTTTTAAGCGCGTTGAGTTCAACGGTAAAACCGGTAGGACTGTTGTAAATTTGATCAATCGCATACTGAGCAGATTTCCGAAGAGCCGTTGGTGCTCGTATCCGAAGTGCACTTGGGCCTGTGACCACGAGCAAATTAAAAATTCGAGCGGTTAAATAATCTTCTATAATTTCAGGATTCTCTGATTTTGAAACAGAAACCCACATTGGATACCACTTCCCGTCCACTTTGCCTTCTACGAGCATTCTGTTTACGTCACGACGACTCATTCGTTCGTACTGACTGGTTAAATCTGCAACCCCAATCGGACCTTTGGCATAATCGTGAGGTTTGAATTTTGTTCTGAGTTCCGACCGATGCGCAATTTCTTCGAGCCGAGTCAAATAATTTTCGTTGGTGTATCTAAGATTATTTTGTGGATTAGAAACAAACTCCCAAATTCTCTGGGCTTCTGTTTGATGCTCGCTTAGATAATTCAAACTATCACGACGCGTATAAACATTGGGAACACCTGAGGACGTATGCCGGAAAAGATCATCCACAAAATGCTGGAACCGGATTGTTTCTTCTGAATCAGTCTCGAAACGAGGTGCAATTAATGCAAGTCCTTCGTCGAGCATGACTTGATTTCGTTCGGGATGATAAACGGCCACTGGCCTTCCTTCCATAGGTTCAAGCCGGTAATGCCCATTGAATCCTCTCAAATACATTTTCAGATTTGATTCGCCTTGGCTGATTTCATGCAACGAACGGCGTGGCACCCGCAGCATGACGGGAGAGGACAGATACCGGTCTGAATGCAAAACTACCTTTTGTCTCAGTTCTTCAACAACTAGCAAAGTACTCTTTCCTTCTTGTGCCATTTGAAGTCCACGCTCACCCAATTGTCGATACGCTTCGAGATCCTCTGCGGACATCGTATCTGCGGTCTCGAGACGCTTGTACTGATCAATCCAGTCCAAGAAATTGCGCCAACGGCCTTCCGGTGTTTGAAGCGTCGAACGCGCAGGTGAATCACTCCAGAAAATTCGGGTTTCAAAAAACTCCGCTCCCTTTTGATGAGCAAGCATCAGAAGTTCCGTATCAAAGCTGAAGCGCTTTTCCTGAGCGAGAGGAAGAATTTGTTGAAGCAGATTCCTCGGATAAGCTTTGAAACCAACCTGGGTATCGGTAATTCCAGATCTTGATAATTCAGTCAACAGAAATGGCCTGACGACATATTCACGCGTCACAATTTTAACCCGATCTGCTTCGTTGTCAGGGAGTGGATCAACTCCGGCAGGAAGAGCGAAGTCTTCGAACTCCGCCTCATGATAAAGAGGCCGATCGTCGAGACGAGCGTAACGCGATCCAGTCCCAACCACTTTGCTGTTAAAATCTCCGTGCTCATCCACAAATAATTCACCATTGTGATTCAGCGCCATGGCACCGATTAATAAACCAAAAAGGCGGTCATCCATGCTGTTATCGTTGTCAATATAGGCAACAATGTCTCCGCTCGCCTGCGCCATTCCATAACGTACCTGGCTTCCTTTCCCTTCATTCGCATCACTACTCGGAAGATCGAGGATTTTGATTTTTCCGGTTCGAACGTAATCAGGATATTCACTCTCTGCAATTTGGCGTGCTACTTCACCACTCCGGTCCGGATCGGTACTGTCGCGCGAAACAAAGATGACTTCATAATCTAGATGGGACATATTTTTAAATAAATCATTAATTCTCGGAATTCGGGTTCTTAAGGCATCTTCACCGTCCGGATTTTCTGCGCTCCAAGGAAGAAGCCGGGCTTTCTCCTGATAGATAGGAACGACAATGGTAAATTTGAGTCTTTTATTTTGCTTCTTCGCCGCCTCATTGACCCGCAAAATTTGTTCTGCCGAAGCTACAAAAAGGTCTTTGAGCAATTTGATTCTCTGATTAGAAACAACCCAATCCGTCCGCACAGGAGCGGTAAAGTTAACAGGCCAAGTGCCACTTTGCGGTGACAACCGTTCAAACCGTTTGAAGTATTCGTGGTTTGGTTTCTGTCTTCTGAAATCAGCGAGAGAAATGTTCATCAAGAGAAGACGAATGTAATATTCGGGGCGTGTTTCTGGTTTTACGATCTGAAGACCGATATTTGCATCACCGTTTGGCAAAATGTTGTAACTACCCGAACTAAGAAGCTCTATCAACATCAAAAAATCCTCAGGATAATGCCTCATCATTTCCGCTCGGGTTCGCCAAGTCTGCCACATATTTTTTCCTCTCTTATACAGGGCGGCATGATAAAACATATCGTTCACGAATACTTGAAAAGCCTGAGCGGTCTTTTTCCTCCGGTCCGGATAAGGAACCCTGGCAGCCAGTCCAATATCAATCATGAGTTTCCGTTTCCCGGCATGATAAGCCGCAACCGCTCTTCCAGGGCGATCCACCAACTCATAATCAATCCCTGTGCTTCGGCGTGCTTCCTCTAGATAATCTCTAAGACGACGGATATTGACCTTGTTAATAGCTCTTCTGTCCTCGTCTGGGATCTGCACATAAGCTGGATAAAAAGTGTCCGGCTCATGCCAATAAAGAAGACTGACGACCCATGCTTTTTCAAATCCATCCACATCCATCTGATTGCTATCAACAAACTGCTCGTCACTTTGGTCAAGTTTCAATCCCTGAGTGGCTTCTTTAATAATTCTGCGCGCCTGCCCTTTATCTCCCACAATTCTCTCAAGCTCATCCAGATTAAGCGACGAACTCACTTGATGACGATCCAAAAGCTGCCGAATGAGACCACTTAAAACCATTTTGCCTTGCATGCGCGAAGTGGCTTTTGCTAAGACGAGCGGAAAATCTGGATTTAAAACAGGATCGATATGATTTGCATCGAGAATATGATCCATTTGGTTCTTGATCGCATTTAGATCTGCATCTGAATTTTGATCCATCCACTGCATCATTTGACCAATGGCTTGAAATTCTCGCGTGAGGACATCAAAGTCAGTTGAATGGACCGAAACACGCCGATATCCTTCTTGAATTTCATCGAGATCGATACTTTCGAAAGCAGCCCGCACAAACTCATTTAACTCGTTGACGTGTGCTGATTCTTCATCCGAAAGCGGTTCGGCAAGAGCTTGTTTGTCTCGTGCCACTTTTCTGACATTAAACCACTGGGTATCAATTCTATTTTGCTTTGCATAACGCGTATTGAGCAATTCAGCACCAGTCATATAAATCTCACCCAACGCTTCAAAACCCGCGTAAGACTGCCCAAATTGTCCGATCGGCAGCGGCGCACGCGGAATCAAATAAACGGTTTGATTTCGATGAATGACCGTGTGAGGGATATGTCGGTTGTTTAAATTCTCAATCATGACTTGTGTCCAAATTGCGAGACGATCGAGCGTTTCCGGAGACTGATTATCGTATCGGAGCATGTATCCCCGGATGGGCATGACGTCGTTAGGTCGAATGGTTCCCATCCTGACAGGCCCAAGTCGTTGCACTTCGTCCATTTCAAGACTATCCAGCGGACCTTGCCGCGTCGGAGAATATTGAACGTGCGGATGACCGACCGAAGCATTCGCACCAACCGAATTAAAAGTAAACGTATGATTGGGCATTTGCTGCGCGAGATCCAAAACAAGTCTAAAGAAATCAAGTCCAAGCCGCTGCCGTTCTTCATCTTCGGCAACGACAAGGCCGTGGCCTTGCACATTTGGAAAAGCATTCGTTGTAATCCAGGCGTTATACAAGCTTCCAAAGGGATGACGGCTCACCGGCAAAATAATTTTGGCGGGCTGTTCATCGGAAATGTTCCGCAGAGCATCGCTAATTACACCATAAGGATAGTTGACGCTTTCCATTTTTTGTTTCGCAGCGGCTGCGCCCGGACGAGTATCGCGCTGGGCAATATAAACGACGGAATACTGTGAATCTGGGACATCGCGGCGCCAAATCTGGTCTGGATCGTTTGGATTGTAAGCAACGGGCAGAGTTGCCAAATTTTTGATTCCGCGGGCAATCAGGGCCTGGCCAATCCGCCGCAACTCTTCCCATCTTTGCTGAACGGCTGCTTCAAACGTAATATGACCGGCTTTAATCTCAGCCCAAAGCTGCCTCTGAGCATCTTCATAAACCTGCTTTGCCAGTTCAGGAGCATTAGACAATGAAAAATCAATTGCCAAGATTGCCTCTTCAAATTGGGAATTAATTGTTTCAGACTCCGGACCATAAACTGCTTTCGCAGCGATCAAATAATCCTTGAATTTTTCACGCAACCCTCGAATCCGGTCTACGCTCCAACCCTGATCTGTGTAATCAATTTGAAAATATTGGAGAATGCGCTCAATCTCACTTCCTGCCTGACGGTTTGTCTCTCCGAGACCTTCGGGATAGCCGAACAAAAATTCAAAATATTTGACCCTATCGCCATGAGGCATTTTTCTTAAATTCGGAACGTAAGGAGCGCGTTGGATGAATTGAAAAACAGGATCGCCTGCAGCCACTTGTTTTGCCTGTAAAAGTCCGCGCAATTCATGCCATCCATCCGTAAGAACCCATGCTTTGAAGGGTTTGGTTTGATCTTTAAAACTGGGAAAGAGTTGATTTTTAATGATCGGCAAACTCTCTTGCATATTACCCAAAGTGTGGAAAGATATTTCTTCCAAATGAATCGTTTCCTCGACACCTTCGGTCGTCATAATGAATTGAATTGTCTTGGCTTCGGTCAATTCGTTGCCCAAAGTTTTTTGCAGCGCACGAAATTCATCGGCTGCTTTTGGATTCCTCGTGTCGTAATAAGCCTGCGTATTATCAATCAAACGCTGGGCGCCTCTGCCTCTTTTGGTAGAAGCAATGATTTTAATTTCGGTTCCTAGGGCATGTCTTAATTGCTCCCATTCCTTTGCCGCATTCACAAACGTTTGAGGACTCGGAGAACCAAGCACCAACATCACCACATTCGAATTAGCAACTTCATTTCGGGTTGCTTCGGGAGCAATGGCATTGGGTTGAGTGCGGGCCAGAAATTCAAGATAAGATTGAGCTTCATTCAAAAGCACATCACTCGCAGCTCGAAATGCATCAAGTTTATTTGATTCTACTGAACGGAGTTCAGAACGCGCCCCTACTTTCTGTTCAACGTGATGCCTTAAATTTTCGAAATGGTAAAAATTTCCAGCGAGACGCGTTCCTCCGGCCAGTTTTCCATCCACCGTAAACGAATGCCTGAGACGCGTTTGCCCCTCTTCAAAATTCGGATCACGGAGCGACGGAGCAAAAACATCGGTCACTCCGACTCCACGAGCTGCTTTCATTCGTTCGCGACGTTCCCTGACCTTGTAAATAATCGTTTCTGTCGCATCCAGATCCACAACTTCCGCTCCTACGGTGTAAGCTTTTTTCAGATTGACTTTGCCTGTCGTTTGAAAAGCAACGCTTCCTCTCAATTCGCTATCTGGTGCTAACGTGCTGTGCTGGACGAGTGAATCTTTTACAAAAACGTCACCGATCCAAATGCCGTCGTGGACATCCGCAAATGTAACTTCTTTGTTCGTATCCGTCCGGATACCCTGCTCATTGACGAAAACATCACCCAAGTGCGAATTAATAATGGGATGATGAATTCCTTTGAAATCACGCATTAATTTTGCATCGCTGATATCAATCGATTCGGCACGTTCGAATTTAATTTCACCTTCTTCATCAATACGAATCTGTTCTCGCGTCATGTCTGAGACAAGTCGCATGGCCTCTTCATAAAGTTCGGCAGGCCGTCGGTGCCGCCACCAGAGAACATTGTTTCCGATATTACGGGTTCCTATTTTGCCGCGTTCAAGGCCGGCCTTTTTCGCAAGCTCAACATAATCTTTAATCGCCGATTTCTTCACGCCCGTATCTCTCGCAATTTCGTCATTGGTCTTTCCATCTACAATTTTCATCAAAATGGATTGAATAATATCGGGCGGTTCGAGTGCAATCGTCCGTCTCCAAGTCCGGTCTTTAAGCCGCTGGCCCATTTGCTGGTCCAAAGCATTCAAAAATTGCCGGCTCATCCGGTGAGATCCGAGTGAATAAACGGCATTGCTGCCTTGAATGGCCCGAGCTTCATCCACACTGAGAGTCCCTTTTGGTTTAGATTCAAGCATTTTGCCTTGATCATCCACCAGATAAACACTCAAATCTCTTAGATCTGTGGCTTTGAATTCGGTTACCCCTGCAACAAATTTTGTAAAGACATCGTCTTGTTCATCAGCCGGAATCCAGGTTGCGGCGCGTCCCCCAAAAACAGATTCGAAAATTCGTTCCTGTTTTTGGGCTTGCGCCTCATCGGTAAAGCTGAGAATGAGTACGTTATAACCATGGTAGGTTTTTTGCGGATTGGCCAAGTTTTGATACGTTTCGATTGGAAGATCACGGTTTAACATGATTTGGCTGACATAATGGACGTCGATGCGTTTGCCATCGTTGGATGCCGCTTCTACACCGGCTTGAATCACGTTAGAGAGCAGCAAGGTCATTGGAATGTCACCGCTAGCGGTATGGATCATGCCTTGAAGCGGAATATCACCGCGGGAATTATCCTGGGCTTGAGAGACAGGACCGACACGAGTAGCACTCCCAGCATCTGAGAACATGCCGATACCGGCCATTCGGTTTTCAAATAAGTAATCTAAATCTTTTCCGTATTTGCGGAGTGCTTCTTGGCGGGCCAATTGATAACTGCGCAAAGTGGAAAGGAGGTTGCCACCGTGAAGTTCCGTGGACCAATCATCTAAAACCACCGAAAGAATCATCGGTGTCGTAATAAGGGCGCGAGTAGATTCAACAAAAGTTTGAGACAGAGCATCTGATCCAATGATGCGGACGAGTTCTGAAGCGCGATAAGCCGGGCTGGAATAGTGCGGGTCTTGGCTTGATAAAATAATAAATTGCCGGCCGCTTGCGTCCGTCCAAGGAGCTGTATCAACCGGTCCGGCGCGCAAATGTCCTTCACGCGCCATTTGTTCAAGACGCCTTGCGGCTGGTTCTTGATTTTGAGCGCGTAAGAAACGAGCTGCGCTCACTACTTCCGCGCTGGTTTCGTTCATGACTTTTATACCTAAAAGTTTTTCCGGAGATATTTGAGTAGAAACTGCCGCCAGAGTTCTCGTTGAACTCAGAAACGCATTTCTTCTCAGATCATTGTCGAAGGCTGTGTGGGTATGTTGAAAACGGCCGGCAATACCAATGCTTCTAACCAACTGGCCAATTCGCTCATTCGGCTCCGTTATCGTATTTGATAGAATCAGAAATTCACGGCCTTGGTTATCGGTGTATGTGGTAACCGGTAATAGATACCGATTCAACCAACCGGGAACTCGTCTAGATTCTAAAGTTGTCTCGAGTGGACCGATTCGAATTTGTCCCTTCCGTCCCAATTCTTCCAAGTAATTCGCCATTTCATATTCATGAAAGCTCCGAAGCGTTTTCACGGCCTGCTGAATTTCAGTGTCGGCCGCGGTCTGCCAAGTATCTAGATTTTGTCCGCTCAAATGACTGTAAGCCCACATTCGGGCAATAATCTTTTCAGCTTCTGAAGCAAAGTACGCGCTTTTGTTCGCATCTTTTCTCTTCGTGGCTTTCTGAATGAGCGCTTCCAAATCCCGAAGATCTTGTTCTCTCACCAATGGTTTTCCATCCCCCGCTCGACGCTGACCAATGTAACGGTACTGATCGATCCAGGCCTGGAACATTTTTAAACGCTCCGTCAAATTGGTCCCTGAAAATTCACTGGAATCAAACCAAAGCACGCCGATTTCTTCCATTTGGACCAGGCCAGTCAGAACAAAAAGTCCTTGAAGTTCAGTGTCAAAACTGAAGGTTGTGTCCTCTGCATAATGAATAATTTGTTCAAGCGCTGAAGCAGTAAAGACCTTAAATCCCATTTGCGTTTCCTGGACCGGATTATCTGCTGCGGGCTGCAGAAATTCACGCCGTACCGCATTCGCTGTGGATCCGATCATCACTTCAGGACTCATTTTGAACGTCGGAACTGCCAAACCGCCGCGGTTCGCATTTCTGGAACCCATCGCCGCGTAAGACCGGAGTGTTCCGTCCTCATTAATCATGGGCCGGATCATTTTTGCAAGTTGCTCTAATTTCACGGTAATATCCGCGTCTGTATAACCCACGATATCAGCGGGCTCGTGAGTCGACGTTCTGGTCAACGCATGCTCCATTCCAAATAAAACTTTTCCGCCTTTGCCCTGCATTTCGTCGGTCATATAATGAACGATGATTCTTTGGCGAAGTTCGGGATCATGGCCGTAATACGTATCCGCCAACTGTTCCACATATTGGCCTGATTGATCCGGTGAATTGACGTGTGCAACAAAGATGTATTCAGGAACAATGCGGCCGTTCGTCAACCGCCGGACCGTTTCCCCTTCCTCAATTTTTCGTCGGAAAGAATTTTCTTCTTCCGGATCGAGACGCGATTTTTCTTTGTGCATTCCGATCACGATTGCCGCTTTGTACGTCTTATTGTTCTGTTCCAAAATATCCCGGATCTGGCCGAGCTGTTCGGCATTTTGCCTTAAACTCGCCTCAACTGCTTCATGTTCATCCGGAGTGAGATACCAATTGCTCTGGACAGGAACTTCAAAACCCGGAGGCAGTTGGATTTCCCGTTCATAGGCCGGAATCTCAGAACCGAGCGCTACCATATATTGGTTGTCCTCACCCGTGTAACGGAAATTTGGATTGCGGCTCCGGCCCATGTTGCGCCGTTCGATGCTAGCTCCGAGCAGATCCATTAAGGGAATAAAGTCTTGCGGATGTTCCGACATTTCTTCTGCGCGGGCATTCCAAACCGCGGCACGGTCAAGACCCTGCGCATATAAGGAAGCGTGGGCAAAGAGGTCATCCATAAGAACTTGAAAAGCTCTGCTGGCCTCCTCGGTTTCATCAAAAGGCGGCGCAATTAAAGCCAGGCCTTCATCAACGGAAACGCAACCTCCATCATTCCCACAGTCCTGAGGTTTATAGAAAGCGCTCATGTAACGGCCAGCGCGGTTATCAAGCACATAATGGCGTCTGTGGCTTCGCGATGACACATCTAGATAACTCGTTAAATTTTCAATTCCATTTAAAGTTGCCGGATTAGGCCCGATGCTAGACCGGTCCACTTCAAGCATAATCGGATAGCGAGCATATTCACGGTCCGCCGCTTCTCTGATTCCTTGGACATAAGTTTGATCCGTGTAACGAATCCCATTCATTCGGTCGGAAAGAAACGCAAGCACTCGGGCGGCTTCTTCAGGGTCACGGCGAAGCTGCTGAATCCCGTCTTTGAGCGCAGCGGCGGCAGGAAAACCTACCGAATTGGAAGCGGTCACCCGAAACACATCATCAATGAAACTCTGGAACGCGCGGGACTGTTCATTGTTCATATCAAACTTTGGCGCAATCAAAGCAAGCGCTTCATCAAATTGAACTTTATTATTCAGAAGATTAAATGCGGCTACAGATTTACCTTCTCGTGAAGCAAGTGTATATTCCAACTGAAAGAGCGATCGATTTTTCAAATATTTCTCAAGTGTGTTTTGTTGCTCTTTCGTAATCGAGCCGCGAAGAAGGGTCAGAATCGCCGGATACGACAAATATTTATCCCCAAAGGTCATCACAAATTCCTTCATGTCTTCAGCAACCGGTTGACTCGGAATGCCCTGTCTGGCTAAATTAAAACCTTCTTGGCCCAGAGCTTCCAGAATTTTCAAGTCCTCTTCATCAATGGTCTCTTCCGTTTGAACATTCCGGTATTGCTGGATCCACGGCAGGAACATATCGCCCCATCGGGCCTTAGCACTGGTGCCGCTGGCTTCCGGATCCGAGTCACTCCAGAAAACACCGACTTCTTCAATCCGGCTTCCCCACTGCAAAGCCCGGCTGAAAAATTCCGTATCAAATGCAAAGGTCGTGTCTTTCGCTTCCTTAGAAATTCTTTCTGCAGTAGAACGAAAGTAAGCTTTGAAACCAATTTGAGTTTCAAGCAAATCACTGGTTCTAAACAGCGGCCGGTCCTCTGCATTTTGATTGGGATGCGAACGCATAAGCGGAAGATAGAGATATGTTTTTGTCACTGGCCGCGTTCCATCATTCACCACATTTTCTTCCGCATAAGGGGATGGATCCAAACCTGGTAGAGGGAGCGCTCCTTTTTGTGGAAAGCGAGATCCTGCGCCGATCACGTCATCCTCGAAATTTCCTTCTTCATCCAAACGTAAATGACCGCCCTCATCCAAAAGCATGGGCTCTAAAAGGAGCCCGATTTGACGCAAATCAACCGTTATATCAATATCTGAAACGACAACGATATCGGCGGTTGTGTGATCCATTAGTTCCTCGGTCGCCACCTTAAATCCATGGGCTTGCTTGCCTCCTTTGCCTTTCGTCGGTCCCGGATCCGTCATCCGAACAGATCGGACCTGGCCTGAAGCAAAGTAAGGAATTAACTCGGGATCTTCCGTTAAAATCTCTTCCACCAACTCATCACTTTTATCCGGCGAATGATGTGAAACGAGTAAAATTTCGTAACTGATGTTGGTTCCGTGAGTCGCTTCATTGGCCTGACGAATTTTTCGTCTGAGCGCATCTTCGCCTTTTTTGCTCAGACGCCCTCTTTCTCTTTGAATCGCGATCGTGAAAGCCACTTTAATTTGTTTGTCATGCCGTTTCAGCTCAGTATCGATTGAGTGAATATTACCTGCCGATTGAATAAAGAAATTCTGGATCTGCCGCACTTGATTGGGAGTTACGGCCCAGTTGTTGTAGACTTGTTCCTCAAAATGAGACGGCCACTCAGAAGAGGCAGATGTCAACAGTTCCAAAGAGCGGAGATACGGATTATTCGGGTTCTTCTTTTTAAAATCATTGAGCGGAATGGAAAGCCGGAGTTTCGTTAAATAATCCCCGGACGTTTTAAATCCCCACAACCCTTCGCCCAGAACCGGATAATGCAGCGTTTCGTATTTACCATTAGAAAGCAGATTCGACACATCAAAAAATTCATCCGGATGCTGGGCATAATAATCCGCCCGGTACTGCCAAACCGTCCATTTATCAAAACCTTGTTTGTACAGTTCGGCGTGCGCAAAAAGATCATCCAAAACCCGTTCAAATGCTATTTCGTGCAGCGATTTTTTCTGAGGAACGGTTCCGCCTAAAAATCCTTTCTTCGCATGAGGCATCAAAGCAGCCAACCCTTCATCAATTTCAAGTGTCCCTTCATCAATTTCAAGTGTGTTTCTTTTACCAGGATGATAAACGGCAAGCGAACGATCCGTACGATTCGTTAATTCAAACTGAATTCCGGATTTCTTGCTTCTTTGCGTCAACAATGCTTTCAACACATCTTTTTTATCTTGCGTCACGGCAGAGCGCGCACCTGCTTTCACGTTGAGCTGAGAAGGAAAATCTGTCGAAGAAAAAGAACCAAAATCGCGCATATAATTGGGATCAAGTTCGACATCCGCTCCGGTCATTTTGACGTATTTCAAATCTTCCAATTCGTTCTGATGCATGCGGTAGTAATTAATTCGTTCCTCATTGCTTGCTTTTGTGTTTCCGCTCACCCACAAAGCAGAGATTCGTGCATGCTGAAAAATATCCTTGAGAAGCACGTTAAAAACCCGTTCGAAATGTTCCCGTCGCTCAGGTGTTTTCGCAGCGGAGAGAATTTGATTCACTTGATCCGCCAAAACACGGTCGATGACTACTTCCCCGGTTCTTGAGTCATAACCCGCCACAGCTCCTTGAACGGGTTCGTTTTCGAGACGATATCTAAAGCCAGTATCATGACTAATCGCATCTAAGTATGGAACAAGCTCACCCACCTTTTGGTCAGTAATAGAAGCTCGACTCGCAGTTGTCGCAGCCAGAATTCCGGGATACGGAACGTAAGCAGGTTTGTCTGGAAACGCCGACGGCATTCTTTTAAATGTAGCTAAATGATGGTAAGAAGCCAAAACCGGCTCCAGCGCAGCAATGAACGGGCCCAGTCCAATTTGATGGTGGCGCAAAATCCGATCCGGTCTCGCTTTGTCCTGAAGCAGAACTTTGAGTTCGGGAACCAATACAGCAGCAGCAGCCACTTTGGCGTAACGGTGTTGATCGGTCGTATTATTTAAGGTCGTTTTAAGCACCACCATTGTATCCGGAAGCGGCTGAGATGCTAATTGTTCGATCAGCGTCCAATCAATCGGAACGGCGCGCATTGAATCACCGACTTGGACATACATTTTTTGAGGTCTTGTTTCACTTCTGACGATCAGTGCGCGGCGGTCCAGATCGATAATCACATGACCTTTCAGTGTAGTTCCTTCTTCAACCAATGTTTCTCTCAAGGAACCCAGAAATTCGCTCAGTGAACGATTGTTGGAATTGATCACTTGAATGGTGAGATTGTTGACTTCAACAGGGATTCCAGCTTCTCCGAACAAGCGCAAGTAATGAGTTTGGCTTTGATCTAAAGATGGAATTGAATGAATCGCTTCAGCAGCAGAAACAGCCGATTTTAGTCTTGCCTGGTTAAGGCGTGTCTGGACATTTGGCTCCGGCACATGCACCTCAAGCGGCGACGGAAGCTGCAAAGGAACAACTCGAACATCCAATTCATGAGTTGAATCGGGTCCTAGCGAAAATTCAAGTCCATAATCAGCCGCTGTTCGCACTGCATCAGTCAAACGCGTATTCCATAAACGCACGCTTCTCAGCCGCTCATCGATGACTTTCATTTCCTGCGGCCCTACAGAGCGTTCTCCGGACATGTACAACCGGATGAACAGAAGTTGATTCAGGTCAAAAGAACGGTATGCCAGATAAAGTAAATTCGCAATAGACTCTGCGCTCAAACTCGTCAAATAAGGCCGGGTATTGTCAAAAGCAACGCGCGTCAGAAAGGAACGAAATGCTCCGTTGGTTTGTTGGTCAATTTCCCCCACGATTTCAAGAAGCCGTTCGAGTTTAAGTGGTGGCGCAATCTCGTTCAGACGGGTTTCGTAATAATCCACCAACATATTTTGAATGTGAGTTGTCAGTACAGCGGGCGTTCGTAAATTACCTTGGTGAAAATACCGGTCGACGGCAAACCGAACCATCAGTTTTCGAAAACCCAATAAATTGGATTCGTTTGAGACGATTGAACCAACTGTTAATTCGTCAGGAAAAGAAGAAAGTATGTTTTCTAAACCTTCCTGATACGGCTCCAGTTCATCCTCAGGAATTCGGGACAAATATTGGCGAAGATCAAATATCGTTTGATTGACAAAACTTTCATGAAGAGAATCGACAAGCAGCGCGAGCTGTTCTGAATTGCTGATCTTTTCGAACCGTCTCTCATAATATTCAATCAGACCGTCAGGATTTCCATCAGCGGTGCGCAAAATGACAGAGCGGATGGCATCAGGCAAACTGATTGCATGGTGTGCCGAATGAAGCAGAACCGGAATTGAAAGTCCGTAAATCGTTTGCCGAAGTGCTGTCATCATGCGGGCTTTGCTCGCTTGAATCTCCGGGCGGCTTGTGCCTCGAAGGTTATAGCGCAAGTGGGCATCGATTCCGCTGCTGGAGCCATATCCAGGAATCCAAACTAGTGTCTCAATAAATTTTTCAAGATCTTCTTTCGTCTGCTTGACCCAATCTTCGTTCAGTGCATCAAAGCTGATCTGTCCCAGTTGTGTTGCCTGCTCCACATTGGCCTGCCGGTCTAACATTCGGTTCAAATCTTGCGCCTCATTCATGGGTGAATCCGTACCACCGAGATGAATTAAAAATCCGCTGGGAGTTAACTCAAACCGAACGGCCGCAACCTCATTGAGTATCTTCCTTAATTTTTCACGATCCAGATTAGGAGGAGTGGCGCCGGCATTATCCGCAATGTTCATGACCGCAACAGCTGCTAGGAGTGTGCGGACATCATTCCCGTTTCCAAAACGTTCAAGCTCAACTCTTAACCGGGTATAGGTTTCGTCGCCTCCCGATAAGCGGGAATAAGCGCTGTGACTCATGGCAATAAACCTACCCAATTCGGTGTCTTGTTCATTGTAACCAAGCCGGCTGAAAATGCGCCGGAGCATCGGATGTCCCAGTGACATATGCTGGGGCATAGAAACCGTCTTCGCCACGTCATGAAATAGAAGTGCCAGGTACAGCAGAATGACTCCATCTCTTTGACGGCCCCGTGTGGTCAGCGTCAGATTCAAACTCTGCCGATACACTTGAGCAAGCTGCAAGAAGTCAATGTGCTCCATCTGACCCAGTGTGGGTACTTCCCGTTGATATGATTTACGAAGATTTTCAAAATCTTCATATCGATCGGCTTCCAGTTCTCCTGATTCATTTAACATCATCGCTGCTTCATGAACATAATAGAGCCGGTGAACCGTGTTTAACATATGTTCCAACATTGAAAGTCCGCCGTGATTGGCATCCGGATACATGACATCCGCAAGTTCCCATAGTTCGGGAACAGAATTTCTAAATCCACCTTGGCGAACATATTGTTCCAAGGCACTGGCCGGATTCATTCCGGGCACAAAGACGCGGCTTTGCAAAGTTTCATATGTCGCTTGCGCTACATCAGGACTTACGTCACTTCCCAATCCAATCACTTCCTGGTATAGCTCATGAACTGGCTCGCGGTGACCCAACGGAACTTCTTCTTCGCGAAGTCTCTGCCGGTGTTCGAGTTCACCGCTCTGACTGATGGATTCTGGACTCATCAAATCATCTAAATAAACTTCCGGTAAAAATCCAACGAGCTTGAGCAGCTCTCGATAAGCGGGTGCCTCAACTGCTTGAAAAATCGCTCCGGCCTCGTCTTCATTTAATCCTTGGGCCTGAACTTTCGCCGCAATGTCTTTTATCGTTCCGGTCTTGAATTCTTTCGCCACGGAGGCGTGAACCGTACCGGGATGAGCATGGAAAATGTCTTCATCGCCCAACACAACCGAACGGACAAAATCTTGTTCACTCAGTTCATCGATGGAATTCACTCCGGCGTCTTCAAGCAGCGCCTTCATTGCTTTCGGATCCCGGGCCTGGCCCATCACCGAAAGAACGTCGGCGCGGCTGATGCCATTTTTGCGCTTCATTCGGAAGAGCTGAACATTGCTGCTCGATACCGTGAGCGCAAATTTCAATTTTTTGGCCTGTGCCGTATTGCCCAAAGCTTCCACTTGGTGCTTGAATTCCCATCCGTTTCGTTCACGAATTAAAGCTTTCAAAATATCGATGTAATTTTGATCCAGACCGTCTTTCTTCAGATTTTCAACCAATGGGAGTAAACGATCATCCCCCCAATAACGGAGTACTTCATCGGGTGTCAAAGTCGTGCGCACGGAATCATCAAGATCGTAGAACAATTCCAAATCCTTCATTAATGTTTCTCTGAGTCTGGGATTCAGTCCTCCATAAACTCCACCTGTCAGCAGTACCACCGCTTCTGTGTCGCGCCGGTCCACCAACGTTGTGAAAACCCGCATACGTTTGTTGGTGATACGAGCCTGAGTCGCATTTTGTCGATTCACATACGCCCGAATCTGTTCTCGAACCTGAGAGGGATTCAGGCGACTTGTATCAATGATATGGAAAACGCCGGGATAATTGTGAAGCGCTTCACCAACCCGCTCCTCGCGGTCTCTGTCTTCGAGACGTCTTAGAGGCCGTCTTACAGGAGTACGTTCGGAGCGCGCAAACCGGAGGGCCCGAACATTCGGGTCCGCATGTAAATAAATATGAGAACTGGCTTCGGAAACATAACCCCGTCCCGTGATAACCAAAGGTCCTTGGCTTGCAAGTTGAGCCCGGATTTCTCGCTCACGCGAGCTCGTTTTCGCGCGGTATTCTGGAATTTTTCTGAGTCTCTGAGTCATGCGCTCTACCTCTTCTTGGCGCAGCTCTCCGCCCGGCCGATTGCTTAACAAACGTCCGTTCGCGTAAACTTGTCCGCCGCGGACGTTGATCTGAATTTGTCCTAACGCATCCAAGATCGTATTTTTATCTTGCGCGCTGATTTCCTTTTCAAATCCGCGCTTGAAAATATCCCGCGCTCGCGGTTTTGAAAAAACGAGATCTCCCGAATGAATTAACTCGAGAATCTGCCAAGCGTAAGCCCGGTAAATCGGGCCCGAATCAAAATATTGAAAACCGGCTTGACGGGCGATTCTCTGTCCCGCGGTTCCCTTGCCAACTTGGGCTGGACCAATAATATTAATACCCCTTGGCGCATTGGTAATCTCTGCAAATTGATTCATCACTTGAGTTTGTTGATCCCGAGGAATTTGTTCGAGGTAACGAGAGAGCACGCTTCGCGTTTCGCTTCTAAACGCACGGACTGCGGCTTCGTCGCTGAGATAACCGCGCTGATGCAGTGTTATCATTAATCGATTATCTAATTGACTCGCGGGTGTTCTCGTGACAATGATTTCAATTGCTTTCGCAAGTTTTTGATGCACATCGGATTTGTTGATGAAGATAGACTCCGTTTCATTTGCAAGTCTGATGAGTTGAGTCAAATTCAGTGTGGATAAGTCAAGCAAGCTGTCAGGAGAAATTGGAGCTTCCGTATTTCGGTCGAATGCCCAATTCAGATAAGCGGAGTAAAGATCCAGAACACTGTTTGTTTCACTGGGAACGCGGCGGCCCAGCAAGGTTGCAACTGTTTTGATGGTTTCGGGTTTTTCGTTTTCTGCCTCACCCGGCATTCTCCGACGAGACCGAATCAGCGTTTCTGAACGAGTTTCCAAAAGCTCAGGTACAATTGGAGCAGTAGCATGAATCAAAGAAATCTGAGCGGCGGTTTGAAGTGCTTGATTCGCCGTTGCGCGGGCAATTACATTTCCGTCAAAACCCTGCTGAGTAATGGGTAGTGAAGGAATTTCCAAAAATGCATTGTACAGATCTTCGATGTCCTGTTCATTCCGGGGCGAAGGAATCACATAACTCGTGAGACGGACTGATACCATTTCGTTCGAAGAAATAGCTGGCATGAGATTATTCAACCTATGAACAAAGCTTCCGTCGCGGAATTTAGCTTGAGTGATGACCTCAAGCAAACGCGTTGCTGATTTCGAATCTTTTCTGGCGCCAAACTCTTTCATCTCTTCAAAAATACGATTCGCGGAATTTACGTTGAGCACTAAGCCATATTGGATGGATTTTAAATTTCGCACCAATTTACGGGCTAAGGCTTGCTTTTGTTTGGGTTCTTGCAAAGATTGGATCTGACGTTTCATCGCAAGGACCTTCAAAACAAGAGAGAAATGGTCAAATACACGAGCCAACTGTTCATCTTGAACGGAACGAGGCAGTAAAGCCATAATTGTGGAACCGCGGAGCCCCATTGCATGGAATCTCTGATCGATTCTTGGAACGTGTACTTCCGATACCATAATTCTACGGATTCCTTCAACAAAGGGTTTGAGAATTGCATCTGCCCTTTCGGGACCAAACACTTTGGTTAATTCCGTCATTCTCCATTCCGCGCCTTGCTCGTCAATGAAGGTCGGAATGAGCAGAGTAACTAAAGGACGTTCCTGTCGCCGTGCGGTTCTCGCTTGCTCAATCCAATAATTTTCAAACGACGTCGCATCGAGCAAACGTTCATTCGTGTTGCTGGCTGTAAGCTGAAGCGGGGTTCGTTCAGCTTCTGGAAGTTGGCGCTGTGCCATGCGTTGCCAGTGTCCATAAAGCGAAGCGCGCGAACGAAGCAGCGCCATGCCACGACGTTCTTGACCTGATCGAACCACTTCTCTGGCCGGCCGTGTTCGTCCTTGGCCGCGCAAAGCCCGCAGCCGGTTATAAATTTCTTCGATTTTGTAATATTCCTCGGCGGGATTGTCGGGATGAGTCATCATTCCGACAAAGTCACCCGGCATCGCATTTTCTCCGCCAAGCAACCAGTCGGTAAAAATCTTGCGGTATTCAGACGGAGAGAACTGTTTCATTTCAAAAAAGAAGAAGTCCATATGATAACGGTAATCCGGATCCTGGTTTTCGTCCGCAATCATTTGATCGACTGCCTCTTCTCCCAACGCATGAACGAATTCCGCAATATTGACCACCAGCTCAATTAATTTAGCGTCGCTCACCGTCAAAATCACTTCATTGTGATTTGAAATCAGTTCATTGATCTGCTCTTTTTGTCTCTGCGTCAGTCCTTCGTAAAGTTCATCCAGCACAGCCATATTGATGTCGGGACGAACTACGGCAGCCGGCACCTGAGAGGTCGGTAGCGCTGGATTTTGAAAAGCGCTGACACTTTTTGCAATTAAAACTTCACGGAGATATGCTCCGAGCAGCTTGGGCTCGCTTGAAAACCGCAAGACTCCGGTTCTGGAATCATAATCAACCTGATGACCCAGATTGACTTCGCTAAACGGAAAGTGACGATCATAAACCATACCCTCAATGGCCGTACGAAAAGTTTCAAAATTTTCTATGTTTGGCTGTGTCATTCCCTCTTGATCAAACCATTGACGGACGGCTTGTTCCGTTAGCTCCGCCGGCCAAACAAATCTTCTCTCGCCTTTGTAAAGTTGCTCATACTTCGGCGCAACTAGAAATTCTTCAACGTCATCAAAATGATTTGTGAGTCGACCGGTTCGGTACAGGATGAGCGCTTTTAGAAAACTGGTAATGGTTCCTTCTGACATGCTTTCCACCAGACGAAACATGACGTTCGGATCTCGAAAAACCCCCTGTTTCACCATATCCGCATAAATGGCATTCGCAGTCCGTTTGAATTCCACATTCGATTCCATCGCATGAGCAAATAGATTCATCAATTCACCATAGAATTCCTCGGGTGTGAATTCTTCCGGCCTCGAGCGCGTCCTGGCCACAGCGTCATTCATGGATTTCATCATCTCGTGCACATAATCAAGTCGGTCCCGCGAAGCATAAATGATGATATTTCGCTTTTGATCGAAGGAAGCCCCTTCGATCATTCGTTTGGTAAGCCAGTAATTAGCACCGTCGCGCGCCAGATACAAATTCACGCGGTTATTATCGATTTGGCTGACAACATAAGGGAGAAGACGAGTGATTGCAATTAAGCCATGACCAAAGGTATATTGACCCGCTTTGGCTGGATCGTATGCATCTTGAAAAGACTGGATCAGAGAATCTTGCCTGGCGCTTGTTGCAAAATTTAAAAAGCGGGATGTGGTATTGTTCCCCGTAATAGAACTTCGAAGTTCATCGGCTTTTGTATTAAATCCTGCAAACATTTCATCTGGCGTTTGCCAGGCAACAGGGACGGTAGGTTCATAAATTTCATTGAGGGTCTGTCTCACTTCTGAACGAATGACGGAACGTTGATCCGAAATCACTGGCAGAACAGCCGGAGGGCCGCGACGAGTCATCGTTGTTCGACCGAGTGCCAGATCCACAAAATCCGGATCATGCATCCAAATGCGTCTCAAATCAGAAGCTTGTTCGGCTTCATCGGCCGCGGCGTGAACCGCATTTGCACTGGCCAAAACCGTTCGTACGGGTGCTCCTTGAGCCACTCCGCGCAAAAATGTTCCGTGAAGCCGGTCGTGTATTAATTCACCATGAATATTTCCGCGCACGGTACCGATCAGTGAAGCGGCCTCTTCGGTTGAGGAAGGACCGATTAAAATTGTGCTCACAAATTCCTGCCAACTGACATCACTCGGATTCTGTCCGCCCAGTAAACTGCGGGCTTCATCCATTGAAATTCCGTAATCGCTCAAAACCGATTCACGCGTAACCCCCAGCCGCGGTTTTAAAAGAACCGGCTGGATATCTCGATTGAGTAAATTCCAAAGGAAAATAAGACCTTGAATTCTTGGATCATTGTGAATTCGGCGATTTTGAATATTGTGATTGAGTTCATCCATCCAAGCGCGAAATTCAGAACCGTCTCTTCGCGCAATTGCTTGCACAGCCCGATCGATTTGAACGCGATCTTCTTCCTCATTTTCATGAGCGGCTCTTTGCACTCCTCCAAGCAACAAGCTAAGACCCGTTGGTCCCCAATGAACTAATACATCATCCGAAGTGGGTTTGTAACGTCTGCCCAATATCGGATCAAAGTGACGATTCAATTGCTGAATAACTTCATCTCGAACGCCAAGCTCAAGCCCTCCGTCTTCTCCTTCTTTTAACATAATTAAAGCAGGACGATCGGAAACAGATTTTTTGGAGGCCGAAGGGGCCGGCGAAACAGCAACAGGAACATTCACTCTTCCTCTAGTACGGTTATCACTCCACACAACCTTGTTTCTTTCACGCTTCGCTTTCACTTGCGCGTCAGATGCTGCTTGCATCAAGGCCTCAAAGGACTGCGCTTGGACATGGAAAACAGCGCCGATGGAAAGGGTAAATGGTCTGACATTTTCATCGAAGCTGGCACGGAGTTCAAGACCTTGCCTTCGAAGCGCGCGGTTCCAAATTCGAAGCTGGCGTCGAAGTCCGTCTTCCGGTTTTTCATAACGAACACGGTCAAACAGAAGCACGGGTTTGGCTCGGTATCTCGGAAATTGAAATCCAAGCACGCCCTCGATTTGTTGAACGGTTTCTGTTCCGACCGAATCCATATTCTCAAGCCGCGCAACCCCGATGAGAGACAATCGAATCACTTCGAGGCGAAGCCGTTCAAGGAAATCAGCGGCAATTTGGCGATTGAGAACAGTGTTCGGCGCAGCCGTAATTAAAATAATCGATTCATCCGGTCCGCGCTGAATTTGATTCACCACAAGATGCTCTGCAAATGGGAGCTGCTTCAGTAGAACTTTTGTCGCTTCATTGATGATCAACCGAACCTTTCCGGCAAGTTTAAATTCTCGTCCGTAACGGTCATGATAACCTTTGGTCAGATGATCAATGTCCACATATCCAATCGCAAACGGAACATCATCATGGATTAAACTTTGAATCCGGTCCCGACCGGCGCTCCACGGAATTGAGCGCTCAGAGCGGGCCATTAGCGGCCGGCGGATTTCAGCTGCAGGCACGGGCTGCCAGGTTTCTTGTTGATCCGGCGTTCCATCCAAATACCAAACTGGAAGATGCATCCGATTCACCGAAACATAATCCCGCTCGCTGCGCACGACCACCAGATCGGCGCCAAAAAATGCGTCAGCCACTTCTTCGGACGCAAAGCGTAAATCAATCCCAACCGTTCGAGGCCCGTTCTCAACCAGCACAAACCGTGGATTCTCTCGCAAACGCGAAAGCACAGGTTGTTCCAGAGCGTCTTCAACGTCTTCATATGAAACAGCATTTCCGATACGTCCATTTCTAGCAATGGCATAAACGGTCAGGTTTGGATTCTGATCGAGCCAAGCTTGAATGGCCAGTAAATCTTTGATTCCTTCCCCGTTATTTCCGAGAAGAACAACTACTTTCTCCATTTCTGACAAATTGGTAACCGTCGGCGCTTCATAAGCCGCGGCCGAAGTGCTCAGAATTTGGTGATTGGTCTGGCGCTGAGCTTTCGCGGCCACTTCTTTATCACCGTCGCTTTCAAGCGTCATAAGCGCAATGTCAGCAGCGCGATAATTCAGCGTCATGTATTCAACAGCAGTAAGAACGGTTCGTAATTCCTTTTGTAGATAAGCGGGTTTCCACACCCGGACCCGGCGGACAAAATCCAGGACTTCATCGATGACTGCCTGACGATGAATTCCGCGCTTCGCGAGTTCTGATTTAATCGCTTGATCCAACTGCTGGTCTGCAGTTTGAAAATCAGTAATCGGTCTTCCGGGCTCGTAATCACTTCCTATTGAATATCGTACAGCCATTTTTGCGGCGCGTTCTCCGGGTTGAATATGAGGCGATGAAACAGAATCGAATCGGTCTGTATGTCCCAATAAAAGGTCAGTGGTGCGAAGTTCTGCTTCAAGAAGTGTCAATCCTTTCACCAAAATTCCGGCGACTCGAGTCGGCCCGGCAGAAACAGCGCCGTAACCCGCAGCAGCTGCGGGTGCCTCAGAAGTTGGCTGCGCTTGACCCGTTGTATAACCTGCTACTTGAGGCGTTGCGCCTACCGCAGCAGGTTGGACTTGTGAATAACCGGCAGCGACTTGTGGTTCCGCGGTTCCCGCTTGTGGCTGGGCAACACTATAACCCGAAGCTTGAGGACCTGCTGGTTTACCGGCTCCTTGAACGACCTGACGTTCAACCACCGGCATGAGA
>Ga0209515_10000582_pt1 | contig 64762 bp, 66 predicted proteins | sample Subgroupgradi54m_FD_187454 | JGI IMG/M metagenome (GOLD analysis project Ga0209515, IMG submission 187454) | Subsurface groundwater microbial communities from S. Glens Falls, New York, USA - GMW60B uncontaminated upgradient, 5.4 m (SPAdes)... ...
CCCGCCGTGGACTTTCGGATGAAGGGTTTTGACCCGGCCGTCTAAGATCTCCGGAAAACCAGTCAGTTCTGAAATGGAATGTGCGACAATTTTATTTTTCTTGAGTAATGCGAGGGTTCCGCCGGTCGAAAAAATTTCTATGCTCTGTTTTTTTAATTCCTGGGCCAGCGGAATAAGGCCTGTCTTGTCTGAAACGCTTAGGATCGCGCGTTTGATTTTCATGTCTTATGAATCGTTCCTTAATTCCTGCTTGAGTTCCTTCTGAAACCGGGCCATTAGCCTTTGGGTCATGTCGCCCGGCATTTTACTTCCAATCCTTCTTCCGTCCAACATCCGAATCGGAACTATTTCACCGGAGGTATTCGTTAAAAAAGCCTCGTCCGCGTTCCATAAATCATGCCGCGTTAGATTCGTTTGGATAATTGGAAGGCGTTCCAACTGGATGCATTCTATCACAAACTGGCGGGTCACTCCATGAAGGATACCGGTTGCGGCCGTAAAAATTTGGTATTCTTTCACCATAAAAAGATTCCAAACCGTGGATTCTGTCACAAAACCATTTGGATCCAGAAGAATGACTTCGTCCATATCTTCTTCGGGAGATTCAAGGACAGCCAAAACATTGGTTAAAAAAGCGCTGGTTTTAATTTCAGAAGGCACGGCATTGGGCATATTTTTTCTCATCACTGCCGTTTTCAGATTGATTCCTTTTTCGTAAATCCATTCCGGCCTTGTTCGTTCGGTCACCAAAACGTAACTGTTCGTTTCATCCACTGAAATCCGGATAAACGCTTCTGTTTGGGAAGATTCGGACAGGCATGATTTTACCTCAAGCTCAAGTTGATGCGCAGATTTTGGAAGTTTCAGATGAATGGTCTTCGCCGATTCTGAAAGCCGTTTTAAATGTTCCTTCAGGCGGAAAATGATTCCGTTGTAGCTTCTCAAACTTTCAAAAACAAAATTTGAACTTTCGGTCGGAAGTGGATATTGTTTTGGGGAGGAAACCGGTTGTCCGTTTACAAAAATTTTAACTTCAGGCTTGGAGGCGTTCATCACGTGATCGTTCAAGCATGCGCGGAAAGCGCGTCAATGAGCGCTTTTCCTTTATGAAGCGTCTCCCAATATTCCGATTCGGGGTCGGAATCGTACACAACCCCGGCTCCGACTTGCAGGTAGCCTTTGTGTTCTTTCAGAATTAAGCTCCGAATGACGATGTTGAGATCTAAATCCCCGTTAAAATCCAAATACCCGATGGATCCGGTGTAGAGATGCCGTTTAAACGGCTCAATTTCTTCGATAATTTCCATCGACCGAATTTTCGGACAGCCCGTAATCGTTCCGCCCGGAAATACGGCTTCCAGCAAATCAAACCGGTCGCAGTCTTTCTTTAACCGGCCGGAAATATTGGAAACAATGTGGACCACGTGCGAATAAGGTTCAAGCGTCATAAGTTCGTCGACCGAAACGCTGTTCGGTTCCGAAACCCGCCCCAAATCATTTCGTTCCAAGTCCACCAGCATAATGTGTTCCGCGCGTTCTTTCGGACTCATCACGAGCTCCCGCTTGAAATGCTGTTCTTCAGCCATGGTTTTTCCCCGCGGCTTTGTTCCTGCGATCGGACGAGTTTCGCAAATTCGGCCGTTCAAACGGATTAAACGTTCCGGCGAAGCGCTCGCCACCGTGAGCGAGCCCATTTTCAAAAAGCTTGAAAAAGGAGACGGATTAATTTCCCTCAGCGTTTCATAAACGGCTTCGGCCGCGCCCTGGACGTGGAATGAAAAACGTTGAGACAGATTGGCCTGGTAAATATCACCGGCTTCGATATATTTTTGGGTCGTTAAAACCATTTGTTTAAATTCGCGCTTTGAAATATCAGCTTTGAAATTCCGGATCCGAACACTGCTGCCGTTGGCCTGCTTGGAATGAAGGGCCTGAAAGATCAGGGTTTGATTTTGATTCAGCATTGTCAAGGCGCGGTTTAAAGCAGATTCAAATGAGCCGTCCTTAGAAGGGATCAAATTAGAGATAAGGTAATAGATGTTTTCCTTGTGATCAAAAACCAGAAGGTCGCGGACCAAAAGCAAAGAAACCGGATCCAGATGGAGATCGTCATACGCCAGATCCGGCAATCGCTCAAAAGCATGGGCCAATTCATAACTAAAATACCCGACTGCCCCGCCCGTAAAAAAGGGGAGCTTCGGCCATTTGCGCCCGCGGTAAGGACCGAGCAAATTTCTGAGCTTCGCAATAATTCCGGCGGATTTGTGGGTTTTAAAAATTTGAAATGGATTCCATCCGAGATAAGAATAGCGGCCGGTTTTTTCCTGATAGCGGACGCTGTCTAAAAAAAAAGCGTAATTATTTTTTTCCAGAAGATATTTTGCAATCTGCCAGGGATCCAGCGGACTTTTGAACGAAACGGCGAGCGGAACGATAAATTTCTTTTGATACCATGATTTTAATTCTGACTTGGGAATTAAAAACGAAACCTCCTTCCGCATGTCAATGCCGGTAAATCAGAAGTCCGCTCGGAAATTTAGGGTAAAAATACGTGGATTTTTGCGGCATAAGTTCACCCGCCTTACAAATTTCTTTGATGACCGAAGCGCTGATGGGACGAACAAAGAAAACGCAGGGCGATTTTCCATCACGGAGAAAGCCGAAAGCTTCCTCCGTGTTTGCGGTATAAGTTAGAGTTTTTTCAAGATGCGCGCTGTTCAGCTTAAGAAGTGGCTCTAAAATTAAGTATGAAACCTGAGTCATATCCAGATCATACCAAGTTGCGGGTTTATCCGGCGGCATATCTTTTCGCGCGAGTTTTCGGTCTTTGAGCTGCAATACATAACATTCTTGTTCAGAAAACGCCATTCCAAAACCATCTTTGATTTGGCCTTCCGCCGCTTTCTTAATTTTATCTTTTGAAACCGGATGTAAAATAAAATGTTTTTTTAGCCCATTAAGAAACGCCTCTTTATTAATTGATACGCTATTTGAAACAACCCGGTGAATCGGAAGGATCAAAAGGCCCGGATCGTGAAAACGCACAAAGGCGGTTAAAACATAATCCCATGGACGGTTGCTCGAAATCACCCCTCCGTTTTTTTCAAGCGCATAGTTGAGCGCGGTTTCGTACCGGTGGTGACCATCGGCAATAAAAATTCCGCTGTGAGAAAAAGTGTCTTCAATCACACGAAGTTCTTTTTCAGATTCAATCACCCAAAGTTTATGAGTCGTTTTCTTTTCGTCTTGGAATTCATAGAGCGGAGCATTCTTCTTCGCGGCATTGTGAATTTGATCTAGTGTATTCGAAGCATCTTCGTAAAGGCCGAAAATCGGGGAAAAATTGCTTTCTGTTTTTTTGAGCAGTTTCATCCGGTCTACTTTAGCCGTGGAATGCGTTTTTTCATGAGGAAATACGATTTTCTTTTCAAAAGGTTCCAATTTTAAGGCACCGAAAAGAGCCAGCCGCGTCAGCGTTTGGTCTTTAAAGGGATGCTGATATTTCATTTCATAAAGATAGTAAGCGTCCTTGGAATCTTTGACGAGCACGTCTTTTTTGATCCACTCACTTAAGAAATTGGCAGAATCGGTATAAACAGAATCTGGCGGTGGATTTTTAGGATCCGGAACGCCTAATTCAAGGCGGATAATGTTATAAGGGTCTCGCTCATGAAGTTTTTTATTTTCATCGGGTGAAATAACGTCATAGGGAGGGGCGACAACGTTCTCGATTGAAACTTTTTGGAGATGATAGTGAAGCGCTTTGAAGGGTTTTACAGAAGCCATGCTAACGAACTTGTGCGCCGGAGGGGATATTCCGTTCTGGAGTGACTAAGGTGAGCATTTCAGGATTACTTGCGGCCAAAAGCATGCCCTGGGACTCGACGCCGCGAATGACGGAAGATTCTAAATTATTGACCACAACAACCTTTTTACCAACCAATTCTGATTCCGAGTAATGCTGACGGATTCCGGCAACAACCTGTTTGGTCGAATCGCCGACTTTGATCTGCAAGACATAGAGCCTGTCAGCATTGGGATGGGGCTTTACTTCCAAAATTTCTGCGGTGCGAAGCTCTAATTTTTGAAAATCAGCAATGTTAATCATATTTTTGAAGTAGGTATTCTAGCACGAAAACGGAAAACCCCAAAGATAAAACACTCCTTAACCTTAAGCATTAAATTCACTCTAAACTTAATATTTAGAAGAGCTTCTGAATTTTAATTTTCCTTGATTTCGGTTTCAAAACTGTTATAATTTTCCGCATTACATCCATACACTTTTTTGATTAAGGGAAACGTTTCTTGGGTAAAATCAAAATAGCCATTGTAGGCGTCGGCAATTGCGCCGCCTCCCTCATTCAGGGACTCGAATACTACCGTAAAAACGGCAAAGCCAAAGATAACATGGGGATTATGAACTATAATCTCGGTGGTTATCTTCCTGAAGATATCGAAGTAGTTGCCGCTTTCGACATCGACAAACGTAAGGTGGGTTACCGTTTTGATCAAGCTCTGAACGCTAAGCCAAACTGCGTGATGGTCCTGCACAATCACCTACCCAAGAGCAAAGTCATTGTCCAAATGGGTCATGTCTTAGACGGCGTCTCCGAACATATGCACGAATACCCTGCTGAACGAACGTTTTTAATGGCGAAAAAAAAACCGGCCAACGTAGAAAAAGTCCTTCGCGATACCGGTGCAGAGATACTTCTTAACTACCTTCCAGTTGGTTCTGAAAAAGCCACTCAATTTTATGCGGAAGCTTGTCTGAAAACCAGCGTCAGCCTGATTAATTGCATGCCGGTATTCATCGTTTCCAATCCTGCTTGGGCTAAACGTTTTGAAGATAAAAAAATTCCCTGTATTGGTGACGACATCAAGGCTCAGATCGGAGCCACCATTACACATCGAACACTTGCAAAATTATTTGAAGACCGGGGCGTGAAAATTGACCGCACTTATCAGTTGAATACGGGCGGAAATACGGATTTCCTTAATATGCTGAACCGCGACCGTTTGAAATCCAAAAAAATTTCGAAAACGGCGGCGGTTCAAAGCCAATTGGAAGTGCCGCTTCAGGAAGACAACATTCACATCGGCCCTTCGGATTATGTTCCCTGGCAAAATGATAATAAAGTTTGTTATTTGAGAATTGAAGGGCGTGGATTCGCAGGATTTCCGGTCAGCTTGGAATGCCGGCTTTCGGTGGAAGATTCACCCAACAGTGCCGGCGTCGCCATTGACGCGATCCGCTGCTGCCGGTTGGCTCGGGACCGGAAAATCGGCGGGCCGCTGACTTCCATTGCAGCCTTTACCATGAAACACCCGCCCAAACAAATCCCCGATACAGACGCCAAAGAACTCGTCCGCAAGTTCATTCAAGGCTCCTGCCAAAGATAGTCTTTGTCATCCCCGAATGCTTTAATCGGGGATCCAAATCATAGATTCCCGCTATAAAAACGTGCGGGAATGACAAACAATTAAATTCCTGTATTCATCAAACCTGTCCCTGGCAGAACCGGTACTGCCTACTACCTGCTGCTTTTGGAAGGGGTGCCTATTTTTACTCGTTGCTTCATTTTAAGTTTTATCATTGGCAAAGAAATCCATTATCGTTTTTTCAACCCAGAGGTCCTGTTTCCAAGGCCACGGTCCCGAAATAAATCCCAGATGCCCGCCATGCGGAATAAGCAAAACCTTTAAATGCTCGGATCTGTAAAAATCGGTTAGCGGAAGAAGCTGCCCCGGGAAAAATGGGTCGTCTCGAGCGTGGATCAAAAGTGTCGGAACAGCAATCGATTTGAGGAAATTCTTACAGCTTGATTTGGCCCAATAATCCGCCTCACTATGAAAACCGTTAAGAGGCGCTGTAACCTGTCGGTCAAACTCTTTAAAAGTCGTGCATCGTTTTGCAAGGCCGTAACGAACCGCATCAGGAAATTGTTTTTCCTTCATGCGGATTTTCGCTTTCAAGCTCGTCAGAAGCGCGCGCGTATAAACGCTGCGGTTAAATCCGGTGTCCATCAATTCAACCGACGCGCTTAAATCGTAAGGGACTGAAATGGCTGCCGCCTTCTGTATTTCCCGAGCCCCTCCGCCTCCCCTCTCTCCCAGCCATTTCAAAACAATATTCCCGCCGATTGAAAAACCCACCAGGTAAAGCTCTGAACGTTCCTCTTTTTCCCTCAAATAGTCCACTACAAATCCAAGATCTTCGCTTTTGCCCGAATGATAGGTTTGTTTCAAGCGGTTGGGGACTCCACTGCACATTCTCATATTGACAGCGACCGCATCCCATCCGCGGCCATGAATTTCTCCCATCAAACTTTGAACATAAGGAGCTTGTGAAGATCCTTCCAACCCGTGGAGCAACACAACCAACGGCAAGACACGTCTTCGGTTTGAAGAAGGGGTTTCAAGAAAATCAAGATCCAAGAAATCACCGTCTGGCATTTCCAGACGTCTGCGGCTTAATCTCATTCTCAATCTTGGACGGAAGAGCGCCCCGAAAAGTGTTTGCGCATGTGCGCCACGGCACCACCATGCTGGTTTAAAAGTCACGACTTCCATTGAAATTGATTCCATTTTTAGGCGGTGTTTGACGTTCGATTTTCATCACCTCCAAGATAATTTGTTCGATTGCCTCAAAAACAACCTTAAATTTGACGTCATATTTCTTCTCCAATTCCTGGATTTTTCGCTTCAGAGCCGAATAAGTTAAACCCATTCTCTTTATAGCAACAAAGGCTCTCATAATTTGAATGTTCACCTGAATTGCCAGAGGACTATTCAACACACTTGAGAGCATGGCAACGTCCTGTTCAGTAAAGGCAAACGGCAAGTAGCGCCGGCCGCCTCTTTTTGAGGTGACATTTTGGCACCTCAAAGCCTCGTTCTTTGTAAGCCGAAACATGAAGTCCTCCGGAAATCTTGCGGGATTCCTACTGACCTGACGATTCAAGTACTTCGTCTCCACACTATAAAGTTTGGCAAGGTCTTCGTCCAGCATAATGGCTTTCCCCCGGATAAATTGGATTTTGTTTGAAATTAATTCGACAGATAATGATTTCTTCCCAGACATAAAAATACCCTCCGACGTTTTTTTTCGCTCCAGGAGCATCAAAGATGCGACGCGGGGCTTCAATTTTTGTTAGAGGGCGAATCGGGAACCGATTTTTCTACAGGCGCTACTGCGCCAGTACTATACGCGAGGATTTGGAAATCCTCTGCGCATATGTATGTCCGCCACAACCCTGGATTATAAATGTGTTCTGCCCTAACCAACTATAAATTAATCGGAAGGTTAGGACTGTGCTTGGCAACACATAAATTTAATGGAAAGCCAAGCGCTGCGGGAAAACGTATTGTAGCAGAAAAATTATTTGATTCAAGCCGTGCTTTTTGGGTTCAGGTGTTCAAACATGGCATTTCAACGAAGTAGCCCTTTAGGGTTGGGGTTGGAAATGTTCTAGCTTCTTATTGGGGAACATTCTCAATCTTCTTCATGCTTCTATTATATGGAATGTGTCAATGGGTTGGACTGCCCGCCCATATTTTAAGCAGCGTGCAAAGCTTGTAAGACAGCTTCGGGTTTCGCATCGGCAACTCGCAACAATGCAATGGCTGCACCTTCTGGATAAGTTCTACCTTGTTCCCAATTTCGTAAAGTCCCGAGGCTTACACAAAGCATGTCTGCGAACTGAGCTTGGGTCAATCCGAGTTTTGCACGAATCTCCGCAACTTTGACAGACTCGTATCGAAATACGCGGCTGGGTTTTCGTTTTCCACGATGAATCGCTCTCGCCTGATCAATGCTTTGCAGCAATTCCTTGAAATTTTCTTTTTTCATATGGCACCTTTTTTCACAAATTCTGTAAGCATTTTCAATTGGTCCTTCGTTAAATCCGCTTGTTCAGATTTCTTAAAAGCATAAATCATATAGATCTGTTCATCGTCTACATACCAATAATAAATAACTCTTGCTCCGCCTCGCTTACCTTTCCCTTCGATTGACCATCTTAACTTTCTAAGCCCTTTAGCACCCGGAATCAATTTTCCCGCGTCAGGCCTTCTCATGAGATCTGCTTGCAAGAAACTATACGCTTCGTCACTTAATATTTCTTGGATACGCCTGGTAAAAATGTCTGTTTCTAGAAACTCCATGAGCAGACTCCTAAAGTGTACGCTATTAGCGTACTTGTGTCAAGAGTGAATTTATGGTTTTAAGCAACTGCGGGAGTTACTGTTTACGGGAGGTCAAGGAGGCGATTTTCCTTAAATCACCCCATTGCCGTACTTGCGCATAAGCGCAAGTGAGGTCTAACTGGGAATAATTGTACTGAAAATGAGAGGAGTGTCTAGACTTATCTTCCAAACCTGTCCCTGGCAGAACCGGTACTGCCTACTGCCAACAAGAAGAAGCGGTAGGATTACGCTCAGCATGTCACTCCTTGCCGGATCCGAATTCCGTGGACATCATACTTAATTCAAATTAGGTAAAGTGTCCCCGGATTTGGATATTAATACTTAACTTCTTTATTTTTATATTCGATGCTATTAGCTTTCACAAAAATTGAATCGACAAGATGACTTACTGAAGAAACATACCCTACTTCTTGTTGAATTAAATTTCCGGAAGCTAATCTTATACTTGTTCTATAATGATCATCACCGCATAATTCAAACTTAAAATTTATTTTTTCATCCTTTTGTAGCTCCGGAATATTCAAATTGGAATTACAAACTTTTATATTACCAGATATAATTTTTTCACCTGACTGATTGATTACCTCTAGTGACCCCATGCTTTTTGAACAGCCATTAAATCCCAGCATAACTAAGACAATCCAAATTGTCGTTAAGATCTTCATATTAATAATGCCCTTTAGAATTATTTAAGGATCGCTAACCAAATTATTTTGTCAACAATTCCGGGAACACTTTATCTAATTCCAAATTAAGTATAGTGTCCCCCGATTTCCGATTTAGGATTCAGTAGCCCTTTGGGTTGGGGTTGGAAATATTCTAGTTTTAGCATTCTTTTTGTTTCTATTCAGTGGGTAAATGAAATGCTAAAATAGCGACACTTATTTTGCAATCCTTATCACTCGGTAAATGAAATTCAAAGTTTTGCCAAGAATCATCCTTTTTGCTTATAAATTTAAGGAAGCAAGCATGTTTGGATGTTCCCTCTTGAATTTCTTTTAAAACTGGCATCATAGCTTTGTTTCTTACAAAGACCACTACTGCGCTTTTTGAATCTCTCCATGTTAAATAAGACAACAACTGATCAATTGTTTCATGATACTTGGCTTGTCCAGCCCAAAATTTGCATTCCGCAACGAAAATATTACTCCTATTATGTCGAATAAGAATATCCGTTTTACCATTTTTATTGAATGTTTCTCCCGTTGTGCTACCTTCAAAACGAGGTTCTAAATTTAATATCAGGTGATCGCGTAAAGCTTCTTCATCCTTATTGGCATAGACGCTCGGCAGTCTCTCAAAAACTTTTCCCGTATCATGAATGACTTGCAATATCGCCTCATAAATCAAGTCATCTAGCACGGGAGAAAGGGATTCCGCTGCTAAATTTACCTGTGGTTCAGGCTTAGTAAAAATTTTCTTTCTTGTCATTGGAACTGCAAATGACTTTGGGACATCTGATGCTTGGCGGACACGAAAACCTAATGATTGAACGTTTTTTTTCTGCGAAAGGATTTGTTGCTTCCGATTTTGAAAGATTGTCTTTACAAACTCCGACAATCGTTGGTTAAAACCATCTACCTCGGTTGCAATATGAGAAAGTTGCGTTTTGATATTACGCATTATCTGATCCGCCTCTTGCCTCGCAGCCTCTGGCTTATTAGAGAAATCAATTATCTCGAATGAAATTTCATGGCCCGTTATATCTACATTGGTAGTCCATATTATTCTAGCGCTCGGCATCATTTTCAATAATTCGCCGGAACCGCTAAAAGGCAGATGAAAAACATAAGCTGTTTTGGTGTATCTTTGGCCGGCTCTTACATGAAATCCATAGTCCGGAAAATTTTCAGCTGGAATGGCGCGTTCGCGGTCAGAAACTTCAACGGAATCAAAATCAATAGCGAGGGGTTCTATGCGAGCTTTTTCAATTATGTGATCGATAAATTCTTGTTCATTGACATTTAAAATATAGCTTTCGGCCCGTTGATGAATGTCATTTCGAATCCCTTGCAAGTAACTATCAAGACAAGATGACAGTTGCTGTTCTGCAAATATTCTCATTTTTATCTCTTTTTAGAGTTTGGGTACCCCTTCTAATTGTGCGAGGTGCCCGCTGAACCCTGTACTTCCGGAAGGGGTACCGTTTGTAGTCACCTTTTTGTTTTTTGTTCGGCACCGGTTCCGGCGGCACCTGATTCAACCAATCAAACCTGGCACTTCAGCGAAGCAACTCTTTAGGATTGGAAATATTACGATTATTATAAACTTTCTTGGTCAAACATATAGCTTAGCGAAGCTCCAGGCATGTTGACCATAAATGCAATAATCCACGCGAACAAAAATACCCTATATGCAATATGAATCAGAATAGCCAACCAACCTAAAATCGCTAAATGATAATTGAAACTAAAATTTTTAAACATCCCAACTAAAAAGGCATCTAAGAACGCCAAAACGAAGATCGCAGAAATAAGCGACAAAAGCGGCGGTATCATCAAAAGATAAAACTTAAGACCTACAACCATAGCATTGTTCCTTATCTGAACACCTCTAGCCTTTGCAATTCGTTTCTTTATCCAATATCCATAAACAGGAAAAAAAGAAAAAAGAATAAGTTGATTTATAACTCCTGCATAAAATGCATTTCTTGAAAAAAAAGTAGCTACGAACATGCCAAGAATTACAGGAACTATAAAGACTGGTATCATTCTAAATCCCAAGGCAAAACTTTGTTTGCTGAAGATTTGCTTATAGCTTAACAATGATTTCAACGTTTCCCAGATAGAACTTTTTTTCATCTTCATAAATCCTTTCCTTTGCTACCTTGTAAGCGTACTGTATCTACTTTCGATACCGTTTCCGGTAGGCGCCGGGTTCAACCAATCAAATCTGGCACTTTTGGAAATGTTCTAGTTTAGCTTACAAACTTGAGCGGGCTGTCCGCTTCTAGGACAGCCTGCAATTCATAATTTAAGCATGATTGCACCAATTACTGCGCCGACTACTGCCACAATAATCCCGACGATAAGTGTGTCCTTGTTTCTTCGAAAAAAACCAGCCTCTGAGGAATGGGTTAGGCAAATTATGGAATGTTGTTCGAAGGTCTGCCGAAAACCCAAAAGCCACATCAACATGTATGTAAAAAAAACGGCGATTGTAGATTGAAAAACTAAAAAATTGATACGTTGACTACGTGCAGGCAGAACCCAAAAAATTAGAAAACCAAAGGTTATAAAATAGGCAATGTATATCGGCCTTGAAAGCAACGCTCTTAAAATCCTACCACGCCTGCTTAAAATACTGTCAATCGCCGCGAAAAGACCTTTCGCCTTCATGTCAGAATTATCGCCAATATAAATACTGGCATGGCTTTTGGAAAGTTCAAGGCTGAAATAAGGGTCACTCCCATTTATTTTCAATACATGTGTGTTCGGGTTTTCTATGTCCTTAATCTCTTTGATATCGTCGAGATCAGAATCTTCGACGATTATCGAACATTTGCCGCAGGTTTTCTTTACCAATGAGTAAATTTCTTCCACGTCATCTCTGAAGAGCCTCACGGCAGCGTATTCCTTCGAAGCGCTTTTCTGAACCTTCCTCATTTCAAATCCTTCCTCGAGCGACGACTCTCATTGCGGCGTATAATTCCGGGGACACTTTACCTAATTCCGAATTAAGTATAGTGTCCCCCGATTAGCCCGATTAGCGATTAGAGAAATCACAATCAAAAAAAGGGAACTGTCAGGCGGAACGTGCGTGCTGCCCGATGAGCTCAAATGCTTTGTTGGTCGCATCAAAACGGTCGGAAAAATCGATTCCTTCTTCTCTCATTTTTGTCATTAAGGCTTCGTGATATTTCGTCCTCAAAGCGTTGATTTGATCTTTGGCATGAAACTCTTCGGTCGGAATTTCTCTTTCTGCTTTCACCAGATCTGTATAAATCCTTGCGATTTCAATTAACGTCATAGCTCACCATTTGCAATCCTGATCGCAATCCGAGTCGCGTGATCTCGATCTTTAAATTTAATTCCCTGGCTCTTTAGTAGATCGATAAATTTCCAGTGAAGCTCTATCCTTTGTTCTTCCAAAAGTTGAAGCTTTTTAGGGTCGGTTGTCTTTTCAATTTTTTCTATGATCTCCACGTACTCTTTAGCAGCGCGATATAAGTTCTCTTTCATATCGGTTTTATTCTACTCTAACAGCTAAACTGCGTTCAAGGAGTTCGTTATTCAGGTAAATAAAACCGAGATTGCTTCGTCGCTCGGCTCCTCGCAATGACGGCGTTTTTTGCAGTCCCTTCCGGGACGACGTTGGGATGAAGACATCAGCCAAGTATGAATATTTCAGTACCGGTTCTGCGGGGGACGGATTTCATTCTACCCTGCAATTCTGGGGACGCTTTACCTAATTCCGAATTAAGTATAGTGTGCCCCGATTTTGCTAGGTCAATCAAGGAATCATTTCAGTAATTCATCGTACTCAGCGTGTGTGCCAATCCAAAACCATATCAAATTATTCTCTATTTCAACAGCTAAGGCTCGATGTCTCAGGCCGACTCTTACTGACCAATATTTGCCGACCTTTTTAAGATGGAGGGATGTTGGAAATTTGTTTTTAGTAAATTGAACTTTTGATCGGCGAGTGCTTGAATTTCCTTTGCAAGCTTACGGTAACATTTCCAGAAAGCGGGGCTTGCGAAATGCTTCATAACTCCTTACAACGGTCTTTTCTAAAATCCTCGAGAGCCTTGTCTGCAATAGCGTCAAGCTTGCCAGCGCTGACGTCCTTTTCAAATTGCTTATCCCAAACACGCGCATCAAAATTGTGAAACCAAGAACGAAAGACAATCAATTTTTTAGGCGATAATTTCACTATGGCTTGCTCAATATCTCTGATGGTCATCGGCTCCTCCTCCTTAAAATACATTCTGAAAGAAATTATATCATAATTGAATGTAATCGTAAGCTGTCCATTCTTAGGGCGCCTGCTTTTTGTTATAGAGAAGTTGTCAATGGGTTGGCTGTGGTGGGGTGTCCATTCGCAGTTTCATAGGAGGACACCTACTTTTCTGAGGAAGCGCGATTAAAATGGTTAAACTAATCATTTCCTTGGAAGTTGGCGTAAAATTTCGGTGAAGTCTTTTTTGTCCAAATGGCCTGCCGCGATGTCCAGCATGTTTTTGTGAAGTCGCCGGTTTGGATCGAATACGGATTCTCCATTGATTTCAAGAAAGACGAGTGCCGCGGCAAGCGCTGTCCGTTTATTGCCGTCAAAGAAGGAATGATTTTGCGAGAGATGATAGGTGTAAGCCGCGGCCATTTCAAAAAGGTCGCGGTGAAGCCACTCTCCCGCGAAACTTGCCTCAGGTTGGGCAAGTGCGGATTGCAAAAGATGAAAGTCGCGGACTCCGGCGCTGCCGCCATAAAGTTCAATTTGATTTTTGTGGATTTCGATGACTTCTGCAAGGGTGAGGAAAAGAGGCTGGCTCAAGACCTGTTATTCCGCAAGTTTTCTCAACGTTTTTCCATGCCTCTTATTGACCTTGGCAAGAGCCGTCTTGACCCGCTGATGCCTTTTCGCATCAGGGACCGGTGAAACAATCAGGCTTTTCCCGTCTGTGGCGATTTCAACGGGACTCTCAGGATTCATCTTAAGAAGCTTAAGAATCGCCTTGTCAATCACAAGCGCCAAACTGTTACCGTGGACCGTCAGGTGTTTAATCATAGGAGTTCTCCTTGTTGCTACATTGGATACACGAAGTATACACGGGCCTGGGAACGCCGTCAAGCCGCGGAATTTAGTATTTCTTATTTCAGTACCGGTTCTTACCATCGGTACCATTTCCAACCCTACCCTAAAGGGCTACTGCGTTGAAGGGCTGCTTCGCTGAAGTGTCGTATTCGGTTTCATATATCTATGCTAATTGACAGCGACAGCTAAATCTTTTTCGAGGAGCTCCTCGTTGAGGTATTTCCCGTCCACAAAAACGTCGGCAAGGTATCGGTCATATTTATCGGATTTTACGGTTTTGATTAGGATTTTGCCGCCGGCTTTGGAAAATTCGGCTTCCACAAAGGCCTTGGCCTCTTTGCCCTCGAGCCCCGTGGCTCGAGGGCTGCCCGGCGAGATTTTGATATCTCGTCCGGGGCTGCCCTCTGACGTGTAAATCTCGGGGGCGTCCAACCCCCGCAGACGGAGCGTTTGCATCATGACGATATTAAAGCCCAGATCAATCAACGCGTGGAAGGTATCGCCATCTATGACTTGAGTGACATAGACATGATAAGTAAAAAGATCTGCATCGGCAGCGTTGGGAATTTTCTGTAGGGGCGAGGTTTCCTCGCCCGGACGCGGTGACCGCGCCCTTACATTCCATTTTACAATGTCGCCTTTTTTAAATTTTTTGATTTCTTTTGGTTGAAAATAAGTCGAAAATCCGAGATCCAAAGCAAGCTGATCCTTATAAGGTCCTACGGCTGCTTTCACAACGCGGTACGTATATGTTTTTCCTGGTTTGGCTTCGGGAAGTTTGGATTGAGGCAGGTCTCGGGCAAGCCGTCTGCGAACTTCTTCGCGAAGCTGGTCACGGTTCCAACCTTTCCGTAAAGCTTCTTTCGCGACCTCTTCTCTTTCTTTTGGATCATTCAGTGAAAGCAACGTCTGGTAATGACTCCAGCTCAATTCGTCGGCCGGCCGACGAATTGGGTAGGTTCGCGCAAATTGAAGCATATATTTTAATTCAGTCTCGCTCGATCCTAAATCTTTGGCGAGTCTGATGATCACCTGTTCCCCATACGCGGCTCTTTCTTGATGTTGGAGGACATGGACATCGATCAACTTGCCAGTTTCCCAAGCTTCTCTGACTTTTTCTTGTTCAACCAAAGCTTCGATTCTTTGGGCACTCGCGGCTCGGGTTTGGCGAATGGCACCCAGAAGCTCGTCATAGGTTTGAAGTCTGGGCTGAGTCTGGGGTGCAGCTAGGGCAACTTGGGAGAAGAAAACGAGGAAGGCCGCAATGGTCACCTTAAACATGGCAGGCATTATACATCCAATTGTCATTCCCGCATACTTTAGGCGGGAATCTAAGATTGTGGATCCCCGCACTTAACAACCCATAAAATTTATGGGAAGTTAAGTACAGTACTTGCTTTCAATTATAACTGATGAGAGCAAGTGCCGACACATTTTCTAAAGAAGAACATCACATAATCGTAGACAACGCGCTGCGCGCTTCATGCGCGAGCACTTTTCGGGATGAGCTTTGTCGCTCATCTCCGAAAGTGTTCGGGGAAGAACAGGACGTTCTTCTTTAGAAAATGTGTCAAAGTTGCCACGCTTAGTGCTGGCGCATTAGCGCCGGCATTAAGCGCGAGCGTAAAAGCACAAGCGGCTTTGCCGCAGTGCTGCTCCGCTGCATTCGGGGATGACCCATTTATTTTTTAGCTGAAGACTAAACGATAAAAATACAGGCGGTAACAACTGAGGTCCAGCGGCCGTCTTTGTCCCCTTCGGCACTCTGGGTAATGGCAGTGGTTCTTACAATTTCATCTGAAATTTTCCAAATTTCCCGCTTCGCGTCATAACTAGAATCCGGATCAAACTTAACACCCGAAATCGTGGCTAACATTTCGGCCGCAAGATCTTCAGCGTAATCGTTGGTCTTCCGTTCCGTCCAACCACACGTATGATGTTCCGAAAGATAGCCATGCTTATTTGGGTTCTTCGGCATAGCAATTCCGATCGAAGTGGAAATTAGGCGGTTGGGTTCATTAGTGGCATTATCACTCATGACGCAAAAAACAATCTGCCCGGCCGATAGATATTTAAGCCCGACTTCCTTTGTAATCATTTTACAATAAGGCGGAAAAATACTTGAAACCTTAACCAGATTGTATGAAGCGATGTCCGCATTGCGCAGCGCAAGTTCGAAGCTGGTCAATTTTTCGCGGTGACTTCCCACCCCTTTTGTGAGAAAACATTTTTTCGGTAGAATCATCCCACCACCTGCTTTTCCGCCGTAGGCGGATTTCCAGAATCCGAACTTGTTGAAAATTGGCCCTCTGGGCCAAAAGCAGATGGTGGGATCACCACCACCACCTGCTTTTCCGCCGTAGGCGGATTTCCAGAATCCGAACTTGTTGAAAATTGGCCCTCTGGGCCAAAAGCAGATGGTGGGATCATTCGCTCAAGCCTTCACGGTTGTGAATAATCACTCTAACAAAAAAAGAATTCGTAAGCAACTGTCATTGCGAGCCCGCCAATATTTCGTGGCGGGCGAAGCAATCTGACATGAAGTGTCATCCCCAAATGCCTTTGTTCGCCACAAAGTCCGCCACAGACCTTGGCGTGATTCGTCGGATTGCGCCAGCCTTTGGCGAACGTTGGCGCAATCCGTCCAAAACGCTTTGTGGGCGAATCTCGTCGCGTTTTGTGGCGGATCGGGGATCCATATTCGTGGATTCCCGCCTTCGCGGGAATAACATTAGGAGATTGCTTTCCTCCAAACAGATCGGCGGACCCACCGCATATTTTGGCGGGCGCTTCTTACATTCCCAAAATCTTCCGGGCATTTTCACGAAACACGAACTTACGTTTTGCTTGAGGAAGCAAAAGTTCGAATTTTTTGATCTCAAGCTCCGCGTGGGAATAAGGACTGTCAGAGGCAAAAACCACTTTTTTCAAGCCCGCTTCTTTCAAAATAACTCCCGTCCGGAAGTAAGAAAGGGTGGAGGTATCCAAATAGACATTGGGATACCTTTTGGCTGCGTAAACCGCCTGTTTAAATATATCTTTGCCGGCGTGGGCCAGAACAAAATAGGTTTTGGAGTACTTCCCGAAAACCGGAAACCAACCCTTGGGATGGCAGTTTGAATGATGATCCGTATGCAAAATCACGATCAGTTTATGTTGCGCAATCACGGAAAAAAGTTCTTGTGCATCCTTCGCGCAAAATTGATCCGACCGGGGATGAAGTTTGACTCCGCGGAAACCGTGTTTAACCGCTTGATTAATTTCATCAAAAGAAGCACTTAACTGATTTGGGTTGAGCCGGGCGCAGCCAATGATATTGGCATGATGTTTAACGATCCTGGCGATGGTCCGGTTCAGCTTTCGGTAAGAAGGGCCCGGATTCGGCTCATCAATCGGAAAAACAAAGCTGCGCTCAATTTCAAATTTTTTCATGGTTGTGAGCATGTCGGACAGGTTTTGATGGGCGCCGTCCCGCGAACGGCCAATATGGGTGTGGAAGTCGATGATCATCCCACCACCTGCTTTTCCGCCGTAGGCGGATTTCCAGAATCCGAACTTGTTGAAAATTGGCCCTCTGGGCCAAAAGCAGATGGTGGGATCACCACCACCACCACCTGCTTTTCCGCCGTAGGCGGATTTCCAGAATCCGAACTTGTTGAAAATTGGCCCTCTGGGCCAAAAGCAGATGGTGGGATCAACGATTAATTTCACTTTCGCAGACGAGAGTCGGAATCAAACCTCCGCCCCGTGATACATTGACTACCGTTTCGTCACTTAAGCGGGAAAGGCTTCCGCCGTAAGTTCCGTTAAACACAAAACAGCCGGTATTCATTTTTTTCGCGGCAAATTCTATTTTATGATTAATAATCGTGGGAACCGTCATAAACGGCGGAGTGACGTATTCCTGTAAGACCCAATTGGATTTAAGCGCTCTGTCAATGGCGAGATTCCAATCTTCATCCCGGGTCTCAAAACCCACGGTCACATCCTTTGCCCCATAACCATCGGCCGGTTTTAGCACCAGGCTTTCTTTTTCATCTTTGAGGAAATCAATCAAATATCCTTTTTTCCCGCCGTAAAAATTTTCGGCGTCGACCACGCGCCGGGTCCACGGAACATGCTGACGTTTAATCTCGTTTTCTTTGGCTGAGAAAAGATGGTCATATGCCGGATTGGTAAGAATGCTGAGCAAAGCTTTGGAGGCGGCAAGACGCGATCTCAGAGGATTTACCACGCAAACAGCGCGGTCTTTGTAAGCGCGGATAAAATCGTTTACGTCGCGTAATTTTTCAAGCAATTCATTAAAAATGGCGCGGCGGTAAAGCAAATCGATCCTAAAGTTTCCATGATAAAGCTTTCCGGACTTGTACCGGAGTTCTCTTGGATCAGCAATGGTCGTTTTGTAACCTTTTTCTTCGAAGAAAATTTTTAAAATATCAAATTCGGGGCGGGTACGGACCGTTTTCCAATCTACAATCGCAATCTGCGGCGTCTCAAGACCTCCGAATTCTTCATAAACATTCAAAAGGGCATCGAGTAATTTCTGGGAACGCGCTTCCCTTTGGATGTGAACTCCGGAGAAGAAATCTTGTAGTTCGCCGACTTCAAACAAATGGGCTTCGAGCATGTCAGCGTAACCCATGCCGGCGGGAGAATCGCCGTTTAACTCGATAAATTTGAGCGATTCTCCGTCCAAAAAACAATCAAAACGCGAAAGCGCTAAAACCCGGGAATAACCCGGATCCATTTTGATCAATTCCTCAGCTTCCGGCGACAGATCAAAAACTTCCTTAACGGCAGGATCGATCATGTACAAATTACAGATTTTGTCCGCCATCCGGGCAATCGTATCGCAGGCGGAATGAATTAACTTGGCTTGCTTGGCCGTAATAAAATGCGGTTTAAAAAAGGTGGGAATCGTAAAACGACCGTATTTGACATAGCTATGATGAAGCTTGTCTTCAAAACGCTGGATCGCTTCAATGATCTTCTTCTCATGCGAAAGAAGATACTGTTCATAGACATAATCGATATTGCGCGTTGTATCAATGGAAGCTCGCTGTACCACTGGTTCTCCTGTTCTTCAAGACTTCGGCAACCGTTTGACCGATGTGAGCCGGGCTGTTACAAACCGCAACACCCGCTTCTTTCAAAGTTTTTATTTTCTCAGCGGCCGTTCCGCTTCCGCCTGAAATAATCGCTCCCGCGTGTCCCATTCGTTTTCCGCTCGGGGCCGTCATTCCGGCAATAAAAGCAATCACCGGTTTTGAAACATGATGCTGAATAAATTCGGCAGCTTTTTCTTCGGCGTTCCCGCCGATTTCGCCGATTAAAACAACAACGTCCGTTTCAGGATCCTTTTCAAAAAGTTCAAGACAATCGATAAAATTGGTTCCGGAAATCGGATCGCCGCCGATTCCGATAACCGTAGATTGTCCAATTCCACGGCTTGTCATTTGCCAAACTGCTTCATAAGTTAACGTACCGCTTCTGGAAACCACGCCGATGCGGCCTTTCTGATGAATGTAGCCGGGCATGATTCCTACTTTTGAAGCCTCTGGTGTAATTATACCCGGGCAATTTGGGCCGATCAAGCGGACAGGCCTGTCGTGAAGAATTTTTTTGACGCGGACCATGTCCAAAATCGGAATTCCTTCTGTAATGCAAATAATCAATTTAATTCCGCTGTCAGCAGCTTCCAAAATGGCATCTTTCGCAAATCGGGCCGGGACATAAATCACGCTGGTATTCGCGCCGGTTTTTTGAACAGCTTCATTCATGTTGTTAAAAACCGGAACGCTTTCAAAATTTTGGCCGCCTTTTCCCGGCGTAACGCCGCCCACGATTTTGGTTCCATATTCAATCATTTGGCGGGCGTGAAATGAACCGTGGGAACCGGTGATTCCCTGGACAATGACTTTTGTGTTTTGATCCACTAAAACGGACATATGCTCCATTCTTTCCTCCCCCCTTGTTCGCCAAAAAGCGTTGGCGCAATCCGTCCCAAAACGCTTTGTAGACGAATCTCGCCGCGTTTTGTGGCGGATGGGGGAAGGAGAAAGGTGGGGGGAATTTTCAGAATCTACCCCCATCCTAACCTTCCCCCATAAAGGGGGAAGGAATTATTACTATCGAATCGCCTTTACCACTTTGTTCGCGCCGTCTTCAAAGCTGTCGGCCGAAATAATCTTCACTTTGGAGTGGACCAAGAGCGCTTTCCCTTCTTTTACGTTGGTTCCTTCAAGCCGTACCACAAGCGGAACTTTCAAATCAATTTCTCCAAGCGCCGCTAAAATTCCTTCTGCGATGATGTCACAGCGCATAATTCCGCCGAAAATATTAACCAAAATAGCTTTTACATGAGGATCTTTCAGAATAATTTTAAACGCGGCAGTCACTTTTTCTTTTGTCGCCCCGCCGCCAACATCCAGAAAATTCGCAGGTTCACCGCCGCCTAATTTGATAATGTCCATCGTAGCCATCGCAAGACCGGCGCCGTTAACCATGCAACCGATATTGCCGTCTAAACCCACATAGCTGAGATCAAATTTTTTAGCTTCGGTCTCCCGTGAATCTTCCTGTCTGGCATCATGAAGGGCCGCAATTTCGGCATGGCGAAAAAGGCCGTTGTCATCAAAATTGATTTTTGCATCGACCGGCTGAATAGAACCATCTTCCATCAAACCCAGCGGATTCACCTCGACTAAGGAAGCGTCGAATTCCACGAAAATTTTAGCCAATACGGAAATTAAATTTGCAATATCAGATTCAACGTTATTCTCCTCACCCTCCCCTCTCCCCTGGGGAGAGAGGGGGGGGTTCATGGATGAAGCCAATTTTTTTGCGACCGGGCGAAATAATTCAGGATTGAGCCGTGCATCCGGATCAAAGTGAAATTTAATTATTTTCTCAGGCGTTTTTTGGGCTACATCTTCAATGTCAATTCCGCCGGCCTCGGAACAAATCACGCAAGGAAGTGCCTGTTCCCGGTCAATGGTAATCGCAAGATAAATTTCCTTTTTAATTTTGCTGGTGGCTTCGATTAATACATAATCAATCGGCTTTGCAACTCCTCCTGTTTGATAAGTGGCAAGCGTTTTCCCAAGTAAACTCTGAGCGGCTTGAAATGCCTGCTCGGCAGTCTTAACCAATTTGATGCCGCCCGCCTTGCCGCGGCCGCCGGCATGAATTTGCGCTTTCACCACAAAGGAATGCGGGGCAATGGATTTGATTTGATCCAGTGAAAGGGAATTTCGAGCGAACACTTTTCCCTGAGGAACTTTAATACCAAATTTTCGGAAAACTTCTTTAGCCTGATATTCGTGTATGTTCATCCCGTTAGAGATAGGAAATGCCTACGGCATTTCCGTATCAGCTCTCTCAAAGGTTTAATACATGCCATATGTTTTATCATTCTCTAAATTATAGAATTTACCGAGCATTATCTCTAACGGGATTCATGCCAGGCCGCTTGATAAACTCCTTCTTGGTGTTCTTTGGCTGTTCTGGCGTATTTTTTTGCCCATTCAAGCGTATCGTGTATTTCCCGTTTTGATAATTTCCGAATAAATTTGGCGGGCCGGCCAAAATAAAGAGACCCGGGTTTAACGTTCATATTTTCAGTCACCAAAGATCCGGCTCCGATCAAGCTACCGGCTCCAATTTTTGCCCCGTTTAAAATTACGGCCCCCATTCCGACCAGTACGCCGTCACCCACGGTGCAGGCATGTAAAATGACGCGGTGGCCGACCACGCAATAATCACCAACGAATGTGCCGCGATTGGATTCCAAATGAACAACCGATAAATCTTGAATATTAGAATATTGACCGATTACGATTTTGTTCAAATCCGCGCGTAAAACAACGCCTGGCCAAATGCTGGCATAATCTTTTAAGGTAACTTGACCGATTACCACCGCGCTGGGGTGGATGAAAACGTTTTTTCCGATTTTGGGCCGGTAGGATTTTTGAACGGATTTCATCCCACCACCTGCTTTCGGCCCAAAGGGCCGATTTTCATTTGATTTGAATTTTGAAAATCCGCCGAAGGCGGGAAAGCAGGTGGTGGGATCATTTCTTGATGAGATGAAACAGATTGAGTGAAAGTTCACGGTTGGTTTCAATGATGGACCTGACCAGCGGGATTCCTTTCGGACACACCTTGACGCAGTTCTGGGCATTGCCGCAATCTTCGATGCCTCCTTTTTGCATTAAGGTCAGGAGCCTTTCGTCTTTGATCATAGCTCCCGTTGGATGAGAATTAAAAAGGCGGACTTGATTAATGGCAGCGGGACCGATAAATTCGGAACGTTCATTCACCTGCGGACACGCTTCGACGCAACAGCCGCAGGTCATGCACTTTGACATTTCATAACGCCACTGGGCCAACTCAGGTGAAATTTTTGGTCCTGGACCGGTTGCATCCGGCTGGGCCGGAACCCAGGCTTTCACGCGTTTAAAACTTTGGAAAAGAGATTTACGGTTAACAACCAAATCCCGGATCACCGGATATTGGGTCATCGGTTCAATCGTAACCTGGCCTCCGAGCCGGTCCACCAGCGTACTGCATGCCTGACGCACACGGCCGTTGATCACCATGGTGCAGGAACCGCAAATTTCCTCAAGACAGCTTTGCTCCCATACCACCGGTGTTGTTTTCCGGCTGTCAAAAGTTCTCGGGTTTTTCTGAATTTCCTGAAGGCAGGTAATGATATTCAGGTACGGCCGGTAAGAAAGATGAAATTCTTCCCAATGCGGCGTTGAACCAGCCCGTTCCTGACGTTTGATTTTGATGACGATTATTTTTCGTTCTTCCATAATATTTTTATCTATTCCTTCCCCCCTTGTTCGCCACAAAGTCCGCCACAGACCTTGGCGTGATTCGTCGGATTGCGCCAGCCTTTGGCGAACGTTGGCGCAATCCGTCCCCCCAAAACGCTTTGTGGACGAATCTCGCCGCGTTTTGTGGCGGATGGGGGATAATTAATTTGTTTCCACCCCCACCTTAATCCTCCCCCATTAAGGGGGAGGAAAGCTTATTTCAATTAATACTTTCGTTCTTTTGGTTCTATCAATGAGGTATCGACCTTTTCATACGTAAGCTCAATTCCTTTTGGTGTCCACTTGGCAACCGTGGTTTTGAGCCACTCTTTGTCATTGCGGTCCGGAAAATCAGGTTTGTAATGAGCTCCTCGGCTTTCATTGCGCGCCAAAGCGCCAAGCGTGATCACCCGCGCCAAGACCAGCATGTTTTCGAGTTCGCGCGTAAAAATTAAAGCCTGATTGAGCCAGTTGGTCGTATCGTGCAAACTCACGCGGTTGAGCCGTTCCGTAAGTTCAACTAATTTCTCATCCGTCGTTTTGAGATCTTTATTTTTTCGAATAACCGTTACATGGTCAGACATCCATTTCGCCATTTCTTCCCAAAGCTCATATGGATTTTCTGAACCGCGGGGTTTTAAATATTGATCGTTCAGGTCCTTTTGACGTTTCAATTCCTGATCAAAAAAACGGACCTTGATATCGTTGGCCGTTGTGGTCAATGATTCAGCGTAGCGAAGCGTCCGGCGTGCAGCCAAATCCCCGCCGTAAATACAGGAAAGCAGCGAATTGGCACCCAGCCGGTTGGCGCCGTGATATTGATAGTCACATTCACCGGCCGCAAAAATTCCCGGCAGATTCGTTGCCTGTTCATGATTAATATAAATTCCGCCCATCGTATAATGGACTGACGGGAAAACCCGCATGGGAACTTTTGCTGGATTCTCACCGACAAATTTTTCATAAATCTCAATCACGCCGCCGAGTTTCGCGTGAAGTGCTTTCGGATCCAGATGGGAAATGTCTAAATAAACCAGGTCCTTTCCGTCGATTCCTGATTTCAATTCACGGCAGACTTTGAAAATCGCCCGGCTTGCAATGTCGCGCGGAACTAAATTACCGTACTTCGGATACCATTCTTCGAGAAAATACCAGGGCTTTCCGTCCTTATAAGTCCACACGCGGCCGCCTTCTCCGCGAATGGCTTCAGACATCAGCCGATTTTTGTCTTCACCCGGAATTGCGGTCGGATGAACCTGAACAAATTCACCGTTGGCATACCAAACGCCTTGTTTGAATACGCTTCCGGCGGCAGAACCGGTGCAAATGGTAGAATTCGTACTGCGGCCGTAAACCATTCCGATTCCGCCCGTGCAAAGAACAATTGCATCGGCGCGGAACGCTTTCAGCTCCAGTGAAACCAAATCAACCGCAATAATTCCTCTCGCGGTCTGAGAATCATCTAAAACACAGGACAAAAATTCCCATCCTTCATAACGCTTGATCAATCCGTCCGCTTCATAACGTCTCACCTGCTCTTCCAAGGCATACATCAATTGCTGGCCGGTCGTAGCTCCGGCAAAAGCAGTCCGGTGAAATTTAGTGCCGCCAAATCTTCTAAAATCGATTAAGCCGTCCGCCGTCCGGTTGAAGGCAACGCCCAAACGGTCAAACATATAAACAATTTCAGGAGCAGCCGCGCACATATCGCGGACCATGGGCTGATTGGCCAGATAATCACCGCCGAAAATCGTTTCTTCAAAATGAATTTGCGGAGAATCGCCTTCGCCCTTTGTATTCACGGAAGCATTGATTCCGCCCTGGGCGCAAACAGAATGGGATCTGCGGCATGGAACGATGGAAAAAATTTCGACGTGTTTTCCGGCTTCGGCCAATTTGATCGCGGTCATAAGGCCCGCCAATCCGCCGCCCACAACAATATATTTTGGATTCATCCCGTTAGAGATAGGAAACGCTTCAATCTATTTTTTAGATAGCGTTTGCCCATTCCTGTTTTTAAGTATTGTTCTCTCGCGATTGCATCATGTTTACTTAGACAAGCCTCATAATAAATCAATTTAAAAGGTCCTCGATTCTTCGTGGAAACGTTTTCACCGTTATTGTATTGATTGAAGCGTTTCCGCAGATCATCGGTATAACCTGTGTAATATTTTTTATCTTTATTGCTCTTAATAACGTAAACATAATGCATGATTATCTCTAACGGGATTCATATCAATTTAAGAAGTGACATAGTTCCAACTACAAAAATTAAAAGCCCCAACAAACCAAAGCTGATTCCGACATTTCGCTGAGCGCGGGCGCTGACCGTAAAACCCCAGCTCACGCAAAACCCCCAGATTCCGTTGGCAAAATGAAAACAAACCGCAGCAAGGCCGATGACATAAAACCAAAACATGATTGGGCTGGACATGATTTCCTGCATTCTCGCATAGCTGACTTCCGTTCCGTACATCGCGTTGACAATCCGAGTTTCATAAACGTGATAGGCAATATAAACAAGCGCGATGATTCCGGTAATGCGCTGGAGTGAGTAAAGCGCGTTTTGAGTGTACGGATAAGAACTTAGATTTGTTTTTCCGGTTACCGTCACGACCATGCCGTAAATGGAGTGATATAAAATTGGAATTGCAATAAAAACGATTTCCATAAAGACAACAAGCGGTAAACTTTGTAAAAAATGAATTTGGCGGTTATAAGCTTCTGGTCCGAATAAAATAAACGCATTTGAAACCATATGCTCCAGCAGAAAAAAACCGATTGGGAATACGCCGGATAAGGAATGCAGCCTTCGTAAAACGAACGTTGAAGAAATTTGATTCATTAATTTTCGCTTACAATTTTAATTTTGCGCAATGTTCGCGAACATGTTCGGTAGAACGTTTCAGTTGTGCAGCGGATTCACTCGAGAGTTTAAGTTCAACCACATTTCTAACTCCGCCCCTTCCCAGGCTGGCGGGAACACCGCAATAGGTATCTTTGATTCCATATTGGCCGGTTAAATAAACGCAGCACGGTAGAACCCGGCCTGAATCTTTAATCATGGCTTCGGCCATAGCCACCGCCGACGATGAAGGCGCGTAATAAGCACTTCCCGTCTTGAGCAAGTTGACGATCTCGATACCACCGTCTCTCGTCCGTTGATTAATTGCTTCGATTTTTTCTTTGGAAATTAATTGCGTGACGGGTTTTCCCTTCACGGTCGAAAATTCGGGAGCTGGAACCATTAAATCACCGTGCCCGCCCAACACCACCGCTTCAACCTCTTTTGGAGTGCATTTAAGTTCAAGAGATAAAAAATAAGCATATCGGGCGGAATCCAAAACACCGGCCATTCCAATGACCCGTTTAGAATCAAAACCGGATTTTTTCCAGGCCAAATAAGACATGACATCAAGGGGATTGGTTACGATGATTAAAACCGCATGAGGGGAACGAGCAGCCACTTCTGTGACAATTCCGCCGACGATTTCTGCGTTTTGAGCCTGCAAATCATCCCGGCTCATTCCAGGTTTTCGCGCAAGCCCCGCCGTAATAATAACAATGTCGGAATCTTGGGTCTCGTCGTAAGAATTACTACCCACGATTGTGGTGGCAAATCCTTCAATGGGCGCTGACTGCATCATGTCGAGTGCTTTACCTTGCGGCATTCCCTCGACCACGTCCACCAATACCACATTGGCCAACTGTTTTTCTAACAGCCGCTGGGCGCATCCCGCGCCGACAAATCCAGCACCCACAACCGTGACTTTATGAAATAGGTGTGAGGACATGGGAGTTAGTGGATGGGATTAAGAAAATGTTTGTCATCCCCGCGAAAGCGGGGATCCAATTCGCCGATTAAATCAAAATATAAATCTTTCCATTGAGGATTCGATGCTTGGATCAAATCTATTTTCCACTGCCTACGCCATTTCTTCATTCTTTTTTCCGCTACGATTGCACTTTCAATATCACTGGTTTCTTCAAAATAAACGAGACTATGAATTTTAAACTTTTTAGTAAAACCATCTATATTTCCATTTTTGTGATCATAGACTCTTCGAACTAAATTATTTGTGACGCCAATATATAAAGTGCCGTACATTTGGCTGGCTAATATGTAAACATAATATCGATTCATTAGATTCCCGCTTTCGCGGGAATGACAGCGATTTTCATTTCTTTCTCACTTCCTCTTTCCTAACTCCTAATTTTTGAATAATCGCCTCGCCCATTTCACGGGTCCCGACGGCGGAAGGGTCATTTTTATGTTCTTTCATATCGTAGGTTACGTTCTTCCCTTCCCGAATCACATCACTGACCGCTTTTTCCAGCCGGTCTGCAGCCTGATTTTCTCCGAAATAACGAAGCATCAGCATACCGGAAAGAATCATCGCCGTAGGATTCACTTTATTAAGCCCTTTGTATTTAGGCGCCGAACCGTGTGTAGCTTCAAAAATCGCTCCTGATTCGCCAATATTAGCGCCCGGAGCGACGCCAAGCCCGCCGACCAATCCCGCACAAAGATCCGAAAGGATATCCCCGTATAAGTTCGGAAGAACGAGCACGTCATAAAGTTCCGGAAATTGAACGAGCTGCATGGTCATGTTGTCCACAATTCGATCTTCAAATTCGATATCCGGATATTTTTTTGCGACTTCGCGCGAAACTTCAAGAAAAAGACCGTCTGAAAATTTCATGATGTTCGCTTTGTGGACAGCGGATACTTTTTTGCGTTTATTTTTTCTGGCATATTCAAACGCGAATCGGACAATCCGTTCGCTTCCGGTTACGGAAATGGGTTTAATGCTGATCCCCGAATCCGGGCGGATCGGTTGTTTCGAAAGCCGTGAACACAGTTGGATCACTTCTTTTGCTTCCAGCGTTCCCTTTTGAAATTCGATGCCGGCGTAAAGATCTTCTGTATTTTCACGTACAATCACTAAATCAATATTTTGATAACGAGATCTAACACCCGGATAGGACTTACAGGGTCTGAGGCAAGCGTAAAGATCAAATTCTTTCCGAAGCGCCACATTGACAGAGCGAAAACCGGTTCCCACGGGGGTAGTGATGGGGGCTTTTATGGCGACTTTGTTTTTTCGGATCGATTCCAATACCCGATTTGGAAGGGGGGTCCCTTCTTTTGCCATGACATCGATTCCGGCGTTCTGAATATCCCATTCAAATTGAACTCCGGTTGCATCCAAAACCTGTTTGGTGACATCGGCCAGTTCAGGGCCGGTCCCGTCACCGCGAATTAAAGTTACTTTATGTCCCATTTTTAGGTTCCTTCTAAGTTATGGATGATTGCGTTCCGTGAAATAAATTGTTATCCTATCAGAGCTTAAGCCCTTTTGCAAGAAACGGAAATGATGATGAGAAAAATAAAACAAACGCTCGAAAAAGCACTCCTTGAAGCGGGTAAAATCATGAAACAAGCCAACGAAAAACCCATTTCGATCAAATATAAAAGCCCCGTCAGTCTTGTCACAAAAACCGATCGTAAAGCGGAGCGTGTCATTATTGAGATCATCCGCAAAAACTTCCCGGATCATGCAATTCTGGCCGAAGAATCTGCGCCTTCCGGAAATTCAAGGTGTAAATGGATCATCGATCCAATAGATGGGACCACGAACTTTGTTCATCGGCTCCCCGCTTCTTGCGTTTCCATTGGTTATGAAGAAGACGGCGTTATGAAAGCGGGCGGTGTTTTCAACCCATTTTTAGATGAATGGTTTTGGGCGGAAAAAGGAAAAGGCGCCAGTTTAAACGGAAAAAAGATTAGAGTTTCCAAAGCCAAAAAATTGGCTGAATCCTTGCTCGCAACCGGCTTTCCTTATGATCGGCGGGAACGTGCAAGGTATTATTTAAAATTTGTCGAAGAATTTATGCTCAGGACTCACGGGCTCAGAAGGCTGGGCTCGTCCGCCATTGATCTGTGTTATGTCGCTTGCGGAAGATTTGACGGTTACTGGGAATTTAATCTACAGGCGTGGGACATATCAGCAGGCGTTTTGATCGTCGAGGAAGCCGGCGGGCGGTTAAGTGATTTTTCCGGAAGGCTGATGAGTATTTATGGGAAACAAACGCTTGCCACAAACGGCTTGATTCATGAAGAAATGTTGAATATTTTTAAAAAACTACTTTAGCGTTTCTGCCCGGAGCGGAAAAGATGAAAAAGTCAAAACCCGCGAAACTGAAACCTCGAAACGTCTGGCAAATCAATCCCAAAAGCCGGGTTGAAAAAAACAAAAAAACTTTTTCTCGATCCGAAGAAAGAAAGAAATTGCACCGGCTGCTCGACAAAATCAGGTGGTTCGGAGAAAAATGATCCCACCACCTGCTTTTCTCGATGCTTTGCATCGAGAACTTGTAAAGTTTCAAGCGCGCTTTGATACAAACTTAACGTGCGCTCTTGCAAAGCAGGTGGTGGGATGACCGAATCCGCCCTCATTCAGGAACCTCTAGCCATTGCGGCTATTTTGTTTGCCGTCGTAGTCATCGCCAATACTTGGTCCACCCGCTTTAAACATTCCAAGCTCATGCGCATTATTCCAACTCCCGTTTGGTGTTACATTCCACCTACGATCCTGACCACCCTGGGAATTCTTCCGATGAAATCACCGCTTTATGATTGGATTTCCGTTTACGTCCTCCCCACCTGTCTTATTTTGCTACTGATGACAACCAACTTAAAAAGCCTGAAAAAAATCGGGAAGTATGCAGCGATTGCCATGTTCGGTTCTTCCTGCGCCGTATTCATCGGAGGAATCACAGTTTTTTTTCTATTTAAGCGTTTAATCGGTCCGGAAAGCTGGAAAGCAATCGGAACGTTGATGGCAAGCTGGATCGGTGGAACCGCAAATCAGCTCGCTGTCAAACAAGCAACGGGACTTTCAGACCAATTATTTACGCCGCTTTTTATTTCGGATATCACGATGGTTTATATTTGGATGACACTTCTGATGATGCTGTCTGGAAACCAGGAAAAAATTGACCGCATGATGAACGCCGACCGGAAACAGCTTGAGCAAATAGTGCACGAAAAACATGAAGAAAAATCCAACCCAAAAAAATTAACGTTTGTTTCTCTCGTCAAACTTTTAACAATTGGATTTGGGATCGGCCTTGCCTGTACTTGGGCCGGTAAACAAATACCGGAAATCGGAACCGCGATCAATCAATCGACCTGGATCATTATCATGATTACGACGGCCGGTCTTTTACTCTCTCTGAGTTCTTTTGCGGAAACTGAGGAACAAAACGCTAACAGAGTCGGTTACTTCTTCTTTTATCTTGTACTGGCTTCTACCGGAGCAAAAGCCAATTTGCTCGCCGTGTTTCGGGCGCCCTTATTTCTTTTGGTGGCTTTTATTTGGATGGTCATCCAAGGGGTACTTTATTTTTTCTTCGTAAAGACTTTCCGCATTCCAATTGGCCTCGCAGCAGCCGCTTCTCAAGCAAATTTGGGCGGAGTTGTGTCGGCACCGATTGTCGCTTCCACTTATGATCCAAAATTAATTTCGGTGGCTCTGATTCTTGCAATTTTTGGCAATGCCATTGGAAATTACGTGGGAATTTTGACGAGTCAGCTTCTCCGCTTTTTTGGTTAGTGCTCGGACAAATCTGACTATTTGGAAACTGAATCTCGAATGTATCGAACGATATGATAAATTGAATCTCCGGGACCAAACATTCTTCCGATTCCCATTTTTTTTAAACGGGCCTGGTCTTGGGGCGGAATAATCCCCCCTCCCGTCAATAAAATATCCTGACGGCCGTATTTTTTTAATCCTTTCCAAATTTGCGGCAGCAACGTCATATGAGCTCCCGATAAAATACTGACCGCCACGACGTCCACATCTTCCTGAACAGCACTGATCACGATGGTGTTAACGGTTTGCCGAAGTCCGGTATAAATGACTTCCATGCCTTCATCCCGAAGGGCGCGCGCGATCACTTTTACACCCCGGTCATGACCGTCAAGCCCTGCTTTAGCTAAAAGGATACGAATCTTATTGTTCCTGATCATAGAGCACTGGCCGGTTCCTGATATTCGCCGAAAACTTCCTTAAGCGATTCTACAATTTCACCCAACGTCGCATAAGCTTCAACGGATTCCAAAATATAGGGCATCAAATTTTCCCGTGTTTCCGCTTTTCTTCTAAGCTGGGCGAGTGTTTTTAGAACCTTTGAATTATTTCGTTTTCTTTTAAGATGTTTAAGCCGCGTCTTTTGTTCATTTTCTCTTTTTGGATCAATTTTAAAAATGGGAACGTTCCAAAGTTCTTTTTCGGTGAGATATTCATTAACGCCAACAATGATTCTTTTTTTCTCTTCCACTTCTTTTTGATAAACGTATGAAGCGTTGGCAATTTCGTGTTGGAAAAAATTTTCTTCAATTCCTTTTAAGACTCCGCCCATAGAACGAATTTTCTTAAAATAATCTTCTGCCTGTTTTTCCATTTGATTCGTTAAATGTTCAATGTAATAAGATCCACCCAGCGGGTCAACTGCTTCAGTAATTCCTAGTTCATGCGCCAAAATCTGCTGCGTTCTCAAAGCAATTTGGGCAGATTCATCCGTCGGAAGACAAAGCGGCTCATCATATCCATTGGTATGCAGACTTTGTGTACCGCCCAAAACCGCGGAAAGCGCTTCATAAGCGGTCCTCACAATGTTATTTTCCGGCTGCTGGGCTCGAAGACTGCATCCGGCGGTTTGGACATGAAACCGAAGACGCCAGGATTTCGGGTCTTTTGCTTTATACGTGTATCGCATCTTCTTCGCCCAAATCCGTTTGGCGGCTCTGAATTTTGCGACTTCCTCAAAAAAATTCTGATGTGCGTTAAAGAAAAAGGAGAGCCTCGGTGCAAATTGATCGATTGAAAGACTGGTTTTCAATACTTCTTCCACATAAGTGAAGCCATTCGCCAACGTGAAAGCCAGCTCTTGGACGGCCGTTGAGCCAGCTTCCCGGATGTGATAACCGCTGATTGAAATGGTGTTCCATTTGGGGACATGCCGGGTCGCGAAACGGACGGTATCCACGATAAGCCGAAGCGATGGTTTTGGCGGGAAAATCCATTCTTTCTGAGCAATATATTCTTTCAAAATATCATTTTGAAGTGTACCGTTGAGATCGCGAATTTTTGATTTTTGTTTTTTTGCACAAGCCAAGTACATGGCAAAAATAATGGCGGCGGGTGCGTTAATCGTCATGGACGTCGAAACTTTTGCAAGCGGGATTCCCCGAAATAGCTCTTCCATGTCTTCGAGCGAATCAATGGCTACTCCACCCAGCCCAACTTCTCCCGATGATTTTGGATGATCCGAATCATAACCCATCAAAGTCGGTAGATCGAAAGCAACCGAGAGCCCGGTCTGGCCCGACTCCAACAAAAAACGGAAGCGTTGGTTCGTATCATGGGCAAGTCCGAATCCGGAAAATTCCCGAAACGTCCACGGTTTTCCGGAATACATGGTGGGATAAATTCCGCGCGTAAATGGAAATTCGCCGGGATTGGCAAGATCAGTCGAATAATTTAAATAACGAGTATCTTGAGGAGTATAAAGAATCTTTTGAATTTGTTTTTTCATAAATTCAACATGTCGAAAAGCATTAATCCCTTCCCCCTTTATGGGGGAAGGTTAGGATGGGGGTTAATTTTAGAATTACCCCCCGCCTTGATCCTCCCCCATCCGCCACAAAACGCGGCGAGATTCGTCCACAAAGCGTTTTGGGACGGATTGCGCCAACGCTTTTTGGCGAACAAGGGGGGAGGAAATATATTCATACAGTTCATCAATTCCCTTGCCCTGCTCGGCGATGGTTTTAAAAACGGTGATCCCCTTTTCGCTGCTCCGCTTTAAAAGTTCTTCCATTTTTCCGGCGCCGGGACGATCGGCCTTATTGATCACAAACAAGCTGACGAGTTCCCGAAGACCGGCTTTCATAAATTGCATTTCATCTCCGGCTTCAGGCGTCAGAACGAGAACCGTCAAATCTGAAAATTTTGTCACCTCATAATCCAGTTGTCCGGCTCCGACGGTTTCAATCAGCACAAAATCATATCCTGATTTTGAAAGTAGAATCGCAACATTCTGGGTCGTCTTCGCCACACCACCCTTAGCACCTCGGCTTGCCATGCTTCGAATGAAAACTCCCGGGTCTTCCGTGAGATCCTGCATTCTGACACGATCCCCTAAAAAAGCGCCGCCGGTTTTGGGACTGCTGGGATCAACGGCAATGATGGCCACTTTTTTTCGGTTCTGCCGCATAAGCTTTGCGAGCCGGGCAATTAAAGTGCTTTTTCCGGAACCGGGAGAACCGGTGATTCCGATGACAAACGCTTTTTTGCTTTTTGAGGATTGAAGATGCTTAAGAATTTTTGATTTTTTCGGAAAATTGTTTTCGAGGATGGAAATGGTCTTGCTTAAAGAAGTGATGACTGAAGCATAAGTTTTCTTCATGAAGAAAAATCTAACATTGTCATTCCCGTACGTCCGCCAAAAAGCGCGGCGAGATTCGTTTGGACGGATTCCGCCAGTTTTGCGGCAAACTTTAAGCGGGAATCCAAGAATGTGGATCCTCGCTTTCGCGGGGATGACATAAATATCATTTCCAATTTTTCAAAAGTTCAAGAACCAGCCGGACACCGACTCCGGTCGCCCCCCTTGAATTGTAAGGCTTATCTGAATCCACCCAAGCCGTTCCGGCAATATCCAGGTGAACCCACGGTTTAATGGGAACAAATTCTTTTAAGAACATCGCGGCGGTAATCGTTCCGCCATATCCCGAACCGGCGTTCATCATATCCGAATGATGACCTTTGATGATGTCAAAGTATTCATCCCACAGCGGAAGTTCCCAGCATCGTTCACCCGTCGCCTCGCCGGCTTTGATCACTTTTTCAACTAGAGCATGATCCGTACCCATTAAACCAATGCATTTATCCGCAAAGGTAACCGCACAAGCACCGGTCAAGGTGGCCATGTCAATAATTGCTTTGGGTTTAAATTTTTCCGTATACGCCAAAGCATCCGCTAAAATCAGCCGGCCTTCGGCATCTGTGTTGATCACTTCAACGGACTTTCCGTTGTACATTTTGATAATGTCGCCGGGTCTTTGGGCGCCTCCGCCGGGCATATTTTCAACACACGGCGCGAGCCCCACAACATGAAGCGGTAATTTTAAACGGCTGAGCGCTTTAAAGATTCCAAGGACCGAGGCTGCGCCGGACATATCGTATTTCATTTTCTCCATGTCGCGGGAAGGCTTAATCGAAATTCCGCCCGTATCAAAGGTGACGCCCTTCCCAACCAAACAAATCGTGCCCTTATTTTTGTAAGCGTTTCCATATTCAAGAATAATAAATTGAGCGGGTTCATGAGAGCCCTGTGAAACAGCAATGACACCGCCCATGTTTAATTTTTTAATTTCACCCGGCCCTAAAACTTGGCATTTTATTTTTCCGGCGCGCGCCACTTCGCGGGCATAGCGGGCCAATTCACGGGGAGGCATGACGTTGGCGGGTTCGTTGATTAAATTGCGCGTAAAATTAACGGCGTCCGCAACGATGCGGGCTTGTTCCAACGCTGTTTCTAAAGTTTTCTTCTGCTCTTTCTTCGAAAAAAGCAGTTCAATGCGGTCAACTTCTTTTTTGGGTGCATCTTTTTTCTGGGTCAGATATTTGTCAAAACGATAAGCGGCGCGGTCCAGGGTTTCGGGAATAAGTCCCGCCACCTCTTGGGAAGTAAGAGAACGATCGGTAAACGTTTCGGTAAGGATTTGAACGAATTTGCAATTTTGGTTTTTGGCGTAGTTTAAAATTTCGGCAACCCGTTTTCTGAATTTTTCCCGTGACCAGGAATCTTTTTTGCCAAGACCGAGAGCAAGAATTTGACTGGTCCGTTTAAATTGATCATGATAAGTGCTGTATTGCTCGCCTTCTTTACCGCTCAAACGTTTTTTCTGAATTGCCGTCTTGATCATCTGAAACGCAACGGGTTCGGCAACCTGTAACGTTTTTGGCGGATTCGCTTCGCCTTCAAATAAACCAAACACCAAAAGATCGGCCTTTGTTTTAGATTCATGAATAAAATCAATCGAAATGTTCATTCAAAAACTCCTCATGTTAAATGTGGAGGCATTATCCCACCACCTGCTTTACAAGAGCACACATTGATTAATGTTAGTGTGCTCTTGAAACGTTGCAAGTTCTCGATGCTTTGCATCGAGAAAAGCAGGCGGTGGGATTATATCATCCGGCACTCGACTCAACAAGAGAACATCCTGTAATCACCAATGACCTGGACCGCAGAAATTTAATATTGAACTAAATAATGACTACGGTTAAACTAATCTCAATGCAAAAAGAACAAATTGTATCCTACTTTTTCATTGCACTGTTTTTGTTCGTGCTGTATCAAATGACTCTTATTTTCTCTCCTTTCTCTTCGGCCATTTCATGGGCAGCCATTCTGGCTTTTGCTTTTTACCCCCTCTATCAAAAATTATTGACCGCAACGAAATTACCTCCTTCCATCGTTTCTTTCCTGGTTACCTGCTTGGTCATACTCATTGTGGTTATCCCGTCCGCCATGGTTCTTTTGAGTTTAATGCATGAGGCGATTGAGCTTTACGGAAACGTGAGTGATTACATCACGAGCGGAAAATTGGAACAATTTATTTTGCAAATCCGTGAAACAGCCCGCTCTGAATGGACGCAGCAATTTTGGATGCGGTGGGACCCGCTTCAACAAGAATTGTCTGACACGCTTCTCCAAACAGCAAAAGGAATCGGAAACTTCGCAGCGCTTCAATTAGCCGCATTCACCAAAAACGTCCTTCTGTGGATTCTGAACCTGATTTTTATTGCCTTTTTATTATTTTTCTTTTTTAGAGACGGGAAATCGATTTATGAATTCATTTATCAATTAGTCCCGATGGCGCGCAAAAACAAAGAAATTCTTTCCAAGAAAATAAACGAAACGTTCGGAGCGGTCATCAGAGGCCAATTTGTAACTTGTATTATTCAAGCAACCCTTGCGGGTTTTACGTTTTGGTTGTTGGCTATTCCGCTTCCGTTTTTGCTGGCCTTTTTAACGTTCATAGCTTGTTTGATTCCGGTCACCGGAGCAGCCACGGTATGGGTTCCGGTCATGATTTATTTATTCGCGGTACATGCTGTTGGAAAAGCGGTTGCTTTGTTGATGATCGGGATCTTTGTCATCAGTTTAAGCGATAACTTCTTGAAACCGATTTTAATCGGAGAAAAAACGCAGCTCCCGCTTCTACTTCTCTTTCTGGGAATTTTAGGCGGGGTTAAAGTCTACGGTTTCGTCGGACTCTTTTGGGGACCGATCATTCTTTCCTTGTTTTTTGTACTGGCCCGGATTTATCGAGAAGAATATCAATCTGCTATAACGCGTTAGCGTTCCGTGTCATCCTGAGGAGCACAGCGACGAAGGATCTAGCAGGTAGATTCTTCGCTTCGCTCAGAATGACACCGGGAGTGTTATGGTATCAGGTTGAATTAATTCGGGCAGGTAATGCAGATAATTCGGCCGGACCAATCAACATCATAAATATACCGTTCATTTCCCTTTTTCAGCGTAATCTCAAATGCAACCGGCTGATCCAGAAGCGGTTTTATTTCAATGATTGCGGAAACGGCATGGACAACCGGTTCAAACCGGTACGCCAATGGCTTATCCGGATTGTCGACAATTCGGTATTCGGTTTCTTTTTGCGGAATGTTAAACTGGAGTCTGACTGAACGGTTCTGGCGAAGCGCCTCCAAAAGAAGTGTTTCCCGGCCGGATTGAGTTAAAAAGGAATTTAACGCCGTGTTTAAGACGCGAGCTTGGGATTCAGAAATTTTATTTTCTGGATTTGTGGTGTCTGGCGTAAAAAGCATGGAATGAAACTGTTTTAAGGTAATAAAATGAAAACGGGTTGATTCAAGAGCGTGAAGTTTATCCTGCGGTGAGGCTACCGAAGGAGTATTGATTGAAACAGAAAATGAACCAGATCCTAGTCCGGAACTGATTAAATTGTCTTGGGAGAAAGCAACTGGCGAGAGGAACAAACCCAACGTTAAAATTATAAGTAAAGCGAAAACGGTTTTCTTGTTTGAATTCATGACTGCCCCAATCTTCAATTAAATAAACATTTGAGGATTGGGACTGTACTTGTTTCCAATTGATAAAATTAATCGAAGACAAGTACTGAATTCGGCGGCTTGCCGACCATACCCTTACGGGGTTAGGTGCACAGCTTTGCGCCCCATCCTTTCAAATGGTTTGCCTTTATCGTTCAAATCACTACTTAAGAAAAAACAACTAAATCTAAAATGAATATAACACCCTTATTTCGGATTTCAAGCAAGCGGTCCTTCATAAATGATTGAAAAAACGCCAAGATCCCTTTAAAATGACGTCTTACTTTAGCTCTGAAAAAAGGTCCATTAATCATGTCCACAAAATTACGCTCGAATAACGCCGCCGGTATTTGGTTTTGGCTTAAGTGGATTTTGGTCGCCATCGGCGGTTTTACGGCTTCTTTGTTCTTTTGGAATTGGCTGTTACTAGATCGTCTTAAAGCCGATTTCAAAAATCCTCAAATCGCCATTGCCTGGATGGTAGCGGTTTTCGGAACCTGGTTTATTACGCTGATTCCGCTCATGAAAAAGAAAGAAACCGTCATGGGCCACATGGATAAGCAGGATGAATCCACGGTGACCTGGTGGTTGATCTGGATCAGCTTAACCATTGGATCTTTTTTTGCGGCCGTTTGGTTTTGGACTCCTTTCATCGCCGAGCGGTTCGGTTCCGTCCGGAATTCAACCACTTCCCTTTTATGGGTGATCGCAGTATTCGGAAGCTGGCTGGTTGCACTGATTCCGCTCATGATTTTCATGTATTACAAAGTGGACAAGGCCTATGAAGACGCGAGAATCCGAAGAGAGTTCAGATCCAAAAATCAAAATGATAAAGATCCGGTTAAAATCAAAGCCCTTTATCTGGAACCTGCAAAGCGGAAATTGTCACGGGAACTAACGGAAAAACTAAAGAAAATCCCACGCACCATAAGGAACGGCCATTTGGTGACCGCCATTTTAAAAGACGGGCGTAAAATTGAACACGTGTTTATTTCGGACCGGAAGGAACTTTTGGGTGTGTACGATCAACAGGATTTGACCTTTCAAGTGCAGGATATTACGGACCTCGAACCCACCGATTTAACTCACCCGCCGGATTTTACTCAAAAGATTTGGCTGAGACTTGACGGAAATTCCGCCTAAAGTTCGCCATAAAACTGGCGGAATCCGTCTGGATGAATCTCGCCGTATTTCGGCGGGCGCGGGAATGACAAGGTTTCTTATTTACTCCCCACTTCTAGTACAGCATTACGATTGAAATTGCCAGTTGGCGATTTCAATTATGTACAGTGCCGTGTACCCATAAAATCAAAAGGAACGCGGTACTAGATCCTGGCGGGTTTTCTGATTGCAAACACTGCGAAGCGTAAGTTCCGGTGCTTGTTTAATTCCTTCCGCGTAAGGCAACATCGGAATTGTGTCCCAGGGGCAATTCTTTGCGCATAAAGCACAGCCAATGCAACGCTCGATATCCACTTCAACCAGCTGCTGAAATTGAGTAAAGTCCGCGCCCGGCACAATTTCAATACAATCAACCGGACAAAAGATAATACAGGCTTCACAGCCCGTACAACCGGCCTGATTAATGACGGCCAATAGGTTGGGCTCTCTTTTTCTCGCCGGTTTGGCAGCAATCAGCGGAGGCCGTTCTGCTTTGCGTGCAGTATTTTCAGTCATTTGTCCATGGATTCCTATGTGATCTAAAAATAATACAGCTTAACGCTGATATTTCAAAATAGTTTCTATTCCCGGCTTTCTGTGATTTGTCTTCTTATTTCAAACCGGCGCTTGAGAAAGAAAAGAAAAAATAGATCGATGAGCACAAAAGTAAGAACATAATGAAGTCCCCCGCCTCCGAAGCCGTAACTGTGGAGCCCCACGCCTAAAACAAAATTGACACCGTACCAAGCCATTAAAACGGTCAAGAAACAAAGAGCGGACCAAAAACCGACACCAAAAGTATCAATCCATCCCGCCGTCCGGCTGTGTAGAACAGCCAAATAAGCCAAAATGGCAATGAGTGCCCAAGTCTCTTTCGGATCCCATCCCCAAAAACGTCCCCAAGAATAACTGGCCCAGACTCCGCCTAGAATGGTTCCGCAGGACAAAAGAATAACGCCGACTTGAAGAGAACGATAAACATATTCAGTCAAGTTATTCGTTAATTCTTTTTTAACGTTAAACGCAAGTGCGTAAAGAAGTGCGTGTGAAGCACCCCAATTGAGGGCGAAAGCGCCGTAACCCAAAGTAATCGTCAGCACATGAATCGTCAGCCACAAATTACTTCTTAATACGGGAACCAAAGGAGAAATAGAGGGGTCTAATAAAGTCGGAAAACTTTCGGCGACAAGCAAGCCAATGATTGCCACAGCAGCAGCAATTTTTGGAAGAAGCGGAGAACGATAAAAGAACCAAAAGATAATGGAAAACAAAGCCGTACCCCATGTGACCCAAATGATTGATTCATACATATTGGTCACCGGCGGCCTTCCGGAGATTAAAACCCTTAACACAAACCCGAAGGTGTGAATTAAAAAACCGGTAAAAAATAAGCTAAACCCAACTGTCATCCCCGCATGTCCGCCAAAAAGTGTGGCGAGATTCGTCCGGACGGATTTCGACAGTTTTGTGGCGAACTTTAAGCGGGGATCCATAGAAATGAGCAACATTAATAAGTAAAAAACGAGGGCAAGCTGAAATGGTTTTAATTTTAAATACAAAAGTTCCTGATTTATTTTTGAACGATCGAGCATGATTTCTCTCGACAGAAGAAGTTCTTCCAAGCTTGAAGCAAACGCTTGGGCGCTCGTCAACGCAGCTTCAAGATCCCCTTCCCGGATACGATCCAGAAAATGCGGGGCCGCCGCTTGAAGTTTCTGGACCACTGAAACCGGAAAAACATTCGTCAGAATTTCAACTCCCTGGGGCTGAAGAATAGCTTCGAATGGAAGCCACGCTGTTTTTGGGTTTTCAGGATGCGGAATGAATCCCGGAATCCGCCCATTTGCAATTTCATCAAAAATCCGCGCGCGTTGATAAAGTTCGAGCTGTTTTTTTTCAGCTGCGGTTAGGTTTTTCTCTTTGTCCTGTTTTTCCTGAAGCGAATTTACGGACTTTAAAAAATCAAAATTATTCAGGACCAAATTCGGCGCAATTCTATTGTTTATAACGTCTGATGAAAATAGTTTTCGTATTTCTGAATTTTGCACCGGGATCATCGGCTTTGCCGACCAAACCTGGGGCTCAGCCATCCAGCGCCAAACCAGAACAGTCGGATTTTGTTTTTCCCAGGAAGTTTTTCCGGTGATTAAAAGAACGCTTTCTTTCGCAAAACTCTGGAAGGGCTTAACGCGGCCCCCGTTTTGAACCGGGATTTTCCCGAGTGCACTTTCCAGAGATGAATTTGCGGCATGGGCAGAAGTGGGAAACAAAATTAAAACTATTACAACCGTCATTGCGAGCGAACGTAGTAAGCGAAGCAATTTGACACGAAGTGTCATCCCCGAATGCAGCGGAGCAGCACTGCGGCAAAGCCGCATGTGTTTTAACGCTCGCGCCCAATGCAGGCGCCAATGCGCCAGTACTAATCGTGGCAACTTTGACGTGTTGCCTACGATTATGTGCGCGGAGCACTTCGCTGCGCGTCCTTTGCGCGAGCACTTTTCGGGATGAGCTTTGTCGCTCATCTCCGAAAGTGTTCGGGGAAGAACTTGATGTTCTTCTCCGAAAATGTGTCGGGGATCCATTTCTGGATTCCCGCCTAAAGTTCGCCACAAAACTGGCGGAATCCGTCTGGACGAATCTCGCCGCGCTTTTTGGCGGACGTGCGGGAATGACATATTTGGGATTGCTTCGCCGAACCGACCGTTCGGCACCGGAAGACCAAGCGGCCGTCCGCCGCTCGAACAACCGGCGTCGGCCTTACGGCCTCCTCGCGATGACAAAGATTCCTTGCTCATTTATTTGCTCCTCAACTTTGGATCGCTTCCTCTAAGTGTGGAAAGTGATTTTACGTAAAATAACATTCCAATGCCAGCAATCATAATGATTGCGCCGGTGTATTTGAGTCCATTGCCGGGATCGCGGGCAACCGTAAAAATTGAAACATCGGGTTCACCGGGCGTTTGCTGATAAGCACTTTGATAGACTTTAAAACCGCGATGCTTAAGCGGCTCGTTCATTTGAATTAACTGGTCCCGCTCAATTCCCATTGAAGCATCTTTCAGTTTAACCCTACTTTTAAAACTTGCGGGTTTGTCTGTGCCGGGATCCGTTTCGATCATAAAATCTTGAAGCTCGATTTGAAAACCCAGCGGCTTTGTCTTCAGCCCATACAAAACATGATAATCGGACCCGCCGACGGCCATGTGCTTGATTTCTCCTTGTTCCAGCCAAAGTGTTTTCTGCTCATCCGGCGTTGAAAATTCAATCAGGATTACCGGAATTGCCTCAATGCTTTGCGAAGACGACGGAAGAGGCGAGAAATTTTTTCTTACCTGTGCATGCTCATAGTATTGATCCGCTTTAAATTTAAAATCCATCCAGCCAGTTTGAATTTCTTTGCCAAGTTCCAGATTTCCGTCTGTCAATGTTTTGCCGGCTTGAATTTGAAAACGCGGCGGCTGATGTTCCTGCCAAATAAACCTAAGTTCGTTTTTCGCGCTTTCTGCTTCAAGTCCCGGAACCTCATAAGAAATCCGGACATGTGCTTCGCTTGGTTTCATTCCGTGAAGCGTCGGAAATTCCGGAAATCTGGCGAATACAGTGTGTCGTTCGGATAAACCGTTTCCGGTTAAGGTCAGTTCGGCCGCGGGATTGCGCACAGAAGCCACCATCTGCTGAGTCCCGGAAACTTCGGACCGTTCAATCAACTGATTTCCATCGACAATTGCATCTTTCAAAATCCGGTTCACCTGAACTTCAAAAGGCGTTTCTTTAATTGGAACCGTTTTTCCGATGCTTTTCAAATCAAGATCAATTTCATGGGACTGGCCGCTTTCAAAATTTAACTTTAGCGTTCCCAGCTCCGGGATGGTTTTATGTTTATCCTTTCGTTGGATTGGTTCTTTTGTAAATTGAACCGTCGCCGGCCCCAAATGGACCGTATGACGGGAGGGGTCTTCCAAAAAGAGCCATTGATCCATTGAAGCCCTGGAGCCGCTCAGACTAAAATGGAGCGCTGGCGATCCCGTGTCCAACGTTTCGACTATTTCGTTTAATTTCGCTTTTGGATAATCAACCAAAAGATGAGCTTCGATCGGGCTGTCTTCTGCGCTTAATTTTTCTCTCCCCTTCCAAGAAAAAGACCGCCGCTTCAACGGATAGATCCATTTTTGATCGGAATCTACCGAAAAAATCTGGATAAGAGGTTCTGAAAGGGTAATCCGGGATCCGGTTTTTCCTTCTTGAATAGCGAGTTGTCCTTCAATCCCGAACGCCTGAGAAATTAGGGAGCCGCTTAAAATTAAAATGATTCCCAAATGAGTCGTGAGAAAACCCACGTGTTTTAATTTCCAAGGGATTCGGTCAAGCGCTGAGGCCAGTAAATTTAAACCCAGAAGAATAAGAAGCGCCGCCATCCAACGAGTCCGGTAAACAACCGCTTGAGCGGCTTCGGTGCCGTAGTAGGACTCAATGAAGGTACCGGCAGCAAATGAAATTCCAAGCAGGACCAACAGCGTAACCGCTACTCTAAGTGAAGCGAAAAATTTAAAAATGGAAAGAAGCAACTTCATATTTAATTAGAATAATCTGAGCCCACTACTTCGCGGCTCGAAGAAGCGACCGGAGGACATACTGTAATATTCCGCCATGTTGATAGTAGCTGAGTTCAGCAGGAGTATCAATACGGCATACAACCGTAAAATTCTTCTGGCCACGGCTGTCTCGGGCAAACACTGTCAGTTTTTTGCCCAGCGAAAGATGGTCCTGAATGCCTGTGATCTCAAAAGTCTCTTCACCGGTAAATCCGAGTGATTTATAACCGGTCCCTTCAGTAAATTCCAACGGAAGAATCCCCATTCCGATTAAATTGCTTCTATGAATACGTTCGAAACTCTCGGCGATGACGGCCTTAACGCCTAACAAAGCCGGCCCTTTGGCGGCCCAGTCTCTGGAAGATCCTGCTCCGTATTCTTTTCCGGCCAATACAATTAAAGGAACGTCCCCTGATTTGTATTTAACCGAAGCATCATAAATGGTCATTTTCTCACCGTCCGGAAAATGCCGCGTCCACCACCCTTCCGTTCCCGGAACGAGTAGATTTTTCAGCCGAATATTGGCGAATGTCCCGCGCACCATAACTTCATAATTGCCGCGCCTGGCGCCGTAGGAATTAAAATCTTTTGGATCCACTCCGTGTTCGACCAAATATTTTCCGGCGGGGCTTTCTTTCGCAATAGAACCGGCGGGAGAAATATGATCTGTGGTCACCGAATCGCCCAAGACCGCCAAAACCCGGGCATTCACAATATTGTGAAGCTCACGCGGCTCCTTCGGCATGTCCGTGAAGAAAGGAGGATTTTTGACGTAAGTGGAATTGGGAACCCAGGCAAACGTATTGCCGGACGGAACACGAAGAGATTTCCACCGGTCATCACCATCAAAAACTTTAGCATATTGTTTTTTGAACATAGGTGAGGTTACAACTTTCATGGCCTCATTAACTTCTTTTTGACTTGGCCAAATATCACGGAGAAAAACCGGTTTTCCGTTCCGGTCTGTTCCAAGAGACTCCTTCGTCAAATCCAGATTCAGGGTTCCGGCAATCGCATAAGCAACCACCAAAGGAGGAGAAGCAAGATAATTGGCCTGAACCGAAGGATTAATTCGTCCCTCAAAATTTCGATTACCGGAAAGAACGGCCGCCGCGATTAAATTATGTTCCTTGATTGTTTTCCGAATGTGTTCCGGAAGCGGACCTGAATTTCCAATGCAGGTTGTACAGCCGTAGCCGACCAAATGAAATTTGAGGGCTTCGAGCGCTTCAAGTAATTTGGCCTCCTTTAAATAATCCATCACTACTTTGGAACCCGGAGCCAAACTGGTTTTTACCCATGGCTTTGAAGTAAGCCCCCGTTCAACGGCCTTTTTGGCAAGAAGTCCGGCACCGATCATCACCGCAGGATTTGAGGTATTGGTACAACTGGTAATCGCGGCGATCACGACAGAACCATGATTAATCGGAGCTTCGGGAGTTGACGGCGCGACCGCATTGATCCCGGTCTTCACGTTTCCGCCTTCGTCCGCCCATTTTTCGATTCGGTTTGGCGCAACTGCCGCATTCCGTTCCTGTAAAATCGCAGCCAATTCTTTTTGGAACGATGTTTTGACTTGCGTCAGCGGAACGCGGTCTTGAGGTCTCCGGGGTCCGGCCAGGCTGGGTTCAACGGTTCCCAAATCTAATTCCAGCGTGTCGGTAAAAATGGGGTCCGGGGTCGAATCGGTGCGGAACAAACCTTGTGCTTTATGGTAGCTCTCAACTCGCTTAATCAATTCTTCATCACGCCCGGTCAGCCGGAGATAATTCAGTGTTTCCTGATCCACCGGAAAAAATCCAACCGTAGCTCCGTATTCCGGCGCCATATTGCCGAGGGTCGCCCGATCCGCCAAACTGAGCGTGCTCAGGCCGGTGCCGTAAAATTCCACAAATTTCCCCACGACTCCTTTTTTCCGGAGCATTTGAGTCACCGTCAAAACCAAATCAGTGGCCGTTGCACCTTCCTTTAATTGGCCGCGTAATTTAAATCCGACAACCTCGGGAATCAGCATGGAAATGGGCTGGCCCAGCATCGCGGCCTCAGCTTCGATTCCTCCGACCCCCCATCCCAAAACACCCAGTCCATTGATCATGGTTGTGTGTGAATCAGTTCCAACCAAAGTATCGAAATACAGTAGGGGCGCGGTCCCCGCGCCCGATACCTGTGGGCGGGGCAACCCCGCCCCTACATCTTCAAACACGACTTGAGCAAGATATTCCAAATTAACTTGATGAACAATTCCCGTATCAGGCGGAACGACTCTAAAATTTCGAAGCGCCTGCTGACCCCATCTTAAAAATTGATACCGTTCCTCATTGGCTTTAAATTCAAGCTCGGCATTTTCACGAAAAGCATCGAAAGTCCCGAAAGAATAAACCTGAACAGAATGGTCGATGACCAAATCGGCAGGCTGAAGCGGATTAATAATATTTGGATCGCCGCCCATTTTTTTGATTGCGTCGCGCATGGCGGCAAAATCAACGACCGCCGGGACACCGGTAAAATCCTGAAGCAATACCCGGGCGGGCATAAATGCGATTTCTTTGTCTGGTTTGGCATTCGGGTTCCAGCGTGTGAGTGCCGCAATGTCTTCAGACTTTACATTCCGGCCATCTTCCAAGCGGAGCAAGTTCTCAAGCAGAATCCGTAAAGTAACCGGCAAACGCGAAGGGTTAGGAAGTCCGGCTTCCTTAAGGCAGTCTAAACGGTAAATGACATATTCCCGGCTGCCAACTTTGAGTGTAGAACGCGCATTAAAACTGTTCAACGATTGACGCATAAACCAAATTATATCAAAATTTTAGGCTTCACAAAAGGATCGAATACAGGAGATGAACCATCCGATAAAAAAAATAAAGATCGAACCGATAAAAATGGTGATCGATCCGCGCTCGTTATGACCGAAATGACCCATCCAGATTGCGGATGGCAGTGCAATCAAAGCGACTAATTGCAGCAAACGGCCGAAATAATAGATTATTTTCAGCATGATCCGTTATGCTTCCGGTAATTTAAATAGAGGGCCAGCGCAAATGACCCAACCAATAAAAAAGGCGTGGCAATCATTAAATAAATGCTCAGATTGAAACCGACCGAAGTCCAGATTTGTCCCATTTTTACAATGGCTTCTTTGCAAAAAGGACAAGCAAAAGTGGAAGAAAGATGAGAGAAAAAAACCATCGTCATTGCGAGGCAGAAAATGAAGCGAGGCCGAAGCAATCTGACACGAAATGTCATCCCCGAATGCAGCGGAGCAGCACTGCGGCAAAGCCGCATGTGTTTTAACGCTCGCGCCCAATGCAGGCGCCAATGCGCCAGCACTAATCGTGGCAACTTTGACGTGTTGCCTACGATTACGTGCGCGGAGCACTTCGCTGCGCGTCCTTTGCGCGAGCACTTTTCGGGAGGAACTTGATGTTCCTCTCCAAAAATGTGTCGGGGATCCAGATCCATGGATTCCCGCTTTCGCGGGAATGACAAACTGGATTGCTTCGCTGGACCAACCGTCCAGCACCGAAAGACCAAGCGGCCGTCCGCCGCTCGACCAACCGGCGTTGCTTCACTTCTCGCAATAACGGCTTTATTTTTCATTATTTCATTCGGTATAGCATCCAATAGACGATAACGCCGGTGACTGAAACATACAGCCAAATCGGAAACGTTATTTTTGCGATCCGAACATGTTTGTCAAAACGGCTTCTTAATGCCTGGTAGAGCGTCGTCAGGGCCAGAGGCGGAACGGTAACGGCAAGGATCGTATGTGAAATTAAAATTGAAAAATAAACGGGACGAATCCAGCCGTGATGCGGAAAAGGGGTTGAACCGTGATGTAAATGATAATAAATATAGGAAGTGAAGAAAAGAGCCGACGTGAGTATCGCCATAATCATACACAGCGCATGAGCGGTCCAAGCTTTTTGTTTAATCAGAATATACCCCAGCAAAATTAAAAATCCACTGGTGGCATTAAGGCCTGCGTTAAGTGCGGGGAAAAAAGAAAGGTCCATATATTTTCTTCACCGTAGGGGCGGGGTAACCCCGCCCTTTGATTCGGGCACGGAAACCGCGCCCCTACATTTAAGAAAGTGCCATCGCATCCTTCACCAGCTTTTCCATTTTTTCAGGTTCTTGGCTGTCATAATAACCGCGAATCTTTCCTTCCCGGTCAACCAACACAAACCGGCTGCTGTGCATCACCGGTTCAGCACCCTTCGCCAGGTCGTCAGCGGTAGCTTCGCCGGCTCCAAGCATAAAGCCCTTGGATACAAAATCCCACATCTTTTCGTTCTGATCGGTGGTCACCAAAAACCATTTCCCCGGCATCACTTTATGAGAAGCGGCGTATTTTGAAAGAACGTTCGGCGTATCGTGTTCTGGGTCAACGCTAAAAGAGACAAGTTTAATGTCATCAGAATTTAATTTTCCCTGAAATACCGCCATTTGTCCGGTCAGCAAAGGACACAGGGCCTGGCAACGGGTAAAAATAAAATTTGAAATCCAAACTTTTCCTTTTAAATCAGAATTTGAAAACGGTGTTCCGTTTTGATCGATAAATGAGAATTCCGGAACGGTTCCATACGAGGAATTAACTTCCGCATGAACAAAGGAATGAAAAATAGCTATAAAAAAAAATACGAACCATATGAAATGACAATTCCTTCCCCCTTTATGGGGGAAGGTTAGGATGGGGGTAAATTTTCCCGAAATAATCCCCCCACCTTTATCCTCCCCCATCCGCCACAAAACGCGGCGAGATTCGTCCACAAAGCGTTTTCGGACGGATTGCGCCAACGTTCGCCAAAGGCTGGCGCAATCCGACGAATCACGCCAAGGTCTGTGGCGGACTTTCTGGCGAACAAGGGGGGAGGAAATAAATGTAGACTTCATTATTGATCTCCCTTCAAAATTTCTTCTAATGCGCGGCGGACATCCGGATACCGATAAGAAAATCCAAGCCCCTGCGCTTTTTTGGGAATGATTCTTTGTCCGGTCAAAAGCATTTCAGACATTTGCCCCATCATCAGCTTAAGTGCAATCGCAGGAACCGGAAACAAACAGGGCCGTTTTAAAACTTGGCAAAGAACCAGAGAAAAAGCTTTGTTCGTTACCGGAATCGGAGACACCGCATTCACCGCTCCCTTCATCAGTTCATGATCCACACAAAAAAGAATTAAGCGGATGAGATCTTCTCTGTGAATCCAGCTAAACCATTGATTGCCCGACCCAAGCCAGCCGCCGAGACCCATTTTAAAGGGAGGCAGCATTAATTTTAAAGCTCCGCCGGTTTGATCTAAAACGATTCCGATCCTAAGCCGAACCACGCGAACATTAAAATCTTCCACCCGGATGGCGTGAGCTTCCCAAATTTTGCAGACTTCGGCCAAAAATCCGGATCCCGAAACCGCTTCTTCCGTTAAGGCTTCATTCCCGCGGGGGCCATAGTAACCAATGGCGGAAGCATTAATGAAAACCTTTGGTTTGACCGTTGCCTCTTTAATCGATTGATGAATAATTCGAGTCGCTTGAACACGGCTCTTGAGAATTTTCTCTTTTCGTTTTTCCGTCCAGCGCTGGGCAATCGGTTCCCCGGCCAAATTAATGACGGCATCAACGCCGTCAACTTCTTTAAGCACGGTTTTTTCATCCTGAGGATTCCAGGTAATATGGCGGACCCGTCCTCCCTGAGATTCTGATTTACGGGAGGAACGGCTTACCACGATAATGCTATCGCCGTGTCCGAGAAACGCCTGAACGAGCGCTTGGCCGATAAAACCTGTGGCGCCGGTAATTAAAATTTTCATGTTACCCTTTTATGTCATCCTGAGCCCTTCGTCTGTCATTCTGAGCGTAGCGAAGAATCTCAGACTCAGGGTAAACTCCGCGAAGGATCTGCATGTAGATTCTTCGCCGGACCGACCGTCCGGCACCGGAAGACCAAGCGGCCATCCGCCGCTTAACCAACCGGCGGCCTATCGGCCTCAGAATGACGAGGAGTTTAGGAAATCGATCTGTCCGACAGCACCATGACGGTCAATATGACCGCAAGAAAAAGAGGAAAGAGCACAATGATGTAGATGATGTATTTTTCAAATTTAAGATGCATATAAAACAGAGCGACGAGCGACGCTTTGATGATCGCAAGAACAACGAGCAAAAGCACGGCCGCAAATTTTGGGAAATGTGAATTTGCGACAATAATTTCAAAAATGGTTAAGATTAAGAGACTCCAAAAAACAGCTGCGTAATTCGGCTGCTTATGTGCAGTTTCCGTTGATGCCATTTTTGATCCTTCCTAAATATTTGTTTTGAATGACTTGCGTCGATTCAATTAAACCAAATAAAGAATGGTAAAGAGAATAATCCACACCAAATCCACAAAATGCCAATACAATCCGACCAGTTCGACACCCGCGTATTCTTCAGGGGTATATTGACCTTTCAATGATTTGATCATGACTACAATTAACCAGATAACTCCGGCAAAAACGTGAGCGCCGTGGAACCCCGTAAGCGTAAAGAAACAGGAACCGAAAATGCTGCTCGAAATGGTGAACCCATCATGAATGAGTTCATGATATTCATGCATTTGGATGCCCAAGAAAATAGAGCCTAGCAAGACGGTTAAGAAAAGGCCGACTTGGAGGCCTTCCTTATAGCCGCGTTGCGCGCTGGCAAGACCCAAAACCAAAGTAGCGCTGGAACAAATAAGAATGAAGGTATTAATTCCGGTGAGTGGAATATTCAAAACCGTCGACGGAACCGGCCAAACATCCAGGTTCGCGAAGCGAAGGACAATGTAAGATCCGATTAAACCGGTAAAAAACATAATTTCAGAAGCCAGAAAAAGCCAAATCACTAATTTTCTACTGTCAATTCCCAAACGTCCAACCGGAGCCGTTGATTGCATAAAGCCTTTCTACCCCGTTAGAGGTAGGAAACACCATAAGCGTTTCTGTTTTTACTGATAATTCCTGTAATTCCTAAATCCAATTTATCTTCGAGAAAATGATTATGATTCATGTCAACTTACCTCTAACGGGGCTTATAGTTTGTCTACAACCATTAAAATGAGTAACGAAGCCAAATAAATGACGGACGCTCTTAAAACCCAGTGCGCTCTCAAATCCAGATTGGAAGAAGCAAAAACAATGACGGCGGCAAAAAAAATCCCGAGCGAAAAAGCGCCGAAAAAATAAAGCGTACCAGTCAGCGTAAAAATGGTTGGCAGAAGGCTAACCGGCATCAACGCACACATATTGAGAATCATTTGACGAGACACAAACATCCCGTTCCGATCAATCACTGAAAGAATCGGGAGCCCTGCCCGTTCATAATCTTCCCGATACATCCAGGCAATTGCAAGAAAATGCGGAAGCTGCCAGAAAAACATAATTAAAAATAAAATGAAACCATGGAAATTAATATGACCACTGACGCCGGCCCAGCCGATCAGCGGCGGAAGCGCCCCAGGAACAGCCCCAACAATGGTTGAGAGTGAAGTTTTGGATTTAAGAGGTGTGTAAACAAATAAATAACCAGCCCAAGTAGCAAAGGCCAAGGCGGCGGCCAACCAATTCACGCTCAAAACTAAGATTGTAAATCCGAGAACCGAAGTCACCCCACCAAAAATCAAGGCTTTACGAATAGAAAGTCGGCCAGCCGGAAGCGGACGATTCTGGGTCCGGACCATTTTTGAATCTGTTTCAATTTCCAAAACTTCATTTAAAGTCATAGAACCGCAAGCAACGAATGCCGTGCCTAACAACATCATCCAAAATTTTAGCGGATCAGCACTAAAATTGAATGAACTCAGATAATAACCCGTAACGGCGCTCAAAAGAACCATGAAGACCAGACGCGGCTTGATGAGCTGAAGATAATCAAGGAGACGTGTCGTTAGCAGCCGTTTTTCAATTGTAGGGGCAGGCCCCTGTGCCTGCCCTTTCAATATATCTCTCGGAATATCGGGCGCCCACAGGGGGGCGTCCCTACGATTGTCGTTTCGCAATAACGTTACTTTCATTTTTCAACCCTCAATATTCTAAGAAAAAGAAAAACGCTGGTCGCCAAAAGAAGCGCTCCCAAACTCTGATGAGCGGTAACAAAAAATACTTTTTGAGATGATGGTTGAAGGGTTGGCTGCAACATAACCGTGTAAATGAACGAGCCCATTCCCAAAGCCGTTTGGAAAAGAGTGATCAAACCCAATCCGATTGAAGGAATGATAAACTTTCTTTCACCTTCGTGATTTTTGGCAACTCTGTTCATCACCATAATTGCGTGGATCAACACCAAAAAACCGCTGATGATATGAGAGGCCAACACATAATGATTCGCGGTATGTCTAACGGTTGCTCCCAAAATAAGTTGAAAATAAGTTAGTACAATTAATGCAAAAAGTGGTCTTTTGACGTCTGAGAAATCCTGATGGACCGCCTCGCTCGAAAACCATTCATGAGAAGTAAAATAAGCGAGACTCACAACCAACGTAAAAAAAGTTTGGGCCAGACAGGCATGAAAAATCGAAATGGGCGCCGGAAGAAGAAAAAGAACGGTCATGCCGCCTAAAATTCCCTGGAGCACAACGACGCCGAAAGCGGCAATCGTCGTCCATCTCACCCACTTTCTAGATTCCGAAAATCCCACCCAAACAACCAGAATCAGCGTCATCAAACCAACCAGCGAAGCGATGATACGATGCGTGTGTTCGTATCTTACGCCGCCGACCATGGGCGGCATCCACTGGCCGTATGAGAGCGGCCAATCCGGAACCGAAAGTCCCGATTGGGTGCTCGTTACAAGCCCGCCCGCAATAATGAGAAGAAAGGTAACCCCGGCAAGTAATTTTGCATAGATATGCATCCAACGCGAAAAATGAGAGACACTTTCCTCCCCCCTTGTGGGGGAGGACAAAGGTGGGAGGACATGTTTAGAACCTACCCCCATCCTAACCTTCCCCCATAAAGGGGGAAGGGATTTGTTGCAAGTTTTACTGTTCATTTTGTGGAAGCCAGTCTTTTGACTTTCCGGGAACGCTGTATTCATAAGGTCCGTGATAAACGGTTGGGATCGTTTCAAAATTTCCGTGGGGCGGCGGAGACGGTGCAACCCATTCCAGAGTGTTGGACTGCCAGGGATTACGGTCTGCTTTCTTTCCCCAAAACAAACTTTTGACGAAATTAAAAACAAAAATTAATTGCCACACACCCAGTAGATAAGCGCTGAGGGTAATGAAAACGTTGATCGGCTGAAGATGTTGGAGATGGGCGTATTGCGTCGGGTCATAAATGCGCCGCATGTGGCCGCCAATTCCCAAAATATGCATCGGGAAAAAGGTGCAGTTGAAAAAAATAAAAGTGCCGATGAAATGAAGCTTCCCCAAAAATTCATTTAATGATCTGCCGAACATTTTCGGAAACCAATAAGAAATTCCCGAAAACGCCGCAAACATACTTCCGCCAAAAAGCACATAATGAATATGTCCGACGATGAAATAGGTGTCTGTAATAAAAATATCAACCGGCGTGGAGGCCATGAAAATTCCGCTCAACCCACCGATTACAAACATGGAAACAAACGCAATGGCATTGAGCATCGGCGTTGTAAATCTAATCGAGCCTCTCCACATCGTCCCAAGCCAATTAAAGGTCTTAATTGCCGATGGAACTGCGATCAACATGGTGGAAACCATAAATGAAGTCCCAACCAACGGGTTCATTCCGCTTTGAAACATGTGATGTCCCCAAACAATAAATCCGAGAAACGCAATCCCCATAAGGGCAAACACCATCGCATGATATCCAAAAAGCGGCTTTCTTGAAAAAGTAGAAATCACGTCAGATACAATTCCCATTCCAGGCAGAATCATAATGTAAACGGCCGGATGAGAATAAAACCAAAATAAATGCTGGTAAAGCAAAGCGTGCCCGCCGCCTTCGGCCAAAAAGAAATGGGTTCCTAAGGTCCGGTCAAAAAGCAGCAAGATCATGACAGAGGTAAGGACCGGTGTTGCCAAAAGCGTAAGAATAGAAGTAATAAAAATGGACCAGGTTGTGAGCGGCATTCGAAACAAACTCATCCCGGGTGCTCTCATATTCAAAATGGTTGTGAGATAATTCAGCGCACCCATAATAGAAGACGTGCCAACGAAGATAACCGCGATAATCCAAAACGTCTGGCCGATGGGTTCCAGAATACTGACCGGCGGATAAGCCGTCCACCCGGTTGCGGCAGCACCGCCAGGCAGAAAAAACCCGGTCAAAGCTATGAATGGTGCCGGCAAAAAAAACCAGTACGAAAGCATGTTGAGTTTCGGAAAAGCCATATCCGGCGCTCCAATTTGAAGCGGAATGACAAAATTCCCGAATGCTCCGACCAAGATGGGAATAATCGCAAAGAAAATCATGACGGAAGCATGCATTGTAAACAGTGAATTGTAAAATTCGGGAAGCATGACACCGCCGACCATCATGCTGTCCGGAAAAAGCTGGCCTAAAACAGGCATTGGCTTTCCGGGATAGGCCAGCTGCCAGCGTAAAAGAAGAGCCAAAAGTCCGCCGACAAAGAAAAAGAAAAGGGTCGCAAACAGAAATTGGATCCCGATGACTTTGTGGTCCATCGAAAACACATATTTTTGCCAAAAATTTAATTTGTGCTCATGAACTGGATGAGCTGCCGCAGTTTCAACTGTTGTAGTATCCATATTAAAACCTCATTTCTTTCATGTGCTTGCCGCCTGTTCTTTCAACCAGGCATCAAAACCTTCTTGAGAATGAATCGATACAAATCCTCTCATGCGGTAATGACCCAGTCCGCAAAATTCAGCGCAAGCAATCTCATATTTACCGGTTTTGATCGCCTCAAACCAAACGTCGATCCCCATTCCCGGCATGACGTCTTGTTTCAGCCGAAATTCCGGCAAAAAGAAACTGTGAATGACTGGATGCTTTCCGTCTTTGCCGATCGAAGTCAGTCTCACACGAACCGGCTTACCTACGGGAATATGGAGCTGATTAATCGTTTTAATATCATCAGGTGTTCCAAATTTTCCGTCAGGGCCGGCGTACCTAACATTCCAGGCAAATTGCTCCGCTTGAATTTCAATCGGATAAGTGTTTGGAGGAATGGTCATTTTAATCTCAGACCAAAGCTGCTGGCTGAAAATGGTTAAAAAAACCAAAATAACGGCTGGAATAGCCGTCCAAATAATTTCCAGGCGTTGATTGCCGTGCGTGTAATGGGCCTTTGAATCCGGCCGGCTGCGATATTTAAACAAAAAATAAAGCAGCGTTCCCTGCACGCCAAAAAAAATAATTCCCGTAATAATCAGAATGGCATAGAAAAGCTCGTCGATTTTCCTTCCAAGCGTGGACAAATTCGGCGGAAGCCACCAATTCATTTTCGGACGCGGCACATTGAGCGCGGCCGAGTCGTCGAATTGCTCGATCGGTTTGGCCGGGCCTGCTTTGATTTTGAGCCCGCTTGCCTCATCAACAATCTCCGTTGCACTAAATTTGAAATTGTTTTCCGCTCCAACTTCTGTGACGGTTACATTTTGAGTTTTTGTTCCGTACGTTTCGTGCCATGCTTCCAGAACATAATCACCGGGCGGAACGTTGTCGATTTTAAAACTTCCGTCGTCTCCGGTAACCGCAAAAAAAGGATGATTGAGAACTCCGACATAACCGGTCATCCAGGGATGCACATCGCATTTCATTTTGACCATCACTTCCGGATTTGAAAATGTCTTTTCCATTTTCATTCCTTGAATTGGCATTCCCAAATTAAATTCCGGACTATTTTTTGAAAAAGCATGGATGTTGTGCAAAGTCGGATCGCTGTTAGTAATTTGAAGTTTCTGATTAACTTGCATTCCTAGAATTCGCGGATGATACACACAAGCTTGCTGATCAAGAACCGCAGGCGTTTGGGGAACCAGAAAAGTCTGTCCTTCAAGTCCTTTAATATAAACGAAAACGTTTTTAAGCGTGCCGTTGGAATTGATCACGATTCGCTGCTGAAACGCTTGGTTCTGATTGAGAGACTGACAGACGGGATCTGCGGTCATGTCAATTTTAGGATTCTCACCCGGCGTTCCTTCAAACAGCGCTTTCCCGGTGACGGATCCGGCAAAAGCAGGGGTTGAGAAAATAAAGAGTACACTTAACAGGCAAAGAAACTTCCTCCCCCCTTGTGGGGGAAGATAAAGGTGGGGGGTTAAAATAGTTTTCAACCCCCATCCTAACCTTCCCCCATAAAGGGGGAAGGAAACTTGATTCTTATCCTGCAAACGTAAATTCAATTTGGGCGGGTGTATCTTCGGTAACGGTAATGTTTTGCGTTTGCGTTCCATATTTTTCGTGCCAGGCTTCGATTACATAATCGCCAGCTGGCAAATCTTTGATTTCAAAAGTTCCTTCGTCGCCAGAAACGTTGTAATAAGGATGCGTCAGAACTCCGATGTAAGCGTTCATCCACGGATGAACGTCGCATTTGAACTTCACCATGATTTCCGGATTTTCGAATTTTTTAGTAAGCTTCATTCCCTGAAGTGGCATGCCCAGATTGAAGGACTTGCTTTGCTCAGCCAGAGAATGAACGTTGTGCAGCGTTGAATCGCTGTTGATTAATTCAAGCGGCTGGCCGACTTGAATTCCAAAAACATGCGGATGATACTGACATCCACTTTGATTGATCGTAACCAGAGTTGTCGGAGCCGGAAATGTTTTTCCCTCAAGTCCTTCCTTCACATAAACAAAAACATTCTTTAAAGTTCCGTTGTTATTAACGAGAACGGTTTCTTCCGAAACCGGTTCTGGGTGAAGCGATGAACAAACCGGATCAGCCGCCATCGAAATTTTTTCCATTTGAGGCGCGGTGCCTGAAAAATTGGCTTTACCGGTTACGGTTCCGGCAAAAATAGTTTGAGAAAAAATGAGTAAACTTAAAAAAAATGTCATTCCCGCACGTTTTAGGCGGGAATCCAGCATTTGGATCCCCGACACATTTTCGGAGAGGAACCTCAAGTTCCTCCCCGAACACTTTCGAAGATGAGCGACAAAGCTCATCCCGAAAAGTGCTCGCGCATAAAGCGCGCAGCGAAGTGCTCCGCGCATTGAGCGCGAGCGTAAAAACACATGCGGCTTTGCCGCAGTGCTGCTCCGCTGCATTCGGGGATGACCGAGGATTTTGTTCTTCTTCATTATCATGTTCCTTTCTGTGGGGTGTTTGCGATTTTGACTTGTTCCGCGTCTTCAGGCGTAAAAGCAAAGAACAGGTAATCCTTAATGGCCTGGATTTGTTTCGGTGTATCTCCTTCTAATATATCAGGAAACGGGCTGATTCCCTCCGAGAAAAAGGTGGGCATCATCGTTCCGGGCTGTAATGTCTGCGGATCCTTAATCCATTCTACGACCCAGTTTGGCTTGAGCCGTTCTTTGGTGAGCAGAAGGTCCGGGGCTAAAAACGAGGCTGTCATGCCTTTGGATTCACCGGGCTGATGGCACTGAATGCATTTTAACTGAATAAATAGATTTCTTCCAATCTGAATATTTTCTTCCGTAGGATGAACTTCCGTGGAAGCGAATGAAACGGGTTGGTTAGCAAGATTATGAAAATATCGAACAATCTTGTTGGTATCTTTTTCGCTGAAACCAAACGTCGGCATCCGGTATTTCAGCCACGGCCGGATGGGCGTCGGATCTTTGAGGAAATGATAAAGCCACGCTTCCTGAACTTTGGCCCCTTCTCCATCTATGACAGGAGGTGCATTTCCTTTATCTTCAAATAGCGCTCTGGCCCTGCCTTCTGTTCCATCTACCGTGTGACAGCCCTGACAATTGAATTTGGCAACCAAAAATCGTCCGGCCTCAATTTCCTGCTCATTCAAATTGAGCTGGCGTTTCATCTCAAGTGGAATATCCTCTTCGCGCAAACTTAAAATAAAAGTGGTGAGCGCGTTGGCTTCATCGTCTGTAAAGCCAAATTGCGGCATCCGTAATTTTTCGTGATAAGCTTTAATTTTTCCTTTATCAAAAATTCTCGGCGCTTTCAATTTTTGGAAAAACCAGGCTTGGCGCGTTTTTTCGATCGGAATAAATCCAAAATCCAGTTTATCCACTTCTTTCTGGCCTTCTTTGGTCAACTCAGTTCCGATTGGTTTTGCGTCCTCAAAACCCCGGATAGAATGGCAGCCGAAACAGCCCTGATGAGTAATCATTTCTTTTCCGACGAGCTCAAATTTCTTCTCAAGATCCATTTTTTTGATTTCTTCCGTGGCTTCCGAATGGCGCATTTTACGTGACAAAAAATCCATCGCGAGCGCGTCTAAATCTTTTTCTTCAACCTTTGGAAGTTCAGTTTTTTCGAATTTGTCATTTTTGCTGGCAAGCAGATAACGGGCGATGTCGTTGGCTTCTTCATCGCTTAATCGGAGGTTTGGCATGCGCGTATCTGGTGAATAATGTTTCGGATCTTTAAGCCAATTAAATAACCAGTCGCGAGAAACCTTGCTGCCCAAATGAATGAGCTCAGGCCCATGATTATTGGCTTTGGCGCCTTCTGCGCTGTGACAGCCGAGACAACCCAGGTCTTTCACAAGTTGTTTGCCCACTTCGGAATCACCTTGTTTTTTGAGCGGCCTTTTCAGTTCAACCGGCTCCGAATTTTTAAGCAGATAGGTCGCGATTCCTTCAATGGCTACATTTGATTTCGTCCGGTCTTCGGGAGAATTTGTATTTTCAAGATGAAAAATTTGCGGCATCGTCGTACTGGGCCGGAAAACTTTTGGATTTTGAAGCCACCGAATGATCCACTCCCGATTTACTTTACTTTGAATCTGGCGAAGGTCCGGCCCGACCTTCCACGCATTTTCCCCGCCAAAAACATCGGCGGAAAGTCTTTTCACCGTATGACAGCCGAAGCAGCCGTATTTCTGAGCCAAACGCCTTCCTTCATTAAGCTTCGGCGCCTTTGGAAGCGCCATGACGCCTTGATGACATTTGGTGCAAGAGGCTTGAGTATGCTGAAGCGGAAGCATCTTAGCTTCCCACTTATGAAGTTCGTGCCAATGATATTTTTTCTGCCACTGTTTTTTCTGTTCTTCACTTCGCGGTGTGTGGGCAGAATGAATAAACGTCAGAGACTGGCCACCGCCACCGTGACAGACGGTACAGCCGATCTTCTCAAGCGGGTGCGGTGAGTTGCTTCCCAAAAATAAATCTAAATCCGGATGCGTGCGAAACGGCTGAGGCGCGTCTTCAAAACCTTTCCGGTCAATCGCCAAATGACAAGTCGTGCAGCGGTCTACTTTCTGGGCTTTCGCAAAATAAAAATCATCATGAAGATCTTCCAGAACAACCTGCTGAATTTGTAACGTGGGCGCAACGAAATCAACCATCGGCGCGTTGAGAATCGCTTTCGCTGCCGATGGCTTTAGTTTCTTAAGCCGGTTTTGAAGCAGAATCTCATCCTTCAAAAGCTTGGCCATTCCTTTATTGAGCTGCTTTTCTTCCGCTTCAAAAGCCACCAGCTTGGCGTTGAGACCATCTAATTTTTTCTCAGCTTCATCCTGTCCCAGTTTAGCCTTGTCTAAATCCGGCTCAAGCTTCGCGATTTTTTCTTCATAATCCTTGGTTTCTTTCAGACGGCCTCCAATTCGGAATTCCTCCAAATAATATTTATAGGAATCGTAAAACTGTTTTAAATCCTGATACCGGCTGCTGGCTTTGACCAGCTCCAGTTCAAGAGCGGTTTTGTCCTTCGTCAATTGACTGTAAGCGACTTTATTTTGATCAAACCGAGCGCGGGCTTCTTTAAGCTGATTTTGCAGGGATTCCAATTGCTTTGGATCCACTGCTTTTTCGGCGGCTTTAAGCTGAGCTTCAACTTGCTTACGTTCAAGTTCGATAAACTTCTTCTGCCACCTCTTCCATTCACGGCCGTAGTCCTGGCCTACCATTAATACAAGCGAAATGGTTAGAACGACACTGGCCACCGCAAACCAGATAGTTGTCTTGTAAATGCTGTATAGTTTATTGGGATCTTGTGGCATTAATAACTCACTGTTGCGTAAAAGAAGATTTTCCTCCCCCCTTGTTCGCCAGAAAGCGTTGGCGCAATCCGTCCGAAAACGCTTTGTGGACGAATCTCGCCGCGTTTTGTGGCGGATGGAGGAGGATTAAGGTGGGGGGGGGTTATATCGATAAATTCATACCCCCATCCTAACCTTCCCCCATAAAGGGGGAAGGAATTTTGTTTTTGTTCCTCGATCACTCAGATGTTGAAGAAAAATTCTGGAATGGCCACGATATACTTTAAGTTAAAGGTCCAGCGTAAATACATTTTGATGGGCACGGCGATCACGACCAGGATCAAAAAAGCCGCTACGGCGTACCGCACAACGCCCATTTCCTCAAATGCCTTCTTGCAAAAGGTAACCGCCGCAAGGGCGGGCGGAAAAATAAAATAAACAAACAAAAGTAAAAATCCGGGCGCTTCCCGGATAAACCACTGTTTCGGAAGCCCTTTACCCATCCATTTAATGAAAATAAACTGCGATAAATTCACGTTTAAAAGCGGGACTACTTTATGAACATTCCATTCTTCAAACGGGCCGAAAAAATTCCAGTTTGGGCCGCGCAAAAACGTCCCAAAAATAATGAGCACGATCCAGAGCATCCAGAAACAAAACAGAAATCCGGAAACCCAAATCCGTCTTTGTTTGAATGAATAATAACCCGATCCTTTCGGGTTCCGGTCCAAATAAGGAATGGCACAGAGACCGATAATAATTAAGGTAGGTAGTAGCACGCCCGCAATCCACGGATCGAAATAAACCAATAATTCCTGCAAGCCCAAAAAATACCACGGCGCTTTGGATGGATTCGGTGAAATCGTCGGATTGGCCGGATCTTCAAGCGGAGCTTTGAGGGCGATCGCCCAAACCACCAGCATAATGGAATAAAAAAGAGCGACCACAAATTCGATGAAAATGAGATACGGAAAAACCAACACTTTTTGATCCGATTCTTCTTTTTCAATGGGCGGCTTGCCTTCAATTAAGCGGTCATCATTGATCACCGCTTTTCTCATGGCGTACCAAGTAAAATAAACCATCACAAAAAGCATTCCCACGATCGGAACGTTATCAGGCGTGGTTACGATTTCATTAAAATGCGGGTCAGTCAAACCAAATGCAAAAAAGCCAAGGCCCAATACGAGAAGCGCGATGCTGGGCCATTTCGACGTAAAAAATTTGGGAAAAGAAACAAAAAGGAAAAGGAAACCGGTCGCAAGCGTAAACAAAGTAACCGGTGAAGAAATTTCGTTAATAAAGGATCTAATGAATTCGGCCATTGATTATAAAGGCCCACTAATACCGCCGTCTTTTCGGATGCGCCAAAAATGAACGGCCATCAAAATCACGACGACGGTTGGAATTGCAACGCAATGCAAAATATAAAAACGTAACAGGGTCGCCGCTCCCACAAAACGGCCCCCCAAAAGCGCGAAACGCGCATCGTCTCCGGCATGCACCAATTGAATGTCACCGATAGCAAGGAGTGACGCTCCCGGACCTTCGTGTCCCAAAAAGGGCGTTGCCCGGGCCATGTTGCTGCCGACCGTGATGGCCCAAATCGCAAGCTGATCCCACGGAAGAAGATATCCGGTGAAACTGAGAAGCATCGTCAGAACCAAGAGAATGACACCGATCACCCAGTTGAATTCACGCGGTGGTTTATAGGAACCCGTCATGAAGACGCGAAACATGTGGAGCCACACGGTAATGATCATCGCATGAGCACCCCACCGGTGAAGTTCGCGCATAATGCCGAACGGAATATGTTCTCTTAAAGCAATAATATCGTTGTAGGCATACTCAACCGTCGGCCGGTAATAGAACATGAGCAGGATCCCGCTGACCACTAAAGTTAGAAATACGAAAAAAGAAAGCCCGCCGGCGCACCAGGTAAATCCAAAACGGGCTCCGGATTTACGAACTTTGACGGGATGAAGGTGAAAGAAAACGTTGGTCAAAACGGTAAGCGCGCGGTCACGATCGTCCGTCGTGTAACCGTGCCGGAACATGGATTTCCAAATTTGTCCTTTGGTAATCGACTTTTTGAATTCTTCCCAATTAAATTTTGGGAATTTCGGGAATTTGATCATTTAAACCTTCCAATCGTAGTGGGCGGGGTTTTCCCCGCCCTTTGCTCAACAGGCGAGGTGACCTTGCCCCTACATCGATGATGATTATTTGGTGTTTTCAATTTCTATTTATAATGTTAAAAATGAATCGGGATTATTCCACTCCCCTTTTTCCTGCTGAAATTTTTTGCTCTTATCAATCAAAATTTGTCCGTCATCGGCCAGACTGATTTTGTAACGCTCAAGCGGCCGCGGCGCCGGGCCTTCAAAATTAATTCCGGTTTTGAAAAATCCGCTTCCATGGCAAGGACATTTGAATTTTTGTTCGCCCGAAAGCCAATTGGGTGTGCAGCCAAGATGCGTGCAAATGGTTGAAAGCGCGTAAATTCCCTCGGCTACGCGGACCATCCAAACGCCGAATTTATCTTTCCAGCGTTCGTCCACAACGCCTACTTCATATTCATCGGGCATTCCGGCTTTAAAGGTACTCTTGGGTTCAAACAGGACATTCGGAAACAGAAACCGGAGGCACAAAGAAAGCGCTCCGCCGGTTGCGGCAATAAAACTCACCCAGGCAACCGTAAACCAGGAAAGAAATTGTCGACGCCCCGGAGATGAAATCATTTCAGGTTTTTTTGCGGGCACAGCAGGTTTTGCCGGAACGGCCGGTACTGCCGGAGGAGTTGGTGCTTGGGGCGTATCGGTCATAATGTACTCCTCCCCCCTTGTGGGGGAGGATAAAGGTGGGGGGTTAAATGTTTCACGGATCTAACCCCCATCCCTACCTTCCCCCATAAAGGGGGAAGGAGATTAATGGCTTTGAGACAATGCATACAGGGCTGCTTCTCTTACTTTTAAACTGGGATCGGTTTGAGAAATGTGTTCCAAAATTTTTTGAGTTTGTTCATCAAAAATTAATTTCAAAGCTTTCGCCGCGTTGACCATGACCTGCTCAATTCCGGGTTCATCCAATTCATGAATCGAGTGCAGCGCGGTTCGGTCCAACATTTGATACAAAATGTCCTTGCCTGATTTGTCTCCCAAGCGGGCCAGGCTGAGCGCCGCGTTCCAGCGCACATCAATGACAGAATCTTCTAAAGAACGCTGAAGCTTGGGGATTACTTCTTTATCGTTTAAAGCACCTAAAACATAAGCGGCGGTTTTTCTGAGGTCGTCATGCTGACTTTCTAAAAATCGAAGCATCCCTTTGGCGTCATCTTGATTTTGATAACCGGCCACAGCCCACATCAAAAATAAAGTCAGCTTTGGATCGTCTTCGTCATCGGCTTTGCTTAACGCAGTTCTTAAAGCCGATTGCGCTTCTTCATTATGAAAACGGCTGAGGGCCATCGCCATATAAGCGCGCGTTTTGGCATCGTAATGTTCTTCATCATTCAAAATATGAATGACTTCGTTCATAATGCCGGCGCCTCTGAGCATTCCGCCTTCCCGGTTCAGCTCATTGGAAAGCTCGTAAGCCTTTTGCCAACGTTTACTCGGAGCTCCGGTTTTAATCACCGTAATCAGCGATTCGGGCGTTTCTTCTTCGTGTGTTAAAAGAACAATGCCGCTTAATAAAATGGCCATCGTCACCGCAATCAGCATCGGAAAAACGAACAGCCCGAAAAAAACTTTCCGGCGATCATTCGGTAACGGTTCCGGCTTTAATTCATCCGACATAAGCCCTTAGGTGAACGAAAGTTACGAGAAATGCATTAAAAAAGTAATCTTATGAGGATAAGCCGAAAAAGTCAAGCTCAACGATCGTATACATCCCGCCGGTGACCAATTTCAATCACATAAATAATTAACTGATCGTGAAGAACGCGATAAATGATTCGATAGTCACCTACTCGATGTTTTCGCATTCCTTTGTAGTCACTTCCTTTTAAAAATGGATCTGTCTTATAAACCTCAGGCAATTTAAGAATATGACTTTTGATGATATTGTACAACTTTTCGTCGGTCTGGCTTAAGTGAGCGGAAAACTTTTCAGCAGCAACAGAAAGACGAATCCTAAGCTGCACGACGTTTGCGTCTCTTTAAATTTTTCTCAATATCAGCGAACACATCTTCGGCCAACCGCGCGCGGCCTTCTTCAAGGTCCTTATCTGCTTCTTCAATCGCTCTGAGCAACTTAAGTGCTTTTGGAGCATCTTCATAATCTTTGACTACCGAACGCAAAGCGCGCTCAACTAATCTTGATTTAGGAATCTCACTGATTTGATGCATTTTCTCAAGCAGTTCGAAAGCTTCTTCGCTGATCTTAACGTGAAGAGGTTTTAGCATAGGATTCACAGCTCCTTAGTGATGAAGTAAATATAGCACATAAGTGTAGTTAAAGCAACATAAAGATATACTAGTGATTTTGTCTGGAAAAAGTCAAGCGGGGATTCCCCTATCAATGAGGACGAACGGTAGAATTACGCAGCAGAAAGGAGCCGGCTAACGGTCTGTCGGAAAATAGCCAATTGCTGATTCAAATTGGTTAGAACTGAAGGATTCGGAATATAAATCCGAGGATTTGCGCTGCTTGGTTGAAATTGATCTTTCAATTGACGAAGCAAGGCCGCGGCAATTCCGGCAAACTCGGCTGCGCCAATTGCTTGAGTTTGATTGCCGATAAATTGATCGGTTGCAACAAATTTCGCCTCAGCAATTTTTGAAGCAAGAACAATCGCTTCCTCGATATCAGTCAAATAATAAACTTCTCCTGTTCGTATACTTCCAATTTCCCGCGCAAGTAAATTTTCACCAAAATGTTTGGCCGTCATTCTGGCCGACAATGTCGTTTTGCGAACTTCAGTGCTCAGTAAATATCTCTGAATGGCCTGCCTTAATTGGCTTTCTTGCACTTTGTTCGGGACTACAAAGGTTACGGGAATCCTGAGTTGCGTAATGGCCGTGAAGGTTGAGAAAAATTGATCAATTGGATTTTCAGGACTTTCATCCGAAACCGAAACGAGCGAATCGACAAGTTTTTCCGGAAGACGGACAAAAATGGCCGACGGTTCACGTTCTTGAGTCATTTCTGAACCATTGGCAGTGGAGCCGACCGGGATAACGCCGGTTTCAATCGAGGTTGAATCAAAATTAATCGCGGGTCCGGCACTTCTCAATTCCGCCGCCGGCGGAACAATTCGGTCGTCGACCTGCCGAATGGAGGATTTGACGGCATTGTCGTCGCGGAAATTTTCTCGCAAGAGACGAACAACTAAATTGTAAGCTGCCTTGCTTGAAGAAGGAACGACGGCAACGAGTTGTTCGGGGCTTTGATTCCGACGACTCGAAATTGAAACCGATGCCGGCCAAACAACGGCCTTAAAAATTTGGTTCCCGGCTCGGAATTGATATTCTGTGCTCAAATTATTATGCGTAACTACTGCGTCATGCGGAAGTTCTCGTAATTTTGAAACTTCCCCAACGTTTCTCAATTCTGCCGGCACCGGCACAATTCGATTTTGCTGCCGTGACTCAACTGCTGGACGAACATGCATATTGAATTGTAAAGTTGCTTTTCTTGAGGCCTCGGAAAGCTTCCTATTCTCATTGGGAATTTCACCGCTCCGCGTCTCAGCGCGCGGTAGTGCTTTCAAGAATTCATGAATGAGGTCGGCTTGAGGAAGTAGGGGCACAGCATTTACAAAGACTGGATTGTGGAAGAGGGCTCCGGAAAATTCATTCAGTAAGTCAGCGGCTTCTGGATTTTCTTCTGAAAAGCTGATGTTTTCATCTCTTGTTCGTTCAGTAAAAGCATGGATCAGACCGATCACTTCCACCGAAGCGTTATCCCATTCTGTTGCGACAACAATGTTATGCGCAACTGAATCAAGTTGATCCAGGAAATGATCTCTTTTTTCCAGACCTCCTTCTGGGAAGAGTTTCCAGATGGCTTCATAGC
>Ga0209515_10000584_pt1 | contig 64687 bp, 62 predicted proteins | sample Subgroupgradi54m_FD_187454 | JGI IMG/M metagenome (GOLD analysis project Ga0209515, IMG submission 187454) | Subsurface groundwater microbial communities from S. Glens Falls, New York, USA - GMW60B uncontaminated upgradient, 5.4 m (SPAdes)... ...
TTCTTGAGTCATTGCGATAATGTCCTTTCCTACCATAATGTCCTCCTTCCAGAGGAAGCATTATAGCATCCTTGGAATACGACATTTTTAAATTGGTAGAATACGACATTATCATATTGGTATTACAGTGGAAGTCCCTCGTCCCGCGTTAAAAAGCCAAATTCATCCCGTCATACGCCGCCAGCACTTCTATTCCCAGTTTTTGAGATAACCCCTCGGCCACCTTATAGGGATTAGCTTTAAGCATAGTCATGCCAAAATGCGTTAAAATTGCCTTTTTGGGCTTTATATCTTTTATCAGCTTCTCCGCGTCATCTATAGATAAATGCTCCACTTCCGGCCGCGCGCCGGAAAAAACAACATTAATGATCAATATATCTGTCTTATAAAATCGTGTTAACTCCCTAAAATATTTCGTATCCGTAAGTAAGGACACCGAAGTATCTTTGATCTTAAATTTTATGCCGTAAGTTTCAGCCGGATGTACATGGCGCATGGAAGTGTTAAACAATAAAGCCCCAACTTTATATTTCTTTTGAGCTTCCAATATCTCTATCTTTTCCGGCAAAGCCAAAGCATACTCCAAAATTACTGAACCGGGCCTTGCTACCGCGTCATTGGGGCAGAAAACAATACCTTTTTTTTTAAAACCGCCCTCTGTCATTGCCTCGATCATTACATTTATATCATTAGAATGGTCTAAATGCCGGTGAGTAAGAATGATCCCGTCTAATTTAGAAGGATCCATCTTAGGCCTGCTCCCCGCGCACCGGACAATACTGCCCGGCCCGGGATCGATCAGGATATTAGTCCCGTTAGAATTAACCCAAATACCGCCTGAAGCGCGTAATTGCTTTATCATAACAAACCGCGCGCCGGCCGTTCCCAAGAACTTTATAAAATCCGCCTGTGCCTCTTTTTTATCCGCCATTCATCTTTCCGATAACCTGAAACTTGTGCTCCTCAATCCTGAAATTCATTTATCAGACAGCCAAAGTTTCTTCAACTCATCATTGATCTTATTGATCTGCGTATAATTTAAATCCTGCTTTGGCAAGTTTTTTTCTTTTTTATCCACGTTTTTATTCGCGTCAGCTGCCGCCATTTTTCCCATAAAACCACAAACATCCATAGTTTTACATCCGGCGTATTTCGCGAAAGAGGAAATTTCCTTGTCTTCTGAAACAACAATAATATTTTTTAAATTAACGGAGAAATCAATTATATGCTTAATAACCGCATCCGCGGTTTCTCCCCTGGAAAACAGCACCTTAATCCCGCGATTCAGGCATTTCGATTCAAATTCGGCAGAATACCCGTCAAACACTACAGTAACCTGATTTTTTTCACTCCCGCATAACCGATTATCCTTAATTAATTGCAAAAGCGCCAGCTGAACCGGTATTGTCTTTTTACAGTTAACCGCGAAAAGCCTGTTATTTATGATATTGTAGGCGTCGATTATGTAATGTACAGACATAAATAATGCCCCCGATACTTCCAAAAAAAAGTATAAACGTAAAATTTAAAAGCGACATCGCGATCGATAAATCAGGGATAACTCCCACTTTTTGAAAAAAATAAACAGTTGAGGCGTCCCGCAGCCCCAAGCCGCCGATAGAAATAGGCAAGAGAGTGATCGCGCCGATAATAGGTAAAAATAATAAATAATAAATAATGCCTGCTTTAATTCCCAGCGCTAATCCGATAAGGTAAAAGGATAACGGCGAAAGGATCTGTATAAACATGGACAAAACAAGATTATTAAATATGACCTTTTTTTTGTGCCGGAAATAATGTACTTCCTGATGCAGATTTATCAACATACCTCTTATTTTTTCGAATATCGATACCCCAAATTTACTTTTTTCACCCCGCGGGGAAAGCAAAAATTTATTTATTTTTGAATATACGCGGTTATTAAATAATACAATTAACACAAGCGTCAGTACAATAACTAAAAAAGAAACGAAAAAAAACACAATCTTGTCTTCTATCAACTTAAAACCGAATAAAAGCGCTAACGAGGCTAACAATACCAGCCCCACAAACCCGCTTAACCTGTCTAAAAAAACAGTCGCGACAACCTCCTTAGTTTTTTTAGTATGTTTTGCCAAATCCATGCTGCGCAGGAAATCGCCCCCTATTGTTGAAGGGAGAAAAACATTAAAGAAAACTCCTCCCGAAAAAGACATGATCACTCTTTTTAACGGCAAATTTATTTTAGCCGCTTTAAGCAGCATATTCCAGCGAAAAAGCGCCAAAGGGTACATCATAAAAAAAGCGAAAGCCGCGTAAAATAAAATCAGTTTATCGGAATTTTTTATCAAATTAAACAGGGTTTTTTCATCTATATTCCTAAATAAAAAAATCAGCAACGCGCAGCTCATGCTGATCCTAAATAAAATTGCCGAAATTTTTTTCAAGAAAATCGTCTTCGGCGATAACTGTTTGCGATTTTCAGTGGTTAGTAGACATTTAGATACTTTCCTACACCATAAAAACGCCATTTATTTTTCCTTAGCGGCCATTTAATTCTTTTCCGGTTAATCGTTTATAAGCTTCCAGGTATTTCCGGCTGGTCTTTTCGATAATCTCCGGAGGTAATTCCGGCGCCGGAGGATTTTTATCCCAACTTATGCCCTCAAGATAATCCCTGACGTATTGTTTATCAAAACTATTATTTGCCTGCCCTTCTTTATACTCGTTTTCAGGCCAGAAGCGCGAAGAATCCGGAGTTAAAACTTCATCGATAATGATAACTTCATTTTCATATATCCCGAATTCAAATTTCGTATCGGCAATGATGATCCCTTTTTCTCTGGCGTATTTCGAAGCTTTTTCATAAACGGCAATACTTATCTTTTTTAACTTATCAGAAATTTCCTTGCCGAGATTATTTTCGAGGTGTTCCTGGGCTACGTTGATATCATGCCCTTTATCCTCTTTTGTTGAAGGAGTAAATATAACTTGCGGCAATTTCGCGGACTCAAGAAGCCCCGCCGGCAAACTTATTCCGCAGATCGACCGGCTTTTCTGATATTCCTTCCACCCTGAACCGGATAAATACCCTCTGACTATACACTCTACCGGCAAAGGGTTTGTTTTTTTAACCAGCATAGAACGCCCTGAAAGTTGAATTTTATATTTTTGCAACTCTTGCGGATACCGGGAAATATCTGAAGTTATAAGATGGTGCGGCACAATATCCTTTATAAAATCAAACCAAAAACAGGAAATACTGGTCAGGACTTTTCCTTTAAAAGGAATGCCGCTGGGTAAAACCACGTCAAAGCAAGATATCCTATCGGTAGAGACGATCAGCAATTTATCGCCTAAATCATAAACGTCTCTGACTTTGCCGCGGCGGAAAAGAGGGAATTCTTTAAAATCGGTGCGTAATAGAATATCTTGTCTCATAGGCATTTATTTTGAATATTCGAACTTCTAAAATTGGAAAATTGTTTCGAGTTTCGGTGTCCGGATTTCGGATTTTATAATTTATCATAATATATTATTCTTTTAATCTCTTCTCCAACTCCTCGTATTCCTTCCACAATTCGGGAGGCAGTTTCTTATTGAACTGTTTGAATAATTTCTTGACCTCTTTTAATTCTTCCAGCCATTGCTTATTATTTATCTCTAAAAGCTTTTGCATTGTGCCTTCAGATATCTGCAGCCCGGTCAAATCTATATCGGATGCCTTGGGCAAATACCCTATCGGCGTTTTTACCGCCTCAACTTTATTGTTGCAACGGTCAAGTATCCATTCAATAACCCTGAGATTATCGCCGTATCCCGGCCAAAGGAATTTTCCCGAATCATCCGTCCTGAACCAGTTAACATTAAAAATTTTAGGCTGATGTCCCATCTTTTTGCCCATGGACAACCAATGTTTAAAATACTCCGCCATATTGTATCCGCAAAAAGGGAACATTGCCATAGGATCCCTGCGCACAACGCCCAATTTACCTACCTGGGCGGCAGTAAGTTCTGATGCCATGGTAGCCCCCACGAAAACACCATGCTGCCAGTTAAACGCTTCATAAACCAAAGGCGCCAAATGCGCGCGGCGGCCGCCAAAAATAATCGCTGAAATCGGCACGCCGTGATGTTGTTCAAGGCGATACGACACTGAAGGGCAATTTACGATCGGAGTAGTAAACCTGCTATTGGCATGCGCGCCTTTAACAGGATTTCCGTCGGCATCCGTCATGCCCGGTTTCCAATCACGGCCCTGCCAATTAATCCCTTCTTTGGGAACTTCCCCATCCGCGCCTTCCCACCAAACAGTACCGTCTGTTTTATAAAGCACGTTCGTATAAATCGTGTTTTTCTTAATCGTTTCCACCATATTAGGGTTAGATTTAGAATTAGTGCCGGGAGCAACTCCAAAAAAACCTGTTTCCGGATTTATCGCCCAAAGGGAACCGTCGGAATCGATGCGCATCCAGGCAATATCATCGCCCACAGTCCATATCCTATAGCCTTTTATTTTAAGCCCTTCGGGAGGGATCAACATCGCCAAATTTGTTTTACCGCAGGCGCTGGGAAAAGCCGCCGCTATATATTTTATCCTGCCGTTTGGTTCTTCTACCCCCATGATCAACATATGTTCAGCCAGCCATCCTTCTTTTTTTCCCATAAAACTGGCAATGCGCAGGGACAGGCATTTCTTGCCTAATAATACATTTCCACCATAACCGGAACCTACGCTCCAGATAGTATTATCTTCCGGGAAATGCAATATCAACCTTTTATTTATATCCAGTTCCGCTTTAGAATGCAGACATTTCGTAAATACTTCCGTTTTAGAACGCGAAAGTTCCTCATTTTTCTCCAATTGATTCAAAACTTCCGTGCCGCAGCGCGTCATGATCAACATGTTCAAAACTACATATTTGGAATCGGTTAATTCCACGCCTATCTTGCTGAACTGTGAACCCACCGGCCCCATGGAAAAGGGAATAACATACATCACCCTGCCGCGCATAGCCCCTTTAAATATGGTTTTTGCTTTTCGATACGCCGTTTGAGGAGACATCCAGTTGTTATTAGGGCCGGCCGTTTCTTTTTTCCTTGTGCATATAAAAGTAAGATGTTCCGTGCGCGCGACGTCATCCTGCGATGTCCGATGCAAAAAACATCCCGGCAATTTTTCCTGATTGAGCTTAATGAATTCGCCTGTAGCGATACACTTATCTTCCAATTCCTTTTTCTGGGCTTCACTGCCGTCTATCCAGACAATATCATCCGGCTCACAAAGCCTGGCTTTTTCATTGACCCAATCAATTAATTTCCTGCTGGTTGTAGGATGTTTTTTCATTTCCAATTGCTCCTTTATTGCCCGATATTTAACAAATACCTATGAACGGAACTCGCGGCAACTGCCCCTTCGCCACAGGCATTAACAACCTGATATAAACTTTTTTTGCGGCAGTCGCCACAGGCGTACACGCCATCGAGGGAAGTTTTCATATCATCGTCGGTAATTATAAATTCCCCTTCGCCCAGTTTTAAGAAATTCCTCGCGAAACCGGTATTCGGCATTATGCCGACAAAGATAAACACCCCGTCGCAAGGATAAGCGTTGACTTTGCCGCTGACTACATTTTTTATTTTAACAGATTCCACTTTCATATTGCCGGTAATCTCTTCTATAACACTATCAAGCATAAAATTTATCTTCGGCTCCTGCTTTGCTTTTTCTTCCAATATTTTTGAAGCGCGCAATTGATTCCTGCGATGCACCAATGTCACTTTTGCGGCGTAACCGGCCAAAAAAATCGCCTCTTCTACCGCCCTATCTCCGCCGCCCAAAACCAGAATATTTTTATTTTTAAATAAAGGAGCGTCGCAAGTCCCGCAATAAGACACCCCGCGCCCGATAAACTTCTCTTCTCCCGCCACGCCAAGCTTTTTCGGATACGCACCGCTGGAAATAATCAGGCTTTTTGCCTCATAAACTTTTCCTTCACTTGTTTTAAGGGAATAAACGGGTATTCCCTGCTTGGAATCCACGAGCATTTCTTTAACTTCATCTATAACTAAGGGGACGCCCAATTCATCCACCTGCTTTCTAAACCTTTCAATCAATTCTTCAGTAGTTATGCCTCCGGGAAAACCCGGATAATTCTCTATAGTGGGAGAAAGGATAATCTGCCCGCCGGCAGTCATCTTCTCAATTATCAAGGTATTCAAACAAAATCTTCCGGCATAAATCCCCGCTGTCAACCCCGCGGGGCCGGAACCGATAATAATTAAATCGTGCATAATTTTTTCCCCTCAATATTTCTATATACTTCTTCGGCCTTATACGAACTTCTTGCCAAGGGGGCGGACAAAACAGATTTGAACCCAAGGCTTAAAGCTATTTCTTTATATTTTTCAAATTGCTCTATTTTTATAAAATCTTTTACAGGGTAATGATCTTTTGAAGGAGCAAGATATTGCCCTAAAGTAAGGATATCGCATTCAACCGCCCTTAAATCCCGCATAGATCCAATCACATCAGCCTCGCTTTCGCCCAAACCCAGCATAATAGACGATTTTGTGATCATCTCCGGCTTAATATCTTTTATGGAGCGCAGCACATCCAAAGAACGCTCGTAATCCGCCTCCGGGCGCAGTTGTGCCGATAAACGCCGGGTTGTTTCAAGGTTATGCGCTATAACTAAAGGATCCACTTCTATAACTTTTTTCAGGCTCAGGCGATCAGCCAAAAAATCCGGTATTAAAACTTCTATTTTTATCAAACGGTTTACGCCATAAACCGCGTCTATAACCCGGGCAAATTGCCCGGCCCCGCCATCAATAAGGTCATCCCGCGTAACAGAAGTAACAACCACATACTTCAATCCCAATTTCTTAACCGCTAAAGCGACATTATCGGCTTCAGAGGGATCAACAGGCAAAACAGCGCCTTTAGCTTTATCTACAGCGCAAAAACGGCAATTCCTGGTGCAAGTGCCGCCTAAAATCATAAATGTAACTTCTTGTTTGGCAAAACACCGGGTTAAATTCGGGCATTTAGCCTCAAGGCATACCGTATTAACCTTAAGATCTGAAAGCGCCCGCGACATACTTAAAGTTTGCGCGCCGGGCAATTCCTGTTTAAACCAAGAAGGCAATCTATTCATGATTTAGAACTTTTTTTAAAATTCTCGACAGAACGGTCATAACTCTTTTCAGCACTCACAGAAAAAAAGCAACCGGGCAGTTCGCCATTGCCGCGATGATACGCCACGCATTCACAGCATAAACCTTTCCTGGAACAAGACGCGTAAGTACAACTACATTGTTTCAGGTTCGGTATTTTGTTTGCGCAATCTTTCATTTTTCACCGCTTTTGTTATGGCAGGCAACTTATTCTTTATTTTTATCTTGTCCAGCCAAGAGGCGTATTCAATAATAAGCTTGCCGTTCAAATGGTCAATCTCATGTTGAAAAACGCAAGCAAGCAAATCCTCGGCTTCTATTATAACAGGCTTTCCTGTATCATCCAAAGCTTTAACTGTAACACACTTGGCGCGCTTGATTTTCATCGTCACACCAGGCACGCTTAGGCATCCTTCTTCGCTTATTTGTACCCCTTCTCTTTTTGTTATTTTCGGATTAATTAATTTATAGAGGCCCGCGCCGATATCCACCACGATCAACGTTTCGGAAACACCCACCTGCGGCGCGGCAAGGCCTACGCCCGAAGCCGAATACATCAACCTGGACATTCTGCTCAATAAATCGCGGTAGTAATCGGTTACTTTATTAACCGGCAAAGCGCGCTTCAATAAAACGGGGTCACCCAATGTTCTAATCTGCAATTCTGTTTCTTTCATCGACTTTTACTATTTTTGGAGAAAATCCTTTAATTTCTTTATCCTCAGCTAAAACATAAGACAAAATAATCACTTCATCGCCCACGCAAGCCCCCCTGGCAGACGGCCCGTTCAGGCAAATTACACCGGAAGAAGCCTCTCCCTCGATCGCGTACGTTTCCAGGCGATGCCCGTTATTAAGATTTAAAATCTCCACTTTTTCTCCCGGTAAAATATCCGCTTTTTTCAAAAGTATGGAGTCAACAGTAACACTGCCGTTATAATAAAGGTTTGCCTCGGTTACCTTCGCCCTGTGAATTTTTGATTTCAAAATTGTCCGTAACATATTAAAATCTCCTTAATTTTGCCCTTTTAGGCTTATTCCTTGCAAAATTAACTCCGCAGCTTGCTTCAAAATTATCGTAAGAGAATTTTGAAGTGATTAAGCAAGGAGTGAACATTCCCCTCACATCACTAACTTGTACGCCTGCCGCGCGATCATCAATTCTTCATTGGTCGGCACAACTAATATTTTAGGCTTTCGTTTCAAATACGTAAAAATCCCTTCACAAATGCTATCCCGGACCGGCTTTTGATTTTCGCCGATACCCGCGGTAAAAATAAGCGCGTCGCAGCCGTTCATAACCGCGGTATACGCGCCGATATATTTTTGTATCCGGTAAATAAAAATTTCCATCGCAAGTTTAGCCCGTTTATCTCCCAAAGCAGCCCTGCCTTCCAATACACGCATATCATTACTGATGCCGGATATGCCTTTGAGCCCGCTTTCCTTATTTAATATATTTTCCATCTCTGCCGTGCCTATCTTTTGCTTGCGCATTATATATGTAATTAAAGCCGGGTCTATATCGCCGCAACGCGTCCCCATTATAAGGCCCTCTAACGGCGTAAACCCCATGCTGGTATCGACGGAAACCCCCGCGTTTACCGCGGTAATACTGCAACCATTGCCTAAATGGCAAGTAATTAATTTTAAGCTCTTGATATCTTTTTTAAGTAACCGCGCCGCTTCCACCGCTACATATTCGTGGCTGGTGCCGTGAAAGCCGTATTTACGTATGCCATATTTTTTATAATACGCGTGCGGTAAACCATAAGTATAAGCGTATTCCGGCAACGTCTGATGAAAAGCCGTATCAAAGACCGCGGCCTGTTTGACTCCGGGCAAAAGTTTTTTGCACGCCAAAATTCCCATTAAATTAGCAGGATTATGCAAAGGAGCCAGGCAGCAGCACTGCTTGATCTTACGGATCACAGCCTCATCAATGGCTACCGGCTTACTGAATTTCTCCGCGCCATGCACAACTCTATGCCCGACAAGAGAAACACCGTCAATTTTTTGCAAAATAGCTTTTAACCCCTGCTGATGATTTTTTATCGCGGAATTATCTTCACCAATATGTTCAAGCGAGCCTTTCGAAATAAGCGCCTCTTGCGGCATTTCGAAATACTTATATTTTATAGACGAACTTCCGCTGTTAATGACAAGAACTTTCATGGTTTGTTTAATGTTGAATGTATAATGTTTAATGTAGAAGCTAACATTAAACATAAAACTTTAAACTTACAACATACGCTCTCTAACGTGCATATCATTGCGCCCTGATCGCTGTCACCGCGACACAATCTACTACGTCTTCAACAATGCATCCGCGCGACAGATCACTGCAAGGCTTAGTCAAGCCTAAAAATAACGGGCCTATCGCTCTTGCTTTTGCCAGGCGCTGAACAAGTTTATAACCGATATTGCCCGCTTCTAAATCCGGAAAGATCAAAACGTTTGCCTGCCCGCCGACTATGCTGCCAGGATATTTTATCTTAGCGACTTCCGGAATGATCGCTGTATCCACCTGCAATTCACCGTCTATAATTAGATCGGGCGACATTTTTTTAACCAGCGACAACGCTTCATCGATCTCTTCAATGCCTTTGCCCTTAGCCGAGCCTTTAGTCGAATAGCTTAATAACGCCACTTTAGGAGTAATATTTAAAACCTTAGCGGCTAATTCCGCAGAAGCTACCGCTATACAAGCCAGCTGGCGAGGGTTAGGCTCCGGGATTATCCCGCAATCCGCGAAAACAAAAGTGCCATTTTCACCGAAAATACAATCCGGAACAATCATAATAAAACAGCTGCTGGCGATATTTATGCGCGGGTCGATTCCCAGGCAATGAATTGCCGCTCTTGCTATGTCAGAGGTCGTATGGCTGGCACCCGCGACAAAACCGTCCGCGGCCCCTTCGCGCGCCATCATCGCGGCATAATACAAGGTATCTTCGAACAACTTACTTGCTATATCAACAGTCATTCCTTTTGCCTTGCGTATCTCACAAAATTCCTCAATATACCTTTGCTTGATTGAAGAATCAATTTTTTCCTTGGACAACAGCAAAACATCGGCTATTTTTTCCCTTTCGATGATCCGCGCGGCCTCAATAACGCGCTTATCTTCGTATTCAGGAAGAATAATAGTCTTTAATTTAGATTTTGCCCTTTCATGTATAAGCCCAATCGCGTCCATGTCACATCCCTTTCAATATAGTATTTAAATCAACATATTTATTTACCAATTCCACGACAGTATTAATTTTATTTTTATCCCGCGGCCGGATTTTCACAGTTACATCGTGTATGCAGGAAGCCACGCTATAAGTATCAAGCCTTGAAAATAAAACCGGGACATTAGCGCTCTTAAGCAAATCCATGGTTGGCGCTTCCGGCATAATACCGCCTGTCAACACCACCCCGGAAAGCTTAAGCCTATTTTTCGCGCCGTCCGTAAAACACCCGAGAGAACTCCTGATTATATCCTCTCTATCGCCCGGAGTAATTAAAAGGCTGTCTTCAACAAGGTATTTTATCGCGATGTCGCATTTCATCGCCCCGACAATAACCCTGGAAATATTATTCTCCGCGAAATCCTTGCCGGAAATAAACTCATAGCCGGTTTCTTCGATGATTTGGGTTATAGTCGGCCTTGCCAGAACAGGGTCAAAAGGGATAACCCCCAAAACAGGTATTTTTATCCGTTCAAGCCCCTTTCGTATCAAATGGTTAATTTTCGTGAACTTATCCGGCAAAACCTTATTAACAATTACACCTAAAACTTTCACGCCTTCTTTTTCAAAAAGCGTTTTGTTTAGAACAATCTCGTCAATAGGCCTGCCGATCCCTCCCGACGAAATAAGGATCACTTTTGAGCCTAATAATTTAGCGACCACAGCGTTTGAATGATCAAATACCGAACCAACGCCGGCGTGCCCCGTCCCTTCTATAATAACCAGATCCTGCTTTTTAGAAACGCGCCTGAACGCGTCATTGATCTGGCGGCTGATCGAGTTTTTATTGGGGTGGTCTATATATTTCTCCGTAAACCCTTTCTCCACCGCGATAGGGCTCATATCTTTCAGCCCGCACTTTATCCCGCAGACCTCTTCAATAAGCACGGAATCTTCGTCAATTTTGACGCCATCTTCTTCCAAATAACGCTGGCCGATAGGCTTTATAAACCCAACATTTTTAAACCGCTTTTGGAAATTACAGATCAGCCCCAAAGACGCGGTCGTTTTACCGTCGTTTTGCTTAGTTGCCGCGATAAATATTTTTTTCATAAAGTTATATTAACACCCGGAAGGGAAATTATGGCTAACGCAAGTTATCCAATATCTTTTTTTTCAGATCCGGCTTGCTCAAAGCGCCTACAACCTGCTCCATCACTTTTCCTCCTTTGAAAAACATCAAAGTAGGTATTGACATTATCCCGTACCGTGTCGCCGTTTGCGAATCATTATCAATATTAATTTTGCCTATTTTTATCTTGCCTTCAAATTCTTTCGCGAACTCCTCAATGATCGGGCCGATCATTTTGCAAGGCCCGCACCACGGCGCCCAAAAATCGACTAACACCGGTAAATCCGACTTCAAAACCTCAGCATCAAAACTACTGTCCGTAAAATGACATAGAGCCATATTAAATTTCCCTTTCTTTTATTTTATCAGTATACGAGATTAAAAGGCTTCCTTTTTGTAGAAAATAAGTCTATCATAAATACAACTGTTTTGCAATTAATTTTCGATACAAAATGTATGGAAATTCCGGTATTTATCAGCTATACTAGCAAAATGAGTTATATCATTTGGCTGCTTATAGGGGCGATATATTCCCCAATATTTTATCAATTATACCGTTTTCGCTGGGAAACCATAGACTACACCCACGCCTATTTTATCCTGCCCGTATCCCTGTGGCTTGTATGGCGCAAACGCGCTCTTTTACAAGAATTGTCCCGTCATTCTGAGCAAAGCCCGGCAAATTTCAGCATCCCCCTGCTTTTATTGGGAATATTTATGTTTATCTTTGGTTGGCGGCAAGACTATTTGTCTATATCGACTCTTTCACTAATACCGGTTTTATACGGGCTGATAATTTATCTTTACGGGATAAATATCGCTAAAACCTTATCGTTTCCCATTCTTTACCTGCTTCTTTTAATTCCGCCTCCGCTTGGCATTTTAGACAGCATTACTTTGCCTATGCGCCATGGGATTTCCATACTTACAGAAATAATTATAAAAGGCTTCGGGCTTCCAATAATGCGGGATGGATTACTTTTATCAATGGGCGGCCACGAAATTTACATGGGCGCTCCCTGCAGCGGTTTTCGTTCGCTGATCACCATGATTTCTCTTGGGCTAACCTATATTTACATTAACCAAAATTCACTTAAAAATAAAGCAATACTTTTATTTTCAATCGTACCCATCGCGTTATTCGGGAACCTCTTTCGTGTAATCGCGGTATGCCTGGTAACTTTTTGTTACGGAGAAACCATCGGCAAAAAATTCCATGATATAAGCGGATTCATCATATTCTTATTTATGATCTTCGGGATGATCGGGATAGAGAATTTACTGGGGGAAAATAAAAATGAGGGTTAACCGGCAAATATTTGCGGCCATATTATTATTAGGCGCGATAGCCGCCAGTTTTGCTTTGCCAAAAACCAAATATAAAAGCCCGGATATACTCTCCAAGCTGGATATCCCTTTTAGATTTTCCGGCTGGCAGGGAAAAGACGCCGGCAATTTATTTAACCCCGCGGAACTGCGCTCAAATTTTATAAGTAATATATTCGCCCGGATATACGCGAATCAAGACAAAGAAAGCCTGCTGCTTTTAATCCTGGACGCGGGTAATTTTCACAACCCCAAAGTTTGCTCCCGCGGCGAGGGTAACACTATAACCGACCTGCCGAACCTGGAATTAAGGACCAAAGATCACACCTTTCAAGCGCAAGCTATATACGTGCAAAAGGGCAATGATGCCGGAACGGTATTAATTTATTGGATTTGTATCAATAAAAAACTGGTAAATTGGACGGGACAAAAGATCATGCAGCTGTTATATTCAATGTTTAACAAAGAAAAGATAGGTTTAATGGTACGCTTAGATATCAACACCCGCAAAGAAAACCTGAATAGCGCCTACGAGCTCGCGCGAAAATTCGTTTCCGATATCTCCTCTAAAATTTCTCCGGAACAAGCGGAATATATTTTCGGGAAATAATCCAAAAATTTCGTCATTCTGAGACTGCCTCTAAGCAAAACTAAATAAAAAAAAAGACTGTCCCGGCTTTCCTGAGACTGTCCCCTTTTTTTACTAAAACCTCTTACGCCTTCCGCCTCTTTCTTAACCAACTTCTCGAACCCAACGCCCCAGCGCCAAGCAAAAACAACGCGCTGCTTACAGGCTCCGGATTAACGTGGTATTTGGCTGAACCGCCGCCATTTGGATTTACAGAATGCACATTATTAACGTGCCACCATTGGTCATGATTAACAACATCTTCAAGATCAAAGCGCGTAAGCCATAAATTCTTCGTTCCGTCCGGATTGTCTGATTCCTGCTTATTCCAAAGAGAAGTGTCCAGATCAGAAGTGTCGAAAGAAAGCGAATAATCCTGATTGCCTTTGTTCCAAAACCACCAATCACCGGTTACGTCACTTACCGAATCCTTTAATTTCAAATACAACCATGGGGTTTGATCCTCGGTAAAAATATCTTTCTTTAAAAAATCATCAGCCGCGCCGGTCATATAAATATCAATTATGCCGTTGCCGCCCTGGCCGGCAAAAGCATTAAGAGGAAGGACTCCTAAAACTAATAACATTATTACCTTTAAAATGCAATTATTTTTCATTATTCGCTCCTTGTTAATTTCTATGCCTTTTATTTCTGCGTAAAAAGCATATCTCTATTCTTTTCAATTATATACTGTATATTATTCTTGTCAAGTTTTTTCTAAAAATTTACTATTACACTGCTTCGCCCTTATTCTTCTATTTAATAAAAATAGCGGAAGCGCGCCCATCAAGAAAAGCGCGCTGCTTACAGGCTCAGGAGTAACAGTGCTGACTTTTAAATACGGCCTTAACCCGGGATCTGAATATTCCGAACTGTAAAACCTCGCAAAAAGCTCTTCCTTATTATTATCCAGGTGATTTTCTAATGCTACACCATAATTCGCTCCACTTCCCCACCCGGAAACCACGTTTTCTAAACCACTCCATTCCCTCCATCCGACAATATTCGCTTCACCAGAAATATTTAAAAAACTAACCGCTGCCGAGTCATACGTTGGGCGGGCACTACTCCAAGACAGAGATGATTCGTTCCAATCAGAATTAACCCGATGTATGTTCAGCATATCTCCCTGAGAATTTGTCCCCTGATACTGGTATAAAAATAGCGATGCGGATTCAATTGTTTTACCGGACAAAGAATTAATATCTTCCTGGCTGAATCTTATATATGCCTCTGCCAAACCAGAGCGATCTTTTACGCTCAGATAAGTATTATTTCCGTAAATAGCCGTAGGATTTAGTTCATTAACCCAAGCATCATCAGTTGCCTGAAAAGTATAAATCGCCTGCGCGTACACCGCAAACGGCAGCACCAACGCATAAATCACCATTCCCCAAAACATCGTTTTAATCTTCATTTTCCTCTCCTTTTTAACGTATTGTACGATCACACAAGAGCACAAGCTAAAGCATAGCTACACCCTGTTCAGTAAAAACATACGGCAACTTACGAATGCCGCCCCAACTTGAAGTGCCAAAATGGCACTTCAAGTCTACAACCTCTTTTTTCGCAAGCTGAAACATAAAATCATCAGGGAATCTCTTAATGTTTCTTTTTACCTGGCGAACCAGTTGCTTCGTCTCCACATTGTATAATTCCGCCAAATCCCTATCTAGCATAACCTTCTTACCTCGCACCATCAAAATCTTTGTTGCTACTACTTCAATTAAAACATTACTCTTTTCCATCTCTATCCTCCTCAAACCTGAAACTTCTAATCTTGTGCTCTTGCGCCTTCTCCCTTGTGCCCCTCTACTTTAATAGACGTATGATTCCGCCCAATCTAACGAAAAAAGACAAAAAAAAGGACACCTTTCCCAATAACCAGAAAGATATCCCTTCTTTTGAAACTAGAAACCTGAAACTTAAAACTTATATCTTGTGACCTTGTGCACTTGTGCTAAATCTTCTTCCCGCGCTTTAACAACCTTCTCGAGGCAAAAACTGCTCCCCCAATCGCAAAGAGAACACAACTTATCGGTTCAGGAGTTACTGTTACGCGAGCCATATCCCCCAAGCTGCGTGAAATAGCAATTCCACCAGAACTACTTAATTTAAGGCTTGAATCAGGTATAGATATAGTATCCACCCCTGACGCGGATAACGACATAAAATTCACCGTAGCAAGAAGACCGCTGCCGGAAATATTATAGGGCCCCAAGATTGCTTCAGTCGCAAAACTAAGTATGCCGGTTGTATTATTAATAGGCGAATTAAAGAAAAATGTCCCTATCGGGCTTCCGCTTGAGCTTAAAAAATCGCCTTTAGTAATACTCTGAATAGCATAAAGCTCCGGGTTATAACTAAGCCCAAACTGATAACCGGCAAGGCGATCCACATTACTTACGAAAATATCTATAGGAAATGCTTGATTAGGAGCAACTTCCTTTTCATTAGGAGATAAATAAACCACTGCCTCGGCGAATAATAACGCTGGAAACAACTTCATTATAAGAATAGCCGCTAAAACAATTAAAAAACTCTTCGTTGATTGCCTTAAAAACATTGTTCTCCTCCTTAAATTTATCCTATCTTAATAAAATACCGGTTGCATTTTTAAACACTTTTTGAAAACTATTAAAAATGTTTTACAATGTTTTTATAGTATACAATAAACTATTAATTAGTCAATCAAAATCTAGTTCGCTCCCCTCCAATTAACCAGAAAGATATCCCGTCGTTTGAAACCAGAAATCTGCAACCTGAGATGTGTATCTTGCGCACCTGTACTCATGTGCCCCTGAGCCCTGTATTTAAATATTGTATCTCCGATAATCAAATGCTATAATCACACCCATGAAACGCTTTATACTTTTCATCGTATTATTTTTAACCATAACTACCGCATTCGCCGAAGACAAGTGGTATCCCTTTGTCATTCCCGCCAAACTCGATCCCGATTCCCCGGCCAATATCGGAAAATTAGTCCTTGATTCTCCCGCAGGTAAACACGGGTTCGTTAAAGTTAAAGACGGCAATTTCTATTTCGAAGACGGCGCCCGCGCTAAATTCTGGGGCACAAATTTAGTATTTAACGCTTGTTTCCCCACACACAAACAAGCGGAAATGCTGGCTGACCGTATTGCTTTTTTTGGATTTAACGCCGTCCGGCTGCATCATATGGACTATTATTTCGAGCCAAAGGGTATCTTTGAAGATATCTGTCCTGCCTTCAAAAACCCTCAAATGAAGAAAACCACAAAACTGAGCCCAAGGCAGCTCGATAAATTGGATTATTTAATTTACCAACTTAAACTTCGGGGTGTTTATATTAACATTAACCTCCTGGTTGCCAGGCATTTTACTGAAGCCGACGGTGTGATTGGCGCGGATAAACTCGGCGCGGCTGCAAAACCTCTTTCCATGTTTGACCCAACACTTATTGAACTACAAAAAAAATACGCGAAAGATCTGCTTACACATTATAACCCTTATACTAAATTGCACTATCGCGATGACCCGGCAATATCTTTACTTGAAATTACAAATGAAAACTCACTTTATCATAACTGGCAAACCAATAGATTGGATAATATTTCTGAAAAGCTGGGATACTATTCGCAGGAACTCGACAAAAAATGGAATGAATGGCTAAAATCAAAATATGAAACTCCGGAAAATGTAATGAGCGCATGGCAAAACAAAGGATCTGAGAGATTAGACAATTTTAATTTTAAACGCATCGTTCATAAGCAAAAATATCTCTATTCTAAACAAGCGATGCTTGACGCTGCTTTTTTTTATAAAGAGATTGAAGGAAATTTTTTTACAGAAATGATACGCTTTCTTAAAGTCGATCTGGGTATAAAAATACCGATTACCGGCAGTCAATATTCTACTCTGGAAGTACAAGAAAGCTGTGATTTCATCGATAAACACTCGTATTGGGACCATCCGGTATTTCCTCATAAAAGTTACGATAAAAATGATTTTAAAATACACAATAAATCCGCGCTTTCTGATAAAGAACTCGGCATTATTGGTAACATACTCGAAAAACAGAAAGGGCTATCCTTTACTAAGGATAATCAACTTAATAAATTCAAACCTTTTACGATAACTGAATGGAATCATTGCTACCCTAACGAATATGCTTACGAAACCCCCCTGCTTATTGCCGCAGAAGCTATAAAAAACGACTGGGATGGACTATTCCAGTTTGCGTTTAGCCATGGCTGGAAAATCGAACCAATACTTGATGATATTGATAACTATTTTAACGCGATGCCAAATTCCCAACAATCAATTCTTTTATCTTTAGGGAGCTTAGTTTTTAACAATGCTAATACGAGTTTTGAAGCCAAAGATGGAATTTTAATCGTAAAATCGGATACGTTCGAAGGGATCTCTGGTGCAATTAAGAATAAAAGCATTCAATTAAATCATTTCATTTTGACAGCGGATACCGATGGCTTAGTCTTTGTATACTCAGAGCAAGGAGAATTGTTATCGAAAGCGAAAAAATTAACTCTTGTAGCAATAAGTGAGGTTAAGAATGCAAATAGCGGATGGAAAAATGGCAAATTTAACTGGGGGAACGCTCCAACATTACTTAAAAAAATAAGTGTTAAATCCTCCAGCTTACATAACCGGAAGTACGAAACAGTTTCTTCGCGATCAAACTCTCCCTGGTCTGAGCTTATATTTCAGGACCAGCCCAAATAACTTCGCACCATCGATAATATAGCGCTTAAACATGCGTTTTGGCTCAATAAAAATCCGCCAGAGCCATTCTAAATGTAATATTCTCATCATCTTTGGCGCTCGGGGTATACTCCCTGATAAATAATCAAGCAGAGCACCTACCCCTAAACACAGCCGGGGATTCAGTTTTTGACGGTTCCTTGCGATCCATTTTTCCTGTATTGGCACACCCATTGCCACAAATAGGATATCGGCGCCAGACTCGTTAATCCTTGCAATCACTTCTTCGTCACTTTTAAAATACCCATTATGCGTGCCAACAATCTGTATATTCGGAATCTGTACCCGCATATTCTCGGCAGCTTTTTCAGCAATGCCTGTTTTTCCACCAAGAAAAAAAATCTTAAATCCCTGTTTTGCCGCGCATTTCATAAGAATTGGCGACAAATCAGTCCCATTACAATTTTCACGCATATTCTCGCCGAAAATACGGGTAATAAGTCGAAGCCCAATACCATCGGATAAAACTAATTCAATCGAATTTATAATGCGACTATACTCTGGATCTCTTTGTGCTTTATAAACGCCATCTGCATTTAAAAATAACGATGTTGCTTTATTATTTGATTTGAGAAGATATAATAGCTTTTGTACGGCTTCGTCAAAAGTTATGTTATCGTATCGAATACCTAGTATTTTCATTTTTTTATTTAATACGCTTATACAAATCGATGTATTTATTTATTTCTTTTTCCCAGGATCTATTCTCTTTAACCCAATTATAACTTGCTTGTCCAATACTCTCAACAGAGGCAGGATTTAAAACAAAAAATTCCATTTTTTTATATAAGTCTTCTATTGAACCTGCTTGGAATAAGACTCCATTAATACCATCAATAACGATCTCTTTAATCCCTTGAACATCACTTGCCAGGATTGCTTTTCGATATCCCATCGCTTCCAAGGGCTTTAAGGGTGTTACCTGGTTTGTTACTTCCAAGCTTTTCCTTGGTAAAACAATAACATCTATTATTTGATAATATTGTGGCACTGCTTCGCGTGTAACCTTCCCGATAAATTCAACGTCTAATCCGATTTCATTCGCCAAAATTTTTAGAGATTCTAAACTCTCTCCGCCACCAACTATAGAAAGCTGCGATTCCGGATATTTTAACTTTAATTCCTTAAAAGCTTTGATTAAATCATCTAACCCTTCGTAATTATAGATCGTGCCTATAAAACCAAAAACAATTCCTGATCTCTTTATATTTTTACGGCTAGTCGTAATATACGACCGTTCTATTTCTTCCAAATCAACTGAATTTCTAACGATAAGACATTTTTCAATATTTTTTCTACCAGATTTAATAACATATGGTTTTAAGTTTTCACCGATAATCACTATTTCTGAGGCGTACTTAATAACAATGTTTTCTAAAAAACTATAGATACTAGAAATAAAGGATCTTCTTGAAAATGCACTATTTTCTACCATTCCTTGAATCCAGTTTGACCGTATCTCATAAACAAAAGGTTTCTTTAGGCTTTTTGCTAAGAATAAACCTGTCAAACCTGAAAAAAAACTTGTATGTCCATGTATAATGTCAACATCATATTTCATAGCAATTAATTTTGCCCTATTATAGAAAGTAAAAAATGGAAGGATCTTATTGATCCTTTTTCTGAACGATTTTTTTGAATCAAGAAAACCGTAGTCGCCACTAAGGAAGGTTCGATAATAAGTTATTCCATCAATTTCCTCTTCCATTGCCCCACTTTTATGTGGGGGCTGAAATGGACTGGTAATAGGATAAACTTCTAATCCTTTACTTTTTTGATATTTTAGTATTTGATGTGAACGGATACTAGAGCCTGTTACATCAGGTAAAGAAGAATAAAGCAAGTGTAGAATCTTCATTTTAGTAGTTTCGGGTAGCTATGCTCTTTTGAGTACATCAATAATTCTTTTTGCTGTTTTTCCATCCCAGAATTTTGGATTTTTCTTTTTTGTAGTTTGCCCTGTTAGAATGCGATTTATTTCTTTAATAATAACACTCTTAGAACGGCCAACTAATTTATTGGTTCCTTCCGTAATTGTTACTGGTCTTTCAGTATTGTTTCTCATAGTAAGACATGGAACACGCAAAATAGTTGTTTCCTCCTGTATACCTCCAGAATCCGTAAGAACAAAACTAGAATCGCTAATAAGTTTAATAAAATCAATGTACCCGAGCGGATTAGTCATTATTAGATTACTTATCTTACCAAATTTTTTTAAATACCCCAATGAAGACATCATTTTTTTTGTTCTAGGATGAATTGGATAGATTATTTTAATATTTTGAGAAATTGCAGAAAAAACCGTATAGAGTTCTGCAATCGTTTTTAAAGAATCGACATTGCTCGGACGATGCAATGTCAAAACGGCATACGTTTTTCTAGACATTTTGAGCCGATTTAAAATATCACTCTTTTGGATTTTATCCCAGTTAGACAGAAGAGTATCTATCATAATATTACCTACAAAAAATATTTTACTTTTCGCTACCCCCTCTTTCCTTAGGTTAATTACCCCGCTTTTTTCACTCACGAACATAAAATCTGATATCGAATCAGTGACTATTCGGTTGATTTCTTCGGGCATAGTTCGGTCATAACTACGCAGTCCAGATTCTACATGAGCCACTTTAATGTTCATTTTAGCGGCTACCAAAGAACAGGCTAAGGTTGAATTAACATCTCCTACCACGATAACAATGTCTGGCCGTTCTTTTAAAAGCAATCCTTCAAATTTTGTCATTATTTTAGCACTCTGAACGGCGTGAGAGGCAGAACCAACTTTCAAAAAGATGTCCGGCTTTGGGATGGACAATTCTGTGAAAAAAACTTTGGACATCAAAAAGTCATAATGTTGTCCAGTATGAACCAGAAGGAATTCAAAAAATTTATTATTTTTTTTAAATTCTTTAAGCAAAGGAGCAACTTTTATAAAATTCGGTCTAGCGCCGGCAACTAATATTATTTTTTTCATAGATTTGTCCTCTTACATTTAACTATTAATAAAGTAGTTGTGAAAAATACCAATTTATAGTATCTAATTGAAACTTCACCTTACTCCTCATTTTTTGTCTAAATCCGGAAAGAACGAAAAAAATAAAACAAAAAGGCAGCTTCAAAATCGCTCCTAAAAATAATAAATTCTTAAATGCAAATACCCATAGCCTTCCATAATGTTTATTAAAAAAATAGGCTTTTCGGGAAAACATAATTTTGTTTATCTTTGATTTTGTCTCATCAGATATACTTGCCTTACCAATATGAATAATTTGAGTATCAGCATAAAATACTATTTTCCAACCATTTTTTCTTATTCTAAAACACCACTCCTCTTCTTCTCCATAAAAGAATATATTTTTATCAAAGCCGCCAGTTTCTCTAAAAACGCGAGAACGCAATAGCATAAATGCACCTGCAACCCAATCAACTTCTTGAGTTATCATATGTTGCTCTAGAGTTAAATAGTGTTCCAGAAAGGTAATTCTTATTTTAAAGGCAGATTCTAAAAACCTATTTAATTCAATTCCTCCAAAAATAGCATTCCACAAATTAAAAAATCTGCCGCTAGAGAGCTGAATTTTACAATTGGGAGAATTTAATCGACAACCCATAAGGCCAACTTTTGGATGATCCTCTAGATAATTAAGGCTATCTGCAATCGCTTCAACGGAGGCAACCGTATCGCTGTTTAAAAGCAAGAAATAGCCTCCTTTAGCAGCGGCCATACCAATATTATTTGCGTGACCGAATCCCAGATTCTCCTTGTTTCTTATTATTCTTATCTTAGAGAAAAAGGAACCTATCATTTCTATAGACGAATCACTTGAATTATTATCCACAACAATTATCTCAGCCTTGCCATCCGCGGTAATGGGATAAATTGCATTTAGACAATCCTTCAGGATTCTTTCTGTGTTAAAACTGACTATAATAATTGAAAGTTTACACATCTATGCCTTGGTTTCCTCAAGCTTAAAAATATATGCCGCGAAGATAGCAAACGGAAAAGTCACTTCCAGCCACTCTATTTGATTAGAAATAAAACTGATGAAAATAAAAAATGTAATTATTGCAGGGACCGCGAAAGAGACGCCCTTATCGAAATTCGAAGAACCTTCTCTTTTCATAACTTCATGACTTATCTTTTTAATAAAAAAATAAGGCGCCAAGAAAAAAATCAAACCCAAAACTCCGACTTCGCCAATGAGCGTAATAAAGCTTGACCACCAATAGTCTAAGGTAGATTTTACTTTCTCTTCCCTAAACTGTACGTATTTCTTGAAATACGTCCCCACTCCTGCCTTTTCCGCGATAGGGCCGGAATAATTGCCCGGCCCTACTCCGAACATAAACGTAACAGGATTCTGGAATACAATTTTTTCGGTTAATAGAAAAGCTTGCGCCTTCCCTGTATTTAGAATCGTTCTGGTGCTCTTGGTTAGATCAAAAAAGCGTTTCGTCAGGGAAAAATCATTCTTATACGCAAAAACTAACACTGCTGTAGTTAAAACAACCACGCTCATAATAAAAATTAAACGTACATACGCATGGAATCTGATTCTAAAATATCTCATAGCCGCAAATAATATAAAAAACAATACAAAGGGATAATCATGTTCAGTAAAACTTATTATAAGCGAAAACAAGGAAGAAAACATATAAAACAGCCATTTCTTCCGCTGGGTATAGATGAACAGGCTTGTACTCACGATAAATACGATAAGGGAAAAATGTCCTAGTTTATGCGCCCCGTATTTTCCAAAAAAGCCCCTGGCAGAATCAAACACCCCGGTAACGCCCGATATTTCGTGGCCGACAAAAAAATTCCCTCTGCCATACGAAAAAAACTGAATACTCGCAAATAATGCCTGAAAAAGCATGACAAAAAAAACAAATTTAATATACCCACTGATTTCTTCTTTTGTCAAAAAAACGTTGAGGCTAATAATAAGTACGAGTATCTTCAGGTATGTTGATGCATAATTAATTATAACTATGGGCTTACTCGCATTCACTAACCCGGAGATTACTGTTATAAAAATGAATATCCCAATAAAAACACTCAAAATTTGAAGGTTTCTTGAAAGATGCAGGTTGCTTTGCAGAAAAAAAAGCCTGACGATTAACAAAAAAACCAGCAAATCATCGATATACGAGATGAATCCAATCCTTCCTATAATCGTTAGATTGGACAAGATGCCAATAACAGTAAGCCAAATAAATAAAAACCAAAATATTTTTTTGATATCGAATAAAGCAACAAGAAATATTAATAGTGCCCCCAGTAACCCGATTGTAAAAATCGGCCCCAAGGCCAAAAAAAATTTAGAAAAAACATAAGAAATGCATCCTGTTAAAATTATTGCTTTATAATTATTCCTGAATATACCCGCTATCATTATAAGCTCTTTTTGACCTGATAAATCATTCTATTTTTTTCTTGATACCGCCAAATCGGCCCCTTTAATCAATAATCCCTCCGACCCTTTGTTGCTTATTATTTTCGCGGGAACACCTCCAATAGTTACCCCTCCGTCTATAAAAGAAGAATTAACTACGGCATTCGCACCTATAGCAATATTATCGCCTATTACAATAGGGCCGTATATTTTAACACCGGGGCCAATATAAACATTGTCACCAATTATCGGACATTTATCTTCTGTGCCTGCCATTACTCCGATACTAACACAAACGTGCAGGCGGCAGTTTTTACCAACTTTAGTTAATCGGTTTACAACTATCGTGCCTCTATGAGCAATATTCAGGCCCGGGCCGAAAACGTTAAGAGGAATCGTAAATCCCAGCCGAATACAGACTGATTGAAAATACCAATACAGACAAAATCGATAGAATTTATAAAATACGAATTTTTTACAATTTGTAAGATATTCCAGCTTACGCAAAAGGCGCTGAAATTTCCAGATTTCATCGCCAAAAAAGCGAGGCCTCTTTCTGTTTAATTTGAGCGCTATTCTGTCTGCTTCAAGATAAAATAAATACTCCGCTCGAGAACTTATCATATCAGTTATCCCCCATTAATTACAATCATTAAAAAAAACCCACTATAACTTTCTCAACATTGCTATAATAATGTTGCAGCGTAAAATTCGATTCTACTCGGAAGCGTGCTTTTTTTCCAAAATTTTTTCTTAATGAATCGTTATTTCCTAAGGCCACTATTTTTTGAGCAATGGCTTCCGGCAGATTTACTGGAACGATAAATCCTGTTTCACCATCGATAATTGACTCCGAATTTCCTCCCGCATCAGTTGCGATTACAGGCAAGCTCATGGACATTGATTCAAGATTAACCATAGCAAATGGCTCTTTTCGGGAAGAATTCACGAAAATGTCTAACGCGGAATAATATTTATAGGTGTCATCCTTAAAATCCGTAAAGATTATTGATTTGCCAAGAAATCCTTCGGGAATTAGCGGGAGTATAATGTCATTAAAATATGACGAATTAAGAGGCCCGCCTATCAAGACAAATTTGTATTTATTGTTTTTCTCAAGAACTATTTTCGCGGCATTAAGAAAGGTATCCACACCTTTCCTGTCAGATATTTGCCCAATAAAACCGATCAGTATTGCGTCATCGTCAATGCCAAGCTCAACCCGCTTTTCTGTCCGGTGTTCTTGATTAAACCGGAACTTTTCATGGTCAATGCCGTCGAAGACAACCGTAACTTTATCAGAACTGACCTTGCGATCAAGCAACAGCCGGGCAGTTGCTTTTGAAACACAGATATATTTATCCGGAAAGTTTAAAATAACGTGGTTCCGGAGTTTCCTTGAAAAAGAACGGCCGGTGAACCATGTATCCGATTCTCTTACATGGACCAACGACTTCACTTTAAGCAATTTTGCGACGATGAACGGTTCAACCTGGGCTATCGTATTCACATAGAGATAATCCGGTTTTTGCTGTAACAATAGACTCACCATTTGTAACGAATACCGAAGCTTCTGTAAAAAATTCGCAACAGGAACCCTGGTTATTATATATACTGGAATATTGAGTTTTTCAATATAGTCAACTAAAGGGCCTTTTGAAGGAAAAATAACTATGGGTTCAAATTTAGTTAGATCAAGTTTCGAAAGAATCAGCGCTAGCGCTCTAGGAGCACCATATAAATCCGAAGCGTGAGAAATGATGCAAATTTTACTTCTTTTCATTATATTTAAATCCCCTCAGCAGTGATTTTAGCGTTTTTCGTAAAAAAATATCCATTAATTTCAACCATTGTTGTATAGATAGCGGGAAAAAAGTTGTTGCTTTCTTAGAATATAAACAACATTTAAACAAGTTTCCTTCCCGAGCATATGCAACGGCTACCTCAAACCAGTGTTTAGACAGCACTTCGCGCGCGAAATCATCGCCAAAGGAAAGAATGTCATTTTGAAAAGTGGAAAGAAATTGCTCTTTTATCGCGGCAGACTTTTCTCCGCAAGGCATATTTGGCCCGTAAACTTTCACAAGCGGTTCGTCGTTTTTTGCTAACTTATACTTACGGAAAAACCTAACAAGAAACTCCCAATCCTGATGCCGCGCGAAACTCTCATCAAACAAACCAATACGCTCAAACACCTCTTTACGAAACAAAAGCGTAGACGACGCGCCAATATTTAGCTCTTTCAGAAAAAGCTGCTTAGTTAAATTTCCTTCTAAAGCCGCTCTGCTTAAAAATGACTTGTCATTTTTACAAATTGAGTAATAACTGCAATAGGTTCCTCCCCAAGAATTATCTAATTTTTTTAATAAGCCTACCTGTGTAATAAGTTTATCCTCAAGCCACTCGTCATCACTATCCAGCAGCGCAATATAACTGCCGCGGCTCAATTTAATACCTGTGTTACGCGCCGCTGAGCCCCCCTTGTTTACTTCATGTTTTACATACACAATTTTCTTATCATTTACTGACCGCATTGACTTTTCCGTTCCATCATTCGAAGCATCATCTATCACAATAATTTCAAAATTCTGATAATTTTGCTTCAACGCGCTAGTTACTGCCCGAATAAGAGTTTTATTACGATTGTATGTTGGAATCACGACAGAAACATCGATATTCATATTAGTGTTATTTTCCCGTCTTATTAATAAAAAATCAATTGTTTGTTAAAGAAAAATAAATCAGTTCAAGATTTTTTATCTCATTTTCAATATTATGCCATTTACAAACAAAATCTCTTCCGGCCTTTCCAAATTTTCCCCATGATTTTTGATTTACCAGCAAAGAATAGATATTATCCGCTAACGGGCCAACTTCTCTCTCAGGGGAAAGTAATGCGCTTTGTCCAGGAAGCGTTACATTTGGTATATCTGCATGAAAAGTAGAAATTATCGGCATCCCAAGAGCCTGGGCCTCTAAAATCGTAGTGGGAGCTCCGCCTTCTGAATCACCCAGTGAATCAAGTATACTTGGATGGAGAAAAATATCTGCTTTAGACATTTTATCTAAATACTCGTTATAAGAAAGAAACCCGAGCATTTTAACAAAATTTTGCAATTTTAAATCTTTAACCTGGTTTTCTATTTTTTTTCGCAAAGGGCCATCCCCTATCACCCAAAATTCGAAATTATCAAATTTATTCTTCACTTGTTCTAAAGCCATGAATGCGTACTCTAATCCTTTTTTTTCTACAAACCTTCCGCAAAAAATCAAAATTGTTTTCTCATTATCTATTTTTGGCAATCTCTCACGAAAGAAAAGATTAGTTAAAGGGATCGCGATCCTCTGGATCTTAATTTTATTTTGTGGGCAACCTAACTCACAGAGCCGCTCTTTCATGTAGTTGCCTTCAACTAAAAAAAGATCCCCCTTTTTAAACAATTCCTGATAACGCGTTCTCCACTCCTTATGCCGCGGAAGCATTGACATATCATAGCCATAAAAAGTAGTAACTAATGGAATATCTACCCTTTCTTTAAGAGCTAAAGCTTGAAATGCGTTTGGGCCAAAATGAGCATGAATAAGAGCAACTTTATTTTTTTTTAATAATCTTTCCGCCTTACTAAGATTCCACGACAAAGGATAATCGCGGTCATTCTTTAAAATTTTCTTTAGGCGCTGAATAGGATACCCAATATTCCATAAATTATTTTTTTCAAAAGGGAACAGTTCTAAATTCACGAATTCGGGAGCTAAACAAACAGGCTTAAAATCAATGAAATTATTCAGATAATGGTAGATAAACGTTTCCGATCTGACAAAAAATTTCTGGTGAATATGCGCAGCGATAAGTTTCTTAGATTTCATTGAAAGAATTCCGTCTGACAGTATAATATTTCACAACTATTTCCTTTACTTCTCGATATGCCTGAATTTTGAAGAAATGTATTAAAATTCCGTATAATACAACACCAAAAAGCACCTGTAAAACAAGATACTGCCAAGATTGCCAAGTAACCGGCAAAATCGAGCCAATAAACCATACTAAAAAACCCATAACAAAAGAACAATAAAACACCCCTGATAAATTTGTAAGAATGTCAGTAAAACGCAGATTTATCAGACGTCCGGGTATTGCCAAAGAAGGATATAATAGAATTGCGTATCCACTAATACAATATGCCCAAGCCACCCCCAAAACCCCCCAATGTAAACCCAGTATAAAAGAAGTCAGATATACTACTGCAGCAAAGATTCCCCATTTCAACTGTAAATCAGTTCTCCCTTGCGAATTATAAATCCACCCCACAGTTGTTCCTATAGATTGCGTCATACCTACCAAACAAAATATACGAAAAATTGGAATCATATCGCTCCATTTCTCTCCAAATATACCAAGAACAAAATGGCGACTCATTACAAAAAGCCATATCATCAAAGGGAAAGTTATCAATGCAATGCTGCGAATTACCCGTAAATATACAGTTTTTACCTTGCTTTTATCATGTTTTATCGAACATAAAACAGGAAACATAACGCGCGAAACAACGTTTGAAACCTGGTTTAAAGGCATCAACATTAGTTGATAAGCTTTGCTATACAAACCTAAAGCAATTGAGCCTAGAAATTTACCGACTATAAGATTATCAAAATTCCGAACCCAATAATTAAGAACGTTAAATCCTAATAAATTACCACTAAAACCTAATATTTCCTTTATAGAAACAAAATCAAACTGCAGCTTAGGACGCCAAGAGCTAGAAATCCACATAACTACCACAGTAAGAAAAGTCAATAAAAGAGCTTGCCAGGCTAAACTCCATACGCCAAACCCGCGTAAAGCTAAAACAATACCAACTATCCCTGAAAATAAAACTGCGATTGTTTCAATAACTGCTAATCTTTTAAAATCAATATTTTTATGAAGTAACGCGTTTTGCACAACATTAAATGCACTAATGAAAAAATTAAAAGAAAGAAAAATAATTACCGGCTTAAGAATAGGCATCTGATAAAATTTAGCGATAAACGGACTGGCAAACGATAAAATTAGTGTGCATAAAACGCCGAAAAATATATTCAGGCAAAAAATTGAATTCAAATGGCTCTCATTTATATCTTGCTTCTGGATAATTGCCGTACCTAAGCCCTGCTCAATGAAAATATTAACAAACCCCGTAAAAACGATTACCATACCCACGATCCCAAATTCTTTAGGACTTAATATTCGTGCTAAACAGACGCCAATTACAAAAGTTAAAACCTGCCGTATTATATTAGCGATTAAACTCCAAGATAAACCCTTAAGCGTCAAATGTTTTAAACCATGCAGTTTATTCATAAAATCTTTAGTTACCTTTCTTAACTATTGCCATCTGAAATTTTCTTGCAATACATTTTGCCGAAACAGACAGGAACTCAAATGGGAAAAATTTAAATACGACTCTTGATATCAATTTGGCTATTGCCGAAGAGCCCATAAAATCTGTTGGAAAGTTAGACATTTTATACTACGAATCTAGCCATTTCTAATTCGCGCTTCAATCCAGATGAAGTATAAAGATTAATATGCATTTTCTCTTTACGCTGTGCACAATCAAATTTACTTGGAGAATAAACAAAAATTACTCCGCCTGGCTTGAGAATTCGATATGGTTCTCTAAACATGAATTTTACAGTATCCGGATGGAGATACTCTATAGTTTGGTTACAAATAATTGTAGAAATAGAACAATCTTCAAAAGGGTATCTATTTTCTAAAAGTTGGTGCTGTAATAATATACCATGGGATTGTGCATTTTTAATCGCGTATTCAGAACCTCCTATCCCATCGCAATCAATTCCAAATTTTAACGCGCACTCAACAAAAAGTCCTAATCCCGAACCTAAATCAAGCCATTTTCCAGGTTCTCCATAAACAATACATTCCCCCACCAAAGCCTAATAAAAACTCCAGTTTCTATCGCGATACGCTGAGTCAAAAATCTCTTTTGCATGCATTATTCATTAGAATTAAATTTTAACTGGGCTATGTCGCCAACTCGCATAAAATTTTTTTAAGCGGAAACTTACAATCTTTCGAGTAATCATATTTACGTTGTCCGGAGTATTCCAGTAATCAAATTTAACTTTGGGTTTAAATCCAAAATCAAAATGTATCAATAAAGATCGCTTACGATCAATTGTCGTTTCAGCTTCGCAAATCTTGTACCCATTTTTTTTTAATTCGTTATATGAATATGACAATAAGTATTTGCCTAATCCTTTACCTTGAGCCCTATTTCTTAATCCAAGATAATGAGCCGTTCCTATATCTTTATTTTTTCGAAAAAATCCATTAGAGACAATACCGACTATTTCATTCCCAAGCTTTAGAAAATATGTATTTAAAACAGAAACATGCGGATGCTTGAGTAAAAATCGTTCGCATTCTTTTATCCCCCAATTCCGTTTAAACGCATCATTTTGTATTTCTAACCAGATTTTTATATTGTTTTCATCATTCATATTTATAGCATCTATTTGCACCGAATCTTTTTCTTGTAGTTTTGGCAAATCTTTCAAATCTACTGAACATATAACTAGAGGCGAATGTTTGCAAAAAATTTTATACTTTATGTTATTTATTATTCTCTTCATTATTATAGACTTTTTTTACTTTGCATTGACCGCGCTTTTTAAAAACATCTGTTACGCTAAGATATTTATCGTTGCGGTAATTACATCCTCAACATCTTGATCTGTCAGCTTCGCCGATAACGGGATACTCACTGTCCTCTCCGATATATACTCAGCATTCGGAAAATCACCTCTCTTGTAACCAAAGGCCTGCTGGTAAAAAGGATGCAAGTGCAATCCAATGTAGTGTACGCCCACGCCTATATTTTGCTTTGTCATCTTATCGATAAATTGATCCCTAGTAATCTTAGTTTTATTGATATCAATCAACAGTGTGTAAAGATGATACGCATGGCGAGTATCTGACTCTACAGGCTTAGGGATAAAAACGGGCAAATCTTTAAAAGCACTGTTGTATTGCTCCCAAATTTCCTGCCTTCGCTTCCAATACTTATCAATTCTAGGCAATTGATGAATTCCAACAGCTGCCTGCAGATCCATCATATTATATTTAAATCCGGCATAAACAACCTGATAATGCTTGTAGCCTTCATCACTAAAACGCTTCCAAGCGTCTTTTGACATGCCATGCAAACCAAGAACCTTAATTTTATCCGCATATTCTTCGTTATCAGTTATAACCATCCCACCTTCACCCGTTACGATATTTTTAGTTACATAAAAGCTTAAACACCCTAAATCACCAAAAGTACCTGCCTTTTTCCCATGATATTCGGTTTCAATGGCATGCGCGCAGTCCTCGATTACCTTTAATTCATGTTTCTTTGCTATCTGCATAATTACATCCATATCGCAAGAACGCCCGGCGAAATGAACAGGGACAATTGCTTTTGTCTTCTTAGTGATTTTGCGCTCAATATCAACCGGATCAATATTCATTGTATCGCGCTCACAATCAACCAGCACAGGCCTGGCGCCCGCATGAATCACTGAATTCGCGGTTGCAGCAAAGGTCATAGAAGGAACAATAACTTCATCTCCAGGCTGAACATTAATAGCTAACATTGAAAGATGCAAAGCGGCAGTGCACGAATTTAATGCTATGGCAAAACAAGAACCTTTATATTCAGCGATCATATCTTCAAACTTTTTTTCTCTCGGCCCTGTGCCGATCCAACCAGATTTTAAGCAGGCAACTACTTCGTCAATTTCAGCTTGTTCAATTTTTGGGCTGCCAAACACAAGAAAATCTTTACGCATATTTAATTATCCTTTTTTATAGACTTAATCCCTGCTTCTTCCATTTAGAGAATATTCTCTCCAAACGCCGTGCGCATACAGTAACTCATCATTGTTAGATTCTTCTGAAAATCTTACTTTGCAGTCAGGTTAACAGGAGCTGCCGTTGCTTCTGCCTGAGTTGTCACATTGCTGACGCCTATATTAATTGTGTTTTGAAATGGCGCGGCTGAAACAATTTGCTCTTTTTTATCTACTTGCGTTATTTTGAGGCTATTTTCTTTTACCCCTGCCGCAACAAGCGGAACTTCCCGCTGTATCGCTTTAAAGAAATCCTGGTAGAACTTTTTATCATCAATTATTTTCTCTCCTTCTTTTACCTGCGAAGCATTCTTGCCGCCGCCTCCGGGCAAAGGGATCAGGAATAAAAAAAACCGCGTCCGGTCGGATACATAAAACCTTTCTGTTGTCTCGAGCGCCGTTAAATACAACATTGTTTTGTCATTAACGCTGGAATCCATTCTCGCCTGCAGGACTAAAACAATCGTTTTTTTACCTTTCTGAAATGACCGTTTAGCTAAAAGAACGCCTTTTTCAGCGTCTTCTTTTTCAATTATAAAGTTTCTGGAACATACCGCCCTGGTAGTAGCTTGATAAAGGACATTAACCGGGACATTGAATTCTTTAGAGTTATTCGAAGCCCTGTCCTGAAAAACTTCCCGATAAGCGGGAGCCGCGCAGCCGCTTATTGTTAGAAAACAGGTAAACAATACTATTGCCGCAAGCTTCATTTGTATCTCCTTTCGTTTTCAAGTGCACAAAATTACGGTTTTCCCGTTTCAGGTTTCTAGTTTCTTCGCTTCGCTCAGAATGACTACTCCGGCCTGTTCGGGGACCAGGCCCACATCATTTTCTATACCATTTTCGGCGCGTTAGGGAAACCTGCCGGCCGGCAGGCAGGCGCGCCCCGCATTTTTACAACTTTTACCTAGCTTTTTTGACTGAACCGCGTCCGGGCTTAAATTGGTTACTTTGCGCGAAGATGCCGATTATAAAAAGGGCTGTAAACAATATGTTTTGAATTAGCGCAGAAACGGGTAAATATTGCGCAATCAGCATGGCGCCGATAAACGAAGAAAAAACAATCAGCGCCGGATTAAATAAAAGCATAAATAAACCGCTTACGATGATGCTGCTTACGATAAAAAATACCCACTGCCACTGGCCTAAGTGCCAGCCGAAGATATTGCATAAACTGAGAAAAATATACCCGCCAGATACAAAGCCGCTGAAAGCGACCGCCAATTTCTGTAAAAATAACGCCAGCGCCAATCCTAATAATCCTAAAACTAATGAAAAAACAAAGGTTAGCCATTCCGTCTGCCCCCAAAATATGTTTGCCGATAATGAAACGCCGAATAAAAAACCCAGGCTCGCGACAAACAGCCAAAATATTTTTCGGCCTGCAAAAATAAATATAGCGCCTAGAATTATATTCATAGATTATTCGCTTCGCGGCGCTTTCTAACCCCGCTTCAACGATGGTAGGACAAGAATGTCCCGCCTATCCTTACGCTTGATTCAGAATATCGAATCCGCTATTCGAAAAGCTATCTCAACTTACCGGCGCTTTTTATTAACTCGTTAAATTCTTTAAACAAGCGGCGTTTAATAATTAATTTATCTATTTTTTTGAGCCAAGCGGACACATATTCCAGGTTTAACTTCTTGCCCTGGCGCAGAAGAATACCCCTGGCGTCTTCATGGTCACGCGGGCGCTCGCTAAGCAATTTATGTAACAACAAATCTTCCGCTGTCACTATCTTAACGTTTACATTGTAAATTTTTTTAAAACCGGCTCTTTTTATGCCCGCGAACTCAATGAGATTCTGCGCGATAATAAAATCGAATCTTCCAATTACACCGCTTTTAGAGAATTTCATCGGGATGACGCCGGTTTCTTTTACAAACTTATGAATATCCGTAGGTAGCGGCAGAAAGCCGTAATCACGGGATTTTTTCAGGAACTCCGCCAAATCTTTAATATCCAGAATAATATTCAAATCGATATCCTGAGTCATCCGCGGTTCGCTATAAACTGAAACCGCGATCCCCCCTAAGACGGCATAATCAACCCTCGCTTCTTTAAGAAATTTTGATAATTCCCTTAATTGATAAGCGAAAGTATTCATTGTTTTAATTTATTAGCAAGCGAACGTATCTGAACAAGCGACTTAATTTTTACAGGATCAAGAGTAGAATAATATTTTTTATCAGTCACCTCTTGCCCAAGTTGATAAAGGCCCAAAAAAATCTTAAAAGATTTCTCTCTGCTCATCAGGCGCAAAAACTTCGCCTTATAGTTATCTTCTAATTTTCTCACTTTATCCCAACGGTGATTTTTCATCGTTATATCCTGTCGTAAATAACTTTAGGAATAACATAGCTGCGGTTGCGCAGGACGACGCCGATCATATTGGCTTTTTTGTGCTTTAAGGGCGTGATTGCCGCGTTTACCACCTGGCGCCGGGTTTTACCTTCGGTTACTACCATGGCAACAGCATCCGCCTCCGCGGACAAAACCAGGTTATCTTTAAACTCGTTTAATTCCGAACAGTCAATAAGGATTATTTCAAACCTTTCTTTCGCGTACTTTAAAACGGCTGTCATCGCGTTAGAACTTAAAAGCGTAATCGGGTTAAGCCCGGTTTTTCCGGCTGTCAAAACATGCAGGTTAGCTCCTAAATCTTTAACCGCGTTATCAAAAGAAACCTTGCTCTCCAGCACTTCAGCCAAACCATTAACTTCCGTAAGCTTAAAAAATTTATGGATTGACGGGCTTCTCAAGTTGGCGTCTATAATCAACAGGTTGTGGCTTGCCATATTAGAAAGGTATTTCCCAAGATGGACGATCGTGGTAGTAACCCCTTCCTGAGATTGCACCGCGGTAAACAAAATTGTTTTTAATTTCTTATCCTGCATTAAAAGATAGATCTGGTCGGCCAAATCATGATACTCGTGAATAGCCGCGTTTTTCTGAATAAAGCCCAGGCAAGGCAGGTTAAGATAATTTTCTATGTCCTGCGGTGATTTAAAAGTTTGGTCCAGGTAATCAAAAGTAAACGCCAGCATCACTCCTAAAAACACGCTCATAAAAACCGCGAGGATCAGAGTAGGCAGCTTAGGCAGCCCTTTAGGTTTAATCGGCACAATTGCCTGCTCAATGATTTTAACGCTTGCCGGGCCGATCGCGTCAATATCAGAAATTATCTTGCCATTGAGAGACTCATTCATTTTTTCAATCTTATCTTTGATCTGAAGAACCGTAGGATGGTCCTTACCGTATTTAAGTTCCAATTCCGCTAACTGCTGTTTCAGGTCGAAGATAACATAAGCGCGGCTGACCACATTAGCCATTATCGCCGAGCCCACAGGGCTGAAATCTGTAACACTAATGGTAAACATATTGGTATCCCTGATCGGCTCAACTTTGATGTTCGCTCTCAAATCCTCAATTGCCCTGCGGTAAAGATACCCTTGTTTCTCTTCCTTCGAAAGTTTATTCAGTTTCATGTCCATCTTCGCGGCCCCTATTTTAACAAAAAGGAATTTTAGCCGCGAACAAAAGTTTTTTTCGTAATCAAGCGGACGCTGGTAAAGGCCAAGCGATTTAACGACGAGTTCAAGCACAGGGTTTGAATTTACAATCTCACTTTGTGTAAGCGCTATAACTACATTTTGCGAGCTTAATAAATCCCTGTAATAAGGCGACTCCGTCTGTTTTTGCGCGGAAATAAGCATTTTTACCTTTGCTTCGTAAACAGGAGTTTTAAACTGTAAACCAATAAGTACCGTCAGTACTACGGTAACAATAGTAGTAAGCACTACCGCTTTTTGCCTGAATAAAACCCTTAAATAATCGCGCAACGTCATCTCTCTCGCATAACTTTCCACTTTTTCCCCCTTAATGGCCCCGCCGTTTTGTCTCCGCCGCTTTGCTTCGCAAAGCGAATCAGCGGGGGGAATTAATCCTTAAAATACGCCTTCAGATACCACCACTGTGTCACCCGATCGCAGCAGAATATCCGCGTCAGGCTTGCCGTTCATTACCGCCTTAACGTTTATTTTAATCGCCTCATACCCGGGTTTATCTTTTCTCAAGCGTAAAACTTTAACCCGGCTTGATGAACCAAATTTCGTAAAACCGCCTGCTATGGATATAGCCCTTAACACCGTAACGTTATCTTCAAGCGAATATACCCCGGGGCGCATAACCTCGCCGTAAACAAAAAATTTCCTGCTGCGCGATTCCTTTAAACTAGCCGAAACAACCGGATATTGCATATACCCTTCGGCAAGCCGGGTTTGTATTTGCTGCTGGATTTCAGTTAAAGAAAGGCCTTTTACCTCTACCTTTCCTATATATGGATAATTTATAGAACCGTCGGGAGAAACAGTCGCGCTAACTGCTAATTCTTCCGGCCGAAGTATTGCTATATCAAGGACATCATCTACTCCAACGGTATATTCGGCTACCTTAACATCCTCTGCCCGGGCGGACAACGTAAATGCTAAAAAACACACTACTGCTGTCACCGCGATACTAACCAGCTTCATTTCTTCCTCCTTAATGAGCCCCTGCTGATTCGTTTTGCATTCGCAAAAGCGAATCAAAACGGCAGGGGCAAATTAACCCCGCGGCGTATTCGGAAAATATCGAAGAGATTTTCCGAATGTTTACGCAAGGGGTAGCAGTTATTAACTTTGTCCAGAATGACAATACTACTTCGCGCCAATACCGAATAAAACAACCGGCACCGTCTTAAATAAAATTTTGCAATCCAGCCAAAGCGACCAGGTATCAATATATTCCAGGTCGAGCCTCATCCATTCATTAAAATCAACAATCTTATTCCTGCCGTTTATCTGCCAAAGGCAGCTCAATCCGGGTTTCATGCTCAAACGCCTTCTCTGCCAATAATCGTATTTTTCTACCTCAGCAGGGATTGGCGGCCGGGGCCCGATCAAACTCATATCGCCCTTAAAAACATTCCAGAACTGCGGCAATTCATCAGCGCTTATCTTACGCAAAAATTTTCCTAAATTAGTCAGCCGCGGGTCGTTTGTCATTTTAAACACCGGCCCGTCCATTTCATTGTTATGGATTATTTCTTTCAGCCTATCTTCGGCATCCGCCACCATTGTGCGAAATTTATACAACTTAAATTGCCTGCCGTTTAAGCAGCTTCTTCGCTGCACAAAAAAAATCGGGCCGCGTGAAGTTGTTTTTATCAGTATGGTAATTATAACAAATAACGGAGATAACAGCAATAAAGATATCCCGGAAATCAAAACATCAAAAAAACGTTTTATCATCAGGTCCCACAACTTATCCGGAGTACTTTCAAAAGTAAGCAATGGTAAACCGGCGAAACTGGTTTGCCGCGCCTTTGTAAATTTTAAATTAAAAAAATCCACTGCCACATGGACCCTGACGCCTTGCATTTCACAAAACCCCATAGCCTCTTCAATCCTGCCCAGCCAGGAACGCGGGACAACAAAAATAACGTCATCAATGACATTATTTTTCAGTATTTCCGGCAAATCCTTGAACGCCCCGAGCACTTTACAACCGTTAAATGAATGCCCTATTTTCGCGGCTTCTTCATCCACAATGCCGACCATTACAAACCCCATCTCCTTATGTTCAAAGACGCTGTGTATAAGCTTCTGGGCGCGTTTTCCCGTACCGATAACAAGAATATGCCGGCAATTAAAGCCGCGTTTACGGATATTGCGAAAAAAGTAAATTATAGCAAACTTTTCCAGGCCGATAACACAAGCGGCAACAAAAAATATCAGGATTATAAACGCGCGGCTTATACCTTCAAATTTTAAAACATAAGTCACACTTCCAAAAGCAAGAAAACCTATGATAGATACTTTTAATATAGTGAATAATATTTCAACATATGACTTTCCCCTGAAAGACGTATACCCGCCAAAAATAAAAAACAGGAATACCCAGATAAAAGCAAAAAACGGCAAAATCCAAATATAATGAGCTAAAGAAAATAATAAAGGATAAGACGAAAACCGTATTAGATAACCAAAAAAGAATGACGCCCCCAGTAAAAAAAAATCCGTTAAAATAGTCAACCTGCGCAATAAGATTGAGTTTTCTTTGAGCATTCTAAAAATCCACTTTTAAACCGGCGCTAACCTTATTTTTTTTATATTCCCTGCCGGACGTATTTGATCGTTTTCCTGAATACGCGTAATTCAGGCTAACGGACGCATCTTTTGATAAATCATAACTAATGCCGGTATCCAAACCTGTTAGTTTATCTTTAAGCCCAAAAGTAATATATTTGCCCTGGCCGTAAAAACCGGATATCGTGCCACGCAAGCGTTCAGATAAACGCCGCGTAAACGCGCCGGATAGCTCCCAATAGTTAAAGATATCGCTGGAATACGCGTTAGGAAAATATTCTTTCTTAAAAGAAACTTTAGCACGGGTATTTTCATCTATATCATTAATAAGAGCGGTGTAAAATAACGGTTTTTGGTAACGTTGATTATTGTAATCCTTTATATAATTGATCCCGGTTTTTATATCAAGGAATAACCGGCTGTTTAGATATTGCCGTATGCCCGCGGCTGCAGTTCGCGTGGAAGCCTCCGCGCCGGGATTAAAATCCCTTTTTGAAAAATCATAAGAAATAGACGCGATCGTCATCGAGCTTAAAGCGTAATCCGCTTCCATGCCTATAGTATTCAAAACCGAATCGCTTAAATCTTTTCTGGAATATTGAGTTGTTTCGTTAGCGTAACGGATTAATAGCCTTAATTGCCTGCTAATTTCTCTGGCGCAATCGATGCCGAAGCGGTTGCTATAAGTGCTATATCTGCCCGCAGTCCTGCCAAACTCTTCCTCAAAACTTCTGGGTTCTTCGGAATGAGAAAACGTATCCCTTAAACTAACGCGGCTGTATTTTGAGATCTCCTGGCCTAAGCTTAAACTTAAATTTTCGTAAGTATTATCAAAATTCGTATGATTTGCAAAAAAGTTTCTGCCTAAATTAGCCGCCAGATCAAGGCTGCGCGTTTTTTCTTCGTATTTAGCTGTCAAACCTAAATCTATATTGGCAATAAAATCACTTTTAGTTTTAGAAGAAGCATAGGTAATATTATCATCGTAAGATTCCTTTATCGACGCTTGAGGCGTTAATTCAATTGCTCCGATATTATAGGCAAAACAAATAGACGGCGAAAAAAAGAACACAAAAAAAACTAACCTTTTCCACCCGCGCGATGGAAACATTTGAGAAATCATTCTCTCTCCATAATCCGCAAAAATATACCTGTAATCTCCGTCAGAAACTAATTAACGCGCATCACATTAAATATGTATAAAACCGTTTAAAATCGGCTTGAATGAAATTATACACTATTTTTTTTGCTTTTAGCATAATTTTTTAAATTATCCGGGTTTGTTCAGGTTCACTAATTTCACGCAATTTTGGCATAATATAACTGCCCCTATTTTTTTGTTGTTACCGCGGAAGTAATGGTTATTTTCTTGTCCGCGAGTGTTATTTCAAAACGATTGTGTTGTTTTGCCTGTGTTAGTATCTTTTCGTCAATACTGTAAAATGCCGCGAATTCGCGATCTTCGCACTGCCGTGATCCCTTGCGGCGTGTGCCCAGCCTGCGGAAAATGAAATAATAATTATAATTAATCCAGATAAGATTGGTAAAGAATATCGCCAGAAGCATAAGCCCCCCGTTTTTGAGTACCAGATGTAATTGGAGGAACTGTTCTTTTTCTAATAAGCTGCGATAGAACATCTTAATGCCAACCGTCCATAGCACTACGGTGACGACCGGCAAGATCCAATACATCCACATCGCCCATAGCATCGCGGTAATTGAACCTTCAACCATCCGGCGCGTAGGGGTTTTTAGTTCTCGTTTATCTATTATTGGAGCGTGTGGATACCTCTGTCCGGGCTTTCCCATCTTGAAGTAACACCTCCTTTCTTAATAAAAACGTTAAAGACCCCGACAAATACAGTTAAGGCGCTGATTATCCAGTAAAAAAGCGGGTACCAGATGATCCAGAAGTAATATTTCAGCAATGTTTTTTTCTCGTAGTGCGAATCAATATACAGGCTTGCCATAAATTGCACGAGGCAGACAAGCGCAAGGACCGAACCGGCCCAACCCGGAGGTACAAACGGCTGCTTCGGCGCGTGCTCTAAGAAATGCAGCGCGTATAGGCCATACTGCGCGCACCAGTTCACTATCAATAATCCCAGGGAAAACATCCAGCATATCGCGGCCGCGTATTCAACGTAGATCGGCCAGAACCGCCGTTGGCGCCAGTCTTTCCATACATCCGCGTGTTTTTTTATAACCTCAAGGCCGCCTTGTGACCAACGCACGCGTTGATTCCATAATCCCTTTATTGTTTCCGGCGATAGGATCCAGCAAAGCGCGCGCGGCTCATAGCGTATTTCCCAGAAACGTTTTTGCAGCTTCCATGTTATATCGATATCTTCTGTAACCGTATCCGCATCAAACATACCGCACTCAATGAGCGCGCTTTTTCGGTACGCCGCAATGACCCCCGAAACGGTCAATATCTTTCCCAAAAGCCGCTGTGAGCGTTTTATCAATCCTATAATACTTGTGTATTCTCCGACCTGAATTTTTCCGATTAGCGTTGTGCGATTTATGATACGGGGATTACCGGTTACCGCGGCAACGCGGGATGAATTGACAAAATGATATGCCAGCATAGTAAGTGTCTGTGGTTCAAGATGGCAGTCCGCGTCCATTACGAGCACTAATTCACCTTTGCATAGAGCGATCCCTACATTAGAGGCGTTGGCCTTGCCGCTGTTTGGAGTCAGATGCACGACTTTGAGCCAGTGTGGATATTCCTTGAGCAACCGATCAAGAATGGCTTTCGTTTTATCGGAACTTCCATCATTGACTACAATAACTTCATATACCGGATAATTCAGGCCTTTAAGCAGGCGCACTGTTTCTTCTATGTTTTTTTCCTCGTTGCGCGCCGGTACGATAATACTGAATGCCGGATATTTGTTAATCTTAGGCAACGGCCTGCGCTCCCGCCGAAAATAAAACAACAGCCCTCCGACCGTCCACACAAAGCTCATGTAGAGAGGGTAAAGAAATACAAAATAGTTTAGTAAAACCAAGATTATCTTCATGGATACGCCACTTTTTTCTGCGCCGGAGTTTTAAAAGGAAAATTTTCAATCGACATCATCATTCGTATTGATTCCTGTTTTGGCCTATTTCCGATACAATCATCAGGATAATAACCGATATGGTAAGCTCCTTCCGACACCAATACCCGCATCCATTTTTTAAGTTGGCGGGTACTGACCCAGCGTTTATTTTTCCAATCGTACGCTTGCAGTTTAAACACAGTTTTAACTAAACCGCCTTGGTGCGCCTGTGCGTTTTTTACTATGCTTTTTAACCAAGGCACGGGCCGGGGCACCTTTTCCATGAGGGGATATGCCATTATGTTTACGTAATCGTATCGCTTAAGGCTTTGGGCGTAATCTTGAGAAAAGTGCTCCTGCGCGCCTTGCGGATTTATGAGTGCCTCAGCGTATAACGTTCTGGCGAAGCGCGCCCGCGGCCGGTAGCGGCGAACCGTATCCATTAATTTCTCAGTGAGCGTATTCAGCGCGTTAATTTTTGCCTTTGTCCACAGCGCATAGGCATCTTTTTCCAATTCCCATGGAGGTAGGATCGTTTTTCCGGAGATTTTTTTGTAGGCTTCCATTGCCTCCGGATGAAAATCTTCAGATTCATTCAAGTAACCGTCATCTAAAAACACGACGCCATCAATACGCGCGTTTAACGCCATGTCTTCGTAAAGCATGCGCAATTTATCCGCGGTTTTTTCGCTGAAGGGAGTTAACCGCGCGTACCATGACCGCGACATCGCGATTCCGCCGCTTTTCCATTCTCTTACTCTCAACGCCTCATTTTCAGCCGCGTTCGGCAAGACAATGCTAAGCAAAGGCATCCAAGCATAGACTTCCATATCGCGAATAGCTAATTGATTCACCACGCGGTTAAAAATGTCCGCTTTCATCGGCAAGACGCGGTTTGGAAAATATACGGCTGAAATGTTCCCGTTACCCTGCTTATCGCAAAACGCCTGCAGGTACACGGTAGATACTTTCATCGCATAGAGGCGGTTAATAAGAGCGTCTAAATTGCGCTCCATTTGCTTTGAGTCTTCGTCGTAAATTGCATCTAAGTCAATCTGAACAACGCGTTGTTTCACCGGAGCCTGAAAACCGCGGTTAAGCTCCCTAATAAAATCCTGGATAGAAGGATTATTGACAACCATAACTCTTGGCAAGGAATAAGGGGAATGGATATCTGCCGGGGTGTCTGCTATATCAAACGCCATCTTTATGCCCGCCCCCCGCGCTTCTTCCATACCGGCAAGATTATACCTTCCATAAGGCCATGTCAATACCCTTACGTTCACTCCTGTTTTTTTCTTCAGTAACGCAAGAGATTGAGTAATGTCATCCGAAACCCTTTCGCGAAATATTTCTTCAGATTCATATGTTTTGCCGTTGGGCTCATATCGCCTGCTCGTCGCGGCCCAACCGGTATTCCCGTAAGGATTATAGAGAATTGCCTTATGAAGGCCATGGGAATGGCTGGCTATTTCAACGCGGCCGCTCCGCGCTACTTTTACTATTTGCGGCCAGCTCATAAGTTTAGCAGATAATTCTTCCGGGGGGTTATCTATCCAAGAGGTTACCACAGACAATACTGCCGGGTAGTTATACAGTTTTAAAAGCGGGAATACGTTAATGTAAAAAGACTCGTAGGCGTCGTCAAACGTCAGTAACACTGCTTTTTCCGGAAGCTCTTTTTCGCCCTTGTTAGCCTGTATCACGTTTTCAACACTGACAAAATGATACCCATGATTTCTTAAATATTCTAACTGCTGGACAAATGAAATCTGATCGACGCCGTATTTATCCAGGTTTACTTCCAGGGGGATGTCGTGATAACACAAAATAAGCAGCCGAGATTGCTGTGTATCAGCATGCGCCGTAGCCGCGGCAAGCATCATCCCGATATAACCAAACAGGCAAAACACCCGTTTAAAAATGGCGTTTAAAAATAAGATCCGCCGTCCAGACATTTAGGTCTTCTCCATCATAATTTTTTTGCGCGTAAGTCGTTCCTATAAGTATGTTCCATAAATCTGAAATTTGGTGATCCATCTCATAACGGACATACCATACATCATTCCATCCGTAATCCTGCTGGCTTTGCATGCCTATCCCCGCATAGAAGCGGTCAATCAGCGCGCGTTCATAACGCCTGAACCATACATGCTCTACCATCGGGATAACGTAAAACGAATATAGATCGCTTGGGCTGAAATAATCCACGTTTGTCTCCGAATTAATTTGAGCAAATCCCTCAAACTCCAAGCGCGTTTTCCAGTACGCCGCGGTCGTTAATGCCGTATCCGCTGTCGCGCCATATGTCATGCGCTTATTTCTATCGCTGAATTTGTTGTAGGCGGCGCTTAACTGAGCGATAAAATTTTCGCTGGCGCGATACCGTGCGCGCATTGAATACTCCTCCGCGGTAACCCCGCCGGCAGCCGCGCGTAAAGGCAGGTCAATAATATATGAGTCGTATCCCGCGTTGAAAAGCCAATAATCATCGGGAGTAAAGGTAAAGTTTTCAAAATGGCCGGCGTTTGTTCCGTCGTGCCCAAAAGATAAACCTCCTGTAAACCACCAATCGCGCGTTAATCTCCAATCGGTGCCGGCAAAAAAGCGGCGGGTAAGGTCATTATTGCCATTCTCATGGTTACGCCGCCAGATGTATTCGGCAAAAATTCCGCGCCAGGGAAAAATCGGCTGGTCAATGCGCGTTGACCATGTAGTGCCGTTAGCCCCGGGATGTTCCGCAGAGTACTGCGCATTTATCGTAAGCGTACGCATATCCTCAATAGAGAAGTACCGGTTAAGTTGCAGGATATGCTTATTTTCCGGGTATAACGCGTTTAATTCTTTAGCTTGTTTACGCGCTTCATATCCTTGGTCGTTTTCATTAAGCGCTAAGCCCTTGCCAATATCGATTATTGTATCTTGTTCGTCAAGGTTATAGTTTATTTGGAATTCTTCAAGCGCGAGCCTGGGCCAGCCCCGCCAGAGGTACGTTTGAGCCAGGGCGGTGCGGATATGTGTATTTGCCGGCGCTTTTGAGAGTAGATCACGTAAATAGGTTTGCGCTTCACTGAGCCGGTCTTGATACAATAAGCACCAGCCCCGGTTAACCGCAATGTCCTCTTTTTGCCAATTAGGGCGCAAGATCCCACGTAAAACAATCTGGGCAGGCGTGTCCTTATCTAGTGTATCCAATTTAAATCCCGCTTCTTTGTATTTTCCTAATTCTATTAATGTGTAATAAATGGATATCCTTGTTAAACCCTCAGGATCCCATTTTTGCTCCAGTACTTTATTGTATAACATAAGGGCTTCTTCAGGCTGCTTAAGGTAAAGATGCGCGTCCGCGGCCTTGATAAGCGTCCACGGGGGAATGCTGATGCCGATGGCCTCTAACATTTTATATTGACGAATAACTTCTTGCATGTTTTCGTAGCCGCTCAAAGTTTCTACTCCGTCATAATAATTCCGCAATAACGCGCTGCCGAGATAGTTTTGATTCGGATTTTTCTCTTGCATTTGGTTAATTTCCAGGCCATTAAGTGTTATTATTTCTAAGGCATCACTTTGTACATTGTCCATCTCTAACAACTCTTTGACTAAACTCGTGCATCCTAACCGTATCAATGCGCGGTATTGCAGCCTTTTGGCCACGGCACTCTGGGGAAATAAAGCAAGAATACGCCCGTAATACTTATAAGCCAGTAAATATTCTTTTTTCGCTTCTAAGATTTCTCCTTTACAGATCAGAGCGTCATAATTATCAGGGCCCTTTTCAAGGATTGTATTAATACACTGTTCCACATCCAGGCCTCTGCCTTGGGCGATAAGTACTCTGATAATGCCCATTTGGGTGTGTTCGTCATCAATATTTTCCCTAAAAGCTTCCGCGTAAAGCTGCAGCGCCTGGCTGATATTGCCTTTTTGGAAAAGCACATCCGCGTATATGGGTTTCATCATCATAACCGCATCCGGATGTTTTTCTCCAAAACGGTTGAGGAACCTCAACGCTTCTTCAGTTTTACCGGTATCCAGACAGCAAGATATGATGCCTTGTATGGCTGCGCGTTTTTCAGGATAAAGGATAAGATATTTTAAATATAGTTTGATAGCTTTATTATATTCTCCGACGCGGCGGTATGAAGCGGCTGCCTCCGGCAATACGTAATCAGGAGCTGTCTGGCTCACCTGTAAATCTTCAAAGTTTTTAATGGCTTCAGTATGCCTTCCTGCCCAAGAGAGCATAACCACGTAATCATAGAGAAATTCAGGCGTGTATCCATATGTACGCATAGCTTTTTCCATCAGGGAGAGCGCTTGAGAGACATTGCCTTCGCGGGCCATTTGTACCGCGTCACTACGCAAAGTCTCGGCATCTGGAAGAATGGGAATACCCTCTTGCGCATAGACAAAAGAACGCGCGCCGGCTATAAACAAGGTAAATAAAACAAGGAATATGGGTGTTTTTTTAAGCATGTTATGTGCTGAACTTCCGTTATATAAATGCCTTTATTATACCACAACACATATCATAAAAGCACATTTTATTGTTTAATCGTTTTTCCTGCTTTCTTGACTCCTCGATAAAAATATGCTAAGCTGTTTGAATATGGACGAGATGACTAAATTAAAACAAGAATTAGAACGCACTAAAACTGAGCTGGCTATCCTATATGAAGTTTCCAATGCTATGCGCACCACGCTTAAGCTTGATGAGATCCTTTATATCATTTTGACCGGTGTTACCTCACATACAGGATTAGGGTTCAACAGGGCTATTCTCTTCCTGGTAAATGAAAAAGACAAGCTTATAGAAGGCCAAATGGGGATCGGCCCTGAATCAGGGGAAGAAGCTAAAGCCATCTGGAACCAGATTGAAAACCAAAAGATGGATTTAGATGATTTGATCAGCGTTTATAAATTTTCCAGCCATATAGTGGATTCCGGCTTCAGTCACGCGGTGAGAATGATGAAATTCCCTTTGCGCGAGCAAAACGGGGGATTAATGGCTATGGGCGTTTTAGACGGTATGCCGCTGCATTTAACCAAAGAAACCATTCAAAATTACGAACAAGACCCTATATTGCAATTTTTAAAATCAGAGGAATTGGCGGTAGTCCCGCTAAAAGCTAAAGACAAGGTAAACGGAATAATACTGGCGGATAATTTTATCACCAAAAAAGCCATTACTAAAGACGATTTACGCATGCTTATAATGCTCGCCAACCAGGCGGGGCTTGCGATCGAGAATTCACAGCTTTTTGAATTAACGGTTATGAGGACGCACAGTGATTCACTCACTGATTTATGGAACCACGGCTATTTTCAGTACCTCCTGCTAAATGAGCTTGAAAAAAGTAAAATCACCAAAACCCCCTTAAGCCTGGTAGCTTTGGATATAGACGATTTTAAAATTTATAATGACACTTTAGGCCACCAGTGCGGGGATAAGATCTTAAAAGAATTATCTGTTTTACTGAAAAATCATTCCCGAAAAATGGATTACGTCTGCCGTTACGGCGGAGAAGAATTTATGGTTATCCTGCCTAAAACCAATAAACAGGAAGCTTACCTTATCGCGGAACGCTTAAGGCTTGATATAGAAAAACACCAATTCTCCGAAGAACAAATCCTCCCCCAGAGAAAACTGACAGTGAGCTTAGGAATCTCCTCTTTTCCCGAAAATGGCAACTCTCCATCAGAGATCATCTCTGCCGCGGATAAAATGCTTTACCAGGCAAAAAATCAAGGCAAAAACGCGACCTGCTGCTGAAGCAAATTCAAAATTAAAAATCCAAAATTTAAAATAAATACAAAACTCCAATTTTTAAATATTAGCACCTAAAATTGAAAATTTAATATTGGGATTTGTTTTGAATTTTGAGCTTTGAATTTGGAATTTATATATTATACCGGTTCTGCTACCGGCTCGGCAGTATCCTGGCTTGGGGGCAAGGGGGCTTTATGAGGGGCAAATTTAACCGATACAATTTTTGAAACTCCCGACTCTTCCATAGTTATCCCGTACATTATATCCGCGTTTGAAATCGTCTTTTTGTTATGGGTTATAACTATAAACTGAGATATTTGGGCAAATTCCTGCAAGGCCTTGCCAAACCTGTCCACATTAGCTTCATCCAGCGCCGCGTCGATTTCATCCAACACGCAGAAAGGCGCGGGTTTTATTTTAAATATGGCAAATACAAGCGCTATAGCCGACATTGTTTTTTCGCCGCCGGATAAAAGAAGCACGTTTTGCAGTTTTTTCCCCGGAGGCCGGCAAATGATCTCAACCCCGGATTCCAATGGATCCTGTTCATCGATCAAATAGATTTGAGCGTCCCCTCCGTTAAACAACAAGCGGAAATAATTACGGAACTCAATCTTGATCTTCTCAAACGTTTCGACAAACATTTTTTTGGTAGTGCGATTGATCTTTAATATGGCGTCATGCAGTGATTCCTTAGCGGTAACAAGGTCAACCTGCTGTTGTTCCAGGAAATCATAGCGTTTTTTCAACTCATCGTATTCTTCAATGGCCACCAGGTTTACCGAGCCGTAAGAGTCCGCCTTCTCCTTCAATTTCTTGATCTCATCAAAAAGTGCATCCGCGTCGATTGGCGCTGTTTCAACCGGGCTTACAGCAATAGATTCAAGCGGGACCGCGGGTTCGGCAACATCAACATTCGGCAAAACAGCTTCGGCAGCCGCATTTTCCGCAACGGCACAAACAGCTTGCTCGATATCAATTTTATAAGCCTGCAGCAAGCGCTCTTTTAGGCTCAAATACTTAAACTCAAATTCCTGCAGGCGCATCTGCAATTCATATATATGTTTTTTTACCGCCTCCAGCTCTTTTTTACCCGCTTCTATTTTCTTAAGCGCGTTATTTAAAGACAATGCGATCGCTTGATACACACTATCCGTTTCTTCTAACGCGGCACGCCGCCCTTCTATGTCGACGCTGGCGCCCTTGATTTTACTTTCCAAATCATTAATCTCTAAATTCAAGGCTTGATGTTTGGCCTCTGTATCTTCAAGCTGCTTTGTAAAGTTAAGCAAGTTTTCTTTATCCTGGCTATACCTGTTTTCCAGATCCTTTAAAGTGCTGTCGTCAGAACCGATGCGCTTATTCAAAGACTCAAGCCCCGTCCTTATCTGGGCGATATTAACCAGGATCTCTTCCTTTAAACTGTTAATTTGTGAGATATTATTTTGTTCATTGGAAATAGAATTTTCTTTTAACGCCAATTCTTCTTCAATCGCGGCGGAAGCTATTTTAAGGCCGGCGACTTTTTCATTCGCGGCGGTTAATTCAGACTCCAAATCTGATAATTCTATCCTTATCAGATCTTCTTCATCTTTTATTTTATTAAAATCATCCTGCGCGGATTGCTGAAAAGTTTTTTTATTGGCAAGAGTTATCTCCTGCGCGCGCATGCTCTTTTCTACCTCAGCGAACGTAGCAGTTAATTCAGCGATCAAAGAAATTTTACTTTCCTTTTCTTTTTTCAAAATTTCAAGGCGCTGTTCTATCTGCGCTATTTTTTCGCATATATTGCGCGTATCCAAATCAAAAAGTTTTGCTTCGCCTGATACTTTAAGGCAGGCAGGCGCGGCTAATTTTTTATCATCATCGGTCAAATCAATATAATCCTTAATTTTTACTACCAAGCCGCTTATCCGGTCAGCCGGCAATTTATCAAGATAAATAACCGTATTCATCGACTCGCCAATGTCATCATATTTTATTTTAAGCTCTTCAAGGAACTGCCGCTGGGACTGAAGAGACATCTTTTGTTTCTCTAAATTATCCAGCTGTAACTTTATATCCTCCAAAGAACATTTCTGGGCTTCTAAACCGGCTTTGATCTCGGATACCTTAAGGCTGATTGCCTGGAATTCCGCGGCCATCGCGTCAATTTCCCGGTTAATATTGTCAATATTGGTTTTGGCTCCGGCAAGCTCTTCATTGATCTTTGCTTTTTCGACCTCGAGCCTTTTCTGGCGCGCCAGATAAATCTGCTGTTTCGAAGTAAGTTCAGAAAGCTCATTGCGCGCGTTGACAAGCTTTACTTCAAGGCCCAAAATGCACTTCTTCGCAGAAAGTATGTTTTCCGAAGATAAGTGTATCGATGAAGAGATCTCATGCAAACGGCTTTCTTTTTCATGAAGTATATTAGTTTTTTCCTCGATCTCTTTTTTTATCGTGGTATATTCCTGCCGCAAAGAATTCAGTTTCTCCTCGTCAACCAGCAGCCTGTCCTTTGCCTGCTGGATCTGCACAGTTAAGCGCGCTTTACCGGCGTTTAATTCCACGATCCTTTCGCTATTCAGCTCTATCCGCTCCTTATCCATTGAAACGGCATTTTCCAAATTCATTATTTCATTTTTTATTTTAAGAATAATGTCTTGTTTGCTTTTCAGTTCAGCCTGCTGAGATAATACGCCTGATTCCTGCTCGCTGATCCGGCCGGTTATCGATATTTCCTCTGATTCTAAAAGGCAAAGTTCATTCGTAATTTCAATCTTGGCTCTTGCCAATTCCGCTTTCTGTATGCCTGCTAAAACGGCTTCCTTCGATTTTAATTCTTCAAAAACCTCTTTATAGCGGCGCGCCTTGTTTGCCTGCCGTTCAAGAGAACCAATCTGCCTTTTTACTTCAATGACAATATCATTTACGCGTAAAAGGTTCTGTTCTGTCTCTTCGATCTTTCTTAAGGCTTCTTTTTTTTGCGATTTATATTTTGTTATCCCGGCGGCCTCATCAAAAATGATACGCCTGTCTTCCGGCTTAGAACTTAAAATTAAATCTATTTTACCCTGCGGTATCAACGAGTAACTTTCAGCGCCAATTCCCGTGCCCATTAATAATTCCACAATATCCTTAAGGCGGACTTGCGTTTTATTTAAAAGATATTCACTGTCGCCGGACCTGAACAGGCGCCGAGTAATTACAACTTCCTTATTGTCAACAGGAAAAAAATTATTGGAATTATCGAAAGTAAGGCTGACTTCGGCCATCCCCAACGGTTCTTTCAAATCGGTCCCGTTGAAAATGACGTCTTCCATAGATGAGCCGCGCATGGTTTTAACAGATTGTTCCCCTAAAACCCAGCGGATAGAATCAAAAATATTTGATTTACCGCAACCGTTCGGCCCGACGATCGCCGTTATTCCCGGCTCAAACTGCAGGTTTGTTTTATTACAAAAGGATTTGAACCCTACAAGTTCTAATGACTTAAAATACATTTTATTCTCCGATAAAAAAATAATCCATATCGCCTCAAAAGCAAATTGCGCGGCCGCGTTTAAGAATAATTTTGCGACGCGATTTAATAAATTTATATTAAAGTATTATTTTTTATATTATAAGTGGAAATTTATATTTTAGCAAGAAAAACGTTGTTGAAAACTGCATTTTGCGCCCTTGCGCGCAAAAAAAGCAATTCTATTCGGGAGAATTGCTTTTTTAACGCGGTTTAGCCGGCATCATCACGACTCCAGTTTTTATGTTCAGCTACAAAACTTTGCCGGCAACATATTCATTGATCTTATTCCTATCCTCTTCGCTGATATTACTAAATTCTACGCCCGCGTTATATCCGGAAATAGAATTATTTTCCCCGATTAAAAATTCCTGCAGCCAGGCTATGCGGCCTTCGCACTTAATTATCCTATCATAACCGGGAAGAGAAAATTTAAATTCCAAAGGAGTGCCGACTTCTAATTTTTCCAGCAAAATTATACAGATGCCTCCGGCGCTTATATTCTTGCTCTGCGCGGATTTTAACTGAAGAGAGGCTCGCTTTAATAAGGTATACTCAACTTCAACATTTATCGAAAGGCGGGGATACTTTCTTCTTTCTGATTGGCTCATTCTACCCCCTATTTTTTGAAGGTTTCCTTGAATTTTTTTGTCAACGCGGGAATGACCTGAAAAAGGTCGCCTACTATGCCGTAAGTCGCTATTTTAAATATCGGCGCGTCCGGGTCTTTATTGATAGCAACAATAATTTTCGAGGACTGCATCCCTACCAAATGCTGAATTTGCCCGGAAATCCCGCAGGCAAAATATATTTTTGGCGCGACTGTCCTTCCGGTTTGTCCTACCTGATGAGAATACGGGATCCATCCGGAATCTACCGCGGCACGGGAAGACCCGACCGCGCCCCCCAAGGCGTGCGCGAGGTTTTCCAGTAATTTAAAATTCTCCGCCGCTCCTAAACCGCGGCCGCCGGAAACAATAATATCGGCTTCGGCGATATTCACTAACGATTCTATTTCTTCCACGATATCCACAAGTTTTGTCCGGGAAAAATATACGGAACTATCGAAAGATTCACGGATAATTTTTCCTTTTCTATTTTTATCGGGATTTATCGGCTGCATCACCTTATGGCGGACAGTAGCCATCTGCGGCCGGTAATTAGGGCTTATAATAGTCGCCATGATATTCCCGCCAAACGCAGGGCGTGTCTGTAAAAGTATTTTCCTCTGGCTATCTATATCCAGTTCCGTGCAATCAGCGGTCAAACCGGCTTTTATTTTAATTGCCACGCGGGCAATTAACGACCTGCCGATATAACTGGCCCCGCAAAGCAAAATTTCCGGTTTATGCTTTTTAATAAGCTCTACTAAAATATTCGTGTATGGCTCATCCTGATAATTAGCGATTTCAGGGGCTTCTACCAAATAAATATTATCCGCCCCGCGAAAGATCAATTCATCCAGCTGATCATCCAAATTATGCCCTATAAGCACCCCGCTAACCTGCGTTTTAAGTTTTTTCGCTAACTCCTGAGCCTTCCCCAAAAGTTCATAGGAAATAGACTGGATTTTTCCGTTTTTTTGCTCGATAAAAACCCAAATGCCTTTATAATCTTTAACATCATAAGATACGTTCACCGCGGCCGTTTTTTCTAACGATATAGCTTGAAACTTGCAAGCCATAACGCAAGCCCCGCATAAATTGCATTTATTCAGATCAATAACCGCCTTTTTTTCCGCGACGCTTATCGCGCCAAAAGGGCAGGTTTTCACGCATAAAGAACAACCGGTACATTTTTCAAGAATAATTTTAATCGCCATTTGATTTAATTAATTTCACTCCTCAATAGTTCGGCCAACTTACCTGCTATTTCTTCAGTTTCTCCGCTAAGCATTTGTCCGCCTTGGCGTTGCGCGGGTGTAAAAATTTTCACCACTTGCGTCGGTGAACCGGAAAGCCCTATACTTTGCGGCTCCAGGTTAAGCTCTTTCTGCCCCCAGATTGTAATTTTCGCGCTTTTAGCGCGCATCATTCCTTTTAAAGAAGGGATCCTCGGCTCATTTATTTCCTTAACTACAGTAAATAAACAAGGGGCCGTTACTTCGATGACCTCAAAACCTTCCTCCATCATTCTTTCTACGCGTATTAAATTAGCTTTTACCTCCTCAATTTTCTTTACATATGTAACTTGCGGAATATCTAAATGAGTAGAAATTCCCGGCCCAACCTGAGCGGTATCGCCGTCAGAAGCCTGTTTACCGCAAATAACCAGATCATATTGACCGATTTTCTTGATCGCGCCCGCTAAAGTATAGCTGGTAGCCCACGTATCGCTGCCCGCGAAAGCACGGTCACAAACAAGCACCCCTTCATCCGCGCCCATGGAAATAGCTTCCCTTAAAGCGGCATCCGCCTGCGGCGGCCCCATTGTAATGACAGTCACCTTACCGCCCAATTTTTCCTTTAAACGCACTGCCGCTTCTATCGCGTACATATCAAAAGGATTGATTATGGATTTGACTCCTTCGCGAATAAGGGTGTTCGTTTCCGGATTGATCCGTACTTCGGTGGTTTCAGGAACTTGTTTTACGCAAACAATTATATTCATTCTTTTACAGGTTTATGCGCGAATACGTATTTATCCACTTTTTGTTTGTCAACATCGCTGATTTTCAAAAACTCTACCCCAACATCGTACCTTTTGCTGCCGGCAGTATCATCGCCCATACTAAATTTTCTCACCCAAACCACTCTGCCTAAAATATACACGGGTTCTTTTTCATCCGGCAGAAGTATCTTTAGTTCCAACACATCTGATTCTTTTAATTCTTCATAGGCGATAAGGCAAATCCCGCCTGCCCCGATATTCTTTGCAAACGTCACTTTTCCTTTTTCAGGAATATCTTTTTTTGTGTACGCGACATCCGCTAAAACGCTTAAACGCGTGAATTTCCTCTTTTCGTCCGGCTGATTAAGCATATCCCCTCCCCTCCATTTAGCCCCTCATTTTGACATTTCTTTGATCAACTGAAGCGCTATAATACTGCGCTGAATCTGATTTGTCCCTTCGTATATCTGCGTTATTTTAGCATCCCGCACATATTTTTCAATAGGATAATCATTCATATAGCCGTAACCGCCAAAAATCTGCAAAGCGTCTACCGTAACCTTCATCGCCACATCAGACGCGTACATTTTCGCCATCGCGGATTCTTTGGCGACATCTTTAATACCGGCGTCAACCATGCGCGCCGTTGAATAAACCAAACCGCGCGCGGCCTCAACCTCTGTAGCCATATCCGCCAGCATCCACTGAATCCCCTGAAAACTTGAAATAGCCTTGCCAAACTGATGCCTTTCTTTAGCGTATTTAACCGCTAATTCCAGGGCGCCCTGCGCGATACCCAACGCCTGCGCGGCGACACCGGGCCTGGACATATCAAAAGTTTTCATAGTAACAATAAAACCCATACCCTCTCTGGATAAGAGATTTTCTTTCGGGATCCTGCAATCCGTAAAAATAAGCTCCCGAGTAGAAGAAGCGCGTATGCCGAATTTATCTTCTTTCTTGCCGAACGTAAACCCCTTTGTGCCCTTTTCAACTATAAAAGCGGAAGCGCCTCTTGCCCCCTTAGTTTTATCCGTCATAGCGATAACAACGTAAGTTTCCGCGTCACCGCCGTTAGTAATAAAATGCTTTAAACCGTTTAAAATATAATGATCCCCGTCTTTTTTCGCGGTAGTTTTGATCGCCGAAGCGTCTGAACCCGCTTCCGGCTCAGTTATACCGAATGCCGCGACTTTCTTGCCTTTTGCCAGATCCGGCAGGTATTTCTTTTTTTGCGCGTCATTGCCGAAAAGCACAATGGGAAACGTCCCTAACGCTGAAGCCGCGTAACAAACCGCGATACCGCCGCAAGCGCGGGAAAATTCCTCGGTAGCCAGGCATAAATTCAAAACATTCACGCCCATACCGCCGTACTCTTCAGGGATAAACAACCCGAATAAATCCGAATCCGCGATTACTTTTATAACATCCCAGGGATATTCTTCGCTTTTATCGTATTTAGCGGCAGCCGGACGGATCTTTTCCTCGGCTATCTTATGCGCCAAATCCTTGATCATTTTTTGTTCGTCGCCAAATAAATAATCCATTTTATCTCCTTAATGAGCCCATAACTTACGCGACTGCAAGGAGCGTAAGTTATTTGGGCGAATTAACCCCGCAGCGTATTAGGAAAATATCGAAGAGATTTTCCTAATGTTTACGCAAGGGATATCGTTTCCTATATTACTAATTTATAACTCAAATTGCGAAAACCACAAAAATTTATATTACCACAAAACAAAAAATTTACAATATTTTTAATACCGCGATTTCCTGGCAATTAGGGAATTTCGGACAATTAATGCACTCCGCCCAAATTTTGTGAGGCAAATCTGTATGCTTTACTTTACGGAAACCCAATTTTTTAAAAAACTCCGGTTTATACGTAAGGGCGAATATTTTTTTCGCGCCCAACTGCTTTGCTTCCTCAACACAGGTCTTCACCAACTCTGTACCCAGGCCTTTTCTTTGTTTCTTAAGCTCGACAGCCAAAGACTTGATTTCCGCTAAATCTTCCCAACAGACATGTAACGCGCAGCATGCGGTAATTTTTCCGGCCGTTTCACCGACCCAAAAATCCCTGATATTATCGTACAATTCGTTTAAAGAACGCGGCAGCATTGAATCCTGAGCCGCGAAAGTATTTATAAGCGACTGAATCTGTTTTATATCCTTTATTGCGGCTTTTCTGATCATGTGTTTTTTTAAGAAATATAATCTAAGCTTTTATTTCTGTACCTTTCGCGACAATAACCACGCCTGATTCACTGACATAAAACCTTTTTTTGTCCTCTTGCAGGTCATAGCCGATAACCATGCCTTGAGGAATATCGACATCTTTATCTATTATGGCCCTTTTTATTTTAGCGTACCTGCCGACATTAACTCCTTCCATAAGTATGGAATCCTGCACTTGCGAAAAACTGTTGATCCTCACGTTCGGAGAAAGTAAGGAACGCTGCACTTTTCCCCCGCTGATAATACATCCTCCGGCAACAAAAGAATCAAGCGCCAAACCTATGCGCCCGGTAATCTCATCACCGGCAAAAACAGTTTTCGCGGGAGGGAATTGCTCCTGATATGTCCGTATCGGCCATATTTTATCATAAAGATTAAATTCCGGGTCAACCTGCACTAAATCCATATTCGCTTCATAATAAGCGTCTATTGTCCCGATATCTCTCCAATAAGGCCCCTCCTTATTATTCGCGTCGACAAAATTATACGCGCAAACTTTAAAGCCTTTTTTAAGCATTTGCGGTATTATATCCTTTCCAAAGTCATGATGTGTATCTTTACTTTTGGCGTCCGCGAGTAATTCCTGCCTTAAAATAGGGTTCTTAAAAACATATATCCCCATCGAAGCGTATATTTTATCCGGTTTGCCGGGAATAGCGGTTGGATTTTTCGGTTTTTCCATAAAGCCTGTTACCTGTCCGCTGCTGTTAACTTCAATCACGCCTAATTGCAAAGACCGGTTTTTATCAACTTCAATAACTCCGACAGTAAGGTCCGCCTCCATTTGGCGATGAAAATCTATCATGGTGCAATAATCCATTTTATATATATGGTCTCCGGCCAGAATAAGGATATCATCATGTTCTTCGATTTCTTCCAATGTGTAAAGATTTTGGTAAATCGCGTCGGCCGTGCCCAAATACCAGGTATCACCGACTCTTTGCTGAGCCGGCAATATTTCGATGTATTCTCCCAATTCCGAAGATAAAATATTCCATCCGACGCGGATATGCTTCTGTAAAGACGCGGACTTATACTGGGTAAGGACAAACACTTTCCTTAACCCGGAATTAATACAATTACTTAAAGTAAAATCTATAACCCTGTATATCCCGCCAAACGGCACCGCGGGCTTAGCGCGGTCCTTTGTGAGCGGAAACAAACGCTCTCCTTTGCCGCCGGCCATAATAAAAGTCAACACTTTCCTTAACATTTCCCTATAACCCCCATAATTCCCCGCCTCATCATCATTACGCTGATCGCCGCCAGCAATATATACATTATTTTTGAAACCGCGCGCGTGCCTCCTGAACCGAACAGCTTCATTATCACGTCAGCTTTTCTTAGCGTAACCCAGGCAATAACCATATTCAAAACCAATGATACAAATGTAGGAATGATCCCGTGCGCGTCACGCATAATCAATATTGTGGTTAAAACCGCAGGCCCCGTAATTAAAGGCGTGCCCAAAGGAAATACCCCTATATCTTTTTCGTGGCTGCTTGAAAACATCATTTTTTGTGAACCGGGTAAAAGAAGGCGCAGTGAAATCACAAACAAAAGAGCTCCTCCGGCGATTTGAAAATCAGGGATAGTAATGCCCAAGAGGCCCAATATCCATTTCCCCACCAGCATAAATAAAATCGCGGCTACGGTCGCGGTTGTAACAGATTCAATGACTATTGATTGCCTGTGTTTTTTGCTTAAACCTTCCACAAAAGACACAAAAATTGGTATATTGCCTATAGCGTCCACCGCCACGAATATAGGAATAAAAGTCAATATAAACGGATTAAGCATTTCTAACATAATGATTTATATTATATATAAAATCCGAAAAAAAACAATAGGTTAAATTCAAATAACAAAATTCAAATGCACAAAACAATTTTAAAATTAAAATTTAAAATTTCAAAACTTGTGTTTTAGCATTTATCTGTTGTATTTTAATTTACTTTTAGATTTATGCTTGAAAATTTATGAGTTTTATTTTAAATTTTGTGCTTTAAATTTTGAATTTATTTATTTTCTACTCTTTCGCCGCGGCTAAAAGCAGCTTAGTGTATTCATTCTCAGGCGCGCGGAATATTTTAGCGCAATCGCCCTGCTCCACGATTTTGCCATCCCGCATAACAAGCAAAGAATCAGCTATATGCCGGATCACCGCCAGGTTATGGCTGATAAAAATATACGTAAGTTTAAACTCATTTTTTATGTTTAGAAACAACTCCAGCATTTGCGCTTGTATAGTCAAATCCAAAGAAGAAATGGGTTCATCTAAAACAAGGAACTTCGGTTCGCATGCCAAGGCCCTTGCGATACAAATCCTCTGGCGCTGGCCGCCGGAAAACTCTATCGGGCGGCGTGTTAAAACAGATTCATTCAAGCCCACCATTTCAAGCAAAGCGACAACTCTTTTTTTGATCGCACCCGGCGCCGTTAACTTGTGTATAATGATCGGCTCCGATACCAGATCATAAACACGCATCTTCGGATTAAGGCTATTATAGGGGTTCTGAAAGATTATCTGCACGTCTTTGCGAAACTCCGTTATTCTTTCTTTATCAAAAATAATTTCTCCGGAAGTAGGCGGTATAAGTTTCAGTATTATTTTTGCTAAAGTTGTCTTGCCGCAGCCGGACTCTCCTATTATGCCTAAAGTTTTAAATTCCTCAACCTGAAAACTGATACTATGCAAAGCATGAATATTGCCGGTTTCCCTTTTAAAAATCCCCCGCTCTACGGCATAATGTTTATGTATATCTTTTACTTCAAGTATCATATCCTGCCTATCTTCTCATACGCGCCGACAAGCTCCCTCGCGTGAAAATGCTTGGGGTTATTAAAAATCTCTTCAACATTGCCTTCCTCGACAATTTGCCCCCGGTGCATAATATAAATCCGGCTGCCGATTTTTTTCGCTATTGACAAATTATGCGTGATAAAAAGAAGGGAAAAACCTATCTTCTCTTTCAGGTCCATAAGCAAACGCAGAATCTGTGCTTCTATAGTTACATCCAGCGATGTCGTCGGCTCATCCGCGATCAAAAGCTTAGGTTTACATGCCAATGCCATCGCGATTAGCACACGCTGATTCATCCCGCCGGAAAGCTGATGCGGATAATCAAAAAATACGCTTTTAGGCTCCCTGATATTGACCAAGCGCAGTAATTCAAGCGCTTCCGTAAAGGCCTCTTTTTTGGTTTTATCCTGATGCAGGATTATTGCCTCAACAATTTGGTTACCGATAGTGAAAACCGGATTAAGGTAACTCGTAGGCTCTTGAAATATATAAGCGATCTCTTTGCCCCTAAATAGCCCCAAAGATCTATTATCCAATTTTAATAAATCCACTCCGTTAAAACAGATACTGCCAGAAATTATTTCGGCATTCCGCGGCAAAACCTTCGTAATCGACAAAGCGGTTATAGTTTTACCCGATCCGGATTCTCCGGCTAAAATTAGAACTTCCCCTTTTTTTACATACAAATCCACCCCGGAGACGGCATGGACTGTACGTTTATCCGCTACAAAATCAACCCGCAAGCCATTTATTTTAAGTAAGATTTCCATAGAATCAACCAATCTTTTCTTTTAAGCCTTCGGCTATTAAATTAAAACCCAATATTGTAACCAGTATCGCCAAACCGGGAAAAATAGTTATCCACCAGGCAACTCCCAGCGTAGACTTGGCTTCGATAAGGATATTTCCCCAACTCGCGGTAGGCGGCTGGACGCCCAAGCCTAAAAAACTTAAACCGGATTCTAATAAAATTGCTCCGGCAACGCCTAAAGTCGCGTTTACCAAAACCGGCCCCATGGCATTGGGTATTAAATGTTTTGTGATTATCCGCAAATTGGAAGCGCCAAGAGCGATTTCCGCTAAAATAAACTCGCGTTCTTTAAGAGAAAGTATTTCACTGCGAATAAGCCGGGCCGGCCCCATCCAACTGGTAAGCCCGATAACTATCATAATATTAAATATTGAAGGTTCCATAATCGCTACTACCGCCAGGATCAGAAAAAAAGTCGGGAAACAAAGCATAATATCAAGGAAACGCATTATCAACGTATCCGTAAGCCCTCCGTAAAATCCGGCTGTTGCCCCCAGGATCAACCCAATAGCGGTGGCAATGCCTACAGCGATAAGGCCAATGCTTAAAGAAATCCTGGCGCCGTAAATTATACGGCTTAAGATATCCCTGCCTAAACTATCCGTCCCAAGCAAATGCTGACTTGAAGGAGGCATTAGCAAATTATCTTGATCTATCGCGGATGGGTCGTAAGGGCTGATAACAGGCGCCAATACCGCTATTATCGTGAAAAACGCGATAATCGATATTCCAAGTAATAAATATTTATTCATCGTTATAAAGAGGTTTCAAGTTTCAGGGCAAGGATACACTTGTATTCCTGTGCTCTTGTGTTCCTGTGCTCCCTGAGTTTTACGTCTTATACCTGATACGCGGGTCCACATACGCGTAACTTATGTCCGCGATCAAATTCCCGGACATTGTCAATACCGCGCCCAGCACAACTTCCGCCATGATCACGGGATAATCACGCATCATTACCGCTTCATAAAACAAGCGACCTATGCCGGGAATCGCGAATATTGATTCAAAAATAACGCTGCCGCCCAGAAGGCCGGGGATAGAAAGCCCTAAAATTGTCACAATAGGCAAAACAGCGTTGCGAAAAGCATGTTTATAGGCGATTTTAGATTCCGGCACGCCTTTGGCCCTTGCGGTATAAATATATGGCTGTTGCAAGGCTTCTAACATGCTTGAACGCATGTAACGCGAAACACCCGCAAGCCCGGTAATACTGGAAACAAACAAAGGCAATACAAGATGTTTGGCAACATCAAAAAATTTTTCCCAAAAATTTAAATACTCGTAATCAAGCGATTTTATGCCGGAAACCGGCAACCAGCCAAGTTTTACGCCAAAGAAATTCATAAGCAATAAAGCCAGCCAGAAAGTAGGCACGGAGAAACCTATAAAAACAAAAATCGTCATTGCCTTATCAAAAAATTTGTTTGGCTTAAGCGCGCTTTTAACCCCGATAGGAATAGCTAAAACTAAAATAAAAACCAAAGATAAGATATTTATGCTTAAAGTAACCGGTATTCTTTCTATAATCTTATCGAATACCGGGCGATTATCGCCAAAAGAAGAACCGAAATCAAACCTTGCCATGCGCCACAACCAGCCTGAATATTGCGCGTAAAGCGGCTTATCCAGCCCATATAATTTATCAAGGCGCTGTTTGGCTTCAAATGATATTTTGGGGTTTAGCGCGTTGTCTAAAGTAGTGGGTTTTCCCGGCGCCAGATGAATGACAATAAAAGTAATTATACTGATACCCAGCAGTAACGGCACAATTCCCAGTAATCGACGGAATATATAGGTCAACATAATTCAGTTAAATTCAAAATTCCAATTACAAATGCGCGAAATAAAAAGCTTAAATTTTAAAGCTTAAAATTCAAAACAAAGCAAATAAAGGTAAATTTAAAAGTTAAAGAAAAAAATCATTTGTTTGAGTTTATTTTTCAAGGTTTTAATTTTATATTCTTGATTTTATGATTTTTATTTTGAATTTATCTCTTATATTTCTGTTGCGCCTTCGGCACCCACCAATCGATAAAATTATAGCCTATCCCTATGGGCGCCGGTTTTATGCCTTTAAAACGGCTGTGCAATACAATCAAACTATCCGGCACATACAAAAACATATACGGCTGCTCGTCATAAAGTATCTCGTTAATCTTAAAATAACAGCTCTTTCTTTTTTCCAAATCAAAAGACCTGCGCGCGCTTATTAACAAACTGTCGACTTCTTCATTTTTATAACTTATGAAATTAAATTCTCCTTCCCTGGTTTTTGATGAATGCCAGATATCAAAACAATCAGGGTCCCTGCTTAAAGACCAGCCTAAAAGCACGGCTTCAAATTTTTTCTTGCCGATTATATCGGAAACAAAAACGCTCCATTCCACAATTTTTATCTTTACCCTTATGCCTATGTCTTTCAACCTGCGTTGAATAATCTGCGCGGTTTTAATCCGCTCTTCATTGCCCTGATTAGTTATAATAGTAAACTCAAAAACTTCATTGTTTTTTTCAAGCCAGCCGTCTTTATTCAAATCTTCCCAGCCTGACTGCTTTAACAGCTCTTTAGCTTTTATCGGATCAAAAGCCGCGGGCATTACATTTTCGTTATACGGCCAGGAACCGGGAAGGAACGGCCCGGTTGCCACCCTGCCCAACCCTAAACGCGCCATCTTTATAATCTCATTTTTATCCACGGCATAATTTAATGCCTGTCTTACTCCTTTATCTTTAAACTTTGGATCATTTAAATTATACCCTAAATAGGTATAACCAAAACTGGGAAAGCTGAATTTACGGTAATATTTCTTAAAAAAAGGCGTGTCCGTCTGCCGGGTATACTGCAAAGGCGTCACCCCCGCTAAATCCGCTCCCTGCGCTTGAAGCTCCAGGAAAATCGTTGATTCATCCGGGATTACCCTGTAAATAGCCCGGTCTATGTACGGCCTTTTTTCAAAATAGCCGCGATTAGACTCCAGCTCTATCTTTTCCTGCGTCTTCCAGGATTTGAATTTATACGGCCCGGTGCCAACCGGTTTCCTTTGAAAAGCTGTCGTATTAATATCTTCCTTTTCCAATAAATGTTTAGGAAGAATTGACATCCCCCAACTGCTTAAGCCGGGGGAAAACGGTTCTTTATAGGTAACCTTAACCGTATAATCATCTAAAACCTCAAAAGATTTTACGCGTTCAAAATCCCCGCTGTACGGGGTTTTCACGTTAGGATCTATCAACGTACGGTAAGTAAATTCGACATCCGCGGCTTTAAAAGGATGCCCATCGTGCCAGCTGACATTGTCGCGTAAATGAAAAATTATCACAAGGCCTTCTTCCTGTACCTCCCAACTAAACGCTAAATCACCGACAAGATTAATATCCTTATCGTATTTTACCAAGCCGTTAAAAATCATCCCGCAGACCTCGCTGGAAGCTGAATCGGAAGCTAGTATAGGATTCAAAGTACGCGCGTCAGCTATCGAGGCGGTAATTATAGCATCCCCATAACCCGGTTTTTCCTTTAAATCCTCCGCGGCGAAAGAAAAAGTATAAATAAAAAAGACTACCGCCAAAAATGGTAGTCTTTTTTTTGCTGCTAAAGTGTCACGCATCAGGCCAACTGAAAAATTTGTGTTATGAATACGAATTTAACATCATTTATTTTTAGCCGCACCCTGATTAACCGTTTGATTAGCCGCGGGCGCGCTGGTTTGCGTAGCATTAGTTACCGCCGCTTTAACCGGCTCTTCCGGGCTCTGAGAAACTGTTTGGTTAGCCGCGGCGTTTGCGCCAATTTTACCTACGCCGGCATTACGCAATAAAGACCTGCTTTGCCGGGCGGATAAAACCGCCAAACTTACACAGGAGATCAAAAAAAGGGTGGAACAGATTGAAGTCAATTTGGTAAGAAAAACACTGGTTTTTGGGCCAAACATCGATTCCACTCCGGAAAACCCTTCGACTAAACCGCCGCCCCTGCCTGCCTGGATCATAATGATAATGATCAATAATATACATATTGTCGCGTGAAAAAAAATCAATATTCCCATCATTTTTTTACCTCATTCGCTTTCTTTACAATAGCGGCAAAAGATTCCACATTAAGGCTGGCGCCGCCTACTAAGGCGCCGTCAATATCCGGCTGCTGCATAAGTTCAAAACTATTTTCCGGTTTTACGCTGCCGCCGTACTGAATACGCACTGCCTCCGCTGTCTGTTTATTAGATACCTTAACCAATAAATCCCTTATAAATTTATGCACCTCTTGCGCGGATTGCGGGGTAGCTGTTTTTCCCGTCCCAATCGCCCAAACCGGCTCATATGCCAAAACCATATTTTTTATTTCGTCCGGATTTAGCCCTTTGAGCCCATTATTTACCTGGTCCGCCAAAACCTCAAACGTTTTTCCGCTTTCTCTTTCGCCTAAGGTTTCTCCTATGCAGAATATCGGCGTCACGCCATGTTTTAAAGCCGCCTTTAGTTTTTTGTTCACGGTTTCATTGGTTTCGGCAAAATACTGCCTGCGTTCCGAATGCCCTATGATCACAAATTTACATCCGGCATCTTTAAGCATTTTACAGGAAAGCTCTCCGGTGAAAGCGCCTTCATCCTGCCAATGCGCGTTTTGCGCTCCTAACTGTAAATTCGATTCAAAAATAACTTCTCCCACTTCACTTAACGCGGTAAAAGGCGGGCAAAGGACAACCTCAATATTATCAGCCGCCAAATCAAATAACGCCCTTTTTAAACCGCTTGATAATTCAAGCGCTTCGCCAATCGTTTTATACATTTTCCAGTTTCCTGCAATAATAGTTTTTCTCATTTTTTAATTTTCCTTATTTGTCCTGAAATTTGGGGTTATCAGACAACGCGGCAACGCCTGGCAGCGCCTTGCCTTCAAGAAACTCAAGGCTTGCTCCGCCGCCGGTTGAGATATGGGACATTTTATCTTCCAATTTAAATTTCATAATCGCGCTTGCGGTATCTCCGCCGCCGATAACCGATATTGTTTTAAGAGTAGAAATAAACTCCGCGACCTGGCGGCTGCCTTTGGAAAAAGCATCCATTTCGAATATACCTACCGGGCCGTTCCAGACAATCGTCTTGGCAGAGCTTAACTTTTGGTTAAACAACGCCACGGTTTTCGGGCCTATATCAACCGCAATCTTACCGTCAGGAATGTTTTCCCCGACAATCTCAGCCAAGGCGTTCGGGTCTACTTTTTCAACCACCACGTTATCTATAGGCAATAAAATATCTTTTCCTAACTGTTTTGCTTTCTCCAGAATAGATTTTGCCAGCGCTACCTTATCGCCTTCTAATTTGGAATTGCCGATCGGCTTGCCTTGCGCCTTCAAAAATGTATACGCCATGCCTCCGCCGATTAAAATAGAATCGCATTTGGGCAGCAGATTTTCAATCACACCGATCTTATCAGATACTTTAGCCCCGCCTAAAATAACAACAAACGGTTTCGCCGGATTTTTTACCACGCCTCCCAAATATTCTATTTCTTTTGCCAAAAGAAAACCCGCTACAGCCTTTAGATAAACAGTAACGCCTTGCGTCGAAGCGTGCGCGCGGTGAGCGGTACCAAAAGCGTCGTTCACGAAAATGTCCGCTAATGAAGCCAGTTGTTTGGCAAAAACAGGATCATTGGCTTCTTCTTCCGCGTGGAACCTGAGGTTTTCCAGTAAGATCACATTTTCTTTCGCGGCGTCAATTTTTTTCTTAATATCATCTCCGACACAATCATTTAAAAATAATACCGGCTGTTTCAATAACTCCTGCAACCTTGCCGCTACCGGCTTAAGGCTGTATTTAGCCACCACTTTGCCGTCGGGCCTGCCTAAATGGCTTATTAAAATAAGCTTTTTTACATTATTTTTCAAAATATAATTAATAGTCGGCAATGTCGCTGTAATACGCATATCATCGGTAATATTTAAATTCGCGTCCTGCGGCACATTAAAATCCGCGCGCATTAATACCGACTTACCAATAAGGTCAGCATCACGTATCGTCATTTTATCCATTCAAAACCTCCCACTTATATTAGTTCAGGCATAGATTTAAACACTTAATATATAACAAAATAGCGCTAGTGTCAAAATATTTTTACGCGAATGTCAAGCCAAAATAGAAATGTCGTATTATTACCAAAATAGGAATGTCGTATTTCTGTTTTTAAAGAGCTCCTGCTAAAACTTCTTCTTTTTCCTTTGAGCCGAATTTAAAGTTGTGCCAAGGATGATCCTTAGGTGGCGTATAGGCTCTAGCAAATAGATGCGGCTTT
>Ga0209515_10000585_pt1 | contig 64515 bp, 73 predicted proteins | sample Subgroupgradi54m_FD_187454 | JGI IMG/M metagenome (GOLD analysis project Ga0209515, IMG submission 187454) | Subsurface groundwater microbial communities from S. Glens Falls, New York, USA - GMW60B uncontaminated upgradient, 5.4 m (SPAdes)... ...
CGTCGAACACGGACAACAAAAACACTGGAAAGCAGTAGACTACGCGTACTATCAAGATAAACAACAAGCACTGTTGTCACAATTCAATTCGCGTGACGCTCAGGCCCTTTAGGGCTGAGTAGTTCACATAGTTATCGTCAACAATGCGAATATTCCGGCGTATACGAAGATGCAGATTTGGAGTGTTGTTTCGCAGCTGGAGCAGAAATAATATATGATCTTAAAAAATCCGCAGTATTCGGCAGTTTTTTAAGGATGTTGTTCTTTCACAGAGAATGGATGTTAGGAAAGATCTGCAAGAAAGAATTTCCGATGCGAGATCTATTCTTATTCCTAAGTTCAGTATTACTCCTCAAGAACAGGCAATGCTTCACGAACCAGGTATAGAACTTTGGGATGGAAGAACGCAGTATACTCTTAAAAGCAATCAAATTCAGTTTAATCGGAAAGATCTGGAAAATCCGCTTGCGATTGGGGAAGAAACAGCGCACTATATCCATCTAAGCTTAAATCCTCTGACCATTGACAGACAGACGGATTTATTTGACGTGTTACCGCTTCTTGTTGCAAGAGAACTTGTGGGAAGATATGGCGCATTAGTCTATATGTCTGTCAAAGGGATAAGTATAGATACTTGGAAAAGAACAGAGGGGCTTCCGGATAGTTCATCGGAATGGTTAGATTATTTGAGCCACAGTATAGGATACGAACGGGCGTATAAGTTATTTGACTTGCACAGGGATAGATATCTTGCGCAAGTGGCGAGGATGAATCCGCATAATTTAATAGATTTTTCGCGCAGGGTCGCTCCAGTTTCTTGGTATGAACGAAGGATTGTTCCGTTAGTTGACCGGTTATGCTCTTTTCCTGTAAAAGCGGGTTCTATCAGATAAAGCAGGCTTGTTCCTGTGGTACAGAAAGCCGCGTGGAACCGGGTATTCGTATCGTCAATAAGCAAAAATGAGTAGCGAAATGTTTAAATATGTGTAATCACTAAAGAGTGCATTAGAGGTGGATAGAGGTAAAAAATGAGAGCTGCGTTCGAAAAACTTAAATCAAGATTTAGTTTAGACAATTCTTCTGAGGAAAATGCTGAAGACTATGTGGAGATTAATCCGCGTGCGTCATCAGGTACAAAGGCGCGCGTGATTGTGCGTCCGTTTGTGATTGAGGACTTTGCGGACATTAAGCCTGCATTGGATGCGATACGGGAAGGGTATACCGTCGCCATGTTGAATATTAAACCTTTACGGGATAAAGATCTTGTGGAATTAAAGCGCGCGGTTTCCAAGTTAAAGAAAACGTGTGAAGCGTTGGAAGGCGATATCGCTGGCGTTGGTGAGGACTGGATTGTGGTCACGCCAAGTTTTGCGTCAGTCTACCGCGCAGACGCTGCGGTTGAATTACCGGTAACAGAAGACCGGTCACAGCATTAATTCTTTTTTTTCATTTCATTTTTTTAAAAATTATGACAGGTAAATTGATATTCAGCCAGGGCTGGAAGAACCTGGTTGAAAATTCTGCGTCGATTATAGCCGGTTTTGTCACATGATTTATTGCATTCATCCTTTCCGTAATAACCTCTATTGTTTACGCAATAATTCTCTTGTTCCCTGCAGCGTATATTTTTACGCTTTTAAGAAAATTCTATTACCGCTTTGTTAAGAAATAAGTGTTCGAGCATAAGAATCTTTTTGAATGCGAATAAGAATAAAGGGAGATGCCTGCAGCAAAAATAAGTTTAGAGAAAGCAAAACACGATAAGTTGTTCTACTTTGTTGCAAACGTTGTGGTATTTCGAGAAGAAGATAAACGTTGTTTGATTTTAAAGCGAGACGCAAGAGAAAAAGTACATCCTAATCGCTATGCAGTTCCAGGCGGTAAATTAGAGTGGAATGATCTACCAATTAGTAATCCAACGCGTATCAATGGAGACGTTTTAGACTTTGAAAACGCGGTAGAAGATTTATTACGGAGAGAAGTGCAGGAAGAAGCGGGTATTGAGATTCATCCGCATTTACGATATATTAATAGTGTTGCGTTTATTCGTCCTGATGAAACGCCCGTTGTTTTAGTGAAGTTCGCTGCAAAGTATAAAGCAGGTGACGTTAAGCTCGAAAAGGGCGCGTTTACAGATCATGTCTGGGTGAACGCAGAAGAGGTAAAGAACTATGCGTGTATTGATGGGATTGCTGATGAAATTAAAAAAACGATCGATCTTTTTTCGTGAGGCGGCTCTGATGCAACCCTCTGCTTTTAGATCATCTTTAACAAAATCTTATATGCTAGACCTAGGTTTTTCAAAGTGAATATAAGTAAACAACTAGGAATGCACCAAAGCCCCTGAGGCAAACATTTATAAATATTTTTCGTACTCATTTTGTTTATGGATACATTAGAAGGCGAGCCATGTCCGGTCTGTCATGAAAATAAACTGACGATGATTGAGGACGAGCAGGACATTCCGTTCTTTGGGAAGGTTTTTATTTTTTCTATGCAATGTAGCGGTTGCGGGTACAGACAGGCAGATGTCGAAGCTGCGGAAATGAAAGATCCGGTCAAATATGAGTTTACGGTGGAAAACGTCAAAGATCTGAACGTTCGTGTGGTGAAAAGTTCAGAAGCGACAGTGAAAGTGCCATCGCTAAAGATGAGTGTCTCTCCAGGTGTCGGTTCTGAGGGGTATGTGAGCAATATTGAAGGGGTTTTGCAGCGGTTTAAGAAAGTATTAGAGGGCGAACGTGATAGTGCCGATGACGAAGATGTGCGTAAGAAAGCGAAGAATTTGTTAAAGAAATTATGGAAAGTGGAATGCGGCGAAGAACCGTTAAAAGTCGTTCTTGAGGATCCCTCTGGGAATTCTGCCATTATTTCTGATAAGGCGGTTGTCTCAAAATTAAAGAGATAAGCATTAGTTAATTGCAACAAGTCCAAGGCTGATTTTAAGTGCATGATCAATTTCGTGCATAATATCAATATCAATGTTGGTGACTTTTTTGATAAGTCTTGTTTTATCAACAGAGCGGATCTGGTTGAGGAGAACTTTTGAGTCTTTTTCAAGGTGTGTCTCGTCTTTGGGAAGAAAAACATTAACAGGATAGATGGTTTCTGTGTGCTGTGAGGTAATGGGTGCAATGATGGTCAGCGGGCTGTATTTATTGCCGAGATCATTTTGAATAATGACAGCAGGACGGGATTTTTTTATTTCGTGCCCTATAGTTGGATCAAGGTTGACAATCCAGATATCCCCGCGTTTAATGCTGTTCATTGTCAACTTCGGCTGATGCTGGATCCCATTCGTGGAGAATGTCGAGTTCGTCCTGTCCCATCTGTTGGTATGCTGCAATGAGTTGTTTCTTCAGGCCTTTTTCTTGAACTGCGGTGACTAATTTCTGGATAGCGCGATCATAGCTTTCTCTTTTTCCTTTAAATGTGTCAAGAGCCTGTTTTGTTTTTCTTTGTAATTTAATTGTTGTAATTTCCATAGTATACCAAAAGTATACTCTCTTTATATATCTTTCGGTAAAAAAGTCGAAAATTTTTCAGAATGAAAGAAATAAGCATTTAAAGATAGTGTTATTCTCAAGAGGATGAAAAAATATTTTATTAATGTCAGTTTTGAAGCGCCAGAAATTAAAATCCCTGATGTTTTGAAAGAAAAGAAAGTTGGACTCGTATGTTCTGTCCAGTATATCAATCAGTTATATGATGTGCAAAAGCAGTTGCCGAACGCAGTCATGGGCGGTCAGGTCGTCGGGTGTAACGCGTCACGTGCCTTGGCGATTAAAGATCAGGTGGATTGTTTCTTTTTTGTGGGTGAAGGGCGTTTTCATGCGATTGAAGTCGCGGTAAGAACAGGTAAAGAAGTGTTTATCGCGTCCGGTGATAAAATTACGGATGAAGAAATTAATGCGTTCAAGAAAGAGGTGAAAACAAAGCAGTTGAAGTTCTTGCATGCGCAAAAGGTGGGCATTCTCGTTTCGATTAAGCCGGGCCAGTATAATCTGAATATGGCTCTAACATTAAAGAAGAAATTAAAAGACAAAGAATGTGTCATTTTTATGGATGACATGTTTAATCTGGAGAATATTGAGAACTTTAATGATATTGATATCTTTGTGAATACCGCCTGTTCACGGATTGTTGTAGCAAATGTGATTAATGCAGAAGACCTGCCGGAGTATTAGGGGAAAAAGGTTAAATAGGCGAAGACGATTAAGGAAACGATGACAAAAACAGAAGCGATTATGAATATTGCGACAAAGCGCGGCTTCTTTTATCCTTCTTCTGAAATTTACGGTCAGCGCGCAGGTTTCTGGACCTACGGCTCATTGGGATTAAAAATCAAGCAGAAATGGGAGAATTTATGGCGTTCGTATTTTATTGGGATGGATCCGAATTATTATGAGATTGAAGACTGTGTGATTATGCCTAAGAAGGTCTTTGAATCATCCGGTCATTTGAAACATTTTAATGATCCGTTAACTGAATGTACAAAATGTAAGATGCGTTTCCGCGCTGATACAGTTGTCGAAGAAGCGTGTAAGGTGGATGTGAATGGATTGTCGACAGACGCGTTAACAAAATTGATTATAGAAAATAAAATAAAATGTCCGAATTGTAAAGGAACGTTGTCTGAAGTCCGTGTCTTTAATATGATGTTTCCGTTGAACGTCGGAGCTGTAGGAAATGATGAAGTCATGTATCTGCGTCCAGAATCTGCGCAATCGCCGTACTTGGCGTTTAAGCGGGAATTTGAAGCGACGAGAAGAAAATTACCATTAGGTTTAGCAGTTCTAGGGCGTGTCTTTAGAAACGAGATTAGTCCACGTCAGGGTTTTTTCCGTTTGCGTGAATTTGTGCAGGCTGAATTGCAAATCTTTTTTGACGCGCGTAAAATTAATGAGCATGCGCATTTTGATGATATCGCAAATGTAGAATTATGTATCTTAGAGAATGGCGCGAAAGGAAAGGTGAAAAAAATATCCTGTAGAGATATGAATGATCGTTTGAAATTCCCGAAGTTTTATGTCTACCACATGGCGATGATTCAGCGCTTTTATGTAAATATTTTAAAAATCCCCGAAGCGAAGTTTCGTTTCCGTGAATTAAGCGCAGAAGAGCGCGCGTTTTACAATAAGATTCACTTTGATATGGAATTGGATTTAGAAACCTTAGGTGGTTGGAAAGAGTGCGGAGGACTGCATTTCCGCGGAACGCACGATCTTGGAGGTCATCAGGAAGGATCAGGAGAAAAGTTAGAAGTAACGCTTGATATCGCGGGAAAAACAGAAAAGTTATTGCCTTCTGTACTGGAGTTGAGTTTCGGGGTAGACCGTAATATTTGGGCGTTACTGGATGTTTTTTATAAAGAAGAACAAGAACGAGCATATTTTATGTTTCCAGCAGTGATTGCTCCCATTGATACAGCTGTATTCCCTCTGATGAATAAAGAAAAGATACCTGAACTTGCAGAAAAAACATTTAATGATCTAAGAAAAGAATTTACTGTGTTTTATGATGATGGGGGAAGTATTGGGCGTCGTTATAGAAGACAGGACGAGGTCGGAACAAACTTTGGCATTACTGTTGATTTTCAGTCATTAGAAGATCATACCGTAACGGTGCGTGATCGTGATTCAATGGAACAGGTCAGAGTCAAGATTGATGATTTATTGGAAGCATTACAGAATATTATAAGCGGGAAGAAAGAATTGCATCAGATTGGGAAGAAAGTAGAATAGTTTATGCAAAATGAGCTTAACAAAAGAAGAGGAACATATTCTTAAATCGATTGTTGTTGCATCAGAGAATGATCCAAAACACCCGGAATTTCCTGCGGATAATCCAAAATTTCCTGCAACACCGACGTATAAGATCAAGGTGCCTGGTTTTTCGAATGTATGGGTAAAAGATGAGAGTAAGAATCCAACAGGTACGCATAAGGATAGGATGGCCTGGGAGATCATAGTAACGTATCGTGACTTTTTACAAGCAAAAAAGAGAGGACAGATTATAGGAAAATTACCGCAAATGTCGATTATTTCGTCAGGTTCTGCTGCGGTCGCGATTCAGTCACAATTACAGAAGTATCATCTGCCCAATCTAAAAGTGCTTATTGATATGCGTTTAAGTGAGAAGATTGTAGATGCATTAAAAAAACTTGGTTGCGAATTGTATGTAACCGATTTGGGTAAGAAACCGTTTCATTGGAAAGAAATTCTTGCGTTAACGCATAATCCTGATGGATTTGATATTACTTCGAGTGAAGCATTAGATCTGACAACACGATTTTATGATTGGCTAAGTTATGAAATTCTGAATAGCTCTCCTGATTATTGCTTTATTCCATTTGGAACAGGTAATTTATATGAAAACATATTAAATATTAATAAAAAGGAATTACTTGCGCAGAAACATGATCCGCGTTTCAAAGGAAAGAGTGAGATTTTAAGAAATTGCAATTTTCTCGGGGTAACGACAAATAATCCGCGTTCGAAAGCAGATAAACTTTACTCGCCGCATTTACCATTTGTCCATTATGATGAGCAGTGGATTCGTTTGTATAGATACGCGGGTTTTTGTGGGAATGAATCAAATGTCTATTTATTGAAAGAAGATTTTTTGGATAAAGCGTTGACGATTGCACAAGAACAAGGGATTGAATGTGAACCATCAGGTATCGCGGGACTTGCGTTGATGTTACAAATGAAAGAAAAATTGCCGAAGAATAAGAAAATGTTAATTGTAAATACGGGAAAAACAGTGTATAATTAGTCCTGGGATTTCTCTGCAGCTCTGCTGTGAAGTGAGCGCATTCGCGAACGATGGGATAGGCTCGCTGCACGTTTTACAAAAATGAAAATTATTTGTGAATTCTGAAAGATTTGTGGAAATTTTAGGTATAAGGTTTTAAAGGATAAATAAAAAGAGCATGGATGCTTGATGTCTTTGTTGTAAACACGAGGGAGAGTTGGTTTAATGGAAAAGATTAAAGTTTTAGGAACGGATATATCATTGGCGCAAAAAAAGAAAGATGATTATATTTCCCTAACAGACATCGCAAGATACAAGAATCCCCAAGAGCCAAAAGATGTTGTTAAAAACTGGTTAAGAAATAAGAATACCATAGAATTTTTAGGGCTTTGGGAAAGGATAAACAATTTGCATTTCAAAGGGGTCGAATTCGTCTCCTTTCTTGAACAAGCAGGGAGCAATTCTTTTGTTTTATCACCTCAAAAGTGGGTTGAAAGAACAAATGCTATGGGGATTATATCAAAATCAGGTAATAATGGGGGTACTTTTGCGCATAAGGATATTGCTTTTGAGTTTGCATCATGGATTTCTGCTGAATTTAAGCTTTATCTGATCAAAGAATTCCAAAGACTAAAAGAAGAAGAAAGCGAAAGAAAGTCATTGGATTGGGATATCAAAAGGAGTTTAGTAAAAATTAATTATAAAATCCATACAGATGCAGTAAAAAGTCACCTGATTCCACAAAAAATATCGATTAATGAGGAAAAGCTTATTTATGCGACAGAGGCAGATATCTTAAACCTTGCGCTCTTTGGAATAACTGCCAAAGAATGGAGGGAAAAGAATCCTTCAATGGAGGGTAATATGCGGGATTATGCAGATGTAACACAATTAGTGTGCTTATCAAATCTTGAAAACCTTAATGCCCATTTTATTAAAGAGGGAACTGAAAAAATAAGGCGATTAAAAAAATTAAACGAAATAGCGATTGAACAAATGACAATACTGGCTAAACATCCAGAGATGAAAAAATTAAAATGAATGATATTACCATTGATTATGATAAAGATGCAGATGTGTTATATCTCTCGTTTGGTAAACCAAAAGGGGCAGTTACCGAAGAAATAGGAGATGTAGGTGTGCGGTTGGATGAGAAAACACACGAAGTCCTGGGTTTAACAGTTATGAATTTTATGCGGAATATGAAGAAAAAACATGAACCTATTAAAGTAAGTATTTAATTTTCTATTCCGTAAACCGTACGTGATCGCCTATCTTAATTTCATTCTTCTGAACAAATCCCGCATTCACTTCAAGAACGTATTGTGGTTTTCCTTGTGCAGTGTAGATCTCGCATTTATTTGTGCAGGTCTGGAAATTTTCTTTGAGATCAATGATCTTGTACTCTTTATTCATGAAAATCATATCAAGCGGGAATTGGGTGTCTTTCATCCACATTTTCGTCACACGTTCATCAGGAAAGACAAAGAGCATGCCGTGATTTTCCGGCAGGCTTGTTCTGCCCATAAGCCCCTTTGTCCATGACTCAAGTGTTGTAGAGGATTCTACTGTAACTTTGGTGTACCCGTATTGCGTGTTAAACGTGAGTGTTGGTCCCTGTGTCTCTGTACAAGCGGCTAAGAAGAGAAGCAGGACAAGTGAAACAAATAAACTCTTTTTCATACCTTGTATTCTTTTAGGAACTCTTTTTTAAATCTTTCGAATCGGTGTTCCCTGATCGCGGTTTTGATATTGCTGATAAGCGTATGAATAAAATGAATATTGTGCATCGTTGCGTACCGTTCTGCCATGGGTTCATGCGTGCGGAAGAGATGATGAATAAACGCCGTACTGAATGTGGTACACGCCTGGCACGTACATCCTGTATCGATAGGTCCCAGCAGGCGGGCATACCTTTTTTTCGCGATGTCAATCGGTCCTTTTTTTGTAAATAAACTGCCATGTCGTGCGTTTTGGGTGGGATAGCGTGAATCAAAGATGTCTATACCATACCCAATGCTTTCGATAATATCTTCTGGACTGCCAACCCCCATCAGATAGTGCGGTCGTTCAGGATCGATTGCCCGTAAAGAATGTTTGACCATGGTCAGCATGTTTGTTTTGTCTTCACCAATGCAAAAGCCGCCAAGAGCGATCCCGTCAAAATCTAATTTGGACATGAATTTCGCGCTTTTTTCACGTAAGTCTGGATAAATGCCGCCTTGGGTAATGCCAAAGAGCAGTTGTTTCGTATTCTTATGCGCGTTCAGACAGCGTTCCGCCCATAAATGGGTTCTGCGTACTGCTTCGGTCATCGCCGTATAGCTTTGATCGTGATGGGGGACATGGTCAAGTGCCATCGCAACATCGCTTCCCAAGGTTATTTCAATATTCATGACTTTTTCCGGGGTAAAGAATTCATTTTTTTTTGTAAAGGGATTGTTGAATGCAACACCTTTATCCGTTATTGTACGTAGAAATTTAGGGCTCAGAATCTGGAAGCCGCCGCTATCAGTGAAAATGCCGCGATCCCATTGCATAAAATTGTGAATCCCTCTAAATTTTTTTATAATCTGAAGTCCGGGCTGTAAATACAGGATAAACGCGTTGGAAATAAGGCATTCTGTTCCTAAGGTTTTAAGTTCCTGGGGCGTGATATGTTTAACTGTGCCTTTGGTAGCGATCGGCATAAAAAAGGGTGTTTCGATGGTGTGATGCGCAGTTTTTAATGTTCCAAGTCTGGCGCTGGTGGTTGTATCGTTGTGGGTGATGGTGAACATGGTTAACGTACGCGGTAAAAGCGTTCTGCAAAGCGGCAGTGATTGTGAAATCCCGCGAGGATAGCGCGAATGAAGACCGGAATAATAAGGGTATAGATAGATGCTTTTTGGCTTTTAAATTTCTGCATGGCCTGGATTTTTTTCTTGAAGGTCTTTGTGATATCAACATAGATCAGCGGGTGATCCTCTTTCAGCAGGTTCCAGACTTCATACGTATAGACGTTCATTTTCTGTTCTTTATCGATTTCCTGGACGGCATGCATGACAATCTTGTGAACGGCCTGATGATCGCCAAAGGCGTGATTGTCTGTTGCAGAATGGGTAAATATTTTTGCAGGATGGTACATACGGATAATTTTTTTGACTATCTCTTTAATTTTAGGATTCATAATTTCCTGGCTGACTTTTGTGTCGTTCAGTCCCAAAAATATGGTTTCTGTGCTCCCCAGGAATGCGCCAATCTCTTTCGCTTCTTTTTTCCGGTCAAGGATAAGTATGTCCTCTCTCAACCACGGGCTGCTTTTTTCCCCGAAGCTGAAGATGACCGTAATGACGCGTTTGCCTTCCTGGGCGTATTTGGCGATGGTTCCCCCCATGGCGATTTCCGGGTCATCAGCATGAGCACCGCAGACAAGAATTGTTTCCTGTTCCATAAAAAATTAAAGGACAGATGTTTTATAAATGCTGCGGGCTGTTAAGAAATATCGTCTTGTGTCGCGTCTGTGGTGATTTCTTCGCCTTTTTTAATAGCACGGAGAGCAATATCGCATTTATTTCTAAGATCTTGTATCGTATTTGGTTTTGAAGAATGATTGACAAAGCGTTCAGGCACGGAATAAAGATAAATAGCATCATAATGTCTATGAGTAAAATAGCGTTCTTTTTTTGAAAGTCGGGCAAATGCTTGTTCAGTTAAGGGAATGAGATGGTATTGTATGACGATTTCTCCTTTTTTAAAATTGCGTGCGGCAAAAACGCCTTTGCCAAATATCTGTCCTTTTTTTATGATAACGTCATTCATATAAAAGAATATGTCTGTTCCTGTTTAAATACACTGGTTTTTTCCCAGAACTAATAACTTAGTGTCGCGTTTATCGTACGCGGGGGTACTTCATAACGGGTGGTAAAGACCTGGCGTATATAATCCTGGCAGCCTGTTGCGGACGCGGGATCTTCCGCGCAATAGAACTGGAAGGTGGTCGGAGTGTTTGTCTGGAATGTAAGTGTCTGTGGTATGCTGGGAAGAAGAGTGAAAGTCTCTTGTGTTGCTGTTCCTTTCTGAACCGTACCTTGGAGAACAGTGCATTGCATGGTGCATTTTTTTGTATTCATATTTTGTAAGGATGCGGTGATAAGATAGTCTTTTTTCTCATTAACCTGTGTGCTTTGCGTATCCAGTTTGACCCCCTGTTCGCAATTCTGGGTGCATCCGACCGTATACTTGTTTGTAGGGGTGCTAGGTGAAGTGATTTCTGGTTCTTTCACACCAGCGACGCAGCTGCCAAGAGCATAGGCGGCAGTACGATTCAGAAGGGTACAGTGAAGAGCCTGTTCGCCGTTAGGAGTAGGTCTGCGGATCGTGTAGGTGGGTAGAACGTTGGCGTTTGCGTTGACGCTGGCTATAGTAAAAACTGTATCTTCAGTTGTACTTTGGCAGGTGGCCTGATCTTTGCAGCTGTATCCTGCGGGGCATGTTTGGATCATCGTCTTTTCTGTGCATCCATCTCCATTGGTGTCGCTGCAGGTATAGAACGCGTTTTTGTCGCAGAGGACAGGAAGCGCAGGATCGCAGGCATTTTGACAAACTGGTTTTGGCGGAATCGTATTTTGTTGTGTACAGCCGGTGATGAGGAAAATACTGAGAATGGCGAAGAAAAGAAAAACAAAATGTTTTCTGGAGGTTTGCATAGTAGCGCGGATAAAATATGCCTTAAAAGCTTTCTGCTTCTGGAGTATAAGGTTTATCGCGCGTGTAATGTGCGTCCGATGCAATGATAGTGAAATCCGAGAAGGTGCATGCGGGATGGTTCAAAAAGATTGCGTCCGTCAATAATAATATTGGTTTGCGCTTTGATTTTTGTCAGGTCAAGATGTTTGAACTCATCCCATTCGGTCAGTATAAGAACCGCGTCACTTTTTTCGATGGCCTGATACGGGTTCTGCGTAAGCGTGATAGTATCGCCAAAGATTTTTTTAGCGTTTTCGCTAGCGCGGGGGTCATACGCGTTGATGGTTGCGCCGCTTTCGAGGAGCGCGTTGATAATATCTATAGATGGCGCTAAACGCATATCGTCTGTATTGGGTTTGAATGCGAGTCCAAGAACGGCGAGAGTTTTTCCGGTAAGGGGGGTGAGCGCTTGTTTTGTTTTTTCAACAAAGAATGAGCGCTGGTCTGCGTTAATTTTCCGGACGCTTTCTAAGAGGGATGCGTCAACATGATTTCCTTTCAGGACAGCGATAAAAGCGTCAAGATCTTTGGGAAAACAAAAACCGCCATAGCCGATGCCCGCGCGGAAGAATTCTGGTCCGACACGTTTATCCGCGCCAATGCCATGCATCACCGTGTGTATATCTGCCCCGGTTTTGTCACAGAGGCGTGCGACCATGTTGGCATAGGATATTTTGATGGAAAGAAACGCGTTTGATCCGTGTTTGATGAGTTCAGCGCTGGTCATGTCTGTATGGATGATGGGCGCGTTCAGGGGTTTGTAGAGTTCAGTTAAAATAGAGTCTGCCCGCGCATTTTCTGTGCCGATAACAATGCGGTCGGGGTTTTTGAAATCGTAGATTGCACTTCCTTCGCGCAAAAATTCAGGATTAACAGCGACATCAAAGGCATTGGTGATATGTTGCGCTAAGATGGATTTCATCCAGTGAATGGTCTGGACAGGCACGGTGCTTTTTTCCACAATAACCTTATGTCCATTATGGTGCTGGGCGATTTGGCGTGCGACATTTTCAATGCTGGAAAGATCTGGTGATCCGTCTGGTTTTGGCGGGGTTCCGACGCAGATAAAAACGACGCTTGCCTCCTTGATGCCTTCGGGAATGCTGGTAGTGAAGATAAGTCTGTTTTCTTTGACGTTTGTGGTGACGAGCAGATCAAGTCCGGGTTCGTAGAAAGGTATTTTTCCGTCTTTGAGCGCCTGAATTTTCACAGGATCATTATCGATGCCGATAACATCATTTCCGAGATCTGCGAAACAGGCTGCGGTAACGAGACCGACATAGCCTGTTCCAATGACGGCGATTTTCATAGTCGTAGGGATTTTTATTGGATTTATAAGCGTTTATGTAAGTAGAAAGTTATTTAAAGAAACTTTCAGGTCTGGAAGACCAATGCGTCAGTAGTATAGTGGCCAGACGAAAGGGCTTTAATTCCTGCCTTCCAAGCAGGAGACCCGGGTTCAAATCCCGGCTGACGCATTCTTATTTCATAATCGCATTTTTCTGGCAACATGGATTAGGGTGTCATAGATATATCTATTTGTGTGCGGGTATTGTCTTTTGAGTACTTCAGGATCATACCCTAACTTAAAAATAGCATTTAACGCAATACCGACTGCAGGGCTCCGATTCATTCCGCGAGAACAATGCACGAGTAGCGCTTCTTTTGTTCTTCCCCTGTTTTGAAAATCTGTTAGTATTCTCCTTGCGAGAGTATCTTCAAATATTCTTGATCCAGCTGGTATAAATCCCCCTGGCCACACATCGTCAAAAACATATTTATCAATTGTTAAAAGTGGAGAGTCATGGAGTGGAAACTCAAAGGGGAGGGGGTAATCAAATGGGTCTATTGCGGAATAAATGCGGATCGCGTACGTTGGTTTCGTTGCTCGATAATCTCTCGCTCCTTTCCAGCCCGTTATGGTAAGATCCATCTCTTCTTGGATTTTGTAAAGATTTAAATAAGTTTTTATTCTCTATCGTAAAATTTTTTTTAATGTTATTCCCAGGGTTTCTTATTGAGTAGTTCACATAATCTATTTTCCCAGTATGGATATGAAACAACTGAAACTTCCATTGCTGAAGCAACGAGGAAAACGAGATTGTGGAATTGTTGCGTTGCAAATGGTGTTACAATATTATAAAAAAGAAGTTTCTGTGCAAGAGATACGTAAAAGAATAGGTGGATTAAAATCGTACGGCGTTGCAACGACTAGTCTTGCCGTTTGTGCACGTTCGTTTGGTTTAAAGGCAGATTGTTATTCGTTTAATGCAAAGATGGCGCAAGGACATGCAATAATAAAAAAACCGTCAAAGAAAGATATAATTTCATTTTTGGAACGTGGCGTTCCCGTAATTTTAACAGTACGTTCATTTTTGCTTTTTGAGAGCGATCCTTCAACACAAGGGCATTTTATTGTGATGATCGGATATGATAAAGGGAAGTTTGTGTATGCAGATCCATATGATGGAAACGTATATAGGATCAATGAAGATGCATTACTCTTTGCATGGTGTAATAATACACTCAATTCAAGCGCGTATTTGCTTGCTATTTATAAATAAAGAATTATTTTTTTTGAAAGATAAGTTTATATTCTTTATGCGTATGCTTCTTGTATGGTTGAATTAAGGGAATTGAATTTAGAAGAGATTGCGCAGTTCCCGCCGGGGCGTTTAGAACTTTGTGGCTTTCCTCAAATAATTAGTTTTCTTCCTGATCCGTCTGATTGGAGGAAGGAGAGTATACAGCAAAAGGCTAGAGAAGAAATCTGTAACTATAGGGGTATGCCATCTGGGGCAAATGCCTTTCTTGCTAATTATTCTTATTGTACGTATATGCATTGTTTGGCTAATATGGGGAGTGTAGACGTTGCTGTAGGTTATTTTAAACTAAAATCAGAATAAAATTATTTCCCCCTGCCTTTCTGCTGCTGTACTTCGCGTGTCGTCGCGTTAATCTGTTCAGTAGTCCATCCTTTTTTCTTGAGCGCGAGAATAACCTGCTCCTGGTTGAATCCTTTATCCAGCGCATGTTCTAAATATGTTTTGACAGACAGGTAATCGCGTTCAGTCCTGTACAAACTTCGCGCGCTCTTTTTCGCAACAAAAAAATCATGAAAACTGTAGCGTCCTTTGTATAAGAAAATATAAGCAACAATGAGAAGCGCGAGTGTTAAAATAACCGCAATAATGGTGTACGGGCGTTGGATAGGACAGTCTTGTGGACAAAGAAGCGCGTTTTCTCCTGCTTCGCATTGGGTATTGCCACAGCTAAATTCTCCGTTGAGAGACGGTGTTTGTGCGGGGAGAGGGGCAAGTTCTGCAGGGATAACAAGGGTGCGTGTTTGAAGTGTTTTGGTCAGGTCATCTAATGTTGCGCCCGCAAGCGTGTAGACAATGTCTTTGCTTTCATAGCGTAAGAGTGTGGGGCTTACCGCTTCTGCGACAGGGGTAATGCTCTTCTTCTGCGTGAGTGTCGGCGGAAGTAGCTCGTATATTGCCCCATTCGCTTGGACTTTTTTGATGACGAGAATGAAAAGTTCATCCCGCTGGGGATACTGGATTTTAATAAGGTGCGCTTCCGTAGTGATGGGGCTTTGGCTTGCGTAAACCCGTTCCTGGAATTGAGGGGTATTTTCCGTATTCAGAATGGCGGGGACTTCGCTGGGAAGTGTTGTGCGCGCGTCATAGCGGAGTGTGTTAATGATGTTGAGATCAACAGGGGTCATCTGCATAAGTGCATCTGCACGAACAGCTAAAGAGGAATCATTTTTGCTGTCGTTTTGGCGCGCTGCCTGTTGTTTGAAGGCCGTAAGATTGATGAACGCGCTATCCAGAAGTGGAGTGATACCCAGGAGATCGGCGCTTGTTTGCAGGGAGGGCTGGCTGTTGATTTTATTTTTAAGGGTTTCAACTTTTGCCAGGGAATCACTGATGATGCTGAGTGTCGTGGCATTTGTTGGGCGTACTTCAACAAGGGTGGTGGTGATGCCCAGAAGATTTTCCTGGTCAACTGCTTTAAGCGTGACAGTATAGAAACCTGTTTTTGTGTAGCTATGCGTGACTATGCTTCCTGTTTGTGTGCTGCCATCGCCAAAATTCCAGCTGAACGTTTTGAAACTGGTGTTGATGGGTTGGGATTGATTGGCATAGAAGAAGACACTTTCACCAATTTTTACAATCGCTTTGTTTTTCTTCGCGACAGCAGTTGGTCCTTTGACAACATCAAATTGAATGATATTGCTGCGCTCGCCTTGGAACGTCACATACATTTCCCTGTTTATGCCCAGATCATTGGGCGCAATAACATGTGTGAGTGTACTCATATCAATAAGGTAGGATTGCGGCGCGATGCGTTCAGGGTAGGATTGGATAGGAAGGAAAGAGGTAAGTATTTGGACGCCTGATGCGATGAATTTGAGTTCGAGATTTTTGAGGGTGAGTTTTCCCGCGCTTTCCACGCTGATATTGAGGGGAACGAGAAGACAGTTTTTTTGCGCGCATTCTCCGGCATATTTCTTGATTGCGGCAAGAGCAGTATTGGAGATGGATGTTCTGACCGTGGTTTTCAAATCTTTTTCATAATTTTGCCATGCGCCCCAGATAAAATAATCGCGCCTGCTGGGGCTTCCGCCAAGGTAGCCTTTCGGTTGGCTGTTGCCCTCTTTTTGTCCGAGCGCGTAATATTCCTGGCTGGGATCGCCTTCTTTGATAAAGATGCAGAGATAGCCGGGTGATTGCTGCTGGATATCTTTTTGCAGGATGCAGGAACTGTCTGTTAAACTGGTTGCGCTGGTGGTCAGCGCGCAGCAGGGAAGATCAGCGGTGCAAAAACTTTCACTTGTGCCGGGAAGATCACGGGTGAGTGTCGCGCTGAGATTGCCGGTATTCAGTTTGCGGATTTTTGCGCTGATGCGGTAACTGGTTGCGGGCGCAAGCGTGACTTGTTCGCAGTACATATCGGTGGTTGCGCCGCGGAGAATAACTTCGGAGCTGGGCTGGCTGTTGCCTAAATAGCTTGTATCAAAATCAGTGTACATATTCGGAATAACAGGCCCTTTGTAGGTATATTCGAAATTTTGATCGTTGCCAATATCAATGCGTACAGTCTGGGGATACAGATTATTGTTGGCTGTTCCTTCAAGGGAAAGATTAAAACTTTGCAGCTCGCTGATATCATTCAGTTTATTGATGCCCCCCTGGCTGAGATCAAGTGCGTACAGCATCTGTGATCCTGCGGAAGAAAAGACAAGAGTGGGTGCAGGGACAGGGTCGCCTGTTTTATCAAAACGGGGAGAAATAAGGGTATAAGGGAGAGATTGAAGTGCTTGTGCGAGGGTTATATTAAAGACAGTATCGGTGCTGTTGCGGACAATAAAGACAAGCATACGGTCTTTTGCTGCAGGCTGGTCAAAGGTAAGATTGAGCGTGCCGTCAAAGGGCTGTCCATAAGAAACTTTACGGTGATTGAGGGTGATGTTAAGCTCTGCAAGAACACTTGAACTGAAGAGTGTGAGAAGGAGAATAAGCAGGTATACTCTTTTTTCTATCAATAATGTCACCTCAATATGTATTCTTTATGATCTTCTCTTTTTAATAGTTTCTATTATTTTTTATATTCATTTTTCGGTATCTTTTGGATCATAGAGCTGATTGTTATGAATTTTATGCGCTTTTTTCCATAATCGTTCAAAATATTCTTCTAAAATAACTACAGATTTTACCGTTTGTGCAGGAAAAAATAAGGGAGTATGGTTTTGTTTTAACAGAAGAGCATTGGAATGGAATTAACTTTGCGGAGGGAGAAAAGAGGGAATACTCTGCAGAAAGAAGGGCGCAGAAACCACTCGCTGCTTTTGTGCATATGTGTGATGTCTGGAGTGCGCGCGGTTGGTTTAATTATCCCGCTATTTTAGATGATCCTTGGAATGGGGCGTGTAGAAGTTTAAATACAGGCACAGCATTTTAGATGATGTCGATTTTTTTGCCGCGTTTCTGTCCGATAATTCTGCGCTGCGCGTGAGCATAGTCTGTTTTTAATCCGGTCCCAGGAGAGGAAGTTTAATAACCTCAATTCCCCCGAACTTCCTTCTTTCCCGCGCATTATCCAGCAACCTGTTTTCTGCTTCCGACAGCTCCCGCTCATGATACCCGTATCTGCTGAACCTGTCCAGAATAAGATACCCTTCCTTCTTCTGCACTAATTCGTCTGTTCCGCTGACAAACGTATAGTGCGGCTCCTTCAGTAACACCTCTGTAAAAATATACTCAAAATCTTTCTTTGGCGTCCTGATTAATAATACCTCCGGATTCTTTCCCCGCGCATCATCAATAATATATTTTGCCGCTTCCAGCTTGAATCTGTATGGAATACCATACGACGCTGTTGTTCCCCCCTCCCGCTCCACATGTTTATAAAAAAGAAAGGTAGACATCCCACTGCCGAGAATAATCATCCCGATCAGGATCAACGCCATACCCTTCCCCATTTTCAGTTTTGTCACGATCCTGTCCATGACAATTCCAATCATCATAAACTGCACAGGATACAGCATCAGCCCGTAATGAGGACTGATATTCTTATTTAATGCAATAAATCCAAGTACGGGCACAGTAAACCACACGAATAGCATAAAATACTTTTTTCCCTTCTTTTCTAGCGACTGCGCTAGTACAAAAAAATAACCAAGAATAAAAAATATGATCATGAACGCCGTAAGCACAAGAAAAATAATATTAACCCCTGCATTATCTGTAATTCTTTTCTCCCCAAACATAAATTTTCCCATGTAATTTGTTGCCAGAAGGACAGGTATTCCTACCGCATCACGTACGTTAATCAAAAAACTATTCTCCTGCTTTCTTTGCGAAGCAAAATCTGTAACAGGCTCAAAAATATGCCTTCCCGATTGCACCTGATGCAGTATATATGGAGAAAGAACAAGAAGGAAGATGCATACGCCCCCTATGATATATTTTGTATTTTCTTTTTTTAGGACAAACAGCATCATTGGAAAGAGAAAGAACGTGATCATATGAAACTGTAACAGCGCCCCAAGCGCGGCGCACGCACCAAGAATATACGCCTGTTTTTTCTCCAATACACTCTTAAATAAGCAGCATATGAACAGCATGGTAAAAAAAGGCACAAAATTCGGATTCCATATAAATCTCGTATAAAATGCAGCCCACGGATTTGTTATATATAATAAACAAGCGATTACCGCCACCCTTCTATTAAAAAATCTTTTAGAGAGAAAATAACACAATCCTACCGCAATACTGTTTAACGCGACGAGCACCATTGTTATTATTGCCGGACTTCTTGAGAACATCATCCCTATAAGCAGCAGATAATACTCAAGCGGGCCAAACGTTGCCTGTGTCGCATTACTTAAACTTGCTTGCACACCGCTCAGATATACCCCTTTTCCCGCAATCATACCTTTCGCGATCAATAAATCACGCACAATATCATTCCCTAATGGCGTGAGATCAAGATGATATGTCCACAGTATCAAAGCGAGAACCACAAGAAATACACATATGATCCTGTCTATTGTTTCATTCATTTTATACCCTTCGTCATATACTGCTCTGTCCTGCATCTCTCTCTGACATACTTTTTTACTTGTTTCCTTTCAATTAAAGCATACCTTATTACAGAGAGAATTTCTCCCATTATGCCTATTTTTTTGTCATATTTTCCGTACTTTTTTATTTTTATGACAGAGCCTAAATATACGAAATGTTTTTAAGCATATCCCTATCAAACGGATGATGTCCGATACCCCTCCTTCTTCTTCCGATCAGATTTTTGAACAGCGTCAAGCACAGTTTCTTCACTATCTTCAAGCAAAAAAAGACTATATCCTTCTCGCAGTCGTTATTTTTCTTGGAACATTTATCCGCATCCAGAATCTGCATTACCTGATCGATGCAACCACAGGAAAATATATTTCTATCGAACTGGACTCAACTCTCTTCTACCGTTATGCTCAGTATATTGTGCAGCACGGATCCCTTTTTACCATTGACACCATGCGTAATTACCCGCTTGGAGCAGAAATATCCGTAGGAGTCTTTACTTCCTATTTTATTGCCTATCTTTATAATCTTCTTCACATTTTTATTCCTTCCATTACTGTTGAATTTGTTAATGATATTTATCCTCTTGTCGCCATGGCAATCCTTACCTTTTTCCTGTTCCTTCTTGTGCGCAGACTCTTCAATTACAAGGTTGCTCTTTTAGCGGTAGCTTTCCTCAATTTCATGCCCCCCTTTCTTTTCCGTACTCTTGGCGGGAGTTCTGACCACGATGCTCTTGGTATTATGTTCATCTTTATCGCATTTTATTTTTATATCCGCGGCGTGCAGTCGTCTCGGAAAAAAGAGATTGTCCTGTTCGGATTTCTCGCAGCGATCAGCGCCCTTTTCGGTCTCGCTTCAGCAGGAAATGCAGCTTTTGTCTTTCTTACTATCGCTCTCTTCAGCCTTATTGAAATCCTTCTTTCAAAATTTGAAAAAAAAGACTACATACTCCTTAGTACCTTTGTCATCACTCTTACCCTCTTCTGGAAACTTTTTGTCAACATACCCTATAACGCCCTTTTTACCTCATTAAGCACGAGTATTATTTACTTCACCTTTATCGTCGGTTCTGTCTCTTACCTTATTCAAAGAGATTACTGCAAAAAATATCTCCAGCGCATCCCGCACATCCATACCCTCCCTATCGGAGTCCAGTCATTTCTTCTTTCCTCTATTCTTATCTTTATTATATCGCTTGTTCTTTTCGGATCATCTTTTTCCTGGAATACTATTCACCGTATATTCGATGAAGTTCTTAAAACAGGCACTCGGTTCAGTACCAATAGGTGGATTTTAACGGTCGCGGAAAATAAACGCCCGTATGTCACCGACTGGTTCAGTCAATACGGCACTTTTTTTGTCTATTCATTCCTTCTCGGATCCATCCTCCTTTTTTATGACATGATCAAACATTTCAGCAAAGCCAAACACCTTATCACCCTCTATATCTTTTTTGTTTTTGGTTATGTCTTCTCCCGCTATTCCTCCGATTCTGTTTTTAATGGAGACAGCTCCTATGCAAAACTCTTATTATACGCATCTTTTCTTCTCTTCTCCGCGGTTTTTACAATTCTCTATTTCTATTCCTATTACCGCGATCACACCACGTATGAACAGATCAGAAGTCTTGACAAGAAATACACCTTTGTCTTCGTTCTTTTTTTTGTCCAAATTCTTGCAGCAACTTCAGCAATACGCTTACTTTTCGAGTTTTCCCCCATCACCGCAATCCTTTCCGCATTCTTTTTTGTCTCCCTTTTAGACTATTCTTCCCTATTAAAAAATATCTCTCTGCGCTGGGGATTTTTTGCGCTTATCATTCTTATTCTTATCAGCCCTTTCAGTTTTGCTCCCGGTATTCTTTACGGGCAGTATCAGTTCAGCCTTTCCCAGGCACGCGCATCAGGACCAGGATACACCCCGCAATGGCAGTACGCAGGAAAGTGGGTACGCGACAATACCCCGCAAAATGCTGTTTTCGCACATTGGTGGGATTATGGCTACTGGGTACAAAGCGGATTTCAGCGCCCAACTATTACTGATGGAGGAAATTTCATTGCATGGTGGAATTATTTGATGGGAAGGCACGTTCTTACCGCACAAAACGATAGTGAACCCCTAAAGTTCCTTTACGGTCATAATGCAAGCTACCTCCTGATGGTGCAGGAAGATATCGGCAAGTATGGCGCCTACTCTTCCATCGGATCAGATACAAATTATGATCGCTTCTCTTTTATCCCCACATTCAATCTTGATCCACAAATGAGCGAAGAAAAACGCAATAAAACTGTCTTTTTTTACCGAGGCGGCACTCCTCTTGACGAGGATCTTATCCTTAACGGCAAAGTATATCCCAAAAACGCAGCAGGTGTCGCCGGTGTTTTTCTCCCTCTTGAAAAAATCCCGTTACCAACAAATAATACACAGCAAGGCTTTCGCATTTTACAACCAACAGTCGTTCTTGTTCACCAGAATCAGCGCATAGACCTTGCCCTCCAATGCGTCTACTTTGACAACCAACTTTACGAATTTCCCACGTATACAATACCCGGATGCCTACGCGTTATTCCCACCATTACCAATAATCAAGTCAATCCCCTCGGAGCAGTCCTGTATCTTTCAAGAAGAACATATACGAGCCTGTTTTCGCAACTTTACCTCCTTAACCACAGATCAGACTATTTTACACCCGCTTATGATGACAGCTCTTCTGCGCCGCTTGCACTCTATGAAGGACGCCTTATTGGCCCGATCCGCATCTGGAAAATATCCTATCCTAAAAATATCACCTTAACGCCTGATGATTCTACTTATTACGTCGGAACAAATTATATTAACAGTGATTTAACTAAAATCTAATCTTTTTTCGCCACAGTAAAAATCGTGAATCTCCAATTATTAAAGGTCTGTACTGGGTGAAGCCCATATCTCCTTAACAATGCCCGCACTTTTTCCGGTGAAAAATGATTCACATGCCCGCACTCTTTCCTGTAATATTCATCACCAAGAATATACCCCTGAATAAGGCACTGTATTTTAAACAAAGGTTTCCATAAACTTATATTTGTATCATAAGGTACAGTACAAATAAGCAACCCCCCTCTCTTCAGGATTCTGTAGATCTCTTTCAGTACTTTCTCAGGTACAGGCATATGCTCCAACGCCTCACCAAAAACCACGATATCCGCGCTCTCGTTTTTTAGAGAAACATTTTCACAATTTTCCACAAACATTTTCACAATGCGCTTCTTTTTCAGAGCATACTGCAGCATCTTCCCAGAAACATCCACGCCTATAACAGGGATACAATCAGCATTCCAGTTACAGTTCCCACACGCAAGATCAACAATAACATTCCCCCTTTTATAATATTGCCTGACGGTACGCTGCACAAGCTCAAATCTTCTCTTATGAAACCACGCACGCAACGGATTAACAGACATTGTCTGCACATCATAAAAATCTTCATTCATCTTTTCATATTCATGAATCGTAACATCCTGCATACGCGTCACACCTTCTGTTTCATTTAAATATCTACCGCTTACTTTTTTTCTATACGAAATATTTTTAAACACCCCCTGAATAGGATTTCCATGACGATATACTCTTTCTTGTACGCGCCCGTAAGTTTCTTTACGGTTCTCCTTATCACGCCCTGGCTTATTCGTTATCTTAAAAAAATAGGCCTTGTTGTCAAAGATCAGAATAAAGAGCATAAACCCCTTGTTCCAATCTCCGGAGGACTCGCTGTTTTAACAGGAATATTCGCTGGACTTCTTCTTTTCACCTTCTTCCGTATATTCTTTGACCGAGAGAACGTTCTTCTTGCCCTTAATAGCACCAATCTCATCGCACTTTTTGCGAGTATGATCACAATCCTTATTATCACGCTCATCGGTTTTCTCGATGATCTTGTTATACGCGGCGATCAAAACAGCTCTTCAGGCCTGCACCAGTGGCAGAAACCCCTCCTCACTTTAACTGCAGCAGTCCCCCTCATGGTTGTCCGTCTTGGAAATACAAAAATGACCCTGCCTTTAATTGGCTGGATTGATCTCGGGCTTGCATATACTTTCATTCTGGTTCCTCTTGGTGTTGTCGGCGCAGCGAATATGATTAATATGTTCGCAGGTTTTAACGGACTGGAAACAGGCATGGCTCTTATTTACATGGGCATGCTTGGGCTTTACGCGTATACACATCATAGTTATCTTGCCGCTCTTATCGCTCTCGTCACATTTTCATCCCTTCTTGCGTTTTATTACTATAACAAAATTCCAGCAAAGATCCTTCCCGGAGACTCACTTACTTATCTTCTTGGCGCGCTTCTGGCTGTTATCGCCATTGTCGGCAATATGGAAAAAGCAGCACTTATCGCTTCCATCCCCTTCTTTATCGAATTTATCCTGAAAGCACGCAGCACATTTCAGGCACAAACCTATGGCTACTGGGAAAAAGGAACTATTCATTCCCTTCATGACAAATCAGTCTATTCTATTCCGCATCTTATGACGCGCACAGGAAAATACACAGAAAAACAAATTGTCTGGACTATGATCGCACTTGAATTTACGGTCTGTCTCCTTATGTGGGTTGTGTAAATGCTGAAAAACTTTTTTCCCTATAAAAAAAACGATAGTCTCGTACGCGATAGCTTTACCCTGTTTATCGCGACTATGATCGCTAACGCCACAGCATATGTTTATCATTTTTATATGGGCAGAGTCCTTGGACCTGAAGATTACGGCATTCTTGGCGTTATTCTTTCCTTATTTTATATCATCAATGTCCCACTCAATGTCATCCAGATGACGATCACAAAATTTACCGCACACTTTCACGTGATAAAAGAAAAAGAGAGAATCTGGGCTTTATACTCACGCGGATTACGCAAACTTTTTTTTTCCGGCGTCATTACTTTTCTCGTTTTTCTCGTCTTGAGCATCCCCCTTTCCCGCTTCCTCCACATTCCCATCCAGGAACTCCTTGTTTTTAGCCCCATTATGATTCTCGCGCTTATCCTGCCTGTCACGCGCGGCGTCCTACAGGGATTGCAATCCTTCAAAAAACTTGGTTATAATATGATCTGTGAAGGCTTCAGTAAACTCATATTAGGAGTAACCCTTGTTTTTCTCGGATTTCATGTAAGCGGAGCCATCGCAGGCATTGTTCTCTCTTTTTTTATCGCTTTTATCCTTTCACGCATCACCCTCAAAAAACTCCTTCCGCCTTCTTCGCCCTCTGCGCTTGACACAACAGCAATCTACCGCTACGCCACACCTGTTTTTATCTCCCTTCTCGCATTAACCCTTTACTACAGCATCGATGTTCTTCTCATTAAACATTATTTTGATGAACTACAAGCAGGATACTATGTCGCAGCATCCATTATCGGGAAAATTATTTTCTTCGGTACATTCTCCCTTGGACTTGTCATGTTCCCTAAAGTGGCAGAAATGCATACCATGCAAAAAGAAAACAAACATCTCCTCTCCAAATCCCTTATTCTTATGACTGCCGGCGCAGCAGTTCTGCTTCTATGTTACTTCTTTCTCCCGCGTCTTATCATTCTTCCCCTCTTCGGCAATAATTACCTTCCTGTTATTTCCCTTATCGGTCCTTTTGGTGTATTCATGACCTTTTTTTCATTTAATTATTTACTCTCCCTCTATAACCTCTCAATTCAGCATACCTCTTTTATACGCATTCTCGTTCTTTTTAATATCCTTGAAATCTTACTCCTCGTTTTTTACCATACAAGCCTGGAGCAGGTCATCTGGACACTTTCATGCCTAATGATAGCCTTATTTATTCTTCTTTTCCTCTATACATACAGAAAAAAATATGCCGCCACCCACACTCTCAATCATTATACCCGCGTATAATGAAGAAAAACGTATTGCTGCGCCTCTTGCAGACTATCTCTCTTTTTTTCGTAAAAAATACAAGCAACGCTTTGAACTTATTGTTGTTCTCAACGGCTGCAAGGATAATACCCTCCGTGTTGTCCGGTCTTTTCGCAGATATAAACAATTACGCATTATTAACATTCCCGAAGCAATAGGCAAAGGAGGGGCACTTATTCGCGGATTTCATCATGCACAAGGCACAGTCATTGGATTTGCTGACGCGGATGGATCAACACGCGCGCAAGAATTTTACCGTCTTCTTCAAAAGATGGACAATTATGATGTTATACTCGCGTCACGCTGGATTTCCGGAGCGATAGTTGAACCACAACAGCAATTTATACGGCGGATTGCATCACGCACATTTAATATTATTGTACGTTCCTGCTTCGGAATATCCGTTCGTGATACCCAGTGCGGCTGTAAAATTTTTCGCCAATCCATACTGAAAAAAATTCTTGGAAAGCTTGGAACAACAAACTGGGCTTTTGATATTGACCTGCTTTACCTCCTTAAAAAAAATCATGCAAAAATCGCTGAAATACCAACTGTTTGGCAGGACACACCCGGATCACGCTTACATATTGGAAGAGCATCACTTGAAATGTTTGCCGCCCTTGTCCGTTTACGCCTTCTTTATTCCATCCTCTCTTTTACGATTAATATTTATGACACTATTATTATTTCTGCACGGAAATTTATCGCATTATCTCAAAGATAATCACAATCGGATTTTTCCCATCAACAGTGTACACCTGCACTGGCTTAAAGATACCCGGGTATTTCAAAGGGAGTCCCTTATACTCATCAGTCATCGGATTAAATCCCGCGAGCACGAGATATTTTAATTTCTTATCCGCGACAATAGCGTTTATATTATAGCCAGGCCCCTGATTCCTGCGACCCGCATGATACTGCATCTCCGCGGAAACAGGCTGCGACCAAAATTTTTCATCTTCTTCTAGATGTGTATGCAACCACGCTCCCGCTTCCTTGACTTGCTTAAATGACTCCGCTTTCCCCTTGATTATAGCATCAGCTTGATTCAGGTTCGTGAATGCTGCAGAGAACAAAATAATAACGAGCGTAATAGTCGCGAGTTCTTTTCTCTGGTTCTTTATCCAGGTATGGATCTGCATCAGCCCATATCCCATAACGATAAACATCGCCACATACAAATTAAAATAATACCGCTCCTCAATATACAGGCCATATCCTAATTTTCCCACAAAAAGGAGAATAAAAACAAACCATAAAAGAATAAAACACTTCTCTTTCAGTCTTCTTTCCGTTTCTTTTCCTTTCCAAAGTAAATCAATTCCCATAAATATATCCATAAAATACACAAAACCGATAATACACCCGATAAGGATGATTATTCCTGCCAATGGAAAAAGAAATGCTATATGCCCAAAAAGCGAATCGAAAAAACCTTTACTCTCTATCCCCCCTTTTTTGATAATCGACTGAATAAAAAATGCAAACGGGTGGTCAAACGCTTTGTACTGCCATATAAAAAAGGGAATGGATAATAGGCCGGTTATTCCGATTCCTTGCCAGAACGTTTTATCTTTCAGAAATTGCAGATGCTCTGTTATCAGCAGGAAACTTAATATGACAAACGCAAGTAGCGCGTTCGTATACTTCATCAGGAATCCGATAAATAAAAGGGGAAAAACAGCCATCCGATACCAATGAGATCTTTTTTTTATATATCCGCGGACACAGCACACCGCTGATGCCAGCCAGAATGTTAATACTGGGACGTCTACGAGCAAGCGCATCGCAAAAAACAGGTGCGACCAGAAAACTGCCTGCAAAAACGCCGCAATCGCACCCACTTCCTTTCCAAATAAATCCTTCGCAAGGATATAGGTCAAAAAAACATTTGTTAATGCGAAGAGCACAACAAGGAAACGCAATACTATTTCCCCGAAACCTATTTTCATCATTACAGAGGCGATCAGTGAAAAAAGCGGCGGACGCACAGGATTAAAACCCCACTCCGGATGACCAAACGCGAGGAAACGCGCGTAGTTCATATAATCCGCCTCGTCAAACCACAACGCCTGATTGGCAGTCACGCTCAGATAATAGAATAGAATGCACGCCGCGAGAATAAAAATCACGACAAAGAGTTTGTTTTCTACAGTAAACTTTATTCCTCTCTCTTTTATTTTTTTATACAAACCCATTTTTTGTACTCTCAACCCTTGCCCAGAGTTCTTTTACACCTTTTTGTTTGATTTTGATATCATAAAAAATCAAGAGCCATAAATATAACCGTATCCCAATCAACGCAGCAGTCCATAGGTATTCTTTTACGTTTTTTCCATACCGTAATGCGCGGAATATGCCGCCTGATTCTTTGAGAAATGAGCGCATCTGATCCTTTTTCTTAATTAAAGAACGCATTTGGATATACCCGGCCGTACTTCTCCTCTTCTGTTTCAGCCAGTCTTTCAGTGTTTCCGGATAATAGACATAGACCCGTGCTTCAGGAGCGTAACCGATCTTCATTCCCTTTGCACGCACCAAATTTGTGATTATCGCATCATCTGACAGGGATTCTCCTGGGATTTCTTTGATGAGCCCATTCCTCAACGCAAACAAATATCCTGAACAGACAATAGGTTTCCCGCTTTTTATCAACTGCTGCCTGGTCTCATGCGCACCAACCTCTGTCAAAAGATGCGCCCAGTACCCCAGCATGGTATTTTTATCATTTAACGCGATCGGATGCCCGCTGACTGCGCCAACTTCCTTCTTTTCCAGTTCTTTCATTAAATGCATGAACGCGTTTTTCTCAATGAACACATCCCCGTCAGTTAAAATGAGTATATCCCCCTTCGCTTCCTTTAATAAAATATTTAACGCGTCCGGCTTTCCCGTGCCCGCATCCTGTATGATCCGGATACGCTGGTCTTTTTTCGCATACACTTCAATAACTTTTTTTGTTTCCTGATCAGGAACTGCAATAAGAATTTCATCACTTTTTTCCAATCTGTTCTTTCGAATCGCATCTAATGCTTTTGTCACTGTTATCGCTTCCTGCGCAGTCGTTAAGAGAATGGACTTCATTGTTTCTTATACTTCCTCAGCCTGATATTATGCACAATAAAATTTATCTCTTCACGCATATTTAAATGACTCTTCCCGAATCTGCGCGTTCCGAATACGAACGGCACTTCTCTCACATCGTGATACTTTCCCTTCACCAGAATCTCCGCGAGAATCTTAAATCCGATAGGGGTTAATTCCACATTTTTTATCACATTCCGCTGTACCGCAAAAAAACCTGTTAAAGGATCCTTAATATTGCGCAGCGCAGGAACAAATCCCCGCACAAACATCGCAGACGCACGCGAGAGCATTTTCCTTGGCATGGACCAATCCTCCTCCACACCGCCCCCTTTAATCTTATATCTGGTTCCAATACTGATATCCCCGCCCGTCATCAGACTTTCCACGAGTTTCGGAATTACTTCCGGCGGGTGCTGTAAATCCGCATCCATAACCACCATAATGTCCCCTGTACTGCGCTTAAATCCCTCCACGACTGCGGTCGCAAGACCGCGTTCATTAACCCGTTTAACTGCTTTGACTCCGCTTTTTTTGAGTTTTTGCGCTGCCTCGAACGTGCCGTCAGGGCTATTATCATCAACGACAATAATCTCGAATGATCCTTTCGGCATCACATTATTAATACGGCGAATAAGAATAGGGATATTTTCCGCTTCATTGTATGTTGGCACGATAATGGAGACTTTCATTGTACTTCGCGATAGACCTTCTCCAGGATGTTCACTGTCTTCTCCCACGTCAACTTCTGCGCCTTCTTAAATGCTTGGATTCCATACGCTTTCCGCATTTTTTCGTTGCTGACAAAACACGTTATTTTTTCTCTTAAATCATTTTGGTCATTATCTCTGAAGATTAAACCTGCGTTTCCCACAACCCAGGGAAGCCCTCCTGTGTTTGCGACAATTACCGGTGTTCCTTTTGCCATTGCTTCAAGCACGCTGATCCCGAACGCTTCATAATGGCTTGGATGTATGAGAAAATCCGCTGTTTTTAACCAGTGCTGCTTCACTTCTTCTGTACACTCTCCAAGTAAAACAATATTTTTTACCTGTTCTTTTTGTATCTGTGCTTCCAGTATTTTACGAAACCCGTCGTCCGGACCTATGATCTTAAACTGCACTGATGAAAAACCGTTCGCGATATGAACAATCTGGTCAAACCCCTTGCTCTTATGTAATCTTCCAATTGCAATCGCGATTACTTCTTTCCGCCGCTTCTTTTTTTGAAACTGAAGGGCCTGTTTGGGGATTCCGTTAGGAGTTACCACAATGCGTCCACGAGGAACGCGCAATTTTTCTTCCAGCCATCTTCCTTCAGGACCGACTACGGCACAGATTTTCTTATATTTCTTTAATAGCCACCACCCGACTGTTTTATCAAAAAAAATAATGCTTAAGTCAAGCACGCTATTCCGTAATCCCCGCGGATAATCAGGCCAGTGGGATGTTAGGACGCACGGTTTTTTTGTCAATAAAGGAATGATATTTGTCAAATGACGGTAATTATGGACATGAATAATATCCGCGTTTGATTTTTGTACAGCCCTGAAGACACCTGGAAAAACAGGAGAAAATCTGCCGAGATGAAACCAGGTCTTTATCCGACTGATCTGTATTCCTCTATACACTTCTTCTCTTTTTTTTAGTCTGCCCTCCTTCGTTGAATCAGAGGTTATAATCTCTACACGGTGACCCCGCCTGATAAGCTCTTCACTTACAGAAAGCACATGATTCTCAACACCCCCCTTGACAGGAAAGAAAAACGGGGTGACGAAACAGATTTTCATTTTGTCCTCTTATACACCTGTTCAAGCATCTTCCCTATTTTCGACCACACAAACGCTTCTGCTTTTTTCCGATTATTTTTCCCCACTTCATTTCTGAACGTATCGTTATTGCATACTTTTAACAAACATTCTTTCAGCTGCTCCTTATTGCCCCAGTCATACAGCAATCCGTTCTTTCCTTCTTCCACCAAAAACGTTCCCCCTTCTGTTCTTGTCGATACGATCGCATTGCCCTTCGCCATCGCCTCCAAAATGCCAATACTAAACGCCTCCCACTGACTGGGCATCACAAAAATGTGCGAACGTTCAAGAATCGCAAACTTTTTTTCATCATCGCTACCGATAAAGAACTGTACGCGTCCTTCGCATTCTTTTTTTATTGCTTTTTTTGTGTATTCCAGATGATCTTTATCACTTGTGATTATCTGTACCTGTACTTTTATCGGAAGATCAGGCAGTATCGTCAGAAGATCATTAACCCCCTTATAGGGGTTTAAACGTCCAACATATGTTATCTGTACCTGCTTTTTGGCCTTTTCTTTTTTTATATCTGTGATAATCCTATCTGCGATCCCATTTGGCACATACGCCAGCTTTTCTGATGCAATCCCATATTCCGCTGATAACCAGCCCCCCTGTTTAGGATTGACGGCAATAATCTTCTCATATTTCCGTACATTTCCCCTGATTATCCTGTCGCCTATTTTCTTTATGATCCGTCCTTGCTGGTTATATTGTAAGGCCATGAACGGTCCGTGGGGCGTTAATATCAGCCTTGTTTTCGGATATCTTCTTTTATATTTCTTCGCGCACCATTCATGCCAGAAAAAACCAATGGAGTGCACATGCAAAATATCCAACCCTTTTATTTTATATAATCCCTGTAAAAGTCCCGGTGTTAACACGAAATAATAACGATACCGGAATAAGGGTTTATACCGGTGAATATATATTCTTTCTATTCTCTCCTCTTTTCTGAAACGTTCGTTCCCCTTACGGTCTGATGTAAAAACATGCACTTCATGCCCCTGACTGATCAGCTCTTTCGCCAGGAAAAAGATGTTCGTTTCCACTCCGCCCTGCAATGGACAGAAGTATGTCGTGATAAACCCGATTTTCATTCATAAACGGAAGGCCAATAGATTTAAATAATTTCTGAGAAGAAATTTCTTATGGTACGACCTCTGCGTGTTTCTTATCTCGCGCTTTCCGAACGATATAAAGAACATCACGCGGGATACACGCACGCCTTCAGTATTGCGCAACATCTCAGAAAAAAAGGAGTTTCTCTTACTTTATATTTTAAAGGGGATAGTCTGCAACATTTTCGCACAGGTTCTCTTCCTATCTCCACACTCGTCCTCCCTCACTCACATCGTCTCTTTTCTTTTTTGTCTTTTATCCGCTCTTACCGTTTTCTGCGGCGGGAAACAAAACATGCAGATCTCATTCATGAACGTTTCCATGTCAATCCCATTGATCTTCTTTTTATTCATGACAAAAAATATATGCTCGAAGTTAATGATCCCGCTTTCGTTCTTTATTTTGGATTGAAAGGAAAAGTATACTCTTATCTCACACGTAAAAAATTACAGCGTTGTGACGCGGTTATTACCCAAACTGAAACACTCAAAAAAATCCTGCAGCATTATACCCATAAACCTATTTTTGTCATTCCTAACGGTGTTGACACCCATCTTTTTTCTCCCCATCTTAACGGCATTTCCGTCCGAAAAAAATATCATCTTTCACAAACACAAAAAGTCGTTGGCTTTCTCGGATCATTTAATCTTTGGCATGGGGTGCAGGATATCCTTCTTTTCGCCAAAGCGCTTCCTGATGTAACTTTTTTTTGTATCGGTGACGGCCCGCTTTTCAATGAAGTGCGCGAGCACACCCGGGAACAAAAAAACATAATCCTCGCGGGAGCGCAGCCACATGAACGCATCCCATCGTATCTCGCTGCGTGCGATCTTTTCATCGCGCCATTCAATCCCGCACGCTTCCCGTCACTTGAACGTTTTGGATTCTGGTGGTGTCCTGTAAAACTTTTTGAATATATGGCAATGGGTAAACCTACTGTTTCTTATGATTATCTAGAGATTAATACAATTCTCAAAGGGGCAGGAGTTCTTGTCGCTCCGGGTGATCACGCCGCGTTTATTGCCGCACTCCGCATCCTTCTTGCGAAAAAAACAATGCGTGATGCGCTCGGGAAAAAAGCAGTTCTCCGCGCGCGTGAATCAACATGGGAACAACGCGCAGCTGACACGCTTGCCGCTTATGAACAGATTCTTCGTTGACATCTGAAGACCAAAATCTTTATAAGAATCATTTTTCCTTTCTTCATGATGCGTTCCTTCCATCTCTTCGGTAAAGAGGTTTATTTTCACCCCGCAGATCTTCTGTTTTTTATCCTCGTTTTCAGCTATCTTTTTTATACTTATAGCCCCTGGCTCACAGACCACTGCATTGCGACAGTTACCGCGGATGTTAACCACCACATCGCGCATTACACCTCTTTCATCCAGCATCTTAAGACCAATCACGGGTGGTATCCTGTTGATTATACGCGTGACAATGACGGATTTTACTGGTATTTTGTGCTCCCTTTACCCTACATCCTTCCTTGGATTCTGAGCTTTTTTTTCTCAGCGAATTTCGCATTCTTCCTCTTTTACATTCTCGCATATTGTTTTCTCATACTTGGTTTCTATCTTTTCCTGCTCAATTTCTGCCAGCGTCCCATCGCGCAGCTACTTTGTGCATTTCTCGTTGTAGGTCCGTTTCTCAATCTGATTTTCAGTGTTGGGGGTAATTACCATTTTTTTATCGGTCTCACTTTTTTTATTTACACCCTGCACTATTTTTACCGCTTCACACTTACTAATGAAAAAAAATATCTTTTTCTCTGCACGCTATTTTTTCTCCTCCTTGGATCAACGTATTATTTCTCCCTCCTCTTTTTCCTGGCTTTCGCCATTGTCTATCTGGTCATAAAACGCAACTTCCGCATGCTCACGTACTTTTTTTTCCTTGGTCTCGTTCTCAGTGTCTATCTTTTACCCACAACAATCCAGACTCTTACTTTTGAAGAAAAAAACCCCCCCACCAGCATGGCACAGATTCTGACGACGCATGTATTGCCAAAATATGGCCTTACGAGCTGGCTCTATATGAAGTCCCCGCCTTATGACAGTACCCGCGATCAGAATCACGGGCCTCATATGTATATTCTCGGCATACTCTCTCTTCTTCTCCTTCTCTTCTTTTACCGTGAACGCACCCACGCCTATTCTTTTCTCCTCCTTTATTTCCTTGTCATCCTGTTCTTTTTCCTCTTTCCGTCTACAACGAAAATAATCCCGTCAGAACGCCTTATGGTGCATTTCTATACTGCTTTTTTCTTCCTTTTCGCCTATGCGCTCAATAAAATAAAACTCCATATCTATACTCTTCTCGCTGTACTTCTTTTCAGTACGTACTTTATTCCCTCTCCTTTCCTGCGATCACAATTCTTTTTCTTCCTTATCTTGCTTATCCCCCTGCTTTTTTCTCTCTGGAAGAAAGATCCCGCATTTTCTTTTATGAAACATGATTATTTTATGATCGGACTTCACCTTCTTTTTTTCTTTCTTCTCATTTTTCCTCTTACTGGCAGCGTTGAAGGAACTACACTTATGCCACGTACTAACTTTTTTTCCATTGATGCTATCCATACAGCAGTATACCCTCAGGATGTCCTTGCTTATCAGGGCGGATTTACGCTTGGATACCCCCTTTTATCATGCGCTTATTCCACAGGCGTTCTCCCCGGGGGAGCCAGTAGAGACAGAGATATCAGTAAGCAAGATGAAATTGATTTCTTTAATTCCAGCCAGTTCATGCGTGACCTCATCGCTTTCAAGGACATCACAAAAATTGTTATTCCTGTTGAAATTATTCAGAATAATGGAAAAATTAACATTGCAAAAATCCAGCACCTTCTCAATTGGTATGGCAATCCCGCTGTTGTGACTGCTTTCTTTCGTATGTATGACCACGGGCGGCTTCTGCAGGAAATTCCTTATCCGCTCCTTGTTTTTCACGCACAGCCGCCACAACCCCCTTATACCCTTACGACTATTACCCCTATTCATCTCCAGGTTACCAACGCACATCATCTTGACCGTTTTATGATAAATATCCAGTACAACGCCTGGTGGCACGCATTCGCTGACGGAAAAGAAATCCCTATTATTAATCGCGGGGGTTATATTACGTTCGCGAATATTCAAAATATTCCTGTGATCGATCTTCGCTTCTCCATGTTCTGGTTTTATCTTGGGCGCATTTTTTCTATTATCGCGCTTGTCATCGTTGTTCTTTTTTACAGGCATTATGAAGATGTTCCCGGCTCATGGAAAAAAAACGCATGGCTTTCTTTTTTCAAGAAAATAACAGGCAAACAATGAAAAAAACAGAGCGGCTGGCTTATTACCCTTATTCTATCTTTCTCACCAAAAAATAGTTTCTTCCATTTTCCTCGATGAAATTTAGGTTTACCAAAGCGTCCATATCGTTTTTAATCTGAGCCAGATGTGATCTTTTATGTAATCCCCTGTACCCTTCCAGATTTTTCAAAGCATCAATTATCGCAGCAGTGTCTTTCGAACCCTCCTTTTCCATGATACTTAAGATTAATTTTCTTCTTTTCACCGCACTGGTCGTTGTCGCCAATATTTTATCCATTATCATTCCGTAGTTTATGTCCAAGAATCTATTCCTGACCTGTTTTTCATATTCGGCTAATAAATAGTCATTCACGATCTGTTTATTCTGCGCGGTTTTTAATAAATCCCTTATGTGTTTGTCTTCTAATCTACTTTTTATATACGCATAATATTTTAACGTTTTCATTGCGTACACTGTTGTGAAATATTCACCCGGACCAAATTCTTTTTTTAATGGCCAGCTTCCGTCTTCTAACTGTGATTCTAATAAATACTTTATCCCTGCCTTGAGCATCGCGTTATTCGTCTCCGGGTTTGTTTTCAGTAAAATTAAACAGACTAACGCCGTAGCATACGTCGTGCTGTCCTGTTGATACGTGAAATCAGAAGAAGGCCAGCCCCCGTCTTTCATCTGTTTTTTTTCAATGAATTTTATCACTTCTTTATCAGAAAAATCTTCTTTGCAAAGCAATAAGGTTAATATCGCATTTGCTGTAAAACTCACCTGCGCTTTTTCAGATTCATTATTTAATCCCCATCCCGCCATATCTTTCGACTTATTTTCCTTTAACCATTCTTTTAGTTTGTTTAAAGATTCTTCAGACTTATAATCGGATAAACCTTCGGCAACTATAAAATTTGTCAGATTCGATGTTTTAGGAAAGCTTGGCCAGTACCCTTCCTTATGCTGCCTTTTCAAGATGATATTGAGAATAGTGTTCGCTTTTTTCTCTATGAATGCCGCATTAGAATAACTTAATGCCTTTAACTGATACGCCAGCAGATCTATTTCATCCGTATCCTCTACCTTTTCATTATAACAATAAAATATCGCCTTATTCACCGCGCTTACATTTTTTGTTTCTAAATGAATTAACCCGTCAATAATCTGCGGCGTAATTGAGATTGGTTTTCTTAAATGTTCCGGACCTTTTAATTCCGCTTCCGGAGCAGCACTCCAATATCCTTCTTTATTCTGCTGTTCTATTAAGTACGATTCTGCTTTTTGCAATGCTGTCTTTATCTTCTCTTCCATCTTTATCATAGTATAGTCTCGATTTAAATAGGTTGTTAAAATATTTTTCAGCATAAGAAATCTTTTTTCAGCTTAAATAAGCTTTTTCTTTCTTATTTAACAAATTTAAAACGTATATTGTCGTTTAAATTATTAAAGGAGGATGCCTTATTCTCTTTTGAGGTGAAGGAGAAACATGGAAAACAACATTGAACTGAGCATTTATGGAACACGAGGAAGCTGCGCTACAGGATCTAAGGAATATGCTGTATTTGGCGGGGATACAAGTTCTTATGCATTACGAATTGGCGATTCCCTGCATTTTTTGGATGCGGGAAGCGGGATAAGAAGGGCTATGCTTCAAGAGCTGACTCCTGCAATTAAAGAGGCGTATCTTCATATTACGCACGGGCATGCAGATCATATTGATATGGGCTGTGCCAGCGGTTTATACTTTAATAAAATAAAAGACGGAATAAAAGTTGTTGGGTACAAAGATGTTTCAAGAGCCTTGAAAAATTTCTTTAGCGGAGATACGCTATGGCCCGTTCCTGTTAAAGACATGAAAGGATTAAATCCCGATATTACTCAACTGCAGGGGGGAGAAACCCTTGAGTATCCCGCATATAAAGTGAAGACCTTACAAAATTATCATCCGCTTAAACATGACGATGTAAACTCCGGCTTCGGCGGATCAATCGGATTTAAATTTGAAATCCCAGATGGGGAAAAACTTGTCAGAATTGCTTATGTCACTGACATGGAATTTGATTATTTGCCAGGATGTAAGGTTCAGCCTCAAGCAGCAAGATTAAAAAAAGAATTTGTCAATTTTGTTCAAGACGCAGATGTACTTCTGGCTGATACCCATTTTATCAATGACGAATATGAAAGAACAATGCCCTTTGTCAGGGGATGGGGACATTCTACTTTAGAGAGAATTATAGATTTAGCAAATGAAGCGGGTGTAAAAAAATTATTGGGAACACATCATGCCCCTGCAAGAACAGATGAAATTTTGAAAAGACTTGAAGGATATGCTGTTGATTATGCAAAATCTACCGGTTTCAGAGGGGAGTTTCAATTTGCACGAGATGGAGACCGGTACGATTTTGGAGGGGGAAAATGAAACTAAAATATACTGGAAATGATTATAGAGACGCAATCGATATGGCATTAGTCAATAACTGCAGGAATTTAGAAATTTATTTTCCCAAACCATTAAGTAATTGGGCGCTTGATGAAACATATCATGCAGCAGAAAAATATATACGCTTTTTAGCATCAAAATACGATTTTAACGTTCACCTCGAAATTAAAATTTCCGGCTCAAAACTGGAAAGAATATTAAAAGCTGTCTAAATTTTTACTTTTTAAAAAACAACAGAAATGCTACAAAAACTTCAACTCTGTCCGCGGGAAACCGCATGATTCTTTATTATCTGTGCGTATCTTTTGTTCAACCCCCCCAACCGAAAAATAATCACTTCGTCAACCCCTGCCTTTTCCGCCCTTAGGAGATCTTCTTCTAGTTTCTTATATGGAAGAATCGGTTCATTCCCTTGAATCCCTGATGCAATTGTCCCATAGCCGATAATAAAATTTTTCCCCCACAATCTTCTTCCCTCATTTATTTTCCTTTCCGCTTCCTCCGCACTTTCATGATGCATTGAATGATAACACATCTTAATGATCTTGTTTTTGTAAATGGCCGGATCAAAATGCAAGCCAAAGATCCCCATGATGTTGAGTATATTCTTATGCATCGGGGCATACTCTGCAATATATACCGTTTTCTGCATGCGTAAAAACTTTTCTATCAATCTTTTATTCCTGAAAAAGTTGAATCCCTGGGTTATATAGAGGAACGGATTCTGTGTTGTGGGCAGTTCTGCATCAATCATTATTGGGATGTTTTTTCCCCTGCACTCAGAAAATACACGAATCAATGCTTTACGTTTTGTAAAAGGCGAAATCCAGTATCCTTCACTTCTTTCTACGACAGGCCAATAAATAATCTCTTTTATATTCCTGTTTGTTATTAATTTTCTGATCTGTACGTAATCATCCATACTTTTTGCCGCAATATACACTTTTGCCGGCCAGGAAATCATTCGTATTTTCTCGAGATTCTTCCCTGTCGGGAATTCCTCAAAGAAGCTGATGAACATGCCCTCCTCTTCTTTCACCCCCCTATAAATTTATCTGAGAAAAGTAATTGCCCAGTTTTCTGAATGTTGCTTGGAATCCCGGATACAAAAATATTTCGTCAGATTTATTAAGGAGATTATGCATTTTTGCCTTATGCGTTTATTTTCAAAGAAAAATCGTAAAAGCCCGGATTATATCCTGAAAAGCCAGGAAATTAAACTTATTCTGAATACAAAAAAGTTCAATCCTGAAAAGCCCCATCTGATTCCCTGTTTTATCTTATCTAGCGACAATGAACTCATCACTTTTTTGGGAGACCGGCCATTCAGATTGAATAACCCTTCCTTTACGCTATTTACCCATCTTAGGGATGGTCTTTTTTATATCAATCATGAAAAGATTACCTTTGCAAAAACGATCGATACCCCATTTTCCCATGATTCTATCCATCTCATTGAAGTAACATTAACCGCTGATGATGTTATTCCTGTTCTGAATAAAGGCATTATTAAGGGGATATTCTCCTTTGATTTATTTGATAAAAGTTTTAGCCGTATTTCTGTTTCTTTCAACGTAGACATTCATATCTTCCTAGAACAGATACAAAAATTCTTATCAGAAGGTCTGCGTTTCGGAAAAGTCTCCGCAAAATTAGAAGAATACCATACGAACATTTATTTGAGAAAACTTTCATTCGACCTTATTTTTGAAGACGGCGGTTTACTCGTCAAAAGTTTTAGCCGTGATTTTCAGGTACATATATGTTTTCAAGATAATACCCTCCTAGAAGACATTCGTTTACAAAGAGATGATTTTCATTATGAAAAACCAGAAACAAATCAATACACTTTTCTGAAAGATACAATACCCGTTACCATTCCAGATCCTGCGTCATTTATTAAAAAAGTCCATAACGCACTCCATGGTAAAATCATTCTGCAAACAAATAACAATATATTTGAACAACTATTTATTTGCGATATAACCGCCCTAAAAAAATACGCAATACAACATTTTTACAAACATTTCACTGAATGGGATAAAGAAGACCTCATGCTTGTTTCCGTTTTTAAAAAAGAACATTATACTAAAATTGTTGGAAAAAAACTTTTTGGACCGAAAGTAATGTATGCTTCACCAGGAAGACCATCCATTCATTTTACCCTTAATCACGTTGTTGGATCTCATATGTACGGCAGCTGGGAAGATACAGATTGCGCGCTATTACTTCCATTCGATCAAACATTAGCGATGAATACGAAAACGGTTTACGGCGGAACAACAGTTGATTTCTTTTTTATTGGCTATCTCAGACTGCCAAAAAATATTACTCTTATTAACAGGCATATGCATGAAAGCTGGGATCAATTTGTTGCAAGGATCAATGATACAATCTATGCGTCAGGTCTGAACGTTATGCCTCCCGGTACATGGGCATGGGGTGGAAGTTGGGAAGTAACAAGCTGGTGGAATATGTTCTGTAAAAAATATCATTTCGTCGCAGCACCGCATACAAACACAGAATGGATGAACTTAGAACACCGCGCATATTCTGCTTTGCCTGATAAAAAAACACAGCTTAACGAATATGGGCGATCCGTTCTCTTCAGGGAAAAATTTCTGGAGCTGTGCGAAAAAGACCATCATATTTTATTTTTTACATACAAAAAAGCGCTGCACGCATGGCATTCATACTGGAACAAGATGGTAAAAAACACAAACAAAATAAAAGAGGAAATTATTATGGGAAAAGACAGTCACGGGAAGTCGTAGAAAACCTTATAAATTGCCCTAAAATCCTCGCCTTATGCCAAAACCTACAGGACCAACACATCGGGGTTTACAACAGCTTATCATTGATCTTCGTAAGCTTTCTGTGAAGGAAAAAACACCGTTATGGAAACGTCTTTCTCATGACTTAAGTGTCGCGACCAGAAAAAGATGCGAGGTGAATCTTCAGAAACTTGAACAGGTCGGAAACAGCGATGAAATTATGGTTGTTCCTGGCAAAGTTCTTGGACATGGATTACTAACAAAAAAACTGACGGTCGCCGCGTTCCGTTTTTCTGATAGCGCAAAAACACTCATTCAAAAAAATGGGAAAACGATAAGCATTCGTGAATTGATGCAATCCAACCCCAAAGGAAAAAAGGTACGGATTTTAGGATAACTATGATTATTGACGGCTCAAATCTCATTCTCGGACGCTTAGCTTCTTTCGCTGCAAAGAACGCACTCCTCGGAGAAAAGATTATTATTCTTAACTGCGAACATGTTATCCTTACCGGCCCGCGGGTATATTTGCATAATACAATGCAAGAACGCGCTGATCGCGGTGGCCCATTTAAAGGTCCATTTTTTCAGCGTATGCCTGACCGTTTTGTCCGACGCGCCATTCGTGGCATGCTTCCATACAAACAAGAACGCGGCAAAAAAGCATACGACCGGATTATGTGCTATTTAGGAACACCTTTAGAATTCAAAGAACAGAAAATGACGGAAGTACCTGGTGCGTCCGCATCAAAATTACGCACGCTCAATTATATCACCCTCAAAAACATTGCGCATACCTTCGGAAAAACGATCTGACCATGGAAACACCTGAACAACCAATCCCTGCAGCAGCTGAGAAGAAAACGAAACGTCCGAAAGTTGTGAAAGCGAAAAAGCTTATTCAAACCAGCGGACGCAGAAAACGTGCGATCGCACGCGCAGTTCTTACGCCTGGAAAGGGCATTGTCCGTGTCAACTCCCGTCTTCTCCAAACGTTAACGCCCCAGCTTGTTCAGGACCGTATTATGGAACCTCTCCTTCTCGCAGGGACGAGCGCAAACGAAGTGGATATTATGGTGGATGTGCATGGCGGCGGATGGCAGGGACAAACTGAAGCAGTACGTTTAGCAATCGGCAAGGCTCTTGTTGCGCATAACAAAAAATTGAAAAAAACATTCTTGGATTATGACCGTCATCTTTTAGTCGCTGATATCCGTTACAAAGAACAGCGTAAACCAAACGATTCCAAAGCACGCGCCTCACGGCAGAAATCTTACAGATAATTTTTTTCAGTTCTTTTAAAAATTTTTCATAAATTATTCACAAACACTTAAAAATAATCACGCCTTCTTTACAGAATAACACTTAAATAGAAGTATTACTGTAATACTTTATGGATATCCACACCGTGAAAGATGTCGACCAAACTACGTGGGCTGAATTCAAAAGAATAGCCGCCCGGAACAAGATGACTCTCGGAAAAACATTCAAGACAATGCTTCAGTCTTACCAGAAACAGGAAGAGACGGTCTGGCAGGTAATCCTCAAAGGAGACAGAATACTGTCTGATGCAGAAGCCCTCTCCATTGAAAAAACAGTTAAAAAGATCAGAAGCGAAGGTGGTTTTCGTTGAGTCTTATTCTCGATACTTCCGTTCTTATCGCCCTTGAACGCGGTGATCCTTTTATTCTCGAACGTCTCCGCATTCTCTCTTCACACTATCCTTCACCCCCACAGATATCATTCATGGTCTATTTTGAATTTCTGTTTGGTTTACAGAATAAAAACCTGAAAAATAAAACAAAAGCACTCTCCCTTCTTCATCGTTTTCAAGTACTTCATACAACGAACACGACCGCGAACATTCTCGCCAGCCTCAAACATGATTCTGACAGCAATGGGCATGGTTTATCCCTTGCTGACCTTCTTATTGGAAGCCAGGTTATCGAACATCAGGGCATTCTCCTTACCAGAAACCGCGATTTTGCGAAAATCAGCACGCTTCAGACTATCTTGCTCTAGCTCTTTTTCAAGCGGAACCGTTTCAATAACATTTATAATCCTTTTCTTCTATCCTTTTCCTTATGACAACGCAGAATATAGGATTAAGACCAATCGAAGAGATTCTCCAAGAAATGCAAACTGTAGCCGGATCCACTTCCCCGCAGGTACTGATGGGTATCTTCGCAAGCCGGGAACGCACGCGTGCGTATGATCATTTACGTCTTGCCGCAGCAGATCTTGACGCCTATCTTGCTCGAGAAGAACATCCTGCACCATATAATCCAGAGGATCGTACAGCAACAGCGCATGTCACTGAAGCAATGAAGGTTCTTCCTTATAAACACATTGAACGCCGTCTTCGCCATGATATTCAAGGAAAAGATCATCCTGCTTTTGAAGGCGTTCTTACAGCGACACTTAAAGAAGCACGCGCAGAATACCGTTCCAGGCGAGATTAATCAGAAATCACATGGACTTTTCTGTTTTTCTTCACTAATCCCAATTCTTCGTCCAATAATTCCGCCATTTTCTGAATATCCTCCAGCACGACTGCTGTTTCTTTTTTAATCGTCTGTATCATCTCTTCAAGTGAATCTGCACGCAATCTGTATCTGTTTCCATCTGCGATGACAATGCCCGCTTCCATAAGCCTTCTCATATGATAAATCACGGTCGCACGCGTAATATTTGTCCGTGCGGCAAGATGATCGCTTGTCAAAGGCAATCCCCTCCGTCCTGCTTTGACGAGTTCGACAAAAATCCGGAAACAACTTTTCTCCTTATCGCGCTCACCAAACAGTCCCAGAGACATGGATAACCATTGCAATTCCTGGTTGACATCCTGATCCTTTGGTTTTTTTAATTTAAGAATACTGATCTGTTTGAAATCATGGATCATGCCTGTTCTTCAGGAATAGGATTATATAAATGCTCCCTTCCCTTATCCCAATGCATTACTCCTGCAATAAATGGTATTTGAAACCTTCTCAAATTATCATGAACAATCTACCGGATACAAAGGTCAATATCCTTACTTATCGCAGGATTACGTAAGAGAATTATGATGGAATATTTTTTCAGTAGGGGAATTGCCAGCTGCCTCCACCGGTCAATGGAATAAACATGTATCCCGGGATTGTTTTTATGATCACTAATTCATGGCGGTTATCCGGAAACAAGAGTATACCCCCATCATTCCTGAGCTGTTTAATCAGGTTTACAACAGGAATCTTATCCAAGTGCGCGGCAGCAGTATAATAAATTCGGTCATAACTATTCTGTTTTGCCTCAAGCCCGTTTGACCCGTCACCATGAAGAAGATGAACGCGCGAAGCACAGGATGAGCCAAAATATTTTTCCAGATTTTCCTTCCCAAACCTGAACATTTTTTCATCCACCTCAATGCTGGTGAGACACCCTCCCGGACCGATTGCTTCTGCAGTCAGCGCCGCATGATACCCGCATCCTGTCCCAATTTCCAGCACATGCGCGCCTTCATAGAGTTCAAGTTTTTCCAGAATATCCAGTACCGCACTGGGCTGTGAGCACGTTCCTTTGGCTACTGTAAATAAGGGGATTATCACATTATCATACGCATATTCCTGAACATCGGGAGGGAGAAATATCTTCCGGTCTACTTTTTCAAAGAGGGGGAGCAGTTCTTCGATCGTCTTTTTTTGTTGTGTACGACATCGAGCAGAGATTTTATATTCGAATGCTATACTGCGCAGCAACTGTTCTTTGTTCATGAGAACGGGGAAAAAGAGATGTTTAAAAGATTACTTGTTATGAAGTCTTTTTAAAAAGGATAGAGTAAAGGAGAAAAAATACTTCTCTTCTATAATTCGATTCCTGCCGCATGTTTGAAACGGGTAACTTTTGCTTCTAAATCTGTGCGTTTTTCAAGTGCGATTGCATATCCCTTATCTGTTTTAATGCCCGCGTATGCCCTCGCTTCTGCTGCAGAAAATCCCGCGTCTAATGCTTCGTAGAGATCTAAGGCTTTCTTATACGTGACTTTTTCATTTTGATTTAAATTTTGATAAAGGAGATTTCTGGCTCTGGCATGCTGTATCCCTTCCCTGCGCGCTGTCTGATTAAAAACAAACCAGGAAATGCCCGTAATTGTTTCCATTTCTCTATACCCCAGCTGTGTGTCCATCCTGATTGCATTCTGCACGATTTTCTTTTCATAGGACGTAAGAGCATGACGATCTTTCATCCCGTACATGGGTTTCTCGCCGACTGTTTTCAAAATACGCCCAACAGACGATGCATGTACCCCGCTTTTTTTAGCGAGCTCGTTAACACTGAGTTTTTTCTCTTTGTTTCGCGCATGATCATACGCCTGGAAGAGCGCGTAATATCGCTCAAGAGATCCAAAAGAGGGTGTATAGCACCTACTAAAATAATATTGCACTGCTTTTTCCATGGCAGGATCCTGTTTCGCGCGCTGCATGACCGACTGATACAAAAAACTAACCAGTATCTGTCGTTGCTGCTTTTTCCCTTCTTTTTCTGTTTCTTTTCTTTTGTCCCGCGCTGCTTCAAATTTTTTACGTAGTCCTTCCCTATTATTAATCAGCTTCCGTACCATCTCGCGGGTCACATCGAAATGCCTTGCTATCGCTGCTTGTGATACTCCCTGTTCGACAAGCGCTTCAAGCCCTTCATACGTTCTGTTTTTATTATTCTGCTTATGTCTTTTTCTCCGCACAGGATAGTTGGTTCGATATAATGCTGTCAACCCTGCGCTATATATTGCTTGCAGAACGTTTGCTGTGGTTCTTCCGGTTTCTTCCGCAATGTCTTCAATGGTCCTTTTCTTTTTAATCAGGCCTTCATAGTACTGTCGTGTTTCTTCAGAAATCTGAGAAGGTCTTCTTTCATCAGGATACCGCTGCCGATATTCTGAAAGGAGACCATGTTTGGACATATACTTATATATTACATCTTCCCTTATCCCCTGTTCTTTCGCAATGTCCGCAATGGTTTTTCCAGCCACAACTGCTTCCTGATAATATAACAATGCTACTTTTTTCCCCATAGCAACGACAACGACACACTCTTTAAATATGTTTTCATTTATAAGTAACAAATACTATAGAAAACTGCATATCTTTTGCAATTCTTACCCTCATAAGTTCATGCATTTCTTGGAGCAGTTCTTTATGCATGTGACAGCGAAGCGTAGCACATTTTTTATAAAAAAAAGAATATCCTTCACGTCCTTAAAATCCGGGTCGCTTGTTACAACCTGCGCCATTCCTGTTTTTGCCAAGCTTACGTTTTTCGCCCCTTTTCGTAAACTTTTTCATTGTTTTCTTGTTTCTTTCTTTCTATAAACGTAATAAAAACCTCTTTTACGCCTTATTGACGGTTTTCGCAAGCTTTATATAGAAGTTACCCTACCCATATTTAGTTTACTTTAGATAAACAAAATATAACCTACACAATCATGGCAAAAAAAACAAAAACACCTGAAACGCCTGCTGCTCCCGAAAGCACGCCAGTAACAAATACTCCTCAACCTGATCCTAAAGAACAGCTTATCCAAGATTATACAAACACCCTCAAACGCCTCCAGGCAGATTTTGAAAACTATGTGAAACGCGCAGAAACAGAAAAAACACGATATCAGCAATATGGGGCGTCACAAGTCCTTCTCAAGTTTTTAGACATCGCAGATGACCTTGAACGCGCGCATCCTCTTGTGCAATCAGTATCCAACGAAGAACTCAAACAAGGCATGACCATGATCCTGAAACGCTTTCATAAAATTTTAACAGAAGAAGGCGTTACCCCTATTCCTGCTTTAGGGCAGAAATGCGATCCCTACAAACATGAAATCATTGACGTTATCGCAAGCCCCCAACCAGACGATATCATTGTAGAAGAATTACAAAAAGGTTACATGCACAAAGAAGGTGTTTTACGCACCAGTAAAGTACGTGTTTCCAAACAACAAAAAATGGAGGAAAAAACCCATGTGTAATCTTGAAGGCGGCGCAACCTACGGCAAGGACGGCTTTATTAATGGAACTGCTATCCAGCACTTTCCTGACCGGGCGCACTGCTTAAAAGAGGTCGCCTACGTCGGCGGCGCAGGCAGTTACAATCCCGGATCAAAAGCAGCATTCGTCAGCTTACAGCCGATTCGTGTGCAGAACAGAGAAAATTCAAATTACACTCCCGCATTCACCTCATTCAATCCCTCGTACAGTATGGCTCCAGCACAAGGCATGTCCTCCATCACGTACGCACCACAACACATACAACAACCATCTGATTTAAGCGCATTCGTCACTAATGCATCTACAGGCTATCATATGCACAACGGTGTGTGCGCACATTAAACCAAGGAGAAAACAAACAACCATGACCAATAAACCAGCGAATTACAAAAGGCATGATCATGCAACTGCAAAAGTCACCAGAAGAATAGGCGGATCATACAGAACAACACTGGCAGATGCACACCATGTCGGCAAAGTGATGCAATCAGATGCAAAAGGTTTTATTGACATTGCTGAGAACTATGGTTTACATAGTCGCGAATTTTACGACGTTACCATCTTAGTTTCGGCGTATGGCCTGCATACAGAACTGGCAAAAAAACTTTATGAAGAACTACTGCAGCCCGCATTCAGAGGAAAAACGCATATGCAAGAAGTTCCAGAATACCAACAGGAACTGTTTATAAATTTACTCGGACAAATCGCAAAGAGGAACGGAAAAGACATAACAAAAAAACAAGTACGTGAATCATTAGAACTGATGATCTCACGAGGGAGAGAATAAACCATGACAAAAATAATCGGCATCGACTTAGGAACCAGTAATTCAGCAGCAAGCGTTTTACAGGCAGGACGTCCTGTCATTGTACCAAGCGCAGAAGGAACAAGTCTTTATGGAAAAGCATTCCCCAGCGTCGTCGCATTCACCAAAGACGGCCAGATGCTCGTCGGAGAGCCCGCACGCAGACAAGCAGTCAGCAATCCTGAAGGAACCATTCTCGGCGCAAAACGTAAAATGGGAACAGACTTTAAATATACTATTCATGGGAAAACATTTACGCCCCAGCAGATCTCTTCCTTTATTTTACAAAAAATTAAACGTGATGCAGAAGAATTTTTAGGAGAAAAAGTCACAAAAGCAGTGATTACAGTGCCCGCTTATTTCGACGATAATCAACGTCAAGCAACCAAAGACGCGGGAACCATCGCAGGACTGGAAGTTGTCCGTATTGTCAATGAACCAACCGCAGCATCCCTCGCATATGGATTAGATAAAACAGGCAATAAAGAATCAACCATTCTTGTCTTTGACCTGGGCGGCGGGACATTAGATGTCACAATTATGGAATTAGGCGACGGTGTTTTCGAAGTCAAAGCAACATCCGGCGATACCCAGCTTGGCGGAACAGACATGGATCTTGTGGTGATGAATCATATCCTCAAGAAATTCGAAGATGAAACAAAAATCGATCTGAACGACGATAAAACCGCGGTGCAGCGTATCCGTGAAGCAGCAGAACGCGCAAAAATTGAACTTTCCACGATGCAAGAAACAGAAATTAATCTGCCGTTCGTTTCCGGATCAAAAAACTTGCGCATGACCATGACCCGCGCAGATCTGGAACGCATTGTCGATCCGATCGTGCAGCGCTGCAAGAAACCAGTGTTACAAGCACTCAAAGACGCAAAGCTCAAAGAAGATAGTAACATGAAAGTCATTCTTGTCGGCGGCCCGACCCGCATGCCCATCGTCAAGAAATTTATCGAAGACTTGTTGCATAAACCAGCAGAACGCGGCATTGACCCCATGGAATGTGTCGCGATGGGCGCAGCAGTCCAGGCAGGCGTCCTCGCAGGCGAAGTCAAAGACATTCTCTTACTTGATGTGACCCCATTAACCCTGGGCATTGAAACATTAGGAGGAATACGTACGCCGCTTATTCAGAGAAATACGACAATCCCTACCAAGAAAAGCCAGACCTTCAGCACCGCAGAAGACAATCAGTCTGCGGTTACCATCCACGTTCTGCAGGGGGAGCGTGAAATGGCAGCAGACAATAAAAGTTTAGGACGCTTTGATCTCGTGGGAATACCGCCAGCCATGCGCGGCATACCGCAGGTTGAAGTCACCTTTGACATTGACGCGAACGGCATCGTGCATGTCGCTGCAAAGGATTTGGGAACGGGTAAAGAACAGTCCATCCGTATTACCGCAAGCGAGAAACTCAACAAAGAAGATATTGAACGCATGCAGAAAGACGCGGAGAAATACGCGGACGAAGACAAGAAAAAGAAAGACGCTGCAGAAACAAAAAATCACGCAGAAACCCTTGTCTATACCCTTGAGAAAGCGGTGACTGACTATAAAGGAAAAGTCGATCAGAAAGAACTTGACGGCCTTGAAGCAGACAAAAAAGAACTCAAAGAACTGTTACAGCTTAACGACACAGAAACGTTGAAAGCAAAAATGGATGCGATCAACAAGAAGCTGCAGGCAGCAAGCGCGAAAATGTACGAACAGGCGCAAAAAGCACATCAAACCCCGCCTCCAGGCGCGCAGCCAAACGGAAAGAAAGGGAAAAAAGATGACGCTGTAGACGCGGAAGTTGTGGATAAGGAAGGGAAATAATGAATAAACTAAAAAAAAGGAGGTGATTAAAAAATGATATGCACAAAACACAAAGCAAGCGTCTTTAGTGCTGGAATAGAAATTGATGATGGAATGTCTTGTCACGTCTGTCTTAAAGAAAAAGATTCTAAATTAGAGGAGAAATTTTCTTTCTTCTAAAACATGGCGGATGATGACTACTATCAAATTTTAGGCGTTCAGAAAAGCGCGAGCAGCGATGAGATTAAGAAAGCGTACAAGACATTAGCAAAAAAATACCATCCTGATATCAATAAAGAAAAAGGATCAGAAGAACAGTTCAAGAAAATTTCCGAAGCGTACGCAGTTTTAAGCGACGATACAAAACGTTCCCAGTATGATCAGTATGGTTCAACCGGGTTTCACCAGCAGTACAGCCAGGAAGACATCTTCCGCGGCTTCAATGTCAATGATATTTTCGGTGACATCTTTGAAGGCATGGAAGGAAGCCCGTTTGAAATGTTCTTTGGTGGCGGCGGGCGAAAGCGTAAAACAAACCGCGGTCATGATCTTCGCTATGATATGTCTGTCACGTTCGAAGAAGCAGTCTTCGGCGTAACAAAAGAAATCCATTTAGAAAAAGCAAATTCCTGTTCTTCCTGCGAGGGAACTGGCGCGAAAGGCGGCAAGAAGAATACCTGCGCACAATGCCGCGGCACAGGACAAGTACGCACCAGCAGACGGACACCCTTCGGCACGTTCATGCAAGTCCAAACATGCGACCAGTGCGAAGGGGAAGGAACAACCGCGCATGACTCCTGCAAAGAATGCAGAGGCAGCGGACGTGTGATTACCGCACAAACACTCAAAGTGAAAATTCCCGCGGGTGTTGATAACGGCGCACAGCTACGGGTCAGCCATGCAGGAGAAGCAGGACTGCGCGGATCGCCAGCCGGTGATTTATATGTTTTCCTTCACGTACAACCAAGCGATATGTTTGAACGGCATGAGAATGATATCTATTTAACCCTCCCTTTAACCTACAGCCAGGCAGCGTTAGGTGATGAGATTCAAATTCCTACCCTTGAAAAGGAAGTGACGTTAAAAATTCCCGCAGGCACGCAAACAGGAACAAAATTCCGTCTTAACGGGAAAGGCATTCCGTATCTTGATGGCGCTGGACGCGGTGACCAATATGTTCTGGTCAATGTCTTAACGCCTGTCAAATTAAATAAAGACCAGCGCAAACTTCTGGAACAATTACAAACCTTTGAAGAGAAAAAATCGCTCTTAGACCGCATCAAATCATTCGCACGCGGCGAAAAATAATCTAGACATAATGTATAAGTGAAACACGCGCTGCATTAGGCAGATAATTTGAATTCAGTGCAGCTATGATACTATCTGTTAAGTGTTCCAATCTTCTTTTATCTTTTTTGTAATAAGTTCTGTATCCCTTGATCACTGCGAAGTTTGCGATATGCACCCTCTCTTTATTCCCCTTATACATGCGCGTAATCATACGCTCGACTTCAATTAAATCTTCTGTACGCAACTCTATTTCTGTATGGCTCGTTGCATCATACATGTCCTTGAATCTTCTCTGCTCCAGTAATGGCCGGAACTGATGCACAAGTTCTGTTAAGAAAACCATCTTCTTCCCCTTATTTTGCCAGTTCAGAGGGTTATTATACTTATCTGGATGGATCATGCGTGCTGGCAAAGAAAACAAGCACGTTGCATCGCTGGATGGCGTGGATTCAGTTTTTTAATGTTTATTTGATGACACAGATTGCGGGGGTAAGTGGATGGTGGACAGTAGCATTTTTCATGGTGTTTATCCCGCTTATCGGTAGCCTTGTTGTTCTTGTTGTTTCAGTGTATCTCTGGTGGAAGATTGCTGAACGTGTCGGTAGACCGGGTTGGTGGGCGATTTTGATGATGGTTCCTGTCGTAAATTTTATTGTGATGGGGATGCTTGCGTGGGGAAAGAGTGCAGCCCCTATAATGAAATCTCAAATGAAGCGTGCGAAAGTCATCAGCAAGAAAAAGAAATAATTTTATTTGATATGTTTTTTTAAGAGTTCTGTTGTTTTAATCGCGTCCGCTTTTCCTCTGCTTTCACGCATGACTAATCCCACAAGTCTGTTGAGCGCTTTCTCATTTCCTTTTTTATAATCCTGCACAACAGGTTGGTTCTCTTTGAGAATTTTAATACAGGTTTCTTCGATTGCTTTTGTATCGGTGACAATAAGGAGATTGTTATCCTGGATATATTTTTTGACGGAAATATCAGTACTGGCAAGTTTTTCCATGAGGCGTTGGCCTGTCTGTCTGGTGATTTGGTTCGTATTAAGTAATTCCATAAGATCAATGATCTGTTCCGGGATAAATGTCTCGTCTAATGTTTTTTTATTGTAATTTAAGACGCGTGCGACTTCGCGTCTGATCCATTCTGCGGCAAAGAGGGGCGCGACCTTGGTCGTCGCGTGTTCAAAGATCTGTGCAAGGTCATAATCATTGGCGATCGCTTCTGCATCGTCTTTTTTCAGTTTGTAATCTTTGATGTACCGTTGTGTTTTCGCCGCAGGTAATTCTGGTAATTCTTTTATCGTTTTTTCGATCATCCCTTCGGTAACATCAATGGCGACAAGGTCAGGATCCATGATATAGCCGTAGTCCGCTTCCTCTTCTTTGCTGCGTTGGAATAATGTTATTCCTTTGTCCGCGTCCCAGCCGCGTGTTTCGCGTTGCGTAATGCCTTTGCTTTCACTGACCAGTTTTTTATGGCGTTCAATTTCGTACGTTAATGCCCGTTCGATTTCTTTGAAGCCCGTAATGTTTTTAATTTCCACACGTTCATATCCTTTGATGCTGATGTTCGCGTCTGCTTTGATCACGCCTTCATGGATGTCAAAGATATGTAAGTAATGGAGAATAGTAATAAGCCGTTTCAGAAATTCGCGTGCGTCTTCCGGACTGTTCATGTCAGGTTCTGTGACGATTTCACAAAGGGGTTTTCCAGAGCGGTTGTAATCAACAAGAACAACACTGCCCTGATGAATAAGTGCGGCAGGGTCTTCTTCAATATGAACGCGGGTTATGCCTATGGTTTTATTGCTTAAGGCTAACTGTCCTTTGCTGCCGAGGGGCATTTCATACTGGGTGATCTGATAATTCTTTCCCATGTCAGGATAGAAATAAGTTTTTCTGGAGAAAATAACTTCAGGCGCGATCGTGCAGTTGAGCGCTAAACAGAGTTTGAGTGCGGATTCTAAAACTTTTTTATTGAAGACGGGTTTTGATCCGGGAAAGCCGACACAGGTAGGACACGTCGCAGTATTGGGGATGCTTGCGTGCGTCGGGCAGGAACAGAAAAGTTTGGTTTGACTGTTGATTTCTACATGGATCTCGAGCCCTATAATAATTTCCATAAATTGGGCTTTGTTTCTGGTGATTTAAGGTTTTCTATAAAAGAAACACGTAAAGGTGCTGTCCTGAGTCCTTTTACTTGTGGCACGTCAGGCTTTCGAAAGCGGGGGTTGGGCAGATTTTACCGGGTTTCTAACAACTGAATTTATAGCAAAAACAAGGTTCAGGACAGAGCCCGGGAAAAATAAGCGGTAAAGTTAACGTCGGGAATTTTGACTAAAAAACTAAGTTTTCCTCAATTTCCTGATTCTTTTCTTAATCAAAGGACTGAAATGCCCTTTATATCTTTCTTGCACTTCCTTTAATCTCCAGTCGTTACCAGTGATTTTTTTCCTACATATTGACGAACCACATTGACAGGCCCATTTGGAGATAGAGGTGGGATCGGCTTCCCATAGAGAATAATCAGCAGTAACTTCCTCGCCATTTTGAATATCCCTTTTTGCAATGAGCGTGTAAGCATCTTTCATCCAAGTATTCGGATCACAGGAATGATTGATAAAGTAGCCTATATCGTCGCCCCTGTCTTCAACACTATACAGATCTTCATCCCACTGGAGAACAAGTTTACCTCGTGCTTTAGCCTCTCTTGCGCCTTGTGCATTTGTATATTCTCCGCCCCAAACCAAGATCGTCTCACCCATTTTGATAAGTTCGATAGCAAACATACCCCTCCCTTTATTTGAAGTTTCTCTTATTTCAATTTTTGGATTTAACCAAGTTTCTTTTGGCGGTGTTTTCATAAAGATATTGCTTCTTAAGTATAGTCAAAGGCGGTTTTAATAAAGTTTCGGATATTTATCTGACGTTTATTTTACAGCTTACAAGAAAAAATAGATTTATATAGGGGTAATGCAAAAAGAGGATGATATGGCAGTAAGTGTTTTTGCAGTGGCGGCAGCAACGCTCGCGGCGATGGTTCTCGGGTTTCTTTGGTATGGTCCTTTATTTGGTAAGGCCTGGAGGGGTATGATGGGTTTTACAAAAAAGGATATGACTGCAGCCAAGAAAAAAGGGATGGCAAAGAAGTATCTTGCGATGATCGTAAGTACCTTCGTTATGGGTTATGTTCTTGCGAATGTGGTTGGCGGCATTGGATCGGTAGCAATGGGATTGAAGGTCGCGTTCTGGTTGTGGTTGGGGTTTATTGCGCCAGTGCAGTTGGGGACAGTGTTATGGGAAGGAAAACCAGTGAGATTATATCTGATAAATACCGTACATTATCTGGTTTCTTTATTAGTCATGGCTGCGATTCTTACTGTTTGGGCGTAATTCTTAAAGAAAAGATAATTCTGAAAGGTGATTGAGACATTTACGGACGAATAAAGCTTATTTTTTTTTGGTATGACTTTTGTCTAAAGTAATACTTTTTTTGGTATGACTTTATGAATATTTTTTAATGAGTTTTATCTCTTTTTTCATGGAGAACACTGCACCTGTTTTTCCCTATTGAGTCCTGCGGCTCACAGGTTCTTATACATTTTCAACAGCGCAGTTCTAAAGCAAATATTTATAAAAGTGCAGAAAAATTAAAGAAAGAATGAATGCGAAAAAGACTGTTCTGCATTTGCTGAAGGGGACAGATGTGCGTATCAATGGGGATCGTCCGTGGGATATTCAGGTTCACAATGAAGCGCTTTATGCAAGAATCATACGCGATGGCTCGTTAGGGTTTGGCGAAGCGTATATGGACGGATGGTGGGATTGTACCCGTATTGATCTCTTAATGGAAAAATTAGTGCAGGCGGGTATTGAGAAAAAAGTGATGAACTGGAAGACCGCATTAGCCGTTGTGAAAGCGAAAGTCATTAATACACAAACAAAGATCCGTTCGAAGAAAGTTGCTGAAGAGCATTATGATTTAGGAAACGATTTTTACGCGGATATGTTAGATAAGTATATGCAGTATACCTGTGGGTATTGGAAACACGCGAAAACATTAGACGCGGCGCAGGAAAAGAAATTAGATCTGGTCTGTAAAAAATTGCAGTTAAAGAAAGGGGAAAAAGTGTTGGAATTAGGCTGCGGCTGGGGAGGCTTCGCGTATTATGCAGCGAAATATTATGGCTGTCATGTCACTGCTGTTAATATTTCCGAAGAACAGGTCGCGTACGCACGTCAACGGTGTAAAGGTCTTCCTGTAAAAATTGTCAAGAGTGATTACAGAAATATTCAGGGTAAATTTGATAAGGTAGCTTCAATAGGGATGTGCGAACATGTCGGATATAAGAATTATCGCGTCTTAATGCAGAAAGCGTTTGATTGTTTAAACCAGGATGGGTTATTTTTACTGCATACGATCGCTGGAAATCGTTCTGTCACAAATACAGACCGGTGGATTGAGAAATATATTTTTCCAAATTCTATGCTGCCATCGATTAAACAGCTGGGCGAAGCAATGGAAGGATTATTTGTGATGGAAGACTGGCATAATTTTGGCGCGGATTATGACAAGACATTGATGGCGTGGTACGCGAATTTTAAGAAGAACTGGCCGAAACATCAGGCGCAGTATGGCGATCGTTTTTATCGCATGTGGACATTTTATTTATTATGCTGCGCAGGCATGTTCCGCGCCCGTAAGATTCAACTGTGGCAAATAGTCTTATCAAAGGGAATTGCTGGCGGTTATGAGTCGATACGGTAAGCATGGATACGCCCCGGCAGTATGAGCAGAAGAAAGCGGTTCTTGTACAGCAGTTACGCACAATAAAAGGGGATATACGTTTGCGAAAAAAGACTTCAAACCTGTTTCGTTCTCGGTCTGATGGAAAGCAAAAGATCAATGTCAGATCATTTAATCAGGTTATTAATGTAGATACAAAAAAAGAGATCTGTGAAGTTGAAGGGATGACAACTTATGCAGGTCTGGTGCAGGAAACGCTGAAGTATGGCTATATGCCGACCGTTGTCCCGGAGCTGAAATCAATTACGATTGGGGGAGCGTTTACGGGCATCGGGATTGAATCGTCGTCATTTAGGTATGGATTAGTGCATGAAACCATCGAGGAAGCAGAAGTGCTGTTAGGAAACGGGGAAGTTGTTACATGTAATAAAGAAAAAAATAAAGATCTTTTTTTCGGCTTTCCGAATTCGTATGGCACGTTGGGGTACGCGTTAAAAATAAAAGTAAAAATAGTTCCGGTAAAAAAATATGTTAAGGTACAACATCAGAAGTATAGCAATGCGCAAGAGTATTTTAGCGCACTTGCGGATGTCTGTAAAAAACGTACCGTTGATTTTGCGGATGGTGTTATCTTCAATGTAAACGAGATGTATTTGACGACAGGAAAATTTGTTGATCACGCGCCATTCACATCGAAGTATACTTTTATGGGAATATATTATCAATCGATACGGAGAAAAAAAGAGGATTATCTGGCTGTAAAAGATTATATCTGGCGGTGGGATCCGGACTGGTTCTGGTGTTCTAAACATTTTAAGATGCAAAATAAACTTGTACGTTTCCTTTTTGGAAAGTTTTTATTACGTTCAACAGCGTACTGGAAGATCATGTTCTGGAACAGAAAATATCAGTTAACGGAAAAGATGGGGAAATGGGTTGGAAAGAGAGAATATAATGAATCAGTCATTCAGGATGTAGAGATTCCGATAGAACATTGTATGGAATTTATTGATTTTTTCCATAAAGAGGTGAAAATTAAACCTGTCTGGGTCTGTCCATTGCAAACCTATAATCAAAAAAAAATCTATCCGTTATACGGAATGAATCCAAAAAAATCGTATATAAATTTTGGATTTTGGGATACAGTCAAAGTCCATGCAGATACACCTGTTGGTTTTATCAATAAAAAGATTGAAAAAAAGGTACAGGAACTGGGGGGAAAGAAGTCCCTTTATTCGGATGTTTATTATAAGAAGGACGTTTTCTGGCGTTTATACAATAAAAAAGCGTATGATGCGCTGAAAAAGCGTTATGATCCGCAAGGACGTTTGCGGAATTTGTATGAAAAATGTGTTTTAAAGGCCTAAAAAAGTTTATATAGGCCTGAACGTTCCCGTTCTCTTATGGTAAAGAAAATTCATACGCGCCGTCAGCGGTATATGCCTATTCGTAGTGGAAGAAACCGTAAAGCGCGGCCAAAATCATTTACGTCAGAAGCGCAGGCACAGGCGTGGGCGACAAAGAACGGGGTGACGAATTTTACCTTAAAAAATTTAAAAAATACAGAATCACAGGCAAAGAAATTAGTAATTGTGCAGAAATAATTCTAAAGAAACATTTTTATACATTGAACCGGTCTGAAAAGGATATATGGGCTCATAGTTTAGTGGCTAACTTCCTGTGTAAAGGAAATCCATGGATAACGTCTCGTTTACACCGAGAAGGTCGCAGGTTCGAGTCCTGCTGGGCCCATTTCTTAATCTAAAATATTATAAAGAGGGAAATAAGAGGAAAGAAGATGGGATGGAAGAAGAGGATTAAAACATATAGGGATACATTTCGCCTAGCGTTGCAGAATGTCTTCGCAGTCCCGGTATATAGGGTTGTATTCGCGGTGTTTTCCCTGTTGATGTTTCTTTTTTTAGTCGCTGTACCAATTCTGGCAACGCCCGGAAATACAGTCGTATTGTTGTGGAATGAGACACCTTGGTGGGGTGTTGTGATCTTAGTCTTCCTCGCATTAGGTATGGGCTTGCTGGGAGCGATGCAAGTGTATGTCTTCCGATTAAAAAGAACGTTTGCGCTGAAAGAAGGAACTGGAGGTATTGTCGCATTTTTTTCGTCAGTTGTTACAGGATTGTTTTCTGTATCGTCCTGTGCGTCGTGTTTAGGGACGTTATTTACCTTTATCGGGTTTGGTACGATGGTCAGATTAATTGCGTATCGGTGGTATATTACTCTAGGGGGTTTTTTAATGGTTCTCTTGTCTTTAGGATTAACCGCACAAACCATCAGCGGGAAGTGTAACACCTGCATCATTGAAAAAAAGAGGAATAAACGATGAGCTTTGAAGTAAAGAAAGGATATCTTGCGTTGTATTACTGTTTTGATATTGCGGAGGAGATTACGATAGAAAAAATTGAAAAAATATTTGGCAATACACCGCAGAAACTTTCGCTGCAGTACAGCCGTTTAGCGCCGCCCTATTTGCAGTACCGTGAGCCGCCGTTATTTGTAAGTTTAGGAACGCGCAGGATCGGTGATGATCATTTTGCCTGTGATGCGAAAATCTATGATTTTGGCGTCGTTACCATCCGTTTATCCTTGCCGATCGTGCATAAGGATGCAGAGACACTGGTGCACTGGTCAAAGACGTACGTGGAAAATACGGTGTTGGAAAAATTCGCGAGGGAAATGGTTCAGCATTTGAAGAAGGAGATTGGAAACGCGTTAATTGAATTACATATGCCTGCGGAAGAGTACTGGGAGAATTACGCGGTCTTTTGTTTCCATGAGTTAAAACAGGAAATTAAAGGCGCGGATTTCTTAACGAAACACCGGGATGTGGTCGCGCGGCTGGTGAAGGGTGAAAAAGAGAATTTGAGTACCTATGAAAAGGATAACGCGTTAAAGTATTTTATTTCATATTACGAGAATGATATTGCGATTGTGGACTGGAACGCGGCCGTCGTTGTTGATCCGCAGAAGGGATTTGAAGTTTTGGACGTTTTGGAGTATGCGGTGATTGAGTTATTGGAGCTGCGCGCGTATGATTCATTTTTGGACACAGTCTTAGATAAGGCGTATGATGATCTCAAAAAGAAGCGCGTCAAAAGAAGGACATTGCATACATTAAGCCAGGTGCGTTTGGATATTGCTGATGTGGTCGAAAAGGTAGAAAACGCCTTAAAGTTAATTGGTGATTTATACTTGGCAAAGGTCTATCAGACTGCGTCGTCCCGTTTTTATCTGGAAAAATGGAAGCAGAGTGTGAAACAGAAGCTGGATACGGTCGAATCCTTGTATCAGGTGTTATATGACCGGAAACAGAGCAGTCGAATGATGTTTTTGGAGGTGTTAATGACCTTATTTTTCTTGATTGATCTGGTCTTTTTATTCGTGCAGATGTTTGTGCTGAAATAGGCTGAAAGGTTTAATGTGTTTAAATAGAATTCTTACATTTCCTCACATAATAATCTTTTATTCAACCACCTCTTTTTTACGCTCCCATCAGGTATTGCATAAGCTTTTTAAACCGCTTCGCTCCTGATCTCTTTGATGGATACGAACGATAAAAATAAAGTGGAAACCATTCTCTTCACTACCGGCGGATTTGTCCGTGTCGAAGAATTATCCAAAATGACCGGCATCGCTTCCATAGGTTATTTAAAAGAAACGATTCATGCATTGCAACAAGATTATCAGCAGCGTGACAGCGCCTTATTGATTGTCGAACAAGGAGACCAATGGAAAATCGCCATCCGCAAAAATTATCTGTATCTGACTCAAAGTCTCCTGAATGACAGCGAACTTGACCGGCCAACCCAGGAAACCTTAGCCATTGTCGCCTATAAAACGCCCATTATGCAAAACGATCTCATTAAAATCCGCGGCAATAAAGCATATGAGCACATTCATACCCTTAAAGAACTCGCATTTGTTGTCTCAGAAAAATCAGGAAGAACACGCATTCTCAAAGTCACTCAGAAATTTTATGATTATTTTGATGTTGTGGAAGACCAGCTGAAAAGTAAATTCGCTGCCTTAGATCAAAAACTGCCAGAAACAACAAAAAATTCATCACCCCCGGAAATACCGCCTGTTACATCTGAAACACTTCCTGAACAACCTTCCGCAGAACCTTCAGACACGACGAGCAATGAAAATCCATAAAACATTCTCTTTCCTCTTTATCCTTTTCCTTTTTGTTTTTATTACCCGACTTATGTTTACCCTTCCCCTTGTCAATTACAGCAGTGATGAAGCTTATTTCCACCTTCGTTCGATCATGCATATTGTCCATGAAAAAACATTACTCACGCAGGACCCGCTCAGTTACGGCGGACGGCCTATTCTTTATTCACCCCTTTATCATATTCTGATGGCGTTCTTAACGTTTGGATCGCCCCTTCTTTTGAAAATACTCCCCGAACTTTTCTCTTCCAGCATTGTGTTTATTGCCTATCTTCTCTGCAAAGAAATTACAGATCATGATTTTTTAGCATTTGCCGGCGCAGCATTTGCCGCACTTATCCCAATGTACTGGTGGGAAACACTCAATGTTTTATCCATCTACAGCCTTCTTGTCCCCCTCCTCTTCTCTGTTCTTTACGCTTTTATTAAAATCGATCAGAAAAAATACGCCTTACTTTTTCTTGTATCCATCCTTTTTCTCACCTTTCTTCATCCAAGTGTTTTTCTTCTTCTTGTCACCTTCCTTGTTTATTTTTTTCTCTTAGCAGGCGGCGCATTAACCCCCTCGCAATTAGAGAAAGAAGCAGTACTCGCCTCTTTTCTGAGCATTATTCTCATTCACCTCCTTTATTATGCGCGCGCATTTTCCCAGTACGGGTTTAGTGTGATCTGGCAAAATATTCCCGCAATTATTCTCGCCGATAGTTTTCGCGCACTCCAGCCTATCGAACTTATCCTCGCTATCGGCATTCTTCCCCTCCTACTCGGGTTTATCGCCCTGTATTTCGGCATTACGAAAGAAAAAAAGAAATCTGTCTATATCCTCAGCGCATTCATGCTGGCCAATCTTCTTCTCATCGCCCTCCGTCTTATCACCCTCTCCATCGGACTCATGTTCTTAGGAATATCCTTAGCAATCCTTTCCCCCCTGACGCTTTATCAGCTATGGCTCTATCTTGAAAAAACACGCTTTTCCTTCCTCGCACGCACGTATATTCCCCTCCTTGCGATCCTCATCTTTTTCTTTTCTGTCCTTCCCACCCTTAATCAGACAAAAAATTTACAATCCGTTGACCCTAGCACTATTATCGATCTTACCTGGGCGCGCACCACCCTCCCGCAAAACGCAACCATCTTAGGCAATGTACAGGAAGGACACCTGATCACGGCAATCGCCGAACGCGCCAATGTTATTGATTCAAATTTTCTCCTCGCACCAGATCCCCTCGAACGCCTAAAAGACGTTGACGATCTGTACCACATTGTCAGCAGCGCGAAAGCAAACCAGCTTCTTAAAAAATATCACGTCACCGCCATTTATTTTTCCCCCGCTACTGAACGCCTCTATTCTGTCCATGACTTAAAGTACACCAATGACGCGTGCTTCCAACGAGATGGGAGGTTCTATCTGATCACATGTTGAACGACAAACCCCTCCTCTTTTCCTGTATCTGCGCGCTCCTTCTCTTAAGCGTCCCGCTTTTTTTCCGCAATCCTACCCAGCCTTTTTATTTTACTGATCCAGAAAGTTATTATCATCTTCATCTCGCAGACCTCATCAGAACCACCACCTTCTTCCCTACCTTTGACCCGCTCAGTTACGGCGGACGCCCGATAGTTATGGAACGCGGCATGAGCATTCTCCTCGCACTTGTCCCTCCTTCCCTGCTCCCCTATCTTCCTCTACTCCTCGGTATACTCACCCTGTTCCTTTTTGGCAAGCTTCTTTCTCATCAAACACCACAAATCCGCATAACCAGCATATTTTTTGTCCTCCTCTCCCCGACATATCTCTATCTTTTCAGCAGTTTACACCGCCTGAGCGCAGCTTTGCCCCTCCTTCTTCTCACGTTATTCAGCTATACCCACTACAAAACGTCCCGCACCTTTCTTTTACTCGCGTTTACCACTCTTTTCAGCACGCTTGCCGGACTTCTTTTTGTTCTCTACATTTTCTTTCTCTATCTTCATAAGAAAACCTCATTACGCTATATACGATCCTTACTTCCCGCATTTCTTCTTCCCTGCTTATTCCATTACGGACATCTACTCCCCTATGGCATTCCCCCGCTCGTTTCTTTTCCCTCCCATGGGTTTTCTTTTTTTCTTACTTCTTTATTCAGCGGCTTTGGCGGGCAGCATGGCCTGCATCCCTTTCTTTTTATTCTCGGTATTTTTGGCATCTTCTTCCATTACCGCCAACGCTATCATTATCTTCTCGTCTATCCCTGCGCCCTCGCCCTCTTCTTTCTCGTCATTTTTTACCCACCCCTCCTCTTTTTCGCCATGTTTCCCCTTGCCTTCCTCGCCGCAGTAAGTTCCACCACCTATATTCATAAAGAATGGCGCTCATCCTACCTCAAACACTTTATTCTTCTTACTCTTCTGATTGGCATTCTTGTCCCCTCTCTTTTTTATTTCAGCACCATTGACCGTCTTCTTCCAGATCAGGCGTACAGTAACGCATTCACCTGGCTACGCGACCAACCCAACAACGGTGTTGTTTTCAGCCATTATGATAACGGGTACTATATTACCGCCGCACAAAAAACATCGGTTATTGATCCTGGTTTCCTGTATGCCCCCGATCTCCCTACCCGCCGGGAAGACAGCATGCACCTCTTTCATGACCTTACCTTATATCAGTCTTATCCCTACCTTGTCAAATACAATATCCGCTATATCCTTCTTGACACAAAAAACAGGCACGCAACATGGATCAATGAACAGCGCGAGCTTCCCTTCCTCCTGAAGTATGGCAAAGGGACGTTTGTACAAGTCTATCACAATGACGAGGTGACGATCTGGGAAGTTTTCTTAGGGAAACCTTAAAAAATACCCCTGATCCCCCACTCCCATGCTTGAACTCTACATCTGGCTTATCAGTTTTGTCTCCCTTTATGTTTCTGTTTTCTGGATTATCGTTATGAACATTCAGGATCACGACCGGTATCCCTCTTTAACCCGCTATCCTTTTATTACCATCGCGGTTCCCGCATACAACGAAGAAAAAACGATCACCGGGACATTACAATCCCTTTTACAGATTGACTATCCTCATGAACGTCTTGAGATTCTTATCCTTAATGATGGCAGTAAAGACCGTACGGAAAAGATCGTCCATCAATTCATCACGAATAATCCCAGAAATCCCCTCCGGCTTATCACCAAAAAAAACAGCGGTAAAGCAGCGTCACTGAACCGCGCGCTCAAAGAAGCACGAGGAGAATATTTTGTCGTCTGCGACGCCGACAGCATCGCCGATCCCACTATTTTACGCCATATGCTCTGTTATTTCACTAACGATACCATTGGCGCAGTCATCTCCGCAATCAAGGTTCAACGCGTTAACACGGTTATGGAAAAAATCCAGCGCGTCGAATACATTTTTTCCTCCTTTGTCCGCAGACTGATGTCCACTATCGGAACCCTGCATACCACGCATGGTGTTCTCAGTGTTTTCCGTACATCTGTTCTCCAGAAGGTGGGCGGGTTTGACGAACATAATCTTACGGAAGACTTTGAAGTCGCCATGAAACTCCGCTACCATGGCTATGCTGTCCGCATGTGCAACGAAGGATGGAATTATACCACTGTTCCCTCCACCTTCCGCAGTCTCTGGGTACAGCGCGTCCGCTGGTTCCGCGGCTTTATTTCCAATAATCTCCGCTACAAAGACATGGTCCTGAAAAAAAAATACGGATTACTCGGACGATTTCAGATTCCCCTGGAGCTTTTCACCCTCCTCCTTATTTTTGTCTCCCTTGGATTCTTCACCTATCATTTTTTCCGTGCAGGCATACAATTTTACCACCTTATCCATATCCTCAAGTGGGACGCATTTGATTTCACTACCCCCACATTCAAACAGATCTTCCTTGATATCAACTGGCGCATTTTTTTCCCCTCCACCATCGCACTCTGCGCAGGACTCTATCTCTATATCCGCGCCCATCAAACGCTTCAAGAATCCTGGAAATTTTATCCCGCATTCCTGTTTTATCTCTTCTTTTACCCCATGATCCGCAGTTTTCAGTGGCTCCACGCACTGTATCTTGAACTTGCAGGAGCACACAAACGATGGCGTTAACCTTCCGCAAAGACATGTTCTTTACCACCCTTATCATTGTCACCGCTATTTTTGTTTTAGGACTCTATATCGGCAAACAACTTGATGACTTCCGCATTGATGACACAACCCGCATTATTGTCAACAGCGAGCTGGACAGCGAAAGTTTTCTTATCGAACGCGATTTTATCACTTCTATCACAGGAGAACGATGCGACGTTCTTCGCCAACGCCTTTTCACGCTCTCTGAAAACCTAGGTGAAATCGGACGCACTCTCGCGAAGTATGACGCCAAACATATCTTTGATCAAGACCTTTATCTGCTTTTACGCCGACGTTTCTTTCTTCAGGAAATAAAATCGTACACCATGCGCAAAGAGTTTAACAATGCATGCAAAAACTTACAGGACGATACCATTCTTTTTTTCTACGACACCATCAATAATGATGAATCCATCCAGCAGGGATACGCCCTTGACGCGCTTGTGAAACATAACAAGAATCTTTCAATCTACTCCCTTGACCGCACCTTCAAAGAACCAGCGCTCGAAAGCGTCAAACAATATTATAATATCACCCGCAGCCCTACTGTCATTATTAATTATAAAACGAAAAAAGAAGGATTCACCGGCGAAGGAGAACTCAATGCGCTCACCCATAATAGTTATACGCTAACAAAATAATCAGCTTTCTTTTTTTACTAGTTCTACACTTTCAAATCCTCTAAATCCTTCATCTCCTGTAAGAAATTTCGCATTTATTCTTTTTGCGATAATATACCCCACTGCGTCTGGAATGGAGAAAAATTTATACTTTTTTTTAAAACTCATCGCTTTTTTAATATCCTCAAGATGTACTTCGATAAGAAACGATTTATATTTTTCTGTTAGTTCGTCAGCTTTCTTCTCATCAATCTCTTTTTTTAAATTATAATTTAATTCCGCCAGATTAAAGATCGTGGTCGCTGCAAGAACATTTTTATATTTTTCATATCCTGGATTGCCTCTTATTATCTCAAAGAACGCATATGTGTCAAAGAAATAGACTTCTTCATTCATCCCAACTCTCTTTATCTCCTTCTTTTAATATTGCATCTGTTGTTCGCTTTAACTTAATTGTCCCAAATGTTTCTTTTAGCGCATTTGATCTTTTTATTATAATTAATTCAACTTTATCTCCTTCTTTTAAGTGTTCTTTTACTACGGCTTCTTTAGGGATAACTGCCCCTATAGATCTTCCCCAATTTCTTAATTGTGATTGAACGCTGATCATTGATTATACCAATCTAACCATCTTTAAATACTTTTCGGTGCATTTTTTGAAAATTTTTCATTCAAAGATTACATAAACTTTTCTCTTTATCTCCCTTTATGGATAAAAAACATTTGGCAATGGCATTGAGCAAACTTATTCCTTTGGAAACGAAACATATTCATTTGGAACAATATCAAACTGATAGTGAACTCGCGTCTCTTCTTTTATGGCAAGCGTATCTTGCAGGCGATATTACTGGAAAAACTGTCGCTGATTTTGGGTGCGGCAACGGGATTTTTGGTATTGGCGCGTTACTTTTAGGAGCGAGCAACGTTTATTTCATTGACCAGGATCCAAACGCCATCGCAATCGCACAAAACAATGCGCAAGGCAAAGGCGAATTTCTTTGCGATGATATTATTACATTTCAAACTCCAGTCGATACAGTTTTAATGAACCCACCCTTTGGCGTACAACAACGCAAAGCAGACAAACACTTCTTAGAACACGCGATGCATTTCAGTACTGCTATTTACAGCATCCATAAAATCGAAAGCAAACACTTTCTTCAGTCTTTATGTTCTGACCACCGCTGGCGTGTTACCCATATCACTGAACACCCCTTTCTTTTGAAAAAAAGTTATAGTTTCCATACAAAAAAAATACACCCTGTACGCATCGGTATCTTTGAACTACGTGTGTAATCAGGTGACATATGTCACCAGATAAGATTTCTTGTGAAATCATGGAAAACCGATGAGGGTGTTTTCCATTGCAGGCTTTGATGGGGTCTGAAATGGTTGTAACGGTAACGGAATTGTTCA